>Ga0256839_1001778_pt1 | contig 25410 bp, 18 predicted proteins | sample 354166metaG_FD_185968 | JGI IMG/M metagenome (GOLD analysis project Ga0256839, IMG submission 185968) | Hydrothermal vent microbial communities from Mid Atlantic Ridge, Atlantic Ocean - 354-166 | ecosystem: Environmental > Aquatic > Marine > Hydrothermal vents | place: Atlantic Ocean: Mid... | reverse complement strand
TCCAGTTGGCGGCAGTGTTCGCGGAGCCCCTCGCTGGAGCCGGCATCGAACATCAGGGGGAAGAAGTCTCGGTTCCAGGTGACCACCGCCTCGCTGCCGTCGCCCACCAGCTTCTCGGCGATCGCCGCCGTCTGGCTCAGCCCATCCGCCACCTCGTCCAGACTGTAGCCGCGAAAAGCAGGGAAGAGGCCATCCTCGGCATAGATGTCCCAGGTGCTGCCCATGCAGGTGCGGTAGTTGGTCTGTCCCCAAGGATGGCCGGCGCGGCGGAGCCGTTCGTGGCCCCCGTCGGAGGGGCAGAGAAACAGCCCGATACGCGACAGAGCAGCCGTGGCGTTCGGTCCGGCCAGGGCTGTGGTGCTCGCGTTGTAATTCGGGTCCGGCCAGAACGGGGGAAGCTGAAAATTGATCAGGTTGTACACGTTCTCGTAGCCGATGTAGGGAAGCAGCAGCGACAACGCGGAGAACCGACGCCGACGGTCTTTCAGGATCATGTCCCCCGGGCCCGCCCCATAAGGCAGCGTCCGGTGCGTCTGGTGATAGGCATGCAGACCGATGCCAAGCTGGCGGAGGTTATTGGCACACGCTGCTGCGCGGGCCGCCGCCCGAGCTCGAATCAGCGCCGGAACGGCCAGAGCAAGGAGCAAGCCAATGATGGCCACGACCACAAGCATCTCCACCAGGGTCATGCCCCGCTCACGAATCGCTCTTCCGGACCACGACATGCTCTCACCCCCTTTCACGTTCCTGGGCTCAGTAGGACGGAATGGGTTCCTGACCTTCTCGCGTGGCCAACGCACCCAACACCTGCACGGAGGTCCCGAACTTGATGTACCGGACCGAGCCACTGGCCATGAGGAAATGCACGCCACCGGGATGTTCGCTCCCCCAGTAGCCCGGTGTGTTGCTCAGCTCGCGGTTGCTGTGGACGCAGCAGTGCGAGCCGAACGCCCACGACCCCCCGTCACCCGGAGCGGCCACTTCGCCCATGAGCAGGGTGTTGTCCGCGCCGTCGGTGATCGTGTCCACCCGCTCGCAACTGTTCACGTACATCAGCCCGGTCTGCGGCTGACCAAATCCACCTTCGCTACCGCGATAGTCCGAGAGACCGAGATAGGTTTCTCCAGCAGGGAAGAGCTTCACCCGCAGGCGGTTGCGTCGGGTGTGAGAGGGACAGAGCAGCACATCGAGGACGGCCGAGATGCCCGTGTGGTTCGCCACGTGGATGGGGGGCAAGCTGAAGTTCAAGCTGCTGAAGACTGCTTCGGCGCCCAACTGGGGCAACACCATGGCCAGCCCGCTCCACATCCGATCCGTGCCCACCAGGCCGCCGCAGCCGGGCCATCGACGCTGGCAGGCGTAGCCGAAGGGCAAACAGCCCACGGCGTCGTGGTAGCTGGTCAGAGCAACGCCAAGCTGATGGAGCCGGTTCTGGCACCGTGCCCGCCGCGCCGCTTCGCGCGCGTACTGCACCGCCGGCAGGAGCAACCCGACAAGGATGCCGATGATCGCCAGGACCACCAGCAGCTCGATCAACGTGAACCCGGTTCCCCGATCGGGGCATCTCCCGTCTATCCGTCTCATTGGACCCACCTGCCGGAAGGAGATGACGGCAGACTACCTGTCATGCTACCCTAAATCGTGGGCTGCTGCAAGCTCCTCTGCGTCACAGGCATGCCGCTCGTCGATCACACACGAGCCCACGGTCGGAGTTCCTTTCGGGTTCCGCGCGCTTTGGCGTTTGGTACTCTTTGGCAGCCGGGACAGTACTTCTGCCTTTCCCGTCACTACCGCTGGGGCCTGCGTTAACGGTGTCTCTCCCGGCGCGTCCGGCTTACGCACGAGCCGCCGAATCAACTTCCAAGCACGCGTTTTGTTATCTGCGGCGTAAGTTTGGTTCACAGGCGTTCGCACAATCGGAGGACCTGCTGCAAGAGGGACCGACCGCGCCAATCCGTGTGATGAAGCTGGTCCCCAGGCTACGGCTTCTCGCTTCGGTGGCTTCGGCGCACCGTTTCGAAGGATCCGGGCCCAATAGTCCGCCGTCCGTCTAGATGCTCCGTCCCAACTTTGGGTCGGAAAAACGTGGCATGCCGTCAAACGGTGAGCCCGCAGAGATGACACGCAGCACAAGGACGTTTAGGCATGCGTGGTTGCTCGGCCGAAACTGGTCAGATTGCCAAGTCTAACGGAAGGTCAGAGACGTCCCGTAAGCGCTCTTGTGTCACGAGGACCTCGAGCATTTCAAGTTGATCCCTGTTCTCGCACTCCTCGCACGCCTCGATAAGCTCGTCGAGAGCCACATGATACACGCAATCGATATCACCTAGGCCGAGGGCCACGCACGCCAGGCGTGTGGGTAACGGTTCCATGGTGGCCACTACGATATGCGGAAGGGGACCGTTACGTAGTCTGACCAGGTTAAGAGCCTCTGTCCTCGTGTTTTGAGCGCGGTCGCTGCGGATGGTCCATTTGCACGAAACCGAGGCGTGCAAGACGGGTGCAGACCCGCGGTCTACGCTATCGGCGTGTGGCCAAGGTGAGCGGGTCCGGGAAGCCGCACGCAGGGGGCTTCGATAACCACAGGTGTCGTCAACGATCTGCTCCGTACCGCGTCCACCCGATTCATTGATTTCCTCATCGGAAAGGGCAGCCCGGGCGACAACCACATCAGGCGTGACCACATAATTGCGCCCGTGAACAACCCCTATCTGTGGCTGCGAACGTACCATCTCGGCGTAAGCAGAGAGATGGCGGTACTGGTAAAATTCGCTAACCCGAGCGCCAACGAAGTATTCCCATGGGCCTGGCCTAACGGATGCGAGAGCTCCGAACGCATGCCTCAGAAACTCTTTGATCACGAGTTGGAATTCACTTCCGGCGGTTTGCGCGCTGACGGCAGAACCGGATGGTTTTTGTGCACGCCGCGCCTGGTGGTGAGGCCATAGCTTCGACCACAGGCTTTGCGCGATGCAGACGCTCGATTTCGAGTGCCTATCGGCGAAGTTCGGTATGCCCCCGGAATCCAATCGCGCGATTCGGATACCGATCTCCTGATGTAGCTGGCGCCTAGCCTTCCAGAGGACGCTCTTGGCCATACTACCGCAGCAGGGATATCTGGGTTTGTCTAGACAGTCGCCGCTCTGCCTCGCGCACGTAGTCTTCGTTGAGTTCAACGAGCACGGCGGATCGCTTGAGCTCCCGCGCCACAATTCCTGTGGTGCCCGAGCCCGCGAAGGGGTCAAGGACCACGTCTCCACACCGCGTGCTCAAAAGGATACACCGGCGAACCAGTTCTCTCGGGAACGGCGCCGGGTGGTTGACTCGCTCGCTGTCGGGGCCGAGCATCCAGTAGTTGCGCAAGTTCGCACCGGTTGGCTCACGGACCGCTTCATTGTCGTAGTAGTACCGCTGGGTCTTGGCGAAAAGGAAAACAAATTCCGTTGCGTTCGAGGGGCGATTTCGCACACTCTCGGGCATAGGGGCCGTCTTGATCCATACGACGCAGGAACGAAGCAGCCAGCCGTCTTCCTGGAGAGCAAAGGCTACCCGCCAGGGCAGCCCCATCAGGTCGCGGTCTTTCAGGCCCCAGCAGTCGGGCACTCGGCAGTTGCGTCGCTGGATGAGCTTACGCGTATTGGCTACCTTCGCATTCGGCCCACATCGGCCCGTACCCCCATTGCGCGCGTACGCATCCCCCACGTTTAGCCACAGTGTTCCGTCGGCCCGCAGTACTCTGCGTACTGCCGCGAACACCCGCCGGAGGTTCTCGACGTACAGATCTGGTGAAGGTTCCGCCCCGATCTGCTGGGCGCATTCATAGTCGCGCAGGCCCCAGTACGGGGGAGAAGTTATGCAACATTGGACACTCTCTGGGGGCATGTCCTGGAGCACGTCCAGACAATCCCCCACATAGATGGTGATATCGCGACCGATTGTCCTGACGATGTAGCGAGGCGGTGCCATCCTGCTCCTTATTGGACCCAGTGCCAAGGCCGATATCCCGCCGTAGCTCCCACCCCCCAACCGTCTGCTGTATTCTACGTTCGTGCCGCTCCGACACCGGTGGGAGATGGCTACTTCCGCGTCCCGTCCAGGTTGAGGGGCCAGGACCACTCGTAGCGGCCGCCACCTGGTCGGGACTCCGTCCCACGCGCTCCGACGAACCGGCACGGACGAGCAGGAGCGTTGGCCAACCGGGAATCGCAGGAGGACGTGCTGAGCAGCCCCCAGGCGGAGCAACTCCGTAGCGAAAAGCATCCGCGCCGATAGCACCGGACGGCCGATCGCTTTCCACGCCGTCCTCACGTTACTCCGCTTTCCGACGCGAGCTACAAGTGCCTCCGAAGCGTCCGCTCACCCCTGTCCGGACCCAGGGCGATTGCCGGGTTCGCCGGGCTTGCCCGCAGCGGGGGGATGGCTCGGGCTTGTCACCGGACGCTCGCCGAACAGCCAATTTAGCGCGAAGAAGAGGATAATGCCGAGCACCGCGCCGGCTGCCGCGGATAGCAGGTACGAAGGCCAGGGCGAAGGCTCCTTTTCCTCCTCTTCAATTCCGAATTCGGCTAACGAGAAGATCTTAGGATCAGGACGCTGGAACTTGGCGTCGATCATCTCGGCACGCCAGCGCGTCTTGTATTTGCGGCGTCCGACCACTTCTCGCCACTCGGCGCTCTGAATGAGAGGAATCCCGTCGACGTCTCCTTCGTACTGCAGGTCCACAATGTCCGTCGTAGGGTCGCCACGACGCCACTGCACCACGACCCAACGGCCGCCTGGCCACAGCGCGACCACATCGCGGACGCGCCGCTTGGGGGTGTTCTCCAGGGTGACGATTTCCACACAGGGACGCCCGCCCACGACACGGTTCCGAACCTGATGCCGCATCCACGCTTCTGGCCGCTCAAACAGGTACCACGGTAGCGCACCACCATACATACTGAAAGGTAGGAACGGCAGCCATCCGTTCCTCCACGCTTCCCGGTACAGGTAGAAGGAATGCATCGCCGGATCGAGTGCCATCTTGGAGTCGATGGCGAACTTGTCGTAAATCGGGTCTCTCTTGAGCTCGTAGACGACGTTGGGCAGGATGAGGTACACCTTGCTGACCTCGGATCCCGACGAGTCGAATTGCTCGACGCGCACCCGTTCCCCAAGCACGCGAATGCGCACCAATTGCTCCTCGGCCAGTTCCGGGAATCGCACCCGGAAGTAATACTCCCCGTGAAGGTACTTCACCTTCACAGGGCCAACAGCCTGGATGAATTCCTGCCGTTGAGGGAAGACTTTCTCGTCGGCCAGATCGATCTGTCCGACCGCAAGTGTCAGTGCTGCTACCAGTACGCCCCCGTACATGGCCATCCTCGTAGTCGCAAGACGAGCCCACCACTCTCCCAGGAAATGGATTCGCTCATGCGACTTGATTATAACCCAGGGTCGGCCTTCCGTGGCATCGGGGGCGCGCCATCGATTGCGTCAGACAACGGCCCAGGACCCGCGTACGTGGCGTTGCACCCAGGACATGGCACCTGCAGGCTGGCTTCGTAGCTAAGCTTGTTCGGCCGGGGGGCAGGGGGCGTGGTGGCCGCGGTCGCATAGCTGCGACACACGTACCTTCTTCCGATGGGCTCTGGCTGGTACGCGCACGATCAGGAGCCACCGCCTCCTGGGGCGGTACCCGAGGCCGTCCCCGCGGGTACTGCGCCCTGTCCAGACGGTGGCTGAGTGCAGGCTCTTCGCGATCGCGGTGTGTCTGCAGTCCGCGCGGGTTGCCGTGCAAACTACGAGCGGGGGGATGCGGGCTGCTGCTGTGAGCGAGCCTGGCCCCTGGATGATCTGAACGCAGCGAGTGTCGAAAGCGCAGCGGGGGGCTTCTCACCCGGTCGTTCCTCGGAGCCCCTAGCCCTGGGGAACTGCAGGATAGGTCCGGGCAATGGGTCGTGTCCCCCTCGTTTCGGCGAGGGCACATCTCTCCGGCGTCTTCCCTGTTCGCCTCACCGGCAAGGCGAACGGGTGCAGCGTGGTGTCCGGCGGGCAGCGGAGCTCCGCTGCTCCGTCGGCGACGCGAGGCGTTTCGGCTTGCCTTCGTCTCAGCAGTCGGGCACGAGCGCGGGCTGCCGGGTAGTCCCTCCTCACCGCAGGGCGGCGATAGCTTTCCACCGGTAGCCGATCCGAAGACGGAACCGTGTGGCATTCCTTACCTTTTCGAAGAGGGGCCGTCCTGGCTCACCAGTCTTGCGCTCGATGCGAATCCCGACCGCTTGGACGATCGCTCGCCACATCGCTATAATGGATTCCGGACGAACAATCTGCTTCTCCTCCGCATAGCGTACCTCCGTGCGTCGGGTGTCTCGCCCTAGAGGCGGTGCCACCATGACACCTGACGCACTTTTTTGTGCGCTTGGTTTGAAGACAGGCTCCAAGTTCGGCGGTACCGTTCTTGCCTGGGGCCGACCCAGGAGCCAGGACTGCGCCTACGTCATTGGGGAGGTGTGTTCGCACGGTGCGATCCTGCGGAGCCCGGCGGTTCGTTTCCGCTCCACCACTTACCGCTCAAGAAGAAGCCGGCCCACAGTCCGGGATGGCTGCGCTTGCTTGCAGGGGGCAGCCTGGTCGGTTCGAACTTCAGCCCACGTTCTCTCAGTCGAGCTGCCAGCTCTTCTGCGCGCTGCTGCACCCGGTCTGGATGGCGGAGTACGAAAAGCTGCGCCTGACGCAACGCCTCCAGCGGACCCATCCCGCCCTGCCAAAGATTCCGGTAAAACTTCTCCATCAACAGCGACGTGGCCGCGTCGTCCACCCGCCACAGGCTGCTCACCACCGTCCGAGCCCCCGCTACGTGAAACGCGCGCTGAAGGCCAAGGACACCCTCGCCCCCCGCTACCTCGCCCAGCCCCGTATCGCACGCCGACAGCACCACCAGATCCGTACCTTCCAGATCCAACGCCGCCACCTCTTCGGCCGTCAGCACACCGTCCTCACCTTCTTCGCCTCCCCCGACCCCCGCAAAGACCAGCCCCGACAGCAAAAGCGGGCTATACAGACGCCGCATCTGCCTCGATGCCGAAGAAAGATCATCGTCCAGCCCCGCCCGCCACGCCGACAGCTTCTCCGGCGGAGCAAAGAACCCATGGGTGGCCAGGTGCACGTAACGCCAGCCACGCGAGAGTTCTTCCTTCATCCGCCCTTCATCCGCCTCCGCACCGCTGAGCAGCAGCTCGGGTTGATCGGGAGCGATCGAACGGAACTCGGCCGCCACCCGCTCCGCTTCCAGCCGCGTCCCGGGCAGAAAGCCGAACCCGCCCCGGAGACGTTCACCCAACCCTACCGGGCTCCGTGTCCTGCCTCCGGCAGCTACCATTAGCCCATCCTCCGCTTCCGGCTTCCGCTCCAAGGATGCGTCGTATTCGATCCCGCCCGCCAGAAGCAGGCCGGTCGCACGCGGCTGATTCTCTTCCCGCTCGGCCCCCACACCAAGCAGCTCGGCCAGATGGCGACCCGAAGCGACGTAGCCCACGGCCAGCTCTTCGATCAGGTAGGTGTCCGGTTCCTGACCGGGCAACGCAGCCAACGGAAACCGACACAGAGGGCCGTCGGGAGCCACCAGGAGAAGCTCCGCTCCCGCCACGTAGGGACGCAGGGGCTCCAGCAGTCGGCGGCCCAGCTCAGCAGCCGCTTTCTGGCCATCCGCATCGGTTCCGAACCGGTGCCGCCAGGTTTCGATCGCTTCCTCCACGGGCTCGACCGGTCCCAGCTCCAGCCGAACCGTCTCGTGCCCCCGCCGCAAGACGAACGCCACCAAACGCAGCTCCGCCTGTGCCTTCCCCTTCGTCGGCTCAATGTGCGAATAGACAAGGAAGTCCACGAACACGACGTGCGGGGGCAGATGTGCGGCGAGCTCTTCGGAGCTGAGCTGTGCCAGTCGCCGGCCCTGCCGGAAGGCGGCACTCTTGCGAGCAAGTTCGCTTTCGAGCGCCTCCTTTCGTTCCATCAGTTGGTGGAGCTGGCGTTGCCAGAGTTCCCGTTTGGCCGGTTCCGGAACCGCCAGCGCCAGAGTGGCCCAGCGGCTGCGCATGCTGTTGAGTTCCTCAACCAGCGGTTTTAGCTCGGGACGCCGACCGGCCAGGTGATCCTCACGCTGCCGCTGCAGCACAGCCCCCTTCCAACGGAGTACCGCCGAGTGCATCGCGGCCGCAGGCACGCCCGCTTCAGGGGCCACCGAGAGCCAGCGGTCCAGGTGAAACCGAGTGCTCGCCGTCCACCGCAGACGCTGCCGTTCCGCCTGGATGGCGAATATACGGTCGCGCAGCTTTTCGCTTATCGAAAGTCCCTGGCGTAGAAGTTTCTCCCCGTCGGCGGTCCTGCCTGTCGCGGCGAAAAGTATCCCAAGTCCGCGAAGGCTGCTCGCGTACTGGGGATGCTGTTTGCCGAGAACCTTGTCGCGAACCTCGAGCGCTTGGCGGTACAACGGCTCTGAGCGCGCGTAGTCACCCAATTCGTAGTACAAGCTGGCAAGGTTTTGGAGCCAGATTACATAGTCGGGATGCTCCTCGCCTAGCGCGGTTTTCCCCAGCTCGAGGGCCTGCCGGTAGAGGGCTTCAGCCTCTTGGTAGTGCCCCATCTCGTGGTGGAGGTTGCCAAGGTTGTTGAGGGCTGTTGCGTAGTTGGGGTGCTCTTTCCCCAGAGCTTTCTCAAGGATGCTCGCTGCCTGGCGGTAGTACACTTCGGCGCGATCGTAGTCGCCCACGTCTTGACAGACGTTCGCGAGGTTGTTGAGGCTCACCCCGTACTCCGGGTGCTCCCTACCCAGAGCTTTCTTGCGGATCTCAGCGACCTGGAGGTATAGCGATTCGGCGCTCGAGTAGTCGCCCATATCGTGGTACAGCATCGCCAGGTTGTTCAGTACCGTGGCGTAATCCGGATCCTGTTCGCCCAGGACTCGCTTGCGGAGCCGCAGAGCTTCCCGCAACAGCGATTGGGCTCGGCCGTACTCGCCCAGTTTGCGGTAAACGGCCCCGAGGCTGTTGAGACTGGTGGCAAGGGAGGAATGCTCTTCACCCAGGGCCTTTCGAAAGATCTGAATAGCACGCTGGTACAGAGGAATAGCGCGAGCGTAGTCGCCAACAATTGTGTACAGTTGGGCCATATTACTGAGCACGGCTGCACGGTTGGGATGCTCTGGTCCGAGCGTGCTCCGCAGGATCTCGTCACTCTGGCGAAGAAGCGACTCTGCCTCCATGTATGCGCCTGTGTGCAGGTAAAGGACTGCCAGGCTATTGAGGCTATCTGCAACGCCGGGATGCTTCTCGCCCAGGACGTTTTTGCGTATCTCCAATGCTTGTCGGTAGAGTCGCTCTGCACGCGGATAGTCGCCCATTTTGTCGTAGAGTCTGGCGAGGCTGCAGAGGTCGCTCGCGTAGTCGGGGTGGCCTTCCCCCTGGGCGTACTTCCGGATTTGGAGGGTCTGTCGATAGAGCGATTCGGCGCGGGCAAATCGCCCCATGTCCGTGTAGACGCGCGCCAGATTTGCCAGGCTGCTGGCATAGGCAGGATGTCGTTCGCCGAAAGTTTTCCTTTTGACCTCCAGCGCCTCGCGGAGCAGTGTCTCTGCCCGAGTGTAGTCAGCCCTTGCTGCGTAAACCCATGCGAGGTTGTTAAGTGCGCTGGCATAGCTGGCATGTCGCCGGCCAAGCGTCTTTTTGCGGATCGCGAGGACCTGCTGGTAGAGGGCTTCGGCGCGAGAGAGGTCGCCCAAGCCTGCGTACAAGCCTGCCAGGTTGTTAAGCGTCGTCGCGTATGCAGGGTGCTCGCCGCCGAGGACGCGGTGCTGGATATCGGCCGCCTGCTTGTAGAGCCCTTCCGCTTTTGCGTCGTCCCCGACCGCGTCGTACTGGGCCGCCAGGTTGAACAGACTCAGCGCATAGAGCGGGTGCTCTTGGCCCAGAAGGGTGCGGCGGATCTCAACCGCGCGTTTCGCTAGAGGGATGGCCTCGCGAGACCTGCCCGCGCGCCAAAGCTGGTAGACCCGCGCGTTCAGTCGATCTGCCACACGCAGCTGGTGCCGTTCGTCGAGCGACAACCTCGCCAATCTCTCCACGTATCCCAGGGCGATCTCGGCGTCTGCCACGCGGTAGTGCTGGTGGTGTCCCGGGGGGAGGAGCCGCGAGAGCCGCTCCAGGGCCTCTTTACGCGCTGCTTCGGCAGGCCGGAAGTCCGGCTGTTCCTTGGGTAATTCCCTTTGCTCGTACAGTTCGCCGAGCAACCGGAGCGAGCCAACGAGGTCAAGTTCCATGCGGCGAGCTGCGTTGGTCCGGCCGGCCGAGCGGAGTTCCGCCAAGAGCTCGCGTTCGATGGCCAGCATCTTTTCCGCCGCCGCAATCGCTTCGGTGAGCTTCCCCGCCGCACGCAGACGCATTGCTTCTCGTGCCCAACGATTCCGTTCTGCCAGCCTGTTGTCCTGTGCAGCGGGTGTCGATTGAGCGTCCTGAGAGGGGGGCGAAGAAGCGATGAGATCATCGGAAAACCCAGGACCAGCACAAAATCCGATCAGCAACGCGATTCCGGGGAGAAGCGGCCGAGGCGACATGGGCTTTCTCCGGAAAGCGACGTCTTAGGGCTCCTGCTGAGCTGACCCAGCTCTGTTGGCAAAGCTCACAACGCGAACTAACTCAAACTCTTTCGCGAACCGTTCCGCCAGAAGTCGCTGCGCCCGCAAGACGGGGTCATCGAGCTGCCCTGCTGCGAAATCCAGCCCGCGCTCAGTCGATCCGGCAAAGACGTCGCGCTCCAGCCGCACCAGCATCGGCCTTTCGTCGCCGAGCGTTTGCGAGGGCAACCCTTGAAACAGGTCACGCAAACCGCTGAGATACGGCGCCGGTTTCGCCCTTGCCAGCAACACAAGCGTCTCCATACCAGGTGGACCGGTTACCGGCCAGCCCTGATCCTGGCCCGCGGGCAACGCCAGCCGGCGGAGCGGACGCTCTTGATCGGGCAGCCGCGACCAGTCACCCGGCGCCCACGGGTGGATCGGCAGCGCCGTGCCGTCCGTGCTAATCCAGACGAGGTAGACGTAAGCCGGCCGGTTGAGGGTTACTTCCACGCGGATCTGATCGCCGTCGCGTAGCGGCAATACCCCAGGCACATCGATGGCCAGGCCGCGACGCTGGGGATCGTCCCGGTTCCAGGTGCGAACCGTGACGCTTCCTTCGAGCGGGACCGAACGAACAGCCCTGCTGGATTCTGCCGTTACCGCTGCCTGGTCGGTCCCACCGGGATCGGCTTCCGCGGCGACTCCAACGGCGTTCACCGGCGAGCGATCGGCGCGCTCGGTCGGAGCGACACGATGCAACCACGCCCATCCCAGAGCGACCAGGGTCAGGAGGACGGCGACGGGCATTGCCGGAAGCCAGGCACGGAACCGCCCCCGCCAGCCGGTGCCGGAGTCGTGCCGCAACTTTTCGACGTCACGTTTCATCTCGGCGGCGCAGCGATAACGGCGGGCGGGATCCGGTGCGCACGCCCGCTCCACGATCCGCCAGATCGGCGCCTTCTGGTCCACGCCCGGGGGCAGGGGGGCGTCTTCGATGCGTTCTGGAAGCTCCACGTGAGCTCCGGCGAGGAGCAGGTACATCGTCTTGCCCAATGCATAGAGATCGGCCGTCTGGTCCACGGTGCCTTCCGGTGGCCAGAAGCGAAACGTCCCCCGTGTCGTGGATAGCTTCTCCGTGGAGCTGAGTAAACCAGGGTCCCCCAGCTTCCACACCCCCTCGAACCGCATCACGTTTTCCGGCTTCACGTCACAATGCACTCCTCCTGCCCCATGCAGCCGTTCCAGACCGTTCAGCAGGCAGGAAACAATCGACAGCACTTCTTCGATCGGCAGCCGACCGTGCCAGAGCAGATAGCGCCACAACGTGAGCGGTTCATAGTCCTCGGGCAGCCACTGCGTACTGGACTGCTTGGCATCGTCGGCCAGCGGCATCACGTAGTAGTAGAACTCGCCCGATTCGCCCACATGGTGGATTGGTGCCAGGAACGGATTGCCCGCTGCCCGTTTACGGTACTCGCGGATCCCCCCCAGTTCTGCCGGCTTCGCCTTCGAGAACACTTTGATCGCGCAGAACTGCCCGTCGTGTCGATTGCGAGAAAGCCAGACCTCTCCGAAAGCGCCGCGTCCGATGCAGCGAATCAAATCGTAGTCGGGGATGCTGCATACAGAGCCTGATGTCAGTGCTTGGCCGCCTGCTCCGCTCCCCTGACCGCCGTCCGTGCCACGAACGTCCATGGTGCCGCCAGAGGCGGACTTCGGCGGACCGCTAGCCCGGCGCTCTTCCCGGGCCGAAGCGGCATCGAGGGGGCTACAGGGGGAGTCTATGGTTCGCTCCGCAGACGCGTGCTGAGCGAAGAAGTGCCGGCGGCAGGGGGCGCTCCCACTGCGGCTTCCCGGCGTTTCGTTTGCCGCCATGACTGTACTCCGGAGAGGTGGCGGAACGACGGACGTGCTTGATTATAGCCGACTTCGGACAAGATGGGATAGCTGCGAACCCCTGAAGCTGGCAGCGTGGAAGGACCCCCTGCCAGATAGGCATCCGGTTGCTTGTTTGACCAAGCCAGGGCCCGTCGTGGGCGCAGGAGCCGCGCAATCCGACAGGAAGAGGGAATCCGCAGGTTTGGCTGGATCCTCGGCGAGGGGCGCAACACGTCAGCAGCTACACGTGAGAGATGTTCCCGAGCAAGGCGCGGATCGCACTGGGGGCCTTGTGGCAGGTGCGCCAGCGTTTACCACGGGGCGACCGCCCAAGCCGCTGCGGCAGTCGGGCTTGCCCAGGCACCCCCGGGCACGGGCGGCCAGCAACCACCGGATGCCTGCTGTTACGATAGGGGGACGGGACCTGAAGGTGATTGCGCTGCTGGAGTGGCTAAGCAACACAGCGAGGAGGCAACGATGCGTTGGCCAGCACTGTTGCTCGTGGCGTTAGCATGGCAAACTGCCGCGGCGGACGATCTGGAGCTCGAGCGGATTGACGGTGCAAAGCAGTACAACGTGATTTTCATCCTGACGGACGATCACCGCTGGGACGCGTTCAGCTTCATGGGCCACCCGTTCCTCGAGACGCCGAACCTGGACCGCCTCGCCCGGGAGGGCGTCCACTGCAAGAACGCGTTTGTCACGACTTCGCTTTGCTCACCGAGCCGTGCATCGATCCTCACCGGCATGCTGGCTCATCGGCACCGCGTGATCAATAACTACGAGCCCACCCCCGAGGGCTTGGTTTTCTTCCCCCAGTATCTGCAAAAGGCGGGCTACCAGACCGCCTTCCTGGGCAAGTGGCACATGGGCCATGTGGACGACAGCCCGAAGCCGGGGTTCGACTACTGGCTGAGCTTCCGTGGACAGGGGCATTATTTCCCCCCCGGACCGCGGTATACGCTGAATCTCAACGGGAGGCGGGTACCGCAAAGGGGGTACATAACGGACGAACTAACCGACTACGCCATTCACTGGCTCCGCCAGCGGGACCGTTCCCGGCCCTTCTTTCTCTATCTCTCCCACAAGGCGGCTCACGGCCCGTTCCAGCCCGCCCCGCGGCACAAGGGACGATACGCCGGCAAGCCGTTTCCGAAACCGCCCACTTTCCAGGATGCCCCTGCAGACGTCCTGCTCAAGCCCCGCTGGGTCCGCGACCAGAGGGATAGCTGGCACGGCGTGGAGTTCCTCTACCACGGGCGGCTCGGGAGAATCGAGGAGATCTATCGTGCCTACTGCGAGACGCTACTGGCGGTCGACGAGAGCGTTGGGAAGCTGATGGACTATCTGGCCAAGGAGGGAATACTGGATTCGACGATCATCATCTACATGGGGGACAATGGATTCGGCTGGGGCGATCACGGGTTGATCGACAAGCGCACCGCCTATGAGTGGTCCATGCGGGTCCCGTTGATCGTGCGCTGCCCCGAGCTGTTCCGCCCCGGGACGACGATCGAGGAGATGGTGGCAAACATCGACATTGCCCCCACCATACTTGCGGCCGCCGGGTTGAAGGCCCCGGACACAATGGACGGCATGAACTTCCTGCCTCTGCTAAAGGGGGAACGAGTTCGTTGGCGGGACGCGCTGCTGTATGAGTACTTCTGGGAGCGGAACTTCCCCCAGACGCCAACCATGCACGCCATTCGCACGAAGCGGTTCAAGTACATCCACTACTACGGTATCTGGGACATCGACGAGCTGTACGACATCCAGGCAGATCCCCACGAGACAAGGAACCTGGCCTATGACGAGAACTACAGGGACGTCGTTCGGCAGTTGAACAAACGCCTGTTCGACATGCTCGAACAGACCGGCGGCATGTACATTCCGCTCTACCGCGACCGAGGCCGCCAGCAGAACCTGCGGAGCCCTGGCTCATTCCAGGCTGCTCCGTTTCCGCCGCCACTGGTGGCGCCGGCGGGAAAGTGACCTTCTCTCTGGCTGCTTCGACCGGTGGGCCAACCCGAAACTGCGCCGAAGCTCACCCTGGGGGTGGAAAGGCGCCAGCAGCAGATGCTTGCTGAGCCTCTTTGTTGAGCTTGGACGGACCCAGGGCGGCTCGGCAATGCTCTGGCCACCCCCTTCTGCCGCACGCACCGTCCGGCACCATCGCGCGCCCAGAGCCAGTTTGCCCTGGGCGCCTGCTGCACAGTCGCTCCCGCTCGTTTCCCTCCCGGAGTCGCTGCGCCCTGAGCTAAACGTCTTTTCACCGACTGTGCGCACCCGCAACCGAAGCGAAAAATGGGTTCCTCCCGGGGTCGCTAAGAGGGAAGGAGCAGAGATAGGAACTGGGAGGAACCTCGATGAAGCCAGAGAACCGGCTTCATCGCCCGCAGGAGCAATGGAACCGCTTGACATCAACGGAACGGTAGACCGTCCGGTAATGGGCGCGTTTTTGCACGGATCGGCCCCGATGGCTTCGATCGCGAATCACTTTCCTGTGTTTGCCCGGCTCGATCTACCGTGCCGTGGTGAGGCAAGTGGGCTGCAGTGACGGAACCGTACGGCGCGCGGTAGATCGTTTTCTTGACCACGGTATAGACGGGCTCTGCGGTGGCCGTCGCCCGCCGCCGGGCGGGACCGGGGGCGGCGGACCGCCGTCGCGCCGGCGACGGAGCATTGGTCGCGCGACCCGGCCCGGAGCCCGCCGCCCGGCGGGACCGGAGCTCCGCCGCTGCGACGGCGGTTTTGGAGTGCGGCAGTCCTCAGCCGCTTTCTTTCAAACCTGAAGGAGCTGGAGGAGCGCGGGCCAGAATCGAGCCCGTCGAAGAACGGAAAAGCCCACCATCGGCCGGCCGGAAGGGGGTACGGCTAATTGCCCCCCGCTTCGGCCCGCCCGGGTAGAAGCGGCCCCGAGCCCGCCGCCTGGCGGGACGAAAGGAGCGGCGGACCGCCGTCGCGCCGGCGACGGCGCATCGGTAGCGCGACCCGTCCTCGGGTCCGCCCAAGGGCGCTGGCGCCAAGGAAGCGCCGGCAGAAATGACCCCCGCCGAGCGAAAAGCAGCCCGCCCGTCGCGGAATGGGCAATGGCGCGCGTTCTCGCTCCCCGCTTCGGCCCGCCCGGCCCGAAGCGGCCCGAGCCCGCCGCCTGGCGGGACGAAAGGAGCGGCGGACCGCCGTCGCGCCGGCGACGGCGCATTGGTAGCGCGACCCGGCCCGGGTCCGCCCCAACGCGCTGGGGCCAAGGAAGCGCTCGCGGAAATGACCCCCCCACCGAGCGCAAAGGAGCCCGCCGGTCGCAGGCTCGGGAATGGTGGGCGCGCTCTCTCGCCGCTTCGGCCCGCCCGGGCCGAAGCGGCCCCGAGCCCGCCGCCTGGCGGGACCGGACCTCCGCCGCGGCGACGGCGGAGCAGTGGTAGCCGCACCCGGCCTAGCTGGACGGCCTGTGAAAGCAGCAGGGGACTGCCGCACTCCAAAACCTGATTTATATGTGATTGCAGACAATACGTCCATTCCTAAGGCAGCGCCGGTGCAGGAGTTTCTCGCGTCGAAAGGGGGGGGGAGATCGAAGTGTGGTTCCTGCCTCCCTATTGTCCGGAGGCGAACCCTGTAGAGGTTGGGTGGCAGGCACTGCACCAGGCGGTGACGGTGTTACAGGAGGAGAAGGACTTGGACAGCTTGTATGCTGCGGGGGGCCATTACCTCCGCAAGCAATCGATTGCCAAGGTAGGGACGAGACGGAACCAACCATGGAGTTGGAAACCGGTCAGGGCGTGGGCTGCCGCGCCGGATCGGTGAAAAGACGTCTAGCCCCCAGGCCGCGCCACGTGAGCGTGCCTGTCAGATTCTTCTCGCCGGCGCGTACTCCTATGGAAGCCTGGTATAGGAGCCAAAGCGAGCAGGATACGGATGTGGCTCTGCACCAGGCCGGCCGCGTGAGGAGAAGAGCGGCGCGATGCCGGGCCACCTGGCCGGCCCATGAAGCTGCGAAGCATCGCGCTATCCATCGCCGGTTCGAACAAGGGGCTTGCTAGCCCGGGAAATGCCGTCCGCAACGGGAAGAGGGGGCGCTCGATAGCTGAGTACCAGCGCGAACGGTACGGAAATCCGTGAATTGAGGGGGTGAGCCGTGCGCGAGCCAGAGCATCCGTTCATCGTTTTTCTGTTCCTCATGATCCTGGTGACGATCGGCAAGGCCGTTCTGAACGCCATCGACAACTCAAGTAGCTTGCTCTACACCTACTTCCTGATGGGGGTCCTGGCAGTACTTGTCCTCATCGGGCTGCGGATCCTGGACCTAATCTAAGCGCACGGGGCGGGAAACAACGCTGGCCGACAGGGGCGACACCCACCGGCGGCGCGAGCCCACGCCACGGCCGACAACCCCCCTGAGAAGAGGGGCAGGGGCCCTTGCGCATTGACTGCACAGGGGGCCGTGTTGATCGCGACTATTGCTCCGCCCTGCTCATCGCTAACGCTTGGAGGCTCACCACAGAGACACGGGGAGCACGGAGATGCAGGAATCCTGTGTTCTCTGGGTTTCTGTGGTTTTCCCCCTGCAGCCGAGGGGATTTCCGCTGCGCCGGGCACTCCTACTGCGAGATAGCCCACGCACCGAACGCAAAAAGGGGCTGCGAACCGCAGCCCCTTTTTCTGCAAGGGAGGGGGAGATGCGGGGATTTACAAGATACGGTCGGTGGGTTTCTGTAGCGGCTGGGGTGCGGGCTTTTCCTTCTCGTCGGTGGGTTGCCGGTCTTTCTTCTCTTCGCGCTTAGGCGGAGCGAAACGCCGCAGGGCCCGCTCGATCTCCTGCCGGATCTCGGGCGGAGTGTCGGGCGGAAGCTGACGGAGAATCTCCTCCGGATCGGGGAACATCGAGTCGATCCAGAGGCGGAAGTCACCGTCGCCTTCGTCGAACAAGATCATGGGGCCGCCGAAAAAGCCCTCATCGGTGTCGAAACCGAAGAAGGGTACGATCCGGAAGCCCCGACGGCGGCCGCCGGTCAGATTCTGCAGGATCAGTCGCTTCACGTCCTTCGGTACATCTTTCCGCTCTCGGAGTTGTTTACGCACTTCGTCGACGGTGCCTTCCAGAGTCAGCTCCTTCCGCTGGCCGTCCTCCGACCAGGCAGCTTTGACGCTAACGCGCGCGTCGTCGTGGCGCGAGATGGAGAGCTGGAAGAACCGCCGCCGGATGGACGGCTCAAGGGGCTGCGGCCGGGCGGGCGGAACTACGAACCTGGGCTGAGGGGGCAGGGGCCGGCCAGGCAGGACACGCAGCCGTCCGCGCGGAACCGCCCAGGGGCCATACGGTCGGATCGGCTCCAGCCTTTCGCCCAGCGTGACCTCGACCTCGATGGTCTTGCCCTTGCGGAGCACGGTGAGCTTCACTTTGGTGCCCGGCTTGGCTTGCAGGACTTCCTGGACCACGTCTTCCGGCGATTTGACCCGCTTGTCGCCAAACTTCAGGATGATGTCGTACTGCACCAGCCCCGCTTTCGCCGCCGGTGAATCAGAAACCACCGTCTGAATCAATGCACCCCCTTCGCTCAACAGATCCGGGAACTGCGCCACGAGGATCTCCGGAACCGGTTCCAGCACCACGCCGAGATAGGCTCGCCTCTCGGCCACAACCCGCCGCAGACGCTCCGGCTGGTGGCCCTTCCGTTCTTTCCCTTCCTCTTGTTCTCCCTGTGCCTTGTCCTTCTGCTTATCCTGCGCCTTGTCCTGGCTGGGCACGAAGAGGTTGACGAACGGGGCGATCACCCGGACACCGTCTTTCGTCCGCTGGACCCGCACTCCGGGGGCAAGGACGTCGACCGTGGCTTCACCACCTTCCTCGTCCACGTACACACCTGTTCCAGGTGCCGCCACCTGCACCCGTTTCTCGCCCTGCTTATTGCTCTGAACTTGAACGTCCACCTGGCCGGTGGCCGCGCACGCTCGAGGCGAGCTCTTCACAGCAAGCGATGCAGCCAGTACGCCGGTCGCTAAGATACTCACAGCAATCCATCGGTGCACACGTTTCATGGCACTACCTCCTCCGCAGCTCAACGACGTTCACGATTTCCTCGCCGACGTAAACGTCGGCCGTCGACCACGAACCCACGGTTCCTCCGCTCGGTGACTTACTGCGCTTACCGAACCAGTCTGCCTTCTCGACCGTCAGTGGTTTGTCCACGCCGCGGACAGCCGCAAACCCAGCCGCCGGCCGCCTGGCGGGTAAGCTCCACCGCTCCTCCATCCGATGCGTGCGGAGACGGGGCTGAGGCTACGGAAGACTCAGCGACGGTCTCCCTGGTTGTCCGCGCCCACGGCGTTCGCATCGGCTTGAGCGATCGACCACTCGATATCGACCACCGGGAACGCCATCCATACTGTGGTGTCCACCTCCGGCTCCTGCCAAACCAGGTGCCGCCAGGCCGATCGCTGGCGAATGACCAGCTCGCCAACTTCCGACGAGACACGGCGCACGTCGTAGCCTGCAGGTTGGTCGAACACCACGTAACGAGGCGTTAGGGTGGGCCGAGGCGCTTCTTCCCGCGTTACCGTCGTGGTCGCCTGGGACGCTACGTGCGGTTGTCTCGGTGACGACCGTGATGCTGCGTCGTGGTAGACGACAAGCATCAGGCACGCGATGCAGGCTGCCAACAATGCTCCAAATAGCGCGTGCTCGAACCAGCGAACGCCTGAACCGGAGGCTGGTCGCATCGATGGTGGCAAAGGGGGTAGCTCCCGGCCAAGCTCCTGCCGGAAGAACTCTTCCAGCAGGCCATCTAAACGCTCCAGGCGTTCGTCGTTCTCAGCACGCCAATCCATCGCTTACGCCTCGTTCACCCAACCGCTCACTCAGCCGCTTCCGCGCGCGGCTCAACCGCATGTCCACAGCCGCCGGCGAGACCTCCAGGGTCTCCGCAATCCGCCGGCTCGGCCAGCCCAGATAGTAGCGCAACACGAGCACCTCCCTGTCCTCCTGGGGCAGCTCTTCCAGAGCCTCCCGGATTACCCGGTGCAACTCGGCCCGTTCGGCATCCCGCGAGGGATCCGGAGCCGGCTCTGGTACCGACTGCGAATACCGGGCGGCGATTCGCCGCCGCCGTTGTTCGTCTCGCACCCAGTTCTTTGCCGTCTGCACGATCCAGGCGGCCGGGTCCTTCACCGACCCGTTATGGCCGTTTTGAGCGAAGCGCACAATCGCTTCATGGAGAGCTTCGAGCGCGAGGTCCGGATCCAGGCAGGCAGCGTAGATCCGGGCCCACAGCTCGCGCCCTCTCTCCGCGTATAGGCGCTCTACATCCGTCCTGTCCTGGGGTGGTAAGTCCATTGCCCTACGGTGCCCGAGAGTTCACAGAGTGACGATTTGCCCGGCAAAATCTAACGCGTACTCCCTGCCTCAAGGAATTGTTCGGAAGTCCGCTTGCATCCGGGTGCTCGAATACCGGCTCCACGGCGCAGGCCTGCACCGGCTGCTCGTACGCAGTACAGTTCGGCTAGCCAACGGTGGTCGCCTCTCATCGGTCGGTTACGCCTGCCGACCCGCTGGTGGTCTAGCGCTGCGGCGTTACCCGACCCTTGGGCTCAAGGGGGCGCAATGTTCTGGGGGCGTCGCCCGTGAGCTGAGACACAGGTTAGGCGTCGACGGCTCTGCCGTGGACGCGCCGCCAAACTCGCAATGGTACACCGTGGATCCGGATGAACCCCCTGGCGTCTTCCTGGCGGTACAGTTCGCCTTCGCCGTCCATCGTGGCCAGGTCGGCCAGGTACAGTGCGTTCGGCGATCGGCGGCCTTCGACAATGACATTGCCTTTGTAGAGGGCGACCCGGGTTTCGCCGGTAACAACCGATTGGGTGGAGCGGACGAAGTCTCGGTGCGCCTTGCACACCGGGTCGTACCAGTAGCCGTTGTAGACCAGGGCGGCGAAATCCGGCATGCGACGATCTTTTTCGAGGATGACGCTGCCCGGAAGCGTCAACCCTTCGAGGTCCCGGTGGGCAGCCAGCAGCACAGTATGAGCGGGCGCGTGGTACTCGCCGCGAGACTTCATACCGACGTAGCGGGTCTCAACCATACCCAGCGCCCCAACCCCGTTCCGAGCTGCCTCGCGTTCGATGTAGAGAAAGGTATCCAGCAGGCCTTCGGCGAGCGTGCGCCCTGCGTCGTAGACCTGAACGCGGAGACCGTTGCGGACTTCTTCCCGGGCGACTGCCTCGGTAACACGCACCGGCATGCCCTTGTCCCAGTGGATGATGAAGCGGGTGACGGCGTCCGGGGCATCGGTCGGATGCACCATGCGCTCGAAAATCTCCCGGGGGGCGGATAACCACGGGTCTTCCAGGACCCCGGCCTCGTAGGAAATATGCAGCAGGTTGTCATCGCAGGACCAGGGTTTCTCGGCGGATGCTTTCACCTTCAGCTCGTGGCGCGCAGCGTACTCCAGCATGCTCCGCCGGCCGTGGGGGAAAGCAGCGATGAATTCGGGGTCCTTCCAGGGAGAGATGATTTCGAGCGTGTCGTCAAGTGCCTGGTAACTCAGCTCGAACCGCACCTGGTCATTGCCCTTACCGGTGGCACCGTGAGCCACCGCGTGCGCCCCGTAGCGGTGGGCTACGTCGACCTGGTGCTTTGCGATGAGCGGACGCGCGATCGAGGTGCCCAGCAAGTAACGGCCTTCGTACTGGCAGTTCCCCCACAGACAGGGCAGGAAGAAGTCGCGGAGGAATTCCTCCCGAGCGTCGATAGCGATGTAGTCGATCGCCCCCGCTTCGTGCGCCCGCCGACCGATCTCCTCCAGGTCGTCCACCTGCTGCCCGATGTCGAGAAGATAGGCGATAACCTCGTATCCCCTCTGTGCCAACCAGTGCAGGATGACCGTGGTGTCCAAACCGCCGGAGTACGCAAGAACGACCTTCTTACCCACCTCTTCACCTCTCGGCACCGCGGAGTTACTCTGGAGGCTGCGCCGGGAAGGGCACGCCAATTCTACGGAGCCAGCCCGGAGCTCGGGCACCACGGATCACCGATGCTGCAAAATCCGCCGGGCACGCCGGCACCCGCCCGAGCTCCGCGGATGCTGTGGTGCTTTCTGTCCGCCTGGGAAATCACGCAGCGGGAGCGAAGGACACCCCGCAGAGTCCTGGGCGAAGGACGGAAGCAACCGGTCCTTGACTCGTCAGTCCCCCACCTGCAGTGCCCGGTGCCGGTACAGGAACTCGAAAAGATTTCCTTCGTGCGGCTGTCTCCAATCCACTCGAGACGTGGGAATTGGACCGAGGTTGAGGCGATCGATCTGCGTACAGTCCAGAAACCGGCGACGCCACTCGGCCGATTCCGTGATTACCGTGCAGACAAGCGTGGGGCCGATGGCGTCGAGGATTTCCTCCTGAGGGCACTGGACCACGCTGACGAACGGGAAGAGGAATTCCTGATTGGCAAGGGGGGCATCCGGGTTCTTGCAAAAGATGACCGTGGGCCGCAGGTACGTGTGAGACTGCCTGTCTTCGAGGCGGGGGCCAGAGCGATAGCGGGCGGAGAAGTCCTCGTTGTCCGGACTGGTCAACGCGCTGTCGATGAACTTGTTGATGTTCCGCGCGATTTCTGGGTTCGTGAAGGCCGCCAGCAGGGCGTCGGGATGGTCTGGAGGCAGGACGTCAATCGCTGCCAGTCGCTGGGCGAGAGCGTCGGCGATCTCCGCCCCATGACGCGGTACCCAGATGCTGGAACAATTGATGCAGCTTCGGCCCCCATTGCTGGCGACACTCTCCACAAACAGATCCAGATACTCCTCCCACCGGTCCACCACATCTTCGCAGACGATGATCTTGCTGAAGCCGGGCCCGTGCACTTGCACGGACGGGTTTCCGCGGTACCGTTCCACCGTTTCCGCCCCGCCAAAGACGAGCGCCCGGCGGGTACCGGTGAGCACAGCGTTCGATACGTCAGGGGCTCCGGGATAAATTGCAAAAGCCTCAGGGGGCAGGCCAGAATCGATCATGGCCTTGATGAGCCGATAGGGCGTCCAGGGTTCCTGCGAGCCGGGTTTCAACACCAGACCGATCGCCATGGCGACCGCCGGCAGCCACAGCGTGTGTACACCCGGCGAATTGTTGGGCAGGACCGCACCGAGCACAGGGGACTGAGCCTGGAAGCTCACCACTACACCGTTCGCCTGCCGGACATAGCCGGTGCGGAACACTCCACGGTCTACACCGCGAGTCAGCGCATCCAGGATTTCGCCCATGTGCGTGAGCACGAAGTAGTTCTTTTCCATGTTGGCCCGGCACAAACGATGGGGCAGCCCGGTGGTTGCCGATTGGTGACGGATGAAGTCTTCCGGCGTCTGTTGCATGCAGCCGAAGAGGTCGATCTCTTCGTTCCTGTAGCGTTCGGCCGCTTGCCTCAGGCACGCGAGCAATTTCTCGTCGCTAAAGTCCCGCAGCACGTCTCTTGCGCGGTTCGCGTATCGGAGGTCTCGGTGCACCAGCCCCGCCGTAGCCAGACCGAGTTCGGCAATGGCTTCGCCGGTTTGGAAATCGGTTAAAGGCGAGGTATCCAAACTCTCGTACGTTCTACCCCATCGGAGGAGTGGCAACTGAGCCATTACGGTCTCTCCTCTGCTGGCTGGACCTTCCGGGGCCGTGTACCCGCTTCGGGACTGCGTAGCGAACGCAGCGATTTCCCGTGGGCCGTACCCACCCTGCGAACATGCCGTCGGTACTTCCATTGTCCTAACTTGCGCGACATGTTGCAGGTTCGCTACCGCTCCGGCGCACCACCAATTGGGAAGTCGTGCACCTGGGCTGCTGTACCGTGCACCGGTCAACAACGCATCGAGTCATGGCCGCCCCCCTCGGATCGCTGCGAACGGGCCTGGGTAGGAGGCCGCAGCCAAAAGGGACGGCTCCCGGGACCGGGAGGTGTTCCCGGACCGGATGGCTAGTAGACCCCCACGGTGGTCGATTCGGCCAGGCCTCGGTACGGTCGAACGCCACTGATCCCGTCCCATGGGTAGAGCTCGCAGGGCGGTTCCCGCTCACCTTCGTCGCGTTCCAGGAAGTTTGGCATGAAGAACTCGCGGGTAAGGGTGGTCAGCTTGACCCTGCCCGTTTCCCCGTAGTCCACCAGGCGATTCGGGTCATTGAAGTCGACGACCTGGACTACGGCGCGCGGTTGAGGGGGGTAGTAGGTGATCTTGTAGCCGTCGTCCGGCGAGACAGGCTTTGCGGGGGCGAGTCCCATCAGGGTGTTGCCGTAAACGGGAGCCAGATAGACGCCGTCGAGCAGTTCTTCGATGGCAAACCGCGTCCACTGGGGGGTAAACTCTGTGCCTCCTCCGAAGATCCCGCGCACTCCCAGGCGGCGCAGGGTCGTTCCGCGTCGCTCCAGTTCCAGGCAGAGGGCCTCGATGAGCTTCGGCGTGGCGAACATGCACTGGATGTTGTGGCCGGCGGTCAGCGCCGTGATCGCCTGCTCGATCACGTGCTGTTTGTACGCCTCCAGATGCTCCATCCAGCCGCGTTTGATGAGCTTGACCACCCAGCGGGGGTCGAGGTCGAGGAAGAAGCAGATACCTCCTCGGTACTGGGCGAGGTGCTCGACCGCGAGCCGCAGCCGGCGAGGGCCGGTGGGACCCAGCATCAGCCAGTCACTTCCCTTGGGGAAATGCTCATCGGGCAGGCGATCACTGAGCCACTCGTAGTCGATCTTGTAGTCCTCAATGTTCACGCGTGTCTTAGGGACGCCTGTCGTTCCACCCGTTTCGAACACGTAGATCGGGCGGCCTTCGTACGCCCGAGGCACCCACCGGCGCACCGGGCCACCGCGGAGCCACTCATCGTTGAACGGGGGAAACTTCTCGTTTAGGTCCTCGAACGTGTAGATCTCTTCCCGTGGGTCGAAGCCCAGTTCTTTGACCTTTTCCAGCCAGAATGGGCAGCCCGTCTCCGGGTTAAAGTGCCACTCGATCATCTCGCGCACATGACGATCGAGCTCTGCCTTCGCTTGTTGGACTCGAGCACTGAGGTCGGCGGAAGTCTGTCCGGACACGTAAACCCACCCCCGTTGTGTGGAAACCGGCAGGATGCGTGTCTGTCGTTCGCATGCGGCAGGACTCACCGGCATTTTAGTGTTGCCGGCGTCCTGCGTAGACTGTTACACAGGCGCGGCGGCGGCGCCGGCCCAGGATTGCGTGACCAGGAGGCCCGGTGTATGGATGGCTCGTTCGGTGATCGGCTTGCGGAGATGGTCCGAAAACGCGGTACGTGCGTCACCGTGGGGCTGGATCCGCGCGAGGATCTCCTGCCAGAATCGTTGCTCCGCAAGGTGGGCGGCAAAGAGGGCAATCCGCCTCGGGTCAAGCTGGCCCATGCTGTCGAGGAGTTCTGTAAGCTCACCATTGAGGCGGTGAAGGATCTCGTACCGGCGGTCAAGCTGCAGAGTGCTTATTTCGAGGTTCTTGGCCCGGTTGGTTTCGAATGCCAGCGGCGGATTGTTACGTTCGCCCGTGAAGCGGGGCTGATCGTGGTTCTGGATGCAAAGCGGGGCGACATCGCCTCGACCGCGGAAGCCTACGCCCAGGCTGCTCTGGCCGAGGGGGACGCAGGAGTGTGGCAGGCGGACGCGGTTACGGTGAACCCCTATCTGGGGCCCGATACACTTGAGCCCTTCCTGAAGTACGTTCGAGATCAGGGGAAGGGGGTGTTTGTGCTCGTCCGTACGAGCAATCCGGGGGCAGCGGAGTTGCAAGAGCGACAACTCGTGGATGGGGGAACGGTGGCGGAGCTGGTGGCGAGCTGGGTGGAACGGTGGGCGGCGGGGACGGCCGGCGAAAGCGGCCTCGGAGCGGTCGGCGCGGTAGTAGGCGCGACCGCTCGGGCGATGCTTCAGCAGTTGCGGCAGGCCATGCCCCACGCCTGGTTGCTGGTCCCCGGCTACGGTGCACAGG
>Ga0256839_1001777_pt1 | contig 25418 bp, 20 predicted proteins | sample 354166metaG_FD_185968 | JGI IMG/M metagenome (GOLD analysis project Ga0256839, IMG submission 185968) | Hydrothermal vent microbial communities from Mid Atlantic Ridge, Atlantic Ocean - 354-166 | ecosystem: Environmental > Aquatic > Marine > Hydrothermal vents | place: Atlantic Ocean: Mid... | reverse complement strand
ACCGAGGGCAGGCCAAGCGCAATCCTCTGTTGAATTGAGAAGGTAGACACAGATGACACTCCGTTCGGGGAATGTGGCGGGGTCCGTTGTGGCCCTTTTGCTGATTGTTGTTCTGGGTATTGGCAGCGTGACAGCCGCTCTGGCCAATGATGCGGCAACTCGGGCTGTGCAATCGACTTCGACCAATGCCTATGGTGAAAAGGCGTTCCGGATTTATCTGACGGGCTATAGCTACTGGGACAATACCCCCCCGGGGTCGACGGCTATTTCCAAACCGGTTGTGCATCGCCGGGCGGGTGGAACAGGCACGTATCGTGATCCGATTACAATTGCGGTCGGGCACAAGATTGTCGGCAAACGCCAGACGCTCGATTTTCCGGCGGGCACGCGGTTCTATCTGAAACGGTTGCGCAAATATGTGGTGGTAGAGGATGTCTGTGGCGACGGGAGCCGTCCGCAGAATGGCCCCTGTCACACCGGTTACAACGGGTTGCCGTGGCTTGATATCTATATAGACGGTCAAGGGGTTTCCGCCAGCGAGGCTACCCAATGTGCCCGCAAAATCACGGCGGTTCAGGAGATTATCCTTAATCCGCGTCCCGACTATCCGGTCGAGGTGGGGTCGCTGACTTCGTCAGGGTGTAGGGTGTTTTCCGGCTAGAAACCCTTGCGGAAACATGTTCGATAGCGATCTGTCTGCGTCTTTCCTGCCGATCCGGCAGAGGCAGGCTAACGTCTCCGGTGCGCACGACCTTGCGCCAGCCCGACAGGCGGCCAGTGATGGCTCTCCAGAGTGACCGAAATACCGCAATATACAGAAGCTGGCGGTAGAAAAAGCGCTGGAAAACCACCCAGAACAGCAGGCGCTTGTCCTCTTTCGGCTCTAGCAGGAACGCGATAGCCGACAGCACCACATCGGACAGCAGGTAGACCGTGTAAAGCGCGAATACCGTGGGCGAGAAACCGGCCCATACCATGGTGGGATGCTGGACGATGTCGCGCAGCAGGCGCAAGATAAAGACCAGAAAAACGACATCGGCAACCGGTGCGATCAGGGGTAGTAAAGTGCCGAACACTAGAATATTCGGGATGGCCAGCAACCCGATACCGTTTCGTTCCAGAACCGCGCGCCGGTGTTTCCAGGCGACCTGCAGGATGCCGAGGGTCCAGCGAAGCCGTTGTCCCATCAGTCCGCGAAGGGTTTCCGGCGCTTCGGTCATCGCGATTGCACGGTCTTCGTAAATGACTTTGTAGCCCTTCCGGATAATGGCAGCGGTCAGGTCGGCATCCTCGGCCAGGGTTTGTAGCGAGTAACCACCCGCTTCGACCACAGCAGAGCGGCGCCATGCACCAATTGCACCGGGAACGACGAGGATGGCGTTGAAACGCTCGAAGGCGCGCCGGTCAAGGTTTTGCGAGGTGATATATTCCACCGCTTGCAGGCGGGTTACCAGATTGACCCGGTTGCCGACCTTGGCATTTCCCGCGACCGCGCCGACCATCCGGTCCCCGAAATGGGAAACAAGGTGCGAGACCGCGTCGGGCAGGATAAGCGTATCCGCATCGATCGCCACGATGATATCGGTCTCCGCTTTGGTATAGCCGTGGTTCAGTGCAACCGCCTTGCCCATGTTCTCTTGTGTCAACAGGGTGATGCGGGAATCCTCGCGACGGGCCTCTTCGATCAGGGCGCGGGTGTTGTCGGTGGAGCCGTCATCAATGACAATAACACGGAAGTCGGGATAGTCGGAGGCCAGCACCGCGGCTATCGTGTTCCGGATATCCGCGGCTTCGTTAAAGGCGGGGATCAGGACCGTTACCGGTGGGGATACCGGATTTCCGGCGTGTTGGCGCCGTCGTCGCGAAAGGGCGGGAACGACAATCAGAAACGAGCGCCCGACGCCGAGAACAAGCGCGGCGCCAAACAGAAAGGGCAGCGTTGCAAGGATGGCCCGGGTAGTGGTGAAGGTAATCGTATCGATCCGCTTTTTCAGCGGCGGGATCGCGCCGGATATCTGCGCAGGCGGCATGATTTCTGCCCTGGATGCCCCCAGCAAAGTGGCAAGCGAGGTGAACTCGAACCCCTCGTTGCGCAAGGCATCTATGATGTGTGGCAAGGCGGCTACGGTCTGCGTGCGATCACCGCCGGAATCGTGCAGCAGAATTATGCCCCCGCCTTGCTTCAGGGTCTGTGCGACAACCGATTTTACCAGTTCTTCGGCACCGGGTTTTTGCCAGTCGCTCGGGTCGATCTGGATTCCGGCACTGATATATCCTTCGGCGCTCAGCAATTTCATCGGTTCGACTTGTTCCGCGTTTTCGGGTTCGGAATCCTCGCCGTAAGGGGCGCGAAACAGGATGGTGTTGCGGCCGGAAATGCTGGCCAGCAACCGTTGTGTCGCGTTCGCTTCCAGCGTTAATCGTGCCGGAGAAATCACGCTGATATTCGGGTGGGTAAAGGTATGGATGCCGAATTCGTGCCCGTCAGCAACAATCCGGCGGACAACATCCGGGTTTTGCATGGCTCGTTCGCCGATCAGGAAAAATGCGGCGGGCGTATGCGTTTCTCCGAGAATATCGAGTATCTGTCGCGTATACCGGCTGTCCGGTCCGTCATCGAAGCTGAGAACGACCCTGTTGCGCATGTCGCCGCCCCAGCGGGCAACGGTAAAGGTTTCCGGCAACCGGCGGTAGCTTTGGGATGCGACCAGCTTTCCGGCGGGGTCCAGAACCAGATCCCGAATGCCGGTCCGGGGGGACCCGAAAGCGGTGAAAAATCCGCCTGTCCCCTCGTAACCGACGTAGTCCGGCAAGGGCACCTCGCGCAGGATGGCGACTGGATCGACCGGGCCGTATCGCCCCACGAGATGCCAGAGTCCGGGATCCTCGGCCCCGACCGGCATGATGGCCAGACCGCCGATTTCTACGGGGCCGAGCAATGCCAGCGTGTTGAAGGCGGAAACGGCATCCAGAACGGCAATCTGGTGCCGGTTGCCCTGTGCATCGATGTAGGTGAGGGTCGATGTTCCGTCTGTTTCGTCGAATTTTATCGGTTCGTTGTGCAAACCGGAACGGCGGGCAACCTCGGCAAAGGGAATAAACTTCGGTGCCGTCATGTTACTGACCCAGTCAGCACTACTGTTCCCGAGGGCCAGAACGGTTTTTTGCGGGTCCAGAAGAGTCATTTGCGGGACAGTCACCTGCTGAAACCGGCCAACCGGAAGCAGCGACGAAGGAATGTCGGACGGGCCGGGCTGGTCAAAGGGAATAACAACCACCAGATCGGCAATCGCGTTGATTTCCGGAAGTGGCCAGTCACGACCGGCCAGATCAATGATTACACAGGTCTGCTTGCCGGCCGGCCCGAATGCTGCCGCCAGTTCCCGCATCAGGGAAATACCGGAGGGGATGGCCTGTCGGGGTGTCCATGCCAGATCCAGGCACAACCCGTCATATCCGCCCTGTGCCGTTTCAGTGACCATGGCGTGAACCAGCTGTTCGATGTTTCCCTCGCTCAGCGTCCGGTTCAGGCCACGCACGGTTGGCAATATTGTTTGCCCTCGCCCGTTTTCGGAAATGAAATCGGCAATTTCCTGTTGTCGCGGGGGATCCTCTTGCAGAACCCTGTCGCCGGAGGCCGGGACGGTCAACCACTCGGGCAGGATGACGTCTATGTCCTGCAGGTGCCGTTGCAGAGAGATAAACGACCGGGCCGGCCACAGGGGGACGGTCGCGAAAACCCGCCGGCCAGCAGCCAGTGGCACCGGGCGGTTTTTGCCGGTTTGTGTCATGGAAGGTGCTGGCTGCCTGTCGGAAGGCGGGGGCATATCTATGCCGGGAAAGAGGGTATCGAAGGACGGTGCCAGAAATACCGCCTCGTCGGTCCTGTTCTGGTCCGGCAATGGATGATCGAGCAGCAGAGAGGCGAGAAAACCGGCAACCCATACGATGACCGTGATAACGATAAAATAGCCGAAAACCCGGAGGTATGGTCCGCGACTGCTGTCAGGATCGCCGAATATCCGCAAGGGGAGTCGCTTTTCTGGCCGGAGAGGAGGGCGCGTCATGATACTGGTTACAGAACCTTGTTGCTATGGCCGGACCAGCCTAGCAGTTCGGGATTATGGGCGAATTGACACATATCATACGATTTATGGGCAAGAGTGCTACAATGGCGCCGCACTTTCACGGAGATTCTGCAATGAATGTAACCCGCCGCCAGTTGCTGAAGGCGACCGCGCTGGGCGGTTCCCTGTTCCTCGGGGGTGGCTGGCGTGCTGTGCTTGCCGGCGGAAATAAACCGGCGCTTGTGCTGATAACGGGTATCGGTCCGGGAACTTCGGCGTCTGTGCTGTTTGCCATGCTGGATCCGGTGGTTTCACAGAATATTCCGGTCGGTCTGGTCGTCGATTTCAGCGATGGAGACGGCGGCAATATTTCCGCAGATTCCGCATTGGCGGCAATGCTTCGGACTCTGGTGACGGATTATCGTGGACTTGCCGAAGTCGTCGTCCGGGTCCGTCTGGATGCAGATGCCTCCCCCTATTTCAGAATGCGGGCAGCCAGTGAGGCGCGGGCAGCCTATTGTCGCGTGATCGGCAGTGCGCGTTGTCGTGAAAGTGGTCTGACCGCGGCAATCGGGCCTTTCGAAACGGATGTGGACCGGACCGGGGGTATGCGTGCCGCCGGTTTCCGGAATGTTCTGGTCCTGCTTCCGGCGTCCGTGCCGACGAATTACTGGGAAAGCGGGGATGGAGTCTTGCAGGTGCATGGCGGCCGCCTGCTTCCGGCCGATGGCGCGTCGGTTGTGGATGTTGTCGGTGCTCCGGTGGAGACCGATGCCATATCGGTTTTTGTTCTCGATGCAGAAACCGGCGGTATCGATGAAAAGCAGGCCTTTGAGTATGGCGCCGCTGTGGGGGATGCGCTTGCGGTTCAGGCGATATCGGGCGGGATGTATCCGACGTTGCCGGTTGAAATACATGCGCGCACAGGTCGGCCATACGGGCGGCTGGTGGGCCTGGTCGTCGATGCGCCGGAACCGGAAGATTTGGCGCTGCAATCGTTTGTTTCGGGTCTGGAGGCGGCCGGTGTTCCGTTTTCCCTGTCGGGCAGGGATTGTGTCGCAGCCGCAAACGGTTTTTCCCCTTCAAAGATATCTGCGGGGGCAACGGTCTGCCTGGATGCGGTGCCGGATATCGCGGGGCTGGCAGAGTCGGGAGTCGCCACAGTTTCCGCACCGGATCCGGACGGATATTACGGTCTTGACAGGTTCGGCATTCTGCATCTTCCCGTTGGTTTCACCTTCGACGGGGCGCGCAAAATCCGGACATCCGGTGATGCGGCGACGGATCTGATAGCAGGAACCGGGCGGTTGCTGGATTGCGTGGTGGCCGTCCGCTCGGCAGCTGTGCAGGATGAAAGGGCGCGAAATGCCCTGTTGTCCATGTTCACGGAAATGGAGTCAAAAGACGTGGGCAGGCCGGTGTCGCTGGACCGGATGCGTGATGCTGTTGCGCCGCAGGGTGAAATTTACCGGTTGTTGAAATCCGTCCATTACCGTTGCCGCCTTGCGAAGGCCGACACTGTGTCCGTTCCCGCAGATACGGACCGGGCGGATGCCGGTCTGGCATGGACGTTTTTTGAGCGCACGGTCGATCCGGTTACCGGACTGTGCCCGGGAAGTGCTGATCTTTATGATGGCGAGGTCTCGGTCTATCCGTTTACCACGATGTGGGACATCGGAACGCAGATCATGGCGACGATTTCGGCGCAGCGGCTGGATGTGATTGGCAAGCCGGAATTCGAGGCGGCGATGGATCGCCTGCTTGCCAATATACCCACGCAGACGCTGGCGGGAATGCGGCTTCCGCCTGCCACGGTTTCCACGACGGGCAAAGAGGATAACGAGGCGGCTTTCGACGCCAGTGACCTCGGCCGGCTTCTGGTTGCTTTCAGGATGTTGCAGAACCATTCCGGTAATCGTTTCAATGTGGAGGCTCTGGTTAACGGATGGGATATTGCCGGCATACTCGATAACGGCCGCTTGCATTCCATCCGGAACGGCCGCCTCGTGCCACTGGAGGATTCCAACTATGCCCATTATGCAGGAAGGGGGTTCGATCTCTGGGGATTCGATGCGAAAGAGCCGTATCGTGTGCGCACGGACTATACCGGTTTCGACGCCGAGTTTGCCATACTGGAAATTGCCGGACGCAACGGTCTGATCAGCACGGAACCGCACGGCCTCGAAGGGGTCGAGATGGGGCTTTCCGATCCGGCACGCACCATTGCCGATACGCTCTACGCCCTGCAACTGGCCGAACACGAGAAGTCCGGCGATTTCGTCGCCGTTTCCGAGGGAACGCTCAACCGCGCGCCGTGGTTTACCTATCAGGGATACCAGATCGGGGCGGAAAATCCGTGGCAGGTGAAAACGGTCGAAGACCTCCCGCGTTACCGGACAGCGGGATTCCGGCGGGCGGCGGCGATGACCAGTTCCAAGGCGGCTTTCCTGTGGGCCGCATTGCGGCCGCAAGCGTATTCGCGCGATCTCCTTCGTTACGTTCGTACGAAGACCCGGATCGAGGATCTGGGTTTTGCACCGGGGGTATTTCTCGCCACGAAAACCGCAATGGCGAATTACTCCGATGTGAACACCAACGGCGTAATCCTGCAGGCGCTTGCCTATATGGACGCGGGCAGCGTGCCGCTACTGGATCTGGCAGATAGCAACACGCAGTGACCTCAGGGCCATTTGCACTCCGGCGGCAGGGACATCAGCACCGCCTCGGGGTTGTGACCGGTTTGCAGGCCGAACTGGGTGCCGCGGTCGTAAACGAGGTTGAACTCCGCATAGCGGCCGCGTTTGATCAACTGTACTTCGCGGTCGGCGTCTGTCCAGCTTTCGAACATGTGCTTTTCGGTGACGGGGATGAATGCCTTGAGGAAGGCGCGCCCTACGTCCTGCGTGAAGGCGAAATCGGCCTCCCAGTCACCGGTGTTCAGGTCATCGTAAAAGATGCCACCCACGCCGCGCGGTTCGTTCCAGTGCCTGATCATGAAATATTCGTCTGCCCATGCCTTGAACTTCGGATAATATGCCGGATCGTGCGCATCGCAGGCTTCTTTCAGGCGGGCGTGGAAGAACTCCGTATCTTCGGGAACCTCGACCATCGGGTTCAGGTCGGCACCGCCGCCGAACCACCAGCCGTGCGGGGTCCAGAACATGCGGGTATTCATGTGGACGGCAGGGGTTTTCGGCGAGCGCATATGCGCCACCAGCGAAATTCCGGCGGCCCAGAAACGCGGATCCTCTGCCAGACCTTCCAGACCGGGGCGCGCCATCATCGAGCGTTGCGCCGCCTCGCCCAGTGTACCGTAAACGGTCGAGATGTTCACCCCGACCTTTTCGAACACGCGGCCGCCGCGCATCACCGACATCTCGCCGCCCCCCGCGTCCGTGCCGTCGCCGTTGTCGCGTTTGGTCGGCTTGCGCTCGAACCGGCCGGCGGGCAGGTCGGCGTGCGGGCCGGTGTTCTGTGCGTCTTCCAGCCCTTCGAAGGCGCTGCAAATCTGGTCGCGGATATCGCGGAACCACGCCGAGGCGCGGGCTTTTTCGTCGGTCATGTCGGCTGTGGTCATCGGGTCACCCTGTTACAAATCGGTCACAGGCAGTCCTAAATGGATCGGGCGGTGAATCCAAGGGGGTGACTGCGGCAGAATGGCGCGCTATAGACGCCGGACCGGATTATTGGACAGGAGAATGTAAATGACACAAGCAGGATATTTCTCGGCGATCTGACGAGCCTGCTTTGACGTGCGGGCTTATCCGGCCCCGCCACTTCCATTTACATGTTTTCCTTTATTGCCCCGGAGGGCAGTCCAATGTTACCCCCGAATCCGTTTCATGGCGTCCCGCGCCATCCGGTCCCGAATTATATCCGTCGCGATTTCGACGACTTGCCGCTCGACATCCGGCCCGCACGGGTCCGGCGTCTGCATATTCCCGTATGGCCGGGTTTCCGGCTGAGTATTACTTTCGAGCGGGTCATGCCCGTTAGAGGCCAGCATGTTTAAACGATTTGAAAACCTTGTAGACCCTTTCGCTCCCTTCCCCGAGGAAACGCCTCCGGGGAAGCTCTGGGATTACATCAAGACGCAACTGCATCCGTTCCGCAAATGGCTTCCGGTCATGGCAATTCTGGGGGTGCTGACGGCGGTGATGGAAAGCGGGCTGATATTCTATTCTGGTCGTGTCATAGACATGATGAACGCGGCCGGAGTGGAAAACATGTGGGCCGCGCACGGGATGGAGTTGCTGCTGGCGGCGCTGTTCGTGCTGCTGTTGCGTCCGGTTATCATCACTTCGAACCACCTGTTTCTGGAACAGACGCTGGCTTCCAACATGCAGGAGCAGGCGCGCTGGCGGGCGCACAAGCACCTGCTCGGCCAGTCCAGCGAGTTCTTCCAGAACGATTTCGCTGGACGGCTGGCGAACCGCGTCATGCAGATGGGTCCGGCGATGGAGGATTCCACCTATATGACACTGGAAGGCATCTGGTATGCCACGACCTATGTGTTGGGCGCGATTGCGGTTCTGACGGCGATTGACTGGCGGCTGGGCGTGCCGATGGCGATCTGGCTGGTGGTCTATATCCTGTTCGTCAAGCATATCGCCACCCGCGTGGCGCGGGCCTCCGAACGCATGTCGGAAACCAAATCGCTGGTGACGGGCCGGATCGTGGATGCCTATTCCAATATCGAAACAGTCAAACTGTTCGCTCATGGCAAACGGGAGGAGGACTACGCCCTTTCCGCCATGAAACGCCAGCGCGTGCGGTTCCAGCGGTTCTTGCGGCTGATGACGCGGTTGACCTTCAATCTGGCAACGCTGAACGGTTTCCTGATGGTGGGGGTAATCGGTCCGGCGATCTGGCTGTGGACCCTCGGCACGGTTTCGGTGGGCGAGGTCGCGGCGGCGGCGGCTCTGACCATCCGCCTGAACGGCATGACCGGCTGGATCATGTGGGTAACGGTGCGTCTGTTCGAACATGCCGGTGTGATGCGCGAAGGCTTGCAGAGCATTTCCGTCCCGCATTCGGTGAACGACAAGCCGGCGGCACCCGAACTGGTTCTGACCAAGGGAAAAATCGAGGTGGGCAACCTTTCGCACCACTATGGCAAAGGTGCGGGCGGGCTGGACCACGTCAACCTGACCATCGAGGCAGGCGAGAAAGTCGGCCTGATCGGACGGTCCGGTTCCGGCAAATCCAGCCTTGTGAACCTGTTGTTGCGGTTCCGCGATGCCGAACAGGGGCGTATCCTGATCGACGGGCAGTCGGTTGCGGATGTGACGCAGGACAGCCTGCGCCGCCAGATCGGCATGGTGACGCAGGACAGCTCGTTGCTGCACCGTTCGGTGCGGGCCAATATCCTCTATGGTCGCCCCGATGCGAGTGAAGCCGAGATGATAGCGGCCGCCAAACGGGCAGAGGCGCACGGGTTTATCCTCGACCTGCAAGACCCCTATGGCAACCGCGGCTATGATGCGCAGGTGGGCGAGCGCGGCGTGAAGCTCTCGGGAGGTCAACGCCAGCGGATAGCCATCGCGCGGGTGATCCTGAAGGATGCGCCGATTCTGGTGCTGGACGAGGCAACAAGCGCGCTCGATTCCGAGGTCGAGGCAGCGATTCAGGATACGCTTTACGGTGTCATGCAGGGTAAAACCGTGATCGCCATCGCGCACCGCCTGTCCACCATCGCCCAGATGGACCGCATCATTGTGCTGGACAAGGGCCGCGTGGCCGAGCAAGGCTCGCACAGGGATTTGCTGGCGAAAGGCGGCCTCTATGCCGGTTTCTGGAACCGGCAGTCTGGCGGTTTTATCGGGACGGACGAATGACGCAACGGCTTGATCAGGCATTGGTAAGCGCGGGACTGGCCGACAGCCGTTCCCGCGCGCAGGCCCTTGTGGCGGCGGGTGTTGTGCTTGTGGATGGCGTGGCGGCGAAAAAGCCGTCGCAAAAGGTATCGGACGAGGCCCTGACCCTCACCGGCAACCCGAACCCGTGGGTCTCGCGTGCTGCGCTGAAACTGGACCATGCGTTGCGGGTCTTTGCCCTGTCGCCGGAAGGGGCTGTGGCGCTGGACGTCGGCGCCTCTACCGGCGGTTTTACCGAGGTGCTGCTGTCGCATGGCGCGGCGAAAGTCTATGCACTCGATGTCGGTCACGGGCAGCTGCATGACAGGCTGAGAGCCGATCCGCGCGTGGTGAATATCGAGGGCGTGAATGCCCGCGATATTCCCGGTGGCCTGATCCCGCCAGTGGACTGGATTGTCACCGATGTGTCGTTCATTTCGCTGCAAAAGGCCTTGCCTGCCGCCCTGTCTCTGGCCGGCACCGGCGCAACTCTCGTGGCCCTGATAAAACCGCAATTCGAGGTGGGGCGCGCCAATATCGGCAAGGGCGGCATAGTCAAGGATACCGCGGCACAACAGGCCGTCCGCGACCGGATCGAGATGTTTCTGGATACCGAAGGCTGGCAGGTCACGCACCGCGCCGACAGCCCGATCACCGGCAGCGATGGCAACCGTGAATTTCTGGTTGCGGCAGCGAAGCGTTAGATAAGTTTGTTCGCATTTTGTCCCGGACGATAACGTCTCGGTAACTTTTCCGCTCCAGTCTGTTTCTGCGAAACGGGAATGGTGGGGAAATGACAGGATCGAATGATACGCGACCGATAATCATCAAGCGCAAGAAGATCGTAAAAGGTGGCGGGCATCACGGTGGTGCGTGGAAGGTTGCCTATGCGGACTTCGTGACCGCGATGATGGCGTTTTTTCTGTTGATGTGGCTGCTGAACGCCACGACGGAAAAGCAGCGCAAGGGGCTGGCGGACTATTTCAACCCGACCATTCCGGTATTCAGGGTCTCCGGCGGTGGGGAGGATGTATTCAACGGCAACAGTATCTTTACAAACAATCCCTTGCAGGAGGCCGCCTCGGACACTTCCGATGAAATAGGTCCGGGAAAATTGCCTCCGGACAGTGACGGAAGCGCAAACCCCGACGAGACGGGGCGTATTTTTGCGGAGATCGAGAACCTGCTCAAGGGCGATAGCGGAGAAAGCACGGTTGCGGACGAGTTGTTGCAGCATGTTGCAACGCGCGTCACGGACGAGGGGCTGATTATCGAGCTGTTCGACCTTGAAAACTCTCCTTTGTTCGAGGCCGGATCGGTGGTCCCGACGCCGAAAATGGAAGCTTTGCTGCAAATGGTGGCGGAGGTTATCGGCATTGTCTCGAATGAAATCGCGATTTCCGGCAATACGGATTCGCGAAATGCCGATGGGCGGGATGCTTTTATCCTTTCGGCCAACCGCGCGCAGCTTGCCCGCCAGCGTTTGTTGTCAAACGGGATACCGGATGAACGAATTCGCCGCGTAACGGGAAATGCAGACCGGCTGCCGGTCAGTCCGGAGGCCAGTATCTATCGCAACAGGCGCATAGAAATCACCCTGCTGCGCCGGTTTTCAGCGAAAAATACGAACAATTGAATCTGTTAGCAGGATGTTAACCCCGGCGCCGCGATAGTGGGCCAAACGACCATATCTGTCAGAAGGGCATATCATGACCATTTCTTCTTCCCTGAACGCCGGAGTGACCGGTCTGAATGTAAACGCGAGCAAACTTGCAACGATCGCAGACAACATCGCGAACTCGGGAACCTATGGATACAAACGCGCCGATGCCGATTTCTCGGCGGTTTCCCTGACGCAAGGCAAAGGGAGATACACGGCGGGCGGGGTTACCGTGTCGACGTTCAGGGATGTCACTACTCAGGGATCCCTGACGACAACCTCGAATCCGACGGATATTGCAATTGCGGGGCGCGGAATGCTGCCGGTAACCACGACAGCGGCTCTCGGCCAGACCGGCGGGACCTATCCGCTGATGATGACCACCACCGGATCCTTCCAGCCGGACAGTAACGGGATCCTGACCTCGCAAAGCGGGCTGGCTCTGATGGGATGGCCGGCTGCATCGGACGGAACTATTCCGCCGCAACCGCGTGACAGTGCTGCGGGGCTGGAACCGGTTTTTGTCAAGTTGAACCAGTTTGCAGCCAACCCGACAACGCAGATCGGCCTTGGCGTAAATCTGCCCGCAATCGCGACCGAGGCAGGCGCATCCGGTGACCCTCTGGAGATTTCGATGGAATATTTCGACAACCTCGGCACGACCAAAACAGTCACTGCGCGATTCACACCGGTTATACCCGCGACCGGCCAGTCGAATGCCTGGACCATGGAGATTATTGACCAGGCTACCGGCATAACCCCTATAGCGGTGTTTTCCCTGACGTTCAACGATACGCCGACCCAGGGCGGCTCGATTGCAACGGTAACACCAGTTTCCGGCGGAACCTATGACGCGGCTACCGGCAATATCAGTGTTACCTTTGCCGGAGGTCCGGTTGATATCGGTGTGGGCACGCCCGGATCAACTTCGCGCCTTACCCAGATGTCGGCAGAATTCGCCCCGATTTCCCTGTCCAAGAACGGCGCGCCAACCGGTAACCTGACATCGGTCGAGATTGACGAAAACGGGTTTGTTTCCGCGATCTACGACAGCGGGTTTTCGCGCACGATCTATCAGGTTCCGCTGATCGATGTTCCGAATCCCAACGGCCTGAATGCCCAGAGCAACCAGACCTTCACCCTCTCGCAGTCGAGCGGGCCCATGTATCTCTGGGATGCCGGTTCCGGTCCCACAGGGTCGATGGTTGGCTACGCGCGTGAGGAATCCACAACCGACATCGCGAGAGAGCTTACGGCCTTGATCCAGACACAGCGGGCCTATTCGTCCAACGCAAAGATTATCCAGACGGTTGACGAGATGCTTCAGGAAACCACCAATATCAAACGCTAGCGAGAGGATTTCTTCGTGAGTATATCCAGCGCTCTCTCCAACGCTTATTCCGGCCTTTCTGCAGTTTCCCGAAATGCGGAAGTGATATCGGGCAACGTTGCAAATGCTTTGTCGGAAAATTACAGCCGGCAAGAAACCGTGTTGTCAAACAGAATGGGTGGCGTTTCTGTAGCCCGTGTGGTCCGGATGGAAAATGCTGGCGTAACAGCAACCCGTCGGGAATTTGAAGCGGAACAGGCCAGCCGGCAGACAGAGGCTCGCGCCTATGCGGCAATTTCCGGCCGGATCGGACTGCCAGGCGAGTCGGATGCCCTCTCCAGCTTGTTTACAGGCATAGAGGTATCTCTCGTAAATCTGGAAAACGCGCCCGATTCTGTTGTGTTGCAGGAACGTGTTGTCGAAGCCATTCAGCGCACAACGGATAGTTTCCGGAAAATATCGGATGAGATTTCGTCCGTTCGCCTGGCGGCAGACAGGAATATCTCCCGACAGGTGGATGCAATAAATTTGTCGTTAAGTAGAATCGAGAAGCTGAATAATGACATTCGGGCTCTCTCCGTATCCGATCAGGCTCTGCCGCGTTTGTTCGATGAACGGCAGGCGCTGATAGACAAGGTAAATACAATTGTTCCGGTTCGTGTGAGCTATGCAAGCAACGGAGATGTATCACTGTTCGCAAACGGAGGCGTGATTCTTCTTAACGGTACGTCGCGGGAACTCTCCTTTACTCCGGCCTCGTCGGTATTGCCGGAAATGTCATATGCAGCAGGTTCTCTTTCGGGGATTTCGGTGGAGGGTGTCGCGCTGGATGTCTCCGGGGAAAATGGCCCGCTGGGTGGAGGTTCTCTTGCCGCGAATATGCGGGTGCGTGATATCATTGCACCGGGTATGCAGCAACAGATAGACGCGCTGGCGCGCGATTTTATCGAGAGGTTTCAGAACCCCGCAGTAGATCCGACAATAGCGCCCGGCGGTGCGGCATTGGTTACTGACGGCGGTGCGGTGTTTAACGCGGCGAATGAAACCGGCCTGTCGTCGCGCCTGGAAGTCAACGCAATGGTTGATCCCGTTTCCGGAGGAGATCTTTGGCGTATTCGTGATGGGCTTGGTGCCCCGGGCCCGGGGGTGTCAGGCGATTCATCCCTGATTTCCCGTTTGGGGGCAGGATTTCGTGAATTGGTATCTCCTCAAACCGGACTCGATATTGATGTTGCGATGTCGGGAGAGGGCTTTGCCAGTGAAGTTTCCTCTATCTGGATAGGCAGATCGGCGCTGGCGGACGAGAGAGCGTCTTATTCCACGGCGGGTTTTGAGGCAGCCCGACAGACTGAAATCCAGATAACAGGAGTCGACACCGATCGTGAAATGCAGGACTTGCTTGTGGTGGAGCAGGCCTACGCCGCAAATGCGAAAGTTATTTCGGTGATCGACCAGCTTATGCAAAGACTGCTGGAGATTTGATATGACCCTAATGCAAACGCCAGATTTTCTGTCATCGATACGTCTCATGTCGCAACAAACTTTGATAAAATCCCGGCTTTCATTGGCCGGGCGGGAAATGACGACAGGAGAGAAAGGGCGCGACACGATCTCTGGCTCACAAAACCTTTCCCGCATTTTTGACGTTGAGCGGAAGTTGAGGATATTGGGCGCGGATGTGGACGCGCTCAAAGTGGCGGCAGGAAAAGCCGATCTCGTGCAGCTTGGTTTAAGCCGGATCGGTGACGGCCTTTCGTCATTTTCTTCCAAGGTAATTTCCGGCGCACCCAATACGGGCGCAGCAATTTTAACCGCATCACGCGCTGCAAAAGAAGAACTGTCGGCGGCGATGTCTGCCTTGAATAGCAAATACGGTCGCCATGCCGTATTTTCGGGAGCTGCGATTGACAGGAATGCCGTTGCATCGGCCGATGTTCTGCTGGCGGATATTTCTGCTATTATTGCCGGCGCTGGCAGTGCGGCTGCCGCAATATCCCAGATTGATACGTATTTTTTCGATCCCGCAGGGGGGTATGCGACGAGTATTTATCTCGGATCGCAAAGCAGTGCGCCCGCGTCTGTTTTGTCAGATGGCCAGCGTTACGAGACGCCTGTGCGTGCGGATTCGGAAGAAATAAGACAATCCCTTCGAGCGTTGGCGCTGGGGTTTGCGGCGGGTGTGACTTCCGGAACAATGGGTCTGGATGAAAAAAAGCTATTGCTTGAAGAGGCAGGGATTGCAGCCATCCGTGCAGGTGACGCAATGGTGGATGTTCGCGGAGCGATCGGATCGAGCGAGGAAAGCATAAACCGGAGAATGGTCGCCACGCAGTCGCAGCAGATTGCAACAGAGCTGGAGCGCTCCAACTTGCGAGGCGTTGATCCGTATGAGGCGGCGGTTCGTGTCGAGGCACTCCAGCTGCAGTTGCAATCTGTCTATACGCTTACCGCGAGACTCGCCGACCTGTCTCTCACAAAGTACATGAGGTGATATTTGTGCGAAGCGGTATTGTGATCCGAATTCTGGTATTCCTGTGTGGGGTTCTGGCGTTTACGCCACCCGTTGTTGCCGGAGCGGCGCGAATAAAAGACCTCGTCGAATTCGATGGGGTTCGCGGCAATGATCTTGTGGGGTACGGGTTGGTCGTCGGTTTGGACGGGACCGGTGACGGGATGAGAAACTCGCCCTTTACCGAGGAGGCTTTGGCTAATTTGTTGGAACGACTCGGAATCAATATTTCCGGCGAACAAATTCGCCCGAAGAACGTTGCCGCCGTTCTTGTGACCGCCACACTACCTCCATTCGTTCGGGCCGGTTCGCAGATTGACGTAACCGTTTCCGCGATAGGGGATTCCAAAAGCCTTTCGGGCGGTACATTGATCATGACGCCGCTAAATGCTGCCGACGGGAACATTTATGCCGTTGCGCAGGGATCGATAATTGCCGGCGGGGTTACCGTTTCCGGAGACGCTGCGCAGATGACCCGGGGCGTTCCTACCGCCGGAGTTATTCCATCCGGAGCGCGGGTGGAGCGGGAAATAGAATTTGTGCTTGGGACTCTGGAGACAATGCGACTGGCCGTACGTGACCCGGATTTCACTACGGCGGCAAGAATTGAAACGGCTATCAATACATATTTTTCCAAACCCGTAGCCCGAATGCTCGACTCCGGTACGGTGGAGCTGGACGTCGTGTCTGCGGGTGCTACGAGTCCGGCGCATCTGATCAGTGTACTCGAGAATATCGAGGTCGAGCCGGCACAGAAAGCAAGGGTTGTCGTGGATCAACGGTCTGGAACGATAGTGCTTGGCGCCGATGTCAGAATATCGCGGGTAGCTATTTCGCAAGGGGGGCTGACACTACGGGTGCAAGAGGAGCCTCTGGTTGTTCAGCCAAATCCGTTTTCGCAAGGGGGAAGCCCGATTGTCGTACCGCGAACAACCGTTGGAATTGAGGAAAGCACCGGTACAGGTCTCGCTATGGTCGAGGATTCTGTCACCCTGCCGGAGGTAATCGAAGGGCTAAACGCACTGGGTGTCCCTACACGAGACATGATCGACATATTAAAGGCGATCAAGGCGGCAGGAGCTCTCCACGCCGAATTTATCGTTCAGTAGTATCCCGCTCCGAAACAAAGCAAGGTTGCAAAAAAACCAAAACTGTAAAATGTTTGCAACATTTGCCTTGCCCGTATTTCCGACATCTGCCATTAATAGACCGAACGGTCGGCTAATCCCAAAGGGTTGGCCGCATTGTCGGAGGAAAATATGGCAGAAGCATTTATCTGCGATTCGATTCGAACGCCAATTGGCCGGTATGGAGGGGCATTGGCCGCTATTCGGGCGGATGACCTTGGTGCGATACCTCTTGCGAGTCTTATGGACAGGAACACTTCCGTTGACTGGGCTGCGGTCGACGACCTGATTCTCGGATGTGCGAACCAGGCAGGTGAAGACAACCGGAATGTTGCGAGAATGGCGGGATTGCTGGCCGGCCTTCCTGTTGATGTGCCTGGCGTCACGGTAAACAGGTTGTGCGGTTCCGGAATGGATGCTGTGGGCCTGGCCGCGCGTGGCATCAGGGCCGGAGATCAGGATCTTGTTATTGCAGGAGGCGTTGAAAGCATGAGCCGCGCCCCGTTTGTCATGCCTAAAGCAACCACTGCATTTAGCCGGTCAAACGCGGTATTTGATACAACCATTGGCTGGCGGTTTGTCAATCCTATGATGAAGGAGAGATACGGCATCGATTCCATGCCGGAAACGGCGGACAATATTGTCGAGGATTTCGGAATTGCGCGCAAGGATCAAGACGCTTTTGCGTTGAGGTCCCAGCAGCGTTGGGCGGAGGCCCGGGCCCGGGGCATTCATGCCGAGGAAATCGTGCCGGTAGCGGTTCCACAGCGTAAAGGGCCGGACACAATCGTATATACGGACGAACATCCACGTCCGGATACCACGCTTGAAAAACTGGCAAAACTGCGGGGAATAAACGGACCTGACAAAACTGTTACGGCGGGCAACTCGTCCGGCGTAAATGATGGTGCGGCGGCCATTCTGATTGCATCCGAATCTGCCGCAAACAGGCACGGGTTGTCTCCGAAGGCACGCATTGTCGGAATGGCAACTGCCGGAGTAGCACCGCGGATCATGGGAATTGGCCCGGCACCTGCAGCACGAAAAGTTCTGGCGCGAACCGGTTTGTCGCTAGACCAAATGGATGTGATCGAGCTGAATGAAGCATTTGCCGCGCAAAGTCTGGCTGTGTTGCGGGACCTCGGTCTTCCGGACGATGCCCCGCATGTAAACCCCAACGGGGGCGCTATTGCCATGGGTCACCCGCTTGGAATGAGTGGTGCGCGTCTGGTTCTTACAGCGACCCGGCAGCTGCATCGAACCGGCGGGCGATATGCTCTTGCCATGATGTGTATCGGGGTCGGGCAGGGTATTGCGATCATACTCGAACGGGTTTGAGGAGAAAAAGCGATGTATGCACAGGTTGTTGAAGGTAGCGGAAAGGGCGCGAAAGCGACCGAAGACATGACGCCCGAGGAAAGGGCGTTCCAGCAGAAGATCGACTCCGGCCAGAAAATCGAACCGAAAGAGTGGATGCCCGACGGCTATCGCAAGACTTTGATCCGTCAGATTAGCCAGCATGCCCACTCGGAGGTGGTCGGGCAGTTGCCGGAAGGAAACTGGATTACGCGCGCGCCGACGTTGGAGCGTAAGGCGATTCTGCTTGCCAAGGTGCAGGACGAGGCAGGGCATGGGCTGTATTTGTATGGTGCCGCTGAAACCCTCGGTATTTCGCGCGACGAGATGTACGAGCAGTTGCATTCCGGCAAGGCAAAATACTCTTCCATATTCAATTACCCGACTCTGAACTGGGCCGATATAGGCGCGATTGGCTGGCTGGTCGATGGTGCTGCAATCATGAACCAGGTGGCGTTGCAGCGTACATCATACGGCCCCTATTCCCGGGCGATGATCCGGATTTGCAAGGAAGAAAGCTTCCACCAGCGCCAAGGTTACGACATCATGATGAAGATGTGCAACGGAACCGAAGCACAGAAAGCCATGGCGCAGGACGCAATGAACAGGTTCTGGTGGCCGGCGCTTATGATGTTCGGCCCGCCGGATGCGGATTCGGTACATTCGGCCGAAAGCATGGCGTGGAAAATCAAGATCAACACGAATGACGAGCTTCGGCAAAAGTTTGTCGACCAGACCGTGCCGCAGGCCGAATATCTGGGCCTGACAATCCCGGATGAAAATCTGGCCTGGAACGAAGAAAAGGGCAGTTACGATTTCACGGACCCTGACTGGGACGAGTTTTTCCAGGTCATCTCGGGCAACGGTCCGTGTAACGCCGACCGGATGCGAGCACGGGTGCGTGCGTGGGATGATGGCGAATGGTTCCGCGACGGCTTGAGTGCATATGCAGAGAAGCATAGCGCCGGGAACACCAATCAAGGAGTGGAAAATGTCTAGAGAATGGCCTCTTTGGGAAGTATTTATTCGCGGCCAGCACGGCCTGAGTCATCGTCATGTCGGTAGCCTTCATGCCCCCGATGCGGAAATGGCGATACGGAATGCGCGCGATGTCTATACACGCCGTAATGAAGGGGTCAGCATCTGGGTGGTCAAGGCGGTAGACATTACAGCCACGTCACCGGGCGAAAAAGGACCGCTTTTCGAACCGTCAAATGACAAAATCTATCGTCATCCCACATTTTTCAACATTCCCGACGAAGTAGGAGCAATGTGATGAAGGCCGACAGCGACCTGTTCGAGTTTTTGCTGCGCATGGGCGATAACACACTGGTTCTGGGCCATCGGGTGTCCGAGTGGTGCGGCCACTCTCCGGTGCTGGAAGAGGATATTGCGCTTGCCAATGTCGCGCTCGATTTGATCGGGCAAACGCGTATGTGGCTGGATTTTGCCGGTGATGTTGAAGGCAAAGGTCGTGATGCGGATGCGTTGGCTTTTCGGCGAGACGTGTGGGATTTTCGCAATATCCTACTCGTCGAGCGGCCGAACGGAAATTTCGGCGACACGCTGATGCGGCAGTTTCTGTTTGATGCATGGTATCATGCAATCCTTTCGCGTCTGGCTGGCTCTTCAGATGACCGTATTGCCGCAATCGCGGCAAAGGCGGTGAAAGAAGCCGCCTATCATCTGGAGCGTTCGGCGGATCTTGTGGTCCGTCTGGGTGATGGCACAACGGAGAGCCATGCGAAAATGCAGGCTGCTCTCGATGATTTCTGGCCTTATACGGGCGAAATGTTTGCTGCGGATACGATTGATACGTCTCTGACTTCCCGGGGGGTGATACCGAACCTGGCCGAGGTCCGTGACGAATGGGACGAAACTGTAAACCGGGTTCTTGCAGATGCAACGCTGGAAATTCCTGACGGAACCTACCAGCACAAGGGCGGAAAGCAGGGGACACATACCGAACATCTCGGCCATATCCTCACGGAAATGCAGTTTCTTCAGCGGGCTTATCCGGACGCAAGCTGGTAAACGGCATGATGCAGAAACACAAACCATCGACAGAACAGATACGGGAATGGCTGGATGCCGTTCCAGATCCGGAAATTCCGGTGATCTCGCTTGTCGATCTGGGAGTTATCCGCGATATCGAGTGGCAAGGAGACCGCTTGCGGGTGACAGTGACCCCTACCTATTCGGGTTGTCCCGCGACCGGTATAATCAACCTCGACATCGAAACGGCCCTGAGGGATCGGGGAATCCGCAACATCGAGATCGTAAAAACGCTTTCCCCCGCCTGGACGACTGACTGGATATCCGAAAAGGGGCGCGAAAAAATGCTGGCTTACGGGGTAGTGCCACCCCAAACAGGCACGGCCTGCACATCCAACAGTCCCGCCCCCGAGGTGAAATGTCCACGCTGCAACTCGGAAAACACCAAACTGGTAAGCCAATTCGGCTCCACTCCTTGCAAATCGAGCTATTGCTGCAAGGAGTGTCTGGAGCCTTTCGACTACTTCAAATGTATCTAGGAGGCCGAAGATGTCCAAATTCCATTCCCTCAAGGTAACGGACGTTCAAAATACGATTCGCGACGCGGTTGTTGTGACACTGCAACCCGAAAAGGCCGATTTGCAGGATTTCGATTTTATTCCGGGGCAGTATCTGACCTTTCGAAAAGAACTGGATGGCGAGGAGCTTCGCCGCTCGTATTCCATATGTTCGGGCAAGGATGACGGTGTGTTGCGTGTCGGAATCAAGCGCGTGGAGGGGGGGCGGTTCTCCAACTGGGCGAACGACAATCTCAAACCGGGAGACATGATCGAGGTGATGCCGCCGACGGGGGGGTTCCATGCTCCGTTGCAGGCCGATGCGCGGAGGCACTATCTCGGCTTTGCGGGCGGGAGCGGAATCACGCCGGTTTTGTCGATTATCAAGACCACATTGTCCCGTGAGCCGGAAAGCCGTTTTACGCTTCTCTACGCAAACCGTTCGGTCAGCACGATCATGTTTCGCGAAGAGTTGGAAGACCTGAAAAACAGCTATATGGGCCGTTTTAATATTCTGCATATTCTGGAGGACGATGCGCAGGAAATCGATCTGTTTACGGGACGGATCGATGCCGGAAAGTGCGAAGCGCTGTTCGCCGGTTGGGTCGATATAGAGGATATCGATTTGGTATATATTTGTGGACCGGAACCGATGATGCTCGGGATTGTCGATTCCCTGAAACGTCACGGGATCGATGAGGGCCGGATAAAATACGAATTGTTTGCGACATCCGCGCAAGGTGCGCCCAGGGCCCGGGCAAAATCAGGCACTCGGTCCGAAAATGATGAAATAGTAGAGGCGTCCGTGACGCTGGATGGAACCACCCGGATATTCCGGATGCCGAAAGCCGGCCAGTCGTTGCTCGAGGCCGCTTTGGAGAACCACATCGATGCTCCGTATTCCTGCAAGGCGGGGATTTGTTCTACCTGCAAGGCAAAGGTGCTGGAAGGCGAGGTAGAGATGGTGGCCAATCACGCGCTCGAGGATTACGAGGTCGAGCAGGGGTATGTTCTGACCTGCCAGTGTCATCCCGTTTCGTCACGGGTGGTGGTAGACTACGACCGCTAGCAGGCAGATTTTACTTTGTTATTCGCGGGTGTTTGCTATCCTGTCCCGGAAACGGTTTCGGGGTAGCAAATGAAGTATGTTCTGGCCATAGATCAGGGAACAACGTCAAGTCGTGCGATACTGTTTGATGCAGATCTGCAGGTTGCGTTTGTTGCGCAAAGGGAATTTGCGCAGCATTTCCCGGCGCCCGGCTTGGTAGAACATAATCCCGATGAAATCTGGAACAGCGTAGTGGATGTATGCCGCGAGGTTCTGGACAAGGTTCCGAATGGATCGGTGTCTGCAATCGGCATTACCAATCAGCGCGAGACAACAGTGGTCTGGAACCGCGAAACCGGCGAACCGCTTTACAATGCCATTGTCTGGCAAGATCGACGGACCGCCGCCTATTGCCAGCAGCTCAAGGATGAAGGGTTCGAAGCGACAGTGCAGGCACATACCGGCCTGTTACTGGATCCGTATTTTTCCGGAACCAAACTGAAATGGATTCTGGATAATGTCGCCGGTGCGCGGGACATGGCCGCGCGTGGAGAGCTGGCGTTCGGTACGATTGACAGTTTTCTGTTGTGGCGACTTACCGGCGGGACTGTTCATGCGACCGATGCGACGAATGCCGCGCGGACAATGCTGTATGACATAGAAAACGGAAAATGGGATGCCGGAATTTGCCGCAAGCTGGAAATTCCGTTCTCCGTATTACCCGAGGTGCGCGATAGTGCTGCGGATTTTGGCCGGACTTCGGCGTCGGTTCTGGGCGAAGAGATACCGGTTTGCGGAATGGCGGGGGATCAGCAGGCGGCGACAATCGGGCAAGCCTGTTTCCGGCCGGGAATGATGAAATCCACCTATGGAACCGGATGTTTTGCGCTTCTGAACACGGGTGGAACCCTTGTGCAATCCAGAAACCGCCTGTTGGGGACAATCGCCTATCAGCTTGACGGGCAGGTTACCTATGCTCTCGAAGGGTCGATATTTATCGCGGGAGCGGTTGTCCAGTGGCTGCGCGATGGTTTGGGGATTATTGAACATGCCTCCGATACACAGAAAATGGCGGCGGCTTCCGACCCTGACCAGCAGATATATCTTGTTCCGGCGTTTACAGGTTTGGGCGCGCCGTACTGGGATGCCGATGCGCGGGGGGCGATTTACGGGCTGACCCGCAATACAGGCCCTAACGAATTTGCACGTGCCGCACTTGAAAGCGTTGGATACCAGACGCTTGATTTGTTGACGGCCATGCAGAATGACTGGGCCGGAGATGCCGAGAACGTATTGCGGGTCGATGGCGGTATGAGTGCCAGTAACTGGTCGATGCAGTTTTTGTCGGACATGCTGGGCGCGCCGGTTGATCGCCCTGCGGTGCTGGAAACCACAGCGGTCGGTGCTGCCTGGCTGGCGGGTATGTTTGCCGGAGAGTATCCCGACATTGACGGATTTTCCCGTAGCTGGCGACGGGATTGCAGGTTCGAACCCGAGATGCCCCGTGCCGAGCGGGATAGAAAATACGGTGGATGGAAAGAGGCCGTTTCACGGACATTGACAACCGGCTAGGCGTTTCCGGCGCGCATGGGCGCAATGGTTTTCAGCTGATAAGCCGGTAACACACAAGATACTGTTAACGGGCGGGCATTACTGTCGAAAACCCAATCAACACCGCCGCCCGCCTGCTCGACCAGTTGCCGGAGCAATCCAAGGGAAAGATGGCTGTTTTGCCCTGCCAGCGTATCTTTTTCATCGACTGTGCACGAGAGCGTAACGCCTTGGGTGCCAATATTCGAAGCCAATGAAATCCGGCCGCCATCACGACACATATTCGACGCGGCCAGCACCAGATACCATAGTATCCGGCGAGTTTTGACCTGTGCGGATATATCTGTGGCGCGTGGCGGGAATGTTGTGAGGTCAAGCGTAATTCCGCGTTTCCGCAGAAATGTGACGAGGCCTTCAATATTTAACGGATCTGACATACTGGTACTTTCGTTGATGGTGGTTAACATGGTGTCGGCAAGCGCGAGCAGAGAATCCGTTTGCTCACGGCTACCCGGACTGGAAAAGCTGATGCAAAGAGAGCTATCAGGTGTTCGAAACAAGCGGGCGCGCACGGGATTCGGGGTGTCCAGAATCGTGGACCAACTGTCCGAGTCTCCGGGAAAAGAGATAAACGTGCGTATTTTGTCGAGCAGTTGGCCGGTTCCGGCGCCGGAGCCGAGCAGTGTCTGCAGTTGGTCGAGTCCGACCGGTTTGAGCACCCCCTCGCAGGGCCGGTTGAACAGTCGGTCAAAGGCGGCGTTGGAAAAGATCACCGTTCCCGCCCCGCTTAGCAAAAGTATTGCCTCGTCAATATGATCCAGAACGGCCTGGTTAACCGCAGTTTCACTGTGTAACAGCCGCTCGATGCGAACCTCTGCCGAGATATCCTCGAACAGAAAGGCGGTTGCGCCTTCGGGATGTGCTTGCCCTGTGACACGGAGCACCAGCTCGCCAGAGAGCTGCCAGTCTTCGCGATAGCCCGTGCTGTCCGCCGCAGTCATACCGGTCAACCGGTGTCGCCAAACGCGAAAATTTCCGTGTTCCGGCAAGTGCCGGTTTCCCCGCAGCTTTTCCAGAAATGCGAACAATGTCGGTTTGCCTGCGAGCCATGCAGGGTCGAGTGAGAGCAAATCCCCGAGTGCGGGGTTGAACAGGTTGAGTGTCCGGTCGGCATCGAAAACTGCCAATCCTATCGGTAGATGGGCAAATGTTGTCGACAGGGTTTCCATCAATCGTGCAAGGCTGGCTTCGGTTTCGACCAGTTCATCACATGGCAATGCGAATTTGACCGCGCTGCCGGCGCTACAGAACTGGCCGGTCGAGAACCAGCGGTGCGTTCCGCCGATCTCGACACCGATTCTGTTGCCGGCAGCCGTGCCGCAAAGGTTTTCGGGAAACCCTGAAAAGGCCGTATTGCCGGTGGCGTGGCCGGAGACATCCTCTATCCAGACCGGAAAGGGTAACTGGTTGATCGTGGCCACGACCGGAGCCTCATCCTGTTCAGGCATCTTGCGGGATCGGTGAAACCAGTGTGCGAGAGCGGAAAACAGTAGCCCGGTTGCAACCAGCGCCAGCACCCTGAAAGGGCCGAAGGCCACGTTCCCCGTGGCATCGTCAACCCAGGCTATCGAGCCTTCGCGAATCATATCGAATGCAGTCATTTGGCCTCCGTTGATTCCAGAAACCTATCCCCGCATCCTTAATAATGGCTTAATCGCGTCTATTTCGGCCAGACCAGCGGTTTGTTGATGCCCAGCGGTCCGCGGATCAGCGACCGTTTGGTTTCGATATCCACGCGTTTCCATACCACCTCGACGATGGCTCCGGACGGACGGGCAAGTTCCGGCGGGCCGAGTGGCGGGCGCGCAATCCGCCCGGGGCTTTCGGTGCCGTTGGCAAACGTCAGACGCGCGCCGGAGCGTTCCAGAAGCGTTTTGGCGATGAACAGGCCCAGCCCCATGCCCTCGTATCCTTCACGGCCGGAGGGTGTGCGTGTCGGGGCGCCACGTTTGCGAACAAAAGGGTCGCCGATCCGGCCGATCAGGTCCGGCGGATATCCGACACCGTCATCCCCGATGTGGATGCGGATATATTCGTCGTCCCAGTCGATATCGATCCATACATGTTGTGTGGCGAAATCAACGGCATTCTGGACCAGATTGCGCAGCCCGTGGATGATTTCCGCCTGACGCGGGATTTCGGGCTGGTCCGGCGGGCTTTCATCCGGTGGACCGCCGGAAATGCGCATGATGATCCGTTTGCCGCGATTCCGGTGCGGTTCGGCTGCTTCTTCGACTACGGCGGAGAGCGGTGCATTCTGGACATGCATGTCGTCCTTGCCGCTTCGTCCCATGTCTCTCAGG
>Ga0256839_1001776_pt1 | contig 25428 bp, 19 predicted proteins | sample 354166metaG_FD_185968 | JGI IMG/M metagenome (GOLD analysis project Ga0256839, IMG submission 185968) | Hydrothermal vent microbial communities from Mid Atlantic Ridge, Atlantic Ocean - 354-166 | ecosystem: Environmental > Aquatic > Marine > Hydrothermal vents | place: Atlantic Ocean: Mid... | reverse complement strand
GCTTCTTTTGGATCAAGCCAAAAGAAGAAGCTTTACAATCGTCACGCCGATCACGCCGATCACGATCGTCACGCTGATCATGCCGATCACGCCGATCACGATCGTCACGCTGATCATGCCGATCACGCCGATCACGATCGTCACGCTGATCACGTCGATCACGTTCGTCACGCTGATCACGTTCGTTACGGTTAAATCGGATCAATTGGTTAACCGGAGAAATGGGTTCTACCAATTTCACCAATAGAGACGCACAATCTGTGCATCTCTACTCAATACAGATCTTCCACCCTCATCTTGAGGTGTTTGCGCACGACCCAATACGTACTGAGCAAATACATCAAGACGCCAATGATCAATAAAGAACCGTAGATGAGCAAGATTTTAGAAGGGTTTTGAACTTCGGCCAGTTCCGGTATTTGTTGGATTAAGCTACGGCGGACGAATTCCAGCGCAGCTATAGCTATCAGCGCACTGATCAGACCTGTCAAGGCACTTTTGAATAGGTAGGGGCGGCTGATAAAATCCCAGGAAGCACCCACGAGTTGCATGTTTTTGATGAGAAAGCGGTTTTCTTGCAACGACAAGCGTATGGTGTTGTGGATGAGCAATAGTGCGACAATGGCCAGTAGCAACCCCAGGCCCAGGGCGCCCCAACCTACTTTTTTTAGGTTGGCTGCAGCCAAACTGATGAGTGATTCCTGGTAGTACAAATCGTTGATGAAGGCAAAGCGACTTTTCAAGCTGGTGCGCATGCGCTCTAAGACCGTGGAATCCAGATACTCGGCACTGACGTTGAAGACGTAGGTGTCGTACATGGGGTTGATGCCTTTCAAGACTTCAATATCCTTGCCATACTCCTCTTTCATTTGCCGAAAGGCCTCTTCTCTGCTGATGTACTGTAAAGTTCCCCTTTTTAGATAAGGGCTGCGTTGCAGATAGGCTTCCAATTCCTCGCGGTTTTCGGGCAGGGTGTCGCGCTTGAGTTCGACGATGATGTTGATGTGTTCGCGCATGTATTCCAACAGGGAGTTGGCCTGGAGGAAAATGAGAGCAAACAGGCCGAGCATGAAAAGCACCATGCTGACGCTGATACCTGCCGAGAGATGATTGCCCGATAGCTTGCGCTTCATGGATTAAAAAGAGTTGGCCGATTTGAATAGGCGATTCCAGCGGATACTCTTCCAAAAGGAGTCGCCGGACCTTTTGGAAAAGAAGATGAACAGGGGTTTTCCGACAATGTGGTCTTCAGGTACGAAGCCCCAATAGCGAGAGTCTTCCGAGCCGTGTCGGTTGTCACCCATCATCCAATAGTAGTTCTTTTTAAAAGTGTAGGTTTCAGCCGCCTGGTCATTGATGAAAAATTTGCCGTCGTGCCGACTGAGCTTGTTGCCCTCGTACACTTCAATGAGGCGCTGGTAAAGAACGACATTTTGAGGGGTGAGGGCGATGGTGCTGCCCGCTTTAGGCACGTAAATGGGGCCGTAATTGTCTATGGTCCAGTCGGGGAAAAACTGAGGAGCATAGGGGAAAACCTGATGCGGGTTATAGGAATAAGCGGCAAAGTCCATTACTTCTACTTTGAGCTGTGGGTCCAAACTCTTGAGTTTTTCGATTTGCTCCCTGTTGAGAACTATGTAGTATTTCAGCGGGTTGTTTTTGTCAGCGCCTTTCAGGTCTTCTCGGGAGATGCCCCATTGGGCAAAAGAAGAGGTGTTGACCGGCTGAGAAAAAGTTACGGCATAGATGAATTGTATGTATTTGGGATTAGGGGCTTTTTGACCATTGATGTACAGCTGTCGGTCTATGATTTGCAGGCTATCGCCGGCGATGGCTACACAGCGTTTGACGTAGTGATCCTTTTTGTCAATGGGGCGGGTAACGAGTTTTTTGCCGCGCAGCAAGGGGCGGAGGTTTTCGGGGTTGCGGCGCTTGTCGTAAATGCTGTAGGTGCGGTGGGGCGTGATGTACACGCTATCGCCTTCGGGATAGTTGAATACAACGATGTCGTTGCGCTTGATTTTTTGGATGGCAGGCAGGCGTTTATACGGGAGTTGGGGCTTTTTTAGGTAAGATTCTTCTCCGATGCCCGGAATGCGATTGTGCAGAAGCGGTATTTGTATGACGGTCATGGGCATGCGCAAACCGTAGTGGATTTTACTGACGAAGAGATAATCTCCAACCAGCAAAGTGCCTTCCATGGAGGAAGTGGGAATCATGTAGGCTTCGATGAGAAACATCCGGATAAAAGCTGCTGCAAAAACGGCAAAAATGATGGACTCCACCCATTCGCGTGGCGTGGATTTGGCATAAGGGCTTTGCTGCAGCTTGCGCAGGCTGCGCTTATCTCCTTTTTTCATGGCCTCCTTGAGTTGAGCCAGATATTCCTGCTCTTTTTTCCAGGCCGGTTCTATGAATTTCTCTTCTTTGTTCAAGCCCAAATAGAAGAAGAAAGCAGGTGGATAGACCACTGCCAGCACGCTGTGCCAAAAACTGTATTTGCCAAAGCTGCGCACCAGATCAATGCACATGCCCACGAAGGCAAAGATGTTGACAATGGGCACCAACAGCCAGAGCGGATAATAAGGTGAGCGCCCGATCAGCTTACTCCACACCACAAAGTTGAGGCCCGGCACCAAGCCTTTCCAGCCGGCTTCACCGACTTTTTCAAAAACAAAGTACAAACTCAAGCTGAGCAATACATACGAAAAAACGAGAAAAATCAACAGTCCCATAATCTATGCGCTTGGTGCTATGCCCGTAACAAAATAATCCGAACGGCCCACCCCCTGCATCCCAAGGCCCTATCTGTTTTCAATCTCTTGAATTTAAATGCGTGCAAAGGGCATTTGCCGAACAGGGGGAAATGCATGCAAAGATAGAAAAATCTCTCTGAGGGAAGGCTTTTAACTGTTTGCTCGTCCGCAAATCCCGTCCGTTGATATAAAAAAGCATCTGCCCCATAGAGTCATCGCTTATTTTCGCAGTAAAATCCAAGCATCATGAGGTGTTTTCCAAGCAGGAACCCGGTTTTAATTTTTTTAGTGCTTTTCTTTCCATTGGCTTTAAGTGCTCAGCATCCTTTAAACCTCCAAGATTGTATCGAGCTGGCCCGTCAAAACAGCATTGCCGTGCAACAAGCCGATCTGGCGGTGCAGCAGGCCGTGTTGTCTAAAAAACAAGCCGTTCGATCTTTGACTCCCAGCTTCAATGCTACCGTAAACGGCGGGGTGCAATTGGGGCGAACCATCGACCCTACCACCAACACCTTCAACACCCAAAACATCAAATACAACAGCTTCTCTCTGCAAACAGGTATGCCGTTATTTGCCGGAGGAAGTCGTCGTTTCAGCATACAGCAAAGTCATTTGGAAATTGAAGCGGCTAAGTACGAAGCCAAGGCCCTGGAGCAGGATATGGCCATGACTGTGGCCACGGCTTACCTCAATATTTTGTTGAACGAAGAACAGCTCTTTGCAGCCCAGGCTTCGGTCGATTTGGCCGAAGAACAACTGAAGCAAACGGAAAAACTCATCGCTGCAGGTAGCCTTCCGGCAAATGATCGATTGGAAATGCAGGCCCAGCTGGCTTCAGCCCGCCAAAACCTGGTCTTGGTGCAAAATGCACTTCAGCAGGCCAAACTCCAATTGCGCCAATTGCTCCTTTTGCCCATGGATGAACCCCTCGAAATCGTCAAACCCGATTTGGAACCACCCGAAAAAGCAGACCCCCTGCTCTTTTCCGATGAGGAAGTCTTTTTAGCAGCCATGACTAATCAGGCTCGCATCCAAGCTGACGAATTTCGTCTCCAAAGCGCAGCCAAGGCCGTGCAAATAGCCCGTGCCAGGCAGTGGCCCTCTCTCAATCTCTTTGCGCAAGTGAATACCAACTGGTCCAGCGCTGCACGTCAAATCATTGGCTATGACTATGCCTTCGTGCCTTTGGACGTGCGCTTGCCCGATGGCAGCATTCAAACTTTTGAATTCAACCAGCAAGTGCCCCTTCTCGGGGAAAATCCCTACTGGAATCAATTGGACCAAAACTTCGGTCAAAGCATCGGCCTGAGCTTGCAAATCCCGATTTACAACGCCTCATCGGCACGCTTGAATGTGCAACGCGCTCAAATCAGCGAATTGAATGCCCATCTCAATAGAAAACAGGACATCCAAAATTTGCAAACCTCCGTTCAAAACGCCGTAGCTAATGCACGGGCCGGCCGAGAAGCCTGGTTGGCTTCTGAAAATGCTTTCCAATCAGCACAAGCCTCTTACGAAAACGCTGCCAAAAAGTTTGAACTGGGCGCCATCAATGCTTATGAGCTGAATGCCGCACAAACTCGCATGGAACAAGCCCGGGCCGACTTGCTGCGGGCTAAATACTCCTACATCTTTTACCTCAAATTGGTGGACTTTTACCTGGGGAAACCTCTAAGCCTGTAGGCCTTCAACACAATCCGACGAAACATGAAAAATCAAAAAAAGGTCATTTTTGCCCTCATTGCTGCTATTCTCTTGTTGGGCTTTGTCGCCGTGATGAAATCCCGCAATAAACCCAAGGGAGAAAAAGTTTTTACAGAAAAAGTCACCCGCCGAGATATTGTGGAGCTGGTATCTGCCAGTGGGAAAATCTTTCCCGTTACAGAGGTTAAAATTAGCTCGGATGTTTCAGGTGAAGTGGTAGAACTGTTTGTCGAAGAAGGCGATTCTGTGGTGAGCGGGCAACTGCTGGCTCGCATAGACCCCGATGCCTATCAGTCTCAAGTGGAGCGGGGGCGGGCTGCCGTCAATAGTGCTAAAGCCCAATGGGCCAATGCTCGGGCCCAGGTGGATAATTTGCGGGCGCAAAAAGAACAAATCATGGCGCAACTCATTAACGCCAGGGATATCCACAAGCGCAATGAACAATTGTTACACGACGGTGTCATTGCTCAGGCCGAATTTGAAACATCATTGTCGAATCTCAAAGCGCTGGAAGCCAATTTGCGCAGTGCAGAAGCATCTATTCGCTCGGCCGAAGAAAGTGTAAAGGCCGCTCAGTTTAACGTTCAAAGTGCCGAAGCCACCCTCAAAGAACTGCAAACCAGCCTTAAGCGCACCAGCCTCTATGCACCCATTAACGGCACCGTTTCTAAATTGAATGTGGAAGAGGGCGAACGCGTGGTCGGTACCATCCAAATGGCCGGCACGGAATTGATGCGCATAGCTGATTTGCACGCCATGGAAGTTCAGGTGGAAGTCAGCGAAACGGATATCCCCAAAGTCGCCATAGGCGATGATGTGGACATCGAGGTGGACGCCTATGTGGACCGCAAATTCAAAGGGCGTGTCCGACAAATTGCGCACTCTTCCAACGACCTGACGTCTTCCGTGGGTGGCAATACGGCACTCTCCACCGACCAGGTCGCCAATTTTGTCGTTACCATAGATATTTTGCCGGACTCTTACCTCGATTTGATTGAACCCGGAAAGCCCTACCCCTTCCGCCCGGGCATGTCGGCTTCGGTGGACATCCGCACCCGTGAGGTCAAAGATGCACTCAGCGTTTCCATTCAGGCCGTAGGAGCTCGTGAAGAGGAAGATAGCAAGGAGTTGTACGAATTGGTCTTTCGAGTGCAAGCGGATACGGTCAGCATGGTGCGCATCAAAACAGGAGTGCAAGACGACGATTACATTCAAATTGTAGAAGGAGATTTGAAAGAGGGTGATGAAGTGGTGGCCGGTCCTTTTGAGGCCGTTTCTCGCAAGTTGAAAGAGGGCAAACGCGTGCAAATCGTCGATGAAAAGGAGTTTTACAAAAAAGACAAGTAAATCAACTTGCCCATGAACCTCATCCTCTTTTTGAAAACTCCCGAGCAAGGTAAAGTGAAAACCCGCCTGGCCGCTACTCTGGGAGAAGAAAGAGCGCTGGAAATTTATCTCGACCTACTACGTCACACTTTGCAAGTCAGTCTGCAATTGCCCCTTCGTCGCCTGATTTTTTTCGAAGGCGAAAGACCGAGCCCTGATTCTACATGGCTCCCCTCCGGGGAGTTTTTCTTTTTTGAACAGGAGGGTAAGGACTTGGGCGAGCGCATGAAAACAGCCTTTCGGCAAACGGCAGCCCGTTATCCCGGTGAGGCAGCCCTGCTCATAGGAAGTGATATTCCCGATTTAACCGAAGCTGTTTTGTCGGCTGCCTTTCGGCAAATAAGCCCCGCATCAGGCGAGACTCGACCACCCAATGACCTGGTTATCGGCCCTGCAGAAGATGGAGGGTATTACCTCATTGGCCTTAGCCCTGCCTGTCTGCAAAGCGAAATTTGCCTCAGCGCTCTCTTTGACGATATGCAATGGAGCCACGAAAAGGTCTTTTGGCAAACTCTTCGACGACTCAGTCCGTTATCTTTCAGGATTGCTCTGGCTCCCATGCTTCGGGACATAGACCGACCCGAAGATCTTTAAAAAAGCTTTCTTCCAATCCACCCATGAAAAAAGTATTGATCGTCGATAACGAAGACTCCTTCACTTTTAACATCGCCAATGCCCTGAACAAGGCTCCCGATATCCAGGTAAGCGTCAAGGCCTCAACCTCTCTGCCTCTAAAGACCGTTGCCGCTTACGACAAAATCATTCTGTCTCCTGGGCCTGGCAAACCCGATGACTTCCCGTTCCTATACGAGCTGCTGGAGAACTACAAAGACAGCAAGTCCATATTGGGAATTTGTCTGGGCCATCAGACTCTGTGCACTTATTTTGGCGGAAGCTTGAAACGCTTGAAACAAGTCATCCACGGGCAACAACACGAGCTCAGGCTTTTGGACAAGCCCGGCTATTTGTATGAAGGCTTGCCTCCTTCCATGCAGGTGGGCTTATATCACTCCTGGGTCGTTGAGGCTTCTGATCTGCCCTCCTGTTTGCAGCCCATAGCCTTTTCTTCCCGCGGCTTGTTGATGGCCGTTTCTCATTGTACTTATGACTTGCATGGTGTGCAGTTTCATCCGGAATCTTTCTTGAGCCCGCAGGGTGAAAAATTATTGCACAACTTTGTTAAAGGGAGTTGAACTTTATGATGGATCGAGAGCTGTTTAAAGAAAAGGTGGCAGATTATGCCAAAGCAGGGGAGCCTTTCTTGTTCTTAATTGATTTTAAGGGTGAAAGGCCTTTTGTTTGCAGGCATTCGGAGGCAAAAGAATATGGACTGTTTTTTAGTCTGGGGGGTATTTCTTCCTTTGGAGAGCCCAAAAGTATCAAGCCTCAAATGGAAATCCAGCCGATGGACAGGACGCTCTATGCCCGGGCCTTTCGGAAAGTGCTTCGGCACATTCGGCATGGAGATACTTATTTGCTCAATTTGACTTTCCCCTCCGAAATATCTCTGGACTGCTCCTTGGAAGAGATTTTTCATCTGGCTCAGGCGCCCTATAAATTGTACAAAAAAGATGAATTTGTCGTCTTTTCTCCCGAGTGCTTTGTTCAAATAAGAGATGGCTTTATCTACAGTTATCCCATGAAAGGCACGATTTCAGCAGCCTTGGAGAATGCTGCAGAAAAGCTGTTGAACAATGAAAAGGAAAAATGGGAGCACAACACCATAGTCGATTTATTGCGCAACGATTTATCCATGGTGGCCCGCCATGTACAGCTCACTCGCTATAGGTATGTCGAACGCATCGACACAAACCGAGGCAGTTTGCTGCAGACGAGCTCGGAAATCAGAGGGGAGCTGCCGGCTGACTGGAGGAGCCGGTTGGGAGAGCTGCTTTTAAAGCTTTTGCCGGCAGGCTCGGTTAGTGGTGCGCCAAAGCGAAAGACTGTGCAGATTATAGAGGATGCAGAAATCGCTGCCAGGGGGTACTACACCGGGGTATTCGGCTATTTTGACGGAGAAAATCTGGACAGTGCTGTGAATATTCGCTTTATCGAACAGCGAGAAGGCAAAATGTACTACCGAAGCGGAGGGGGTATCACCTTTCACAGCAGCAAAGAGGAAGAGTATCGGGAATTAATCAGCAAGATCTATGTTCCCCTTGTTTGAAACACTTTGCGTCAAAGACGGGAAAGTTCTCCATGAGGCTTTTCACGTGAAGAGGTTCAGGGCGTCTTACCGCACCCATTTCGGCAGTGAGCCTCCTTACGATTTGTTGGAAGGTCTTCGGTTTTCTGAGGCGAGCTTTGAAAAAGGGCATCTCTACAGGCTGCGCATAGATTACGGTCGGGAAGGGAGAAGTGTGCAGTTGCGGCCTTATGTCAAAAAGCCCGTTTGCTCTTTGCGCCTGCTCACAGACAATGCGATATCTTACCACTTGAAATACAGCGACCGCAGGGCTTTGGAGCGCTTGTTTGCTTTGCGTGCTTCTTGCGACGATGTGTTGATTGTCAAAAACGGCCGAATTACCGACACTACTTTTTGCAACATAGCTTTTTTTGACGGCTCCCGCTGGCTTACGCCTTCTGCGCCTTTGCTGCGCGGTACGGCTCGGCAGCGCTTATTGGAAGAAGGCATTCTTTTTGAAGCTGAAATCAGGCCGAAAGACTTGGCACTTTTTTCCGTTTGGAAAGTATTCAATGCCCTGCGCTCTTTTGAAGAGGCAGAAACTTTGCCGATAGATCGGATTGTGGGAGAGCAGTAAAAGCAGCCGGGAAACCCAAGGAGTTACCGGCTGCTTTTGTTTTCTCATTGCACAACCACTTTCATGGTGGCGGTTTGTTCTTCTTGGATGGCCTTCAGCAGATAAAGGCCTGCCGGCCAGGCCGACAAGTCGAGTTGCAAAGAACTGCCGGCTTTCAGTTGTTGCTGAAGCAAAACCCGGCCCCGGCTGTCGCAGAGTTCAACCTGAAAATCTCCACCGGCTCGAGACTGTAGCCACAATTGGTCGGAAACGGGATTGGGCCAGGCGGAAAGTCCAACCTTAGCCCATGCTGTGGTAGTACTTGTAACGGTAACTTGTAAAGGTTCGGATGTTGCCGTACAACCGTTGTCCGAGCTGATTTCCAGGCTATAAGAGCCCGAAACCAAAGGCGTATAAGTGGCTTGCGTGGCCCCGGCTACCGGCTGTCCGTCGAGATACCACTGGTAAGAGGCTGCCGTGGCTGAGCTGCTCAGTTGCGAGCCGTCAAAAGAAATTTCGGGGGTATCTGGAGCAGGCAAAACCTCGACAAAAACTTCCTCGGAAAAAACCGTACATTGACCTGAAGACAGTTCGACGTAATAGCTGCCGCTTTCCGTTACTTGAAGGACAGAGGCGGTTTCCCCGTTTAGCGGGGCATCGTTTTGATACCATTGATAGCTGTTTGCCTCGGCATTTGCCGAAAGGCTCACTTCCTCTCCTTCACAAACGGACAGCCCCGGGTTGGCATGGAGACTCAGGTCTTGGGGATAGCTGCCTGTTTGAATGTCAATGGGAAGATCAGCTATCGGGATAGATTCATCCAGCTGCAGGACGAACAAGCCATAGGTGATGTCGGAGGCGATGATGATGCCCGAGGGCAAGAAGGGATAGACACCCCAGCAGCCCTGGTAGCCGTTGTAGTCGGTGTTGTCGGGGTAGGTGTCGTACCAGGCTACTTGTTGCACATTTTCCGGGTCGCTGAAATCGAAAACCTGAACGCCATCGTGGTAGTAAGAGCAAATGACGAGGTTTCCCCTGATAAAGGGATTGTGGGGTATGCTGGCGGTTTCTGCCGGCCCGAGCAGGGCCGAGCGGAAGACATCCGTTACGGTCATGTCGCTCAAGTCGCTGACATCCACCAGTTTGAGGCCGCGGTCGTGCGTTTCATCTGCCATGACGAGGTAGTGGCCGTCTGCCGAGAGCCAGGAGGCGTGGTTATAGCCCGATTCGGGGTAGGACGTAAGGCTGCCCAGCACCACATCGGTTTGCGGGTCGGATACGTCGTGCACGTACAGCCCGTTGAAGCCATGAGAGCCGTAAGTCGTGTCGTTGCGGACAAAGAGGTCGTGGGCATAGCCGCCGGCCCAGCTGAGGTTGTTGATAAGTTGAGGGTTTTCCGGTGTTTGAGTCAAGTCGAAAATGAGGTCGCCATTGTTGGCCCCTATGACGTGCAAACGCCCCTTATTGACGTCGATGTAAATGTTGTGGGCACTGCTGAAATACTGGTCGGTTTGCAATACTTTGGTTACCGAATTGGGCAAGTCAGACAGGTCAAAAACCATCATGCCCTCGCTACAGCCGTCACAAACGGAATAGGCATAGTGTCCGTAGGTTTTCATGTCGCGCCAGATGACCCAGTCTCCGCCCGGGAAGTTGGCAATTTCAACGGGGTTGGCGGGGTCTTCCAGGTCGAAGAAATGCACGGCCAGCGAAGAGCCGATTATGGCGTACTCGCGGCCATCGCAGTCGGCATAGCCCCAGATGTCGTTGTAGTTGAGGGAGGAGTCGCGCCAGGAGGCGAGTTTTTCCATGTTCATGGAGGGTGGTTGTTGGGCATGCAGCCTTTCGGCAAAGGCGAACAGACTGAGAAGCAGAAGTATTTTAAGCTGTTGCATGTTGTTGTTTTGAGAGGGATATCTAAAAATTGAGTTGCTCTGCGAAAAATCAGAAACTCGGGAATGTTTTGCTCTATTCCATTTCCGCTTTTAAAGGCAAAGGCAAAAAGTCTGAATTGAGATACCAAAGTTAGCCTTTTAACTCTTTTAGAAGGCCATTAACGATAGAAAAAGTTTGTCAGAGATTGGGCATTTGTATTCTCATGGCGAAGTGGTTTGGGAGGCATCAGCCTTTCAAACTCCTTATCTTTCGCCGGTTTGTGGGTCGTAAATACCCCAAATCATTTCGGTTTGGGTATGGCAGCAAACTGATAGAGCTGATAGCGCCTTTTATCGGACTTGAGATTTACTTGGGGAACAATTTTTCAGGCCATTCTCCGGAGGCAGCTTTGAGGTAGTCCTGGTAGGTGCAGGGAACGAGCCGATGTCGTTTTTCCGTCTCTTCTTTGTGGTGGAGCGGTTGAAACCACCAGCGGCCCGATTTTTCGCTCTTCCAAAAGCTGAGTTCGACTTGTTCTTGTGGTAGGGGGATGACGTATTCCGTCATTTGGTCCGTAGAGAAGGGGTAGTCTTTTACGCGCCGGCTGACACCTTCCATAAAATACCAGATGATTTGAGCTGCAATTTGTACACTTTGGTTATTGCGGTCAAGAGGCAGATGAAGCCCAAAGAGAGCAAAAGCAGATAGTTTGTCGCTCATGCCGGCGAAGCGGGCTAGGCGGCAGGCTTCTTCGGCATAGAGACCGTTGGGAGTAGCGCATTTTACGCCGGGGGCTTCATTCATTTTTAGTGCGGAGAGATGGAAACCCAGCAAGTCGGCATCCCGCAAGAAGGGTTCGGCTTCCATGATGTCGTCGCGCAGTTGTCCCAGGCGCAGGAAGCTAAACTGCCGTTCTTCCAGCCAGGCAAATTGCCCGGGCCGTACCAGATGAGCTTGCAACCCTATGAGACAAAGGTGAAACAATTTATCCGGAGGCCATTGGGCAATTTCTTCCAGATAGCTCTTTTTTCCCGTGCGGGGGTCTTTTTCGAGTAAGGCCATGCGCTCGTCGATGAGGCATAGTTTAAGTGCACGCTGTTTTTGCAGCTCAGCCTGGAAAAGCGCGCGCAGTTGTTGTGCCTCTTTCCCCAGGAGAATGGGGAGCACACCACCCTCCAAGAGCTCTTTGAGCAGGGGAATGGCAAAGGAATCGGTTTTGCGACGCAAATTGCCCAGGTCTGCTATGGGGAGTTTCCCGAAAGGGGCGCTCAAAGCGTAGAGTTCGTTGCGCAAGGCATCGGCTGTTTTGTCGTGCATGCCGATGAGTGCCACGGAGCCTTTCGGCAAATCGGGTAAAGCTCCTGCGGTATGAATTTTCAAGTAACGGCCCAGTTGCTCCTCGTGCAGACTCTTCGCCTGTTCGGCCAGAAGCTTTTGTACGGGTTGCAGCCAATTACTCAGCATGTTTCTGTGATTTTTCGTGTTTGAGGGAATACAAAATGCCAAAAACGAGGACCAAAAGGATGAAGAGCAGAGAAAACTGGGTGGGAATGTGCAGCACATCTTTTGCCAGCATCTTGAGTGCGATGAACAGCAAGATAAGGGTCAGGCTTTTTTCCAAATATTGGAAGCGGTCTATCATCGCGCTGAGCACGAAATAGAGGGCTCGCAAACCCAAAATGGCAAAGATGTTGGAGCTGTACACGATGAAGGGGTCTGTGGTGATGGCAAAGATGGCCGGAACCGAATCGAAGGCAAACACGATGTCGGTGGTTTCTATGACCAGCAAGGCAATGAATAGAGGCGTGGCAACCCTGTACTTTTTTTTCCGCACAAAGAACTTATCACCGTGCAATTGATGCGTAACGGGAAACAGCTTCTTAAAAAAGTTGACGACCGGATTTTTCCGGGGGTCGATTTCGGTGTCCTCCATGCGCCACATCTTGTAAACGGAATAGAGCAAAATGAGGCCAAAGACATACATCAGCCAGTCGAAGCGATGCAGGAGGAAGAGGCCACCTCCAATCATCAGTCCTCGAAAAAAGATGGCACCCAGGATACCCCAGAACAGCACTTCGTGTTGATACTTGGGCGGTATGCGAAAATAACTGAAGACCAGGGACATCACGAAAATGTTGTCCAGGCTGAGCGATTTTTCGATGAGGTAGCTCGTCAGGTAGGTAATCAGAGCCTCTTTGCCGGAAGGCAGGTCGTAAGCCGCCAGGCCCAAGCCGCTCCAGTGGTTTTCGTAGGCCAGGTAAATCAGGCCGGAAAAACCCACGCCCAGAGCAATCCAAAAGAGGCTCCACTTGAGGGCCTCCCTGCTTCCCACGGCATGGGCCTTGCGGTGAAAGACGCCCAAATCCAAGGCGATGAGCAAGCCCATCAAGATGATAAATCCTATCCAGGCTGAGAGGTGCATAGGCCGTTTTTTTAGCAAGTAGCCGGGCTGCTCCCTTTTATTGGAGCACCTCCGGACTTACGCCCATGCTGGAGAAGCCTCCGTCATGGTAGAGATTTTGCATGCTGACCATGCGGGTATAGTCGGAGAAGAGCACGGCGCAAAAGCGGGCGCAGTCTTCTGCAGAAGCATTGCCCAGGGGCGACATCTTTGCTGCATAGTTGTAAAAATCGTCGAAGCCTTTGACTCCGCTACCAGCTGTGGTGATGGTAGGTGATTGAGAGACTGTATTGACTCGGACTTTGTTGCGTTTGCCAAAATGGTAGCCGAAACTGCGGGCGAAAGATTCGAGCAGGGCTTTGGCCTCGGCCATTTCGTTGTAGTCGGGGAAAACGCGTTGAGCGGCTATGTAGGAAAGTGCTACGATGGAGCCCCATTCGTTCATGGCATCGAGCTTCCACAAACTTTGCATGAGGCGATGGAAAGAGATGGCCGAGATGTCCAGTGTTTTGTGCATCCATTCGTAGTTCAAATCGGTATAATCTCGCTTTTTGCGCATGTTGAGCGACATGCCGATGGAATGGAGAACAAAATCCAGGCTGCTGCCGAAGTGTTCCGTAGCCTGGTTGATGAGGTTTTCCAGGTCTTCGGTTTTGGTGGCATCGGCCGGGATGACCGGAGCGTTGATTTTCTCGCCCAGTTCCTGGATTTTGCCGAAGCGCATGGCCACCGGCGCATTGGTTAGGACGATTTGAGCGCCTTCTGCAGCGCACTGTTCGGCGACTTTCCAGGCGATGGACTGCTCGTCTAAGGCTCCGAAAATAATGCCTTTTTTACCTTGGAGTAGTTGGTGATTCATGAGCTGGCTGTTTTTGATATTCTTTGACGTTTAAGCACATGCTTGGCGTAATTCGGCTCGTCCAAGCTGTTGGAGTTGATTTTGTCATGAAGAGAGGCAAAGATAGCACAAAGCCAAACTTCCGCCTCATTGGCCCTCGAGCAGTTCTTTGGCGTTGGCTATGGCTGCTTCGGAGGGCGGATTTTGGCTGAGCATGACGGCCAGGGCGTGTATGCGTTGGTCATCTTGAAGCAAAGCGACACCTGTCTGGGTGCTGTCTTTGCTTTCGCGTTTAAAGACTTCGTAGTGTTTGCCGGCTCGGGCTGCAACTTGCGGCGAGTGGGTGATGCAAATGACCTGATGGCGCTCTGCCAACTCAGCCAGAATATGGCCCATTTTGCGTGCCACGTCGCCGGAGATACCGGTATCTATTTCATCGAAAATGAGGGTGGGCAGAGGGATGGCACTGGCCACCAGGGATTTGGTTGTCAGCGCCAGGCGGGCAAGCTCTCCGCCCGAAGCCACTTGTTTGATGGCTTGCAGAGGCATGCCTTTGTTGGCCGAAAAGAGAAATTCAACCTGGTCTGTGCCTGAGGGTGTAAGTTCTTCTGTTGGCGAAAAGTGAATGTCCAATTGAGCCGAAGGCATGGCTAACTGGTGGAGCATCTTGACAACCCTTTTTTGGAAAGGCGGCGCTGCTTTTTGTCGGGCTTTGCTGATGGTAGCTGCCAGTTTGTGCAAAGCTTCTTCCCGTTCTTTGACCTCTCTTTTTAAATCGTCTATGCGTTGGAGCAGGTCGCTTTCTTCTCTGAGTTTTCCTTCTATTTCCCGCTGTTTTTGGAGCAGTTCGTCGGCAGAGGTCAGTTGGTGTTTTTTTTGCAGGCGGTATAGCTGGTCGAGGCGTTGCCGGACGGATTCGAGTTCGTCGGGATTGGCTTCGACCTCTTTGCTCAGCTCGGGCAATTCGGCGGTCAATTCCTTCATCTCGATTAGCAATTCTTCCATGCGGTGCACGTAATTTTTGAGTGCAGGCAGCTGCTCTTGCCATTTGCCCAGTTCGTACAGCAGCTCTTGGATGCTGTCCAAGACGGCTTTGTCGCTTTCCAACAATTGGTAATGGGTAGTATAGAGCCTTTGGCCGATCTCTTCGGCATGTACCAGCCTTTTTTCCAGCTGTTCCAGCTCTTCCTGCTCTCCCGGTTTGATTTGTGCTTCGGAGATTTCTTCCAGGTAATAGCGCAAATGGTCGCGCTCGAAGCTGTCTTGCTTTTGCCTCTGTTCGAGTTGTTTCAGTTCATTCAGTTTGCTTAGGTAGGTTTGGTATGCTTTGCGGTAGGTTTTGACTTGGTCTTGTTGCCCGGCTAAAGCATCGAGCAAGCGGAGTTGAAAGGACATGTTGTTGATGTCCAGGGTGTCGAACTGCCGGTGCAAATCGATGAGTGCACCACTGAGTTTTTGAAGCAGGTTTAGACGTACGGGGGTGTCGTTGACAAAGGCCCGAGATTTGCCGGAAGGCGTCAGTTCTCTATGGATGTGGAGTTCGTCTTCGTAGTCCAGGTCGTGTTGTTGAAAAAAATCGCCTAAGTTGTATCGTTTGATGTCAAAAACAGCTCTGACAACGCACTTGCTTTGGGTATCGTACAGCACTTTGGTATCTGCCCGTTCTCCAAGGATAAGCCCCAGAGCACCCAGCAAAATGGATTTCCCCGCTCCGGTTTCTCCGGTGATGATGGTCAGCCCCTGGTCGAACTCCAGCTGTAAATCGCGTATCAACGCGTAATTCTTTATGTGTAGCGATTTGAGCATGAAGGCAAAAATAAGCCTTTTTGGGCATTTGCCGAAAGGCCGCCATGAAGCTCAAAGCTTCCGGCGTAAGACCTTGCCGTCTTCGGAAATTTCAAACTCCTCGGGAATGAATAAGCGTATTTTTACTTCTTCGTAGCATTCGTTGCTCTTGTAGATGATTTGCGGTCGGGTTTTGTCAACCGATTGCAGCACGAAATAGTCCGGACCCAAAACGCCCTCAATCTTGTAGCGCTCTTTTTCTTCGATGAAAAATTTGAGTACATGTGGAGGGGCTCCTTCCAGGCGAACTTGCGTCTCGCTCATGATTTGTGCACCGGCCCAGGGTATTAGTTCGACTTCTCCATACAAGTCCAGGTGAATTTCTTCTATGCCGTTGACCTCAAAGGTCTGATGCAGGACGCGCTGGCTTTGGGCTTGTAAAAGCGTGTTTGCTGAAAAAAAGAGCAAGAGCAGTTTGATCGTATGGAAAGTCATGTTATCTTTAAGGTGTTTGTGAAATAAAAGCGTGGTATTAGCACGTTCTTAACTACAGCCTTATTTTCCGGCTTTTGAGCATTAGTCCGTATGAACCCAAAGATACCGTTTTTTTTTGTTTTTTTTTGGCTTTCGCCAAATGCAGCTCTTTTTTCCCAAAGGGCTGCTATAGAAATACCCGATTCCCTGTGGCAGCTTGTATTGCATGCACCGGATAGCGCATCTATGGAGCATGCTCGTTTGCTCAGTGATTTTTGTAGCGAGGAGTACGAGCATGCTGAAATTTGCTCTCAGCAGGTTTTGAAGGTCTTAAAAGAAAGAGGGCTTTATGCTGTTTATTTTGACTTTTTGGAGATGTTCTACTGGGGTCTTAGAAAATCTCTGCAGTACGATTTGGCTTTAAAGATTCTGGAAGAGGCTTGGTCTGTAGCTAATGAATTGGGCATGTGGGAAGAGCAAAGACGTTGTGCTTTGCTGTTGGGACAGTATTATTCTCGCAAACCCAACTATGACTCTGCTTTTTACTATCTCAAAAAATACGAATGGATTAGCGAGTTACGGCAGCTGGAGAAGAGTTGGAAGTTTTACAGGCTTCAGGCAGTTATCTATCAGGATTTGGGAGATTTCTCTCAAGCAGCTGTTTCTTTCCGAAAAATGTATGCATCCGGCAAAAGGGAGATTCAAAACAGAGGGCAGTATGGCTATATGCTCTATCTCGTTGCAGACTTTTTTTACAGCCTGGATTCCATGGATGCCTTTGCTTCGTTCTACAACGAATACTTGTTGTTTCTCAGAGAGGGTAATCCTCGTTTTTTAGAGGACCCCTTGCACTACGGCCGTCTTTTTATCGGAGATTCGCTGCAGGTGGAGAAAATGGAAAAAGCTTTTGACTTCCATCTGAAAAACGACTATCCATACGGAGCTTTTGTGATGACAACCTTGCTGGCAAACTTGTACAACAAGAACGAGGAGTATGCCAAGTCTGTCGCTCTTTTAGAGTCTGCTGAAGAACTGTTCGAAAATGTTGAATTTTACACCAACAAAGAAGACTATTATCGACTTTTGATGGAGGCGTACAAAGGTCTGGGGAAGCCGGAGAAGGCTTTGGCTGTTTCAGAGGAGTTCTTGGCGATTCAAAAGGAAAACTTCAATAAAGAAATTGCAGATAACATCTCTAAGTGGGAAGTCAAATACAAAACGCAGCAAAAGGAAAATGAGCTTCTTCAAAAGCAGTTGGAGTTGGATCGAAGCAAACTTCAGAAGCAACGGTTGGGTGGTTTTTTACTCTTTTTAGCCATGATAACCATAGTGATTTATGGCTATGCCCGAAAAAAGCTTCTTTGGGAGCGCAAACTACATAGACAAGAAGACCTGCTCAAAAGGCAACGCATACGCGAATTACAGGCGGAGAATCGCCAGTTGGCCATGAGCAAGTTGATCGAGGGACAGGAGTACGAACGACAACACATAGCCCGAGAATTACATGACGGCCTGGGTGGTTTCTTCACGGCCATCAAAGCCTATTTGGGTGCTTTTGAAGGTGGTTTGACTCAACCGAAAGACCGAAAAATCTATCAAAAATTGACGAGCATTTTGCAATATGCTGGAGAAGAATTGCGGCGCATCACACATCGCATGTCGCCCGTTGCTCTTGAACGGACTTCCCTGGTTGAAAGTCTCAGCGATTTGGCTTACCAACTCGAAAAAAGCGGACTTTGCGTTTCCTTGGAGCTTGTAGCTTTGGAACAAGAGCTGCCCCGTGAACTCAAGGTAAATCTCTACCGCATTATACAGGAATTGACGACCAACATAGTTAAACACGCCCAAGCACAAAATGTCCTCATCCAACTCGTGCAAATGGAAGATAGGCTTTTGCTGCTGGTTGAAGATGATGGCTGTGGCTTTGATTACCACAAGGCGATGCAGCGGGCCACTCTGGGCCTTCAGAACATACAAGCCAGGGTGCAGTTGTTGGGTGGCCGCATGGATGTTTTGAGCCAGATGGGAGAAGGAACTTCAGTGGAAATTGACATTCCCCGGCAAGCCGAACAAAGCGGGGAAGATCGGTTTTCTGCCGCTTAAGCATTTCGCTATCTGTTATAGTCAACCATTGTACCTCTTAGGCTGTTTCCTACACGTATATGAGTCCTGAATACAAAAAACCGCCCCACATATCTTTCAAGCAGTTTTTGGAAAAATTCCCCGAAGTGCAGCTGCCGGTTACTTTGTCGGAAGAAACGGCGCATCTGTTCGGCAAAGAAAATCACCCCTTGCCCTCTCTAATGGTCGAGCAGTTCATTTTGACACCGGAAGAGCAAAAGGCAATGGACGACATGACGGAATTTGTGCCTTGCTTCCGCCTGCCCGATACCCACAGCTTCCATGCCCTGATCTATTGGCGAGGTGCCTTGATGGATCACCAGTTCGTTATGCTGACTTTTACCGAAGACGGACGTCCTATAGATCGAAAGGTGCTGGCCGGTTTGTACTCCGATGGCAAGGAGGTTGTCCAATCCGTTGCTCATATAGAAGACGACTGGATTATTTACGTGATTTCCGGTAAGCAGAAAGCCGATGCCAAATGGGGAACCGATGCCTCTCAACACACGGCCCGAGAGTTCGAACTCTTGCCCGAAGGACAAATCGTAGAAAACTTTCTAAGAGAATAGGGTGCGAGCATCAATTTAAAACAGTAGTATGACCAAAGACAAAAAGAAGAGTAAAAAGCGAAAAAACTCAGGAAAAAAGCTCAAGCAGTCGGATTTACAAAAAGCCATTTTCCGATTTTTGAAAGAGCATCCCAAAAAGCGTTATAATCCCCGACAAATAGCCCGCAACCTGGGTTTGGCCAACAGCAAAGACAGCATTTACGAGGCTTTGCGGCATTTGGCGAAAGCCGGAAAAGCAGAAGAACTGGAAGACTACAAGTTCAAGCTCAAGCCCTGGCAGAGAAGGCTTGAGTCACGGCCTTCCGGCAAATCGGGGGATGGCATCTGTGAGGGTTATGTAGACATGACCCGCAGTGGGGCTGCTTACATCGTTTGTGAACGTAAAGAGCACAACGATGTTTTTGTAGCTCCCAGAAACCTCAATACGGCCATGCACGGAGATCGGGTGCGGGTGCGCTATTGGAAGAGGCGCGGCCGGTATGGCAAGCCGGAGGGCAAGGTCGTTGAGGTCTTGCAACGCGCATCCGAGCAATTCATCGGCACCTTGTATCGGGTGGGGCGTCGCTATCTGGTCGTACCGGATCAGCAACACATCCCTTTTGATATCGTCGTGTCGGCTGAAGATCTCAACGGAGCTAAGGACAGAGATCTGGTAGTTGTTAAAATCAAAGATTGGGAGAGCAAAGCCTTGCCCATACCCCGAGGAGAGGTCGTTCACATCCTGAGCAACCTCAGCCTCAATGAGCTGATTATGCAGTCCATTTTCATCAACAACGGCTTTGAACTGGAGTTCCCCGAGGGCGTATTGGTGGAAACCGAAGAAATGGACGGCCGTATGAGGGAAGAAGAAGTGGCCAAAAGGCGGGATATGCGCAAGATAACTACTTTTACCATAGACCCCGAAGATGCCAAAGATTTTGACGATGCACTTTCCTTTCGCGACTTGGATAACGGCCATGTGGAAGTAGGTATCCACATCGCCGATGTGAGCCATTATGTCAAACCCGGTTCAGCCCTTGACAAGGAAGCTTTTAAGCGATCTACTTCGGTTTACCTGGTCGATCGCGTTTTGCCCATGTTGCCGGAAAAGCTCTCCAACGAACTTTGCTCTTTGCGACCCGATGAAGACAAATACACTTTTTCCGCTGTTTTTGAATTTGATGAGAAAGGCAAAGTCGTCGGGCAGTGGTTCGGTCGTACCCTCATCCACTCGGATCACCGCTTTTCCTACGAAGAAGCCCAAAAGGTTATGGATAGCGGCAAAGGCCCTTTTGTTAAAGAATTGCGCAAACTCAACGAGCTGGCTAAAAAAATGCGCAAGGCTCGTTTTAAAAAGGGAGCCATCAATTTCGATACGGAGGAAGTGCGCTTTTTGCTCAACGAGGAGGGTGTTCCGCAGGAGGCCTATGTAAAGGTGAGGCTGGATGCTCACATGCTTATCGAAGAATTTATGTTGCTGGCAAATCGGTCAGTGGCAACTTTCATTTCCCGAAAGGGCAAAGACAAGGAAATTCCCTTTGTGTATCGCGTACACGATTTGCCCAATGAAGAAAAAGTGGTGGAGCTGGCTCGCTTTGCAGCAGAGCTGGGCTTTAAGATGGACATCAGTACGCCTCGGGCTATTGCCGGCTCTTTCAACCGCATGCTGAAGGAAGCCGAAAAAAATCCTGCACTAAAGGTGCTGGAGCCCATCGCCATTCGCACCATGGCTAAGGCAGAATACAGCACGGAGAACATCGGTCACTATGGTTTGGCCTTTTCTCATTACACCCACTTCACCTCACCCATCAGGCGTTATGCCGATGTTTTGGTGCATCGCATCCTCTTTAAAAACCTGGGTAAGCAGGCCTGGCGTACAGATAAAGCTGCTTTGGAAGAGCAATGTCGCCACATTTCCCTACAGGAGCGCAAGGCGCAAAATGCAGAGCGCGAATCCATCCGAGTCAAGCAGGCGGAATATCTGGAGCATCACTTGGGAGAAAGTTTTCTCGGCCGTATTTCGGGCATTATAACGCATGGTTTTTTCGTGCAGCTCATAGACAACCTCTGTGAGGGTATGGTTAGCTTTTCTTCTTTCAGCGAGCCTTTTGAAATAGATGACAGCCGCCTCAAAGCCGTGGGGCGCTATACCGGTCGGGTTTTTCGCATGGGTGATGAGGTGCAAGTCGTAGTGTCCGGCGTAGATGTTTTGCGTCATAGAGTGGAAATGCTTTTGGATGAAGAGGCTTAACCAAAGCATCGAGTTTTGCTCTTTTCTTCCTACCTTAGCGTTTTACAGGGGAACTGACATGTCTTTTTAGCTACACAGAGGAAAGCACTTTAAGTGCTCAAACTAATTCTTGGTGAGATGAAAAACTTGTTTTTTTATGTCTTATTGCTTTCTTTGATTTTTCGGATTGAGCTGCTTCAGGGGCAGGTACGCAAAGGTTTTAAATTGATGGAGCGCATGCGTTATTCGGAAGCTTTGGCAGCTTTTTCAGAAAGTCCGAAAAGCGAAACGGAGGCCGTCTTACAGGCTTTTGGCCTGGCCAACTTGTACAACACACCCGGATTCTCCGCTTTCAGCCCTCAAGAGGCTTACAAGTACTATTTGCTGGCAGAAGATCGCTATCACGAGCTGAGCTACGAGCAGCGCAAACGGATGAAAAACGTCTCCTTGGTTTTGCTCAACAACCTGCGGCGCAACATTGAAGCCCAGGCTTTTCGCATGGCGGAAGCTTACGGCAATGTGGAAGATTGGAACATCTTTCTACAGACTTTTACCAAGGCTTCCGCCAAATTAAAAGCTTCGGCTTATCGCCAGCGCAATGAACTGCTTTTCAAACAGGCAAAGGCCGAAGATAGCCTACAGTCTTGGGGCCAACTGATGAGCGTGTATGGCCAAAGCCTGAAGCGCTATAACAAAGACTTGTTTAATCAGGCTGACAAAGCATTGTTTTCAGCCTATTTTACCCTGCATGGCACGGCTGATTTTCCGGCTTTCGCCAAACAGTATCCGGCCTCGGCTTTCGCCAAAAACTGTACGGGTTCTTGTGAGGGAAGCTTCTGCCTGTCGGATGAACTGGCGTGCTTGAAAAAAGCCGCAGATGTGGAAGGCCTTTTTGCCTTCGCCGAAAAATACCCCCACACCTCCTTTCAGCGCGAATCTGTTGATGCTCTGGCAGATTTGTTGAGCGAACGGGGAACTCAAGAACAATGTGAGCGCTTTGTGGAACAATATGCCGGCTATACTTCCGCGGCAGGCAAGGTGTGGATGCGTTTGTACGAAAGTTATAAGTTTCAGCATCCTCTGTTTGAGGATTTGCGGCATTTTCTGCACCTCTATCCCAATTTTCCGTATGAGGAACAAATCATCTCGGACTACCTGGATCGCCAGACCCGCATGTATCAGCTCGTTTTGCAAGAACCTACCTGGAGCAATTGTAAGGCTTTTGTGCGCTCCTTTCCGGATGCCCCTCATGTTAAGTCGGTTTATACCATGTTGTTTGATTTGTGGTTTGTCGATCACGATCAATATGAAGAGGTGGATGTCTTTGCTCAAATGTTTCCGGATTATCCTTATCCGGAGGATTTGGAAAAAATGCGACAGCAGATTTTGCACGCCAAGGCTGAGGAGGTGCTGGCTGAGGGCAATGCAAAAGCTTATAAAGCCTTCCTTCGCAAGTACGCAGCACGGCCGGAATCCGAACCCGTGTGGTTGGCTTTATACGAGTTGACGAAGAAAGAAGATGCTTCTGCTCGTGCTATAGAGCGCTTTAAGGTCCGTTATCCGGATTTTCCCCATATGGCTCAGCTGGAAGCAGACTTGGCCGCTCGTCGGCATCGGGAAATGGAGGCTGCTTATGCGGAGGCTCGAAAAATAGATAGAATGTATGCCTATACGGCTTTCCTTCAGCGCTATCCGGACAGTCCTCATTTGTCTCAGCTGGAAAGTCGAATGGCAGAAATAGCTATCAACAGCCGCCAGCCCTATTTTTGCGAACAGTATCTGGAAAATTTTCCAGCGGGAGCCCATAGTAAAGAGATACAGGAGCTTTTAGAGCGTTTAGCCACTACAGCTGGCGAGCAGCGGTGAGTTCCATGGACCCGTATGGCTGAGATCTTGACATATATTTCAGCGCCTGTCTTTTCATCACTGGGATAAAAAGGCTGGCTTTGGTCGGGATATGAAAACTATAACTTATGAGATCTTTCAAACGCATCCTTTTTTTGCTTCTTGCCTTTTTGGTTGTAGGATATGTCGTGGTCGTTTTGTTGGTGCCGCCCTATTTGGATAAAAAATATACTCCCGTTCATCAAGCTCCGCCTTACGAGATCTCTCCGGAGGCCAGGGCCTTGTATGACCGCTTGGATTTTACAGCTGACTTGCATTGCGATGCGCTTTTGTGGCGCCGCAATTTGTTGAAGCGACACACCTATGGGCATGTGGACATCCCGCGTATGCTGGATATGCACACGGGATTACAGGTTTTCAGCATGGTCAATAAGGTGCCCAAAGAACTCAATTTTCAGAAAAACAGCGATGAAACCGATAAAATCACTTTGCTTTACATGGTCCAGGGCCGGCCTTTGTCTTCCTGGTTTGATTTGTCGGAACGGGTCTTAGCTCAGGCGCGAGCCTTGCATCGCTTCGCCAAAAAATCAAATGGAAGCTTTCGCGTGATAGAAACGCGGACGGACTTGCTCAACTATCTGAATGATCGCGAAAATGGTCAAGAAGTTACTGCTGGCATGTTGGCTATCGAGGGCGGGCAGGCTTTGGAGGGCAATATGGAAAACCTGGAAGCTTTTTATCGGGCCGGTGTGCGCATGATTGGCTTGACGCACTTTTTTGACAACGAGATTGGCGGCTCGGCTCATGGTGTGGAGCGAGGCGGTTTAACGGATTTCGGCAGAGCGCTGATTCCAAAAATGGAGTCCAAAAAAATGATCGTGGATTTGGCTCATGCTTCTCCTCGTTTGGTCTCCGATGTGCTGGATATCGCTACACGTCCTGTGGTGGTTTCTCATGCCGGAGTAAAAGGCACCTGCAACAACCAACGCAACCTCTCCGATGAACAGCTTCGCCGCATAGCTCAAAATGGGGGCTTAGTAGGTGTTGCCATGTTTGAAGTGGCGGATTGTGGTAAAGATTATACAGCTACAGCCCGTTCCATTCGCTATGCAGCGGACATAATGGGGGTAGAACACGTGGCATTGGGGTCGGATTTCGATGGGGCCATTGCTTGTCATACGGATTTAACGGGATTACCTCTGCTCGTAGAAGCTTTGCAAAAAGAAGACTTTTCCGAAGAGGAAATTCAAGCTATTATGGGGGGCAATGTGCGTAATTTTTTGCTCTCCTGGCTGCCGGATTGACCCTCTTTCCAATTCATTCTTTTTCTCTACCGGTGAAAGCCAAAGCAAAAATCACCAAAGGAATGAGAATGAGTAGGACTAAAGTGATGGCGACCAAGATGTTGGAAGTACTCCAATTGATGAGAAACATAGTACTTTGTTTTTGGTTCGCCCAAAAGGTCGTTTTACTTTTTCCTCTTTTTGGTGATTTAACTCATTTTTTGAAATGATTTGTGTCAGGACTTGGTCGTTATGGGGTGATTGATTTTCGATTAAGGGTTAATTGGATCAAAGATCAACCTGACAACCGAATATGGATTTCCACTAGCTGCGAGTTAACACCTACAGCAGCTCTTTTATACCCAAACCGAAATGGTTTGGGATATTTACAACTCACAAACCAGCGAAAGATAGGGAGTTTGGGAGGCGTCAGCCTCCCAAACCACTTCGCCATGAGTATATCCATCAATCCGCCGAATCTCTGTTCGCCTCCTCACACAGGCTGCTGACCTCCTCCACCTCCCTTTTCTCCGTGTCGAAGTTGATGCCCAGGGCGATGAGCTTCTTGCCCGTAGAGCGGTATTTGTCCAAGTAGCCGCGCTCCAAAATTTGCCGCAAGGCCTTTTCTGCCGATTCGTCCACCTTGAACTCTATGCAGTAAATCTTGTCGTCCAACTCCACCACGGCATCCAGCCGGCCTCGGGAGGTATTCACCTCGCTGTGGACATTAACGCCCAGGTAGTCGAACAAGACGTGCACCACCAGGTGGAAGGCCTTCTCCTTCTTGTCGTACAGTTGATAGGGTACTTTGTAGAGCAGCTCGTTGATGACCTCCTTGAGTTCTTCAAAATCTTCTTGTTGCAGAGCCTGCTGCAAGCGCAGTATCTTTTCCTTGCCAAAGCCCGGCTCAAACTTGCTGAAAGCACTGAGCAAGTACTCCAGAAAGGACGACTTGACCTCCCGATTGGGATAGCCCAGCGTATAAAGGCCCGTCTCCATATCGTATTTCTTGACGGTCAAGTAGCCCGTTTGAAACAGCAGGGTGCCCAGGGGAATGTCCCTTTGGATTTGAAAGGCGTCAAAAAAAACTTCGCTCACCCGCTCCCCGTCGAAGTCGTAGGCCTGTTTTTCTTGAACCAAATCGATTAGGAAAGTGGGCGTGGCTGTTTTAAACCAGAAGTTAATAAAAAAGCGCTTTTTAAAAAAGTTCAGAATGGAAAAGGGATTGTACACGAAGTTCGTTCCATCCCAGCTGTAGCCGTTGTACCACAGCCGGATTTTGTCGAGCAGTTCTTCGACACTCAGCTTGAGCTGCTCAGCTGCTAGGGGTAGGTGTTCTTGGAAGTAGTGTTCCAGCTCTTCCTGGGTGTAGCCCAGCATGGTGCAAGCTATGGGATCGTGCATGCTCAGGTCTTCCAGGTTGTTGAGGTCGGAAAAGATG
>Ga0256839_1001775_pt1 | contig 25445 bp, 9 predicted proteins | sample 354166metaG_FD_185968 | JGI IMG/M metagenome (GOLD analysis project Ga0256839, IMG submission 185968) | Hydrothermal vent microbial communities from Mid Atlantic Ridge, Atlantic Ocean - 354-166 | ecosystem: Environmental > Aquatic > Marine > Hydrothermal vents | place: Atlantic Ocean: Mid... | reverse complement strand
GCTTATGTTCTGATTTCGAAATCGTTTCAAGCTTTCCAAGATTTAAAATAACGGTTTGCCTAGTTTTGTTACCTATTCTGTGTGAGGTAGTTAACCTATAATAGGTATAGCTTGTTTGCTTGCTTGCGTCTTTTTTTTGTACTGCACGTATAAACATTTTGCAAATATACAAAACAAATATTTAATAAAACAACATTTGGGTCACCACAAATGAAATTCAAAACCACAATATTCTATATATCAGCATGTTACGTGTTTTTGCAAATCTAAAATATTTTGAACTTATTTGTAACCAACTGAGTATCAGCAGGCTTGTTTTTAATGAAATTTGACCTGATTTTATGAATTTTCAAGTTGGGTTAAACACATTACTTCCTACTATAACAGTTGTTTCCCAACTCTTTAGGTGGGTGTCAAGTCCCACAAAAATATCATGACCACTAAAATCTAATTGATTACTTTTTCCCATGATTAAATAGATTAAATTATACACCTTTGAAGTTAAAACAAAGGTTGGAACTTACTCACTTCAAACATAGGAACTGCGTAGGCAGGAATCCGTACATATGGTTAAGTGATGGAATTGAGAAATTTTGTACCTTAATATTCCATATTGACATATTTATCGCTATTGGTGTATGTATATGCCTTCCTCTAAAAAATCTTATTTCTTTGTACAATCAGGTAGGCTTCGAGTTGTTGGCTTTATGTCTTGTATATACCTAAGTTAAAAAGGGACTTATTCACAATGGAATAAGTCCCTTTTTAAAAGCTTAAAACATGTTACTGCTTAACTATTCTAGACTGAACTGCTCCTTTTTCAGAGAGTACCTGCACCACGTAAATACCAGAATTCCATCGGGTAGATTGTTCAACTGTTACGTCCAAGTACCCTGATTCATTAGCCGAGTGTTTCTGTACATATTGTTGTTTACCAAAGGCATCTATAATTAAAACAGTTACGAGCTCGTCCTCATTAAGGCCAGATAAACTTAATGTAATTGCCTCATTTTGGAATGGATTTGGATAAGAAGCCAAAGCCAGTACTTGCCCATTATTAGCCATTTTTGCCAACACAACCCCTGCATCCACTGTTGTGCCATCAAAATCAGTTTGTGCTAATTTGTAATACGAAGTTCCATTATACGGACGCTCATCAATAAATGAATATGCTATTTCTTCTTGGCTATCACCAGCACCTATAATGGTTGTTACTTCCACGTAATTCTCCCCATCTTTTGAGCGATAGAGCGTAAAATAATCATTATTGGTTTCGCTAGCCGTAATCCAAGTAAGCTTAACAGTAGTAGCTAAAGCTTCTGCTTCAAAACTTAGTAACTCAATGGGCAGTGCATTAACGTTAAAGGCAGAACCAAATGTGATGGGGCTTAACGAAGTTAAAGGGCTTGTAGAAATTACTGAGCCAACGGCAGTAGTTGAGCCTCCAGTTATCGTACCTCCTTCACTTTGCCAGTTACCACCTGTATAATGAGCCACTACTAAATCACTACCCGTTAAATCAGTAATGTCACTTCGTGTGCCATCTTCCCAATATAATTTAACTAATGGGTTAGAGGCTCCTGCACTTCTTGATAAATCCCAATACTCGGCACCACTTACATGGTTGAGGGGGCCTGCCCCACCCTGAGAAACATTGCCTGGGTTTGGAGCGGCTGCATCAAAATATTGAGCGGTAAAACTATTGCCCAACCCAAGAGACTCTGCTCCAATACGTGCATAAAATAATCCATCACCCACAGGGAAGGTGAAATCACCATCGCCTGTGCGCTGCATAGGGCCATCCACATAACTTGCAGCCGACCCGCCTGCCAATGTTCCTCCATTTAAGTGAACAAAATCGGAAATACTGGATGCTATCACTCCATCAGTAAGGGTAAGTACCCCTGTAACAGTAACAGGGTCGTTTAAAATTATTTGAGGGAATAAACCCGAGCTATTAGCAATCGTTAAATTATTAAAACTAATACCACCAGTAGAGGTGATTGTTTGGGTGGTTGAGCCCATTAAACTAACAGTACTTGTACCAGAAGTAAATGCACCTGTATTCGATAAATTTCCATTTAAAGTAATGGTATAAGAGGACGCATTGGTATTTGCACCCAACGTAAGGTCATTATCAATACTAGTATTTTCAAAGAATGTAATTAATCCTGTACCCGAGGTAACTAAGTTATATATAGCAGAACCAACTGATTCAAAAGCTATACCCGTACCGCTTGTTTGTAGGTTAATAGTACCATTACCATGGACAAAAGTTCCAGTTGATTGAACTCTAAAAGCATTAGATGAGCTTGTATTATTTAACGTAATGGTATGTGATAAATCTGTAATTTGTAATGTCCCATCAATCACCTCTAAATTACAATTTATCAAAATAGGGTCAACCGTTTGGTAAACGGCATCTCCATCTCCACCGGCATCACTATCAATAAACAAAGAACAAAATGCATCTCCTCCAGTTTCAATTAATACATTTCCTGTAGGAGCAGTTAAATACACTCGGGTGTTTGTACCAGGAACCGCTGTATATGTTCCCACATTTGTCCAATTACCATCAACATATAGGTATCCTTCTGTATGTGTAAAAGTGCCTGAATTAATAAATGAACCCGATAAAGTTAAATCAACGATTCCTGCACCTCCATCAAATTCCATGGCAGCACCAGCGGCAACTGTTAAGTCTCTAGCAGCTCCATTAGCACCAGTACTTAGCAATGGATTGTTTGGAGTTCCGGCAGGTATTAGTACATCATTTGCGCTTGTAGGAATCACTCCCCCAACCCAGTTAGCTATATTATTCCAATCAGAGCTAACAGTACCTGCCCAGGTAATTAAGGAGGTATAATTCCATCTTATTCTACCATCCGAATCTCCATTGGCGGGGTTATCTTCTTCAAAAGCAGAACCTGCTAATACCCCAGAGGCATCGTTAAATATATAATTATTTGCCCCAGCTAAACGTCTGGCATTAACCGCAGGCCCTGAGTTAAATACCACATTATTTAATGTAATATCACCTACTAAATCATTTTCTATAAATAGATACCTTCCACCGGCAGTTCCACTTGAAAAACTACCGTCAGAAAGGTTGTTTACAGCATCTACACCTGCTCCATTTTGTATATGTAATCCAGTAGCATTTAAGTTATTAATTTCATAAAAGCGAGCATCAAGCTGCCCTCCAGCTACAACAAAGCCATACGAACCACTTTGGCTATTAATAATTGCTTTATTGGCTGCATCGGTACCCACGGCTTGAAATAGACCATCAGTTACCTGAATTGAGGAGTTATTACCCATACTGAGTGTTCCGTTAGCACCTATAGTTACTGTGGCAAGTGATGTGGTAAGCGATAAGATATCCGTTCCTATACCATCTCCTACGTTTAAGGTATTGGCATTAAAATTAAGTCCTCCTCCACTCACTTTCAAATCTCCATTTACCGTAGTGGCACTTTGGAGGTTGTAAGTTGCGGTACTTAGTGCGTCAATTGTAAGGTCATAAAATGCATCTCCTCCGGTTTCAATGGTACGAGCACCTGCAACTAGCGAGTAGAGATTTACGTTTCCTTGTTGCGCATTAAATGTTCCAGCATTCGAAAAATCTCCTCTTATCCATAAGTCTCGATTGCTTGTGGTTACATCAAAAGTAGCACCAGATTCAATTGTAAAATCATTTTGCATAAAGGTAGTACTGCCTAACTGAAAACTACCAGATTGAATAGTTACATCATAAAATGGTGAAGATCCATTATTAATTACATCCACCCCTCCTGAGGTTGCAAAATCCACTTTACTGGTTGATTGCGTAAACGAACCACTGGAACCTCTAGTCCAAGCACCTTGTATTCTAATCCTATCTTCTGCACCATTGGTAATAAATATTCCATTAATGGTAATATCACCAAAAATATCAAGGTCAGGAAAGGCATCATCCACAACGGTATTTAATGTTAAAATTGCACCAAAATCAATGGTTAAGGTTTTGGCTTCTGCCCTTACTCCAACCGTGCCATCAACCACAACAACGGGTTGTATTACTGGGGTTGCATCAATTATTGCCAAATCGGTTGCTGTGGGCACTTTATTACCTCCTAAGCTAGATTCCCAGTTACCAGCAGTAAACCAATCACTAGTTCCTGCCCCTGCTGTCCAAGTAAGCGTTTCGGTACCCGTCCAGTTTATTAAATTACCAGGGTCATTTTCAAAATTAGCACCAGCAAAGGAGCCAATAGCATCGTAAAACTCAACGATGCCACTACCTGCAATTAATTTTGAAACATTTGAAGCTCCACCACCGGGATTGGCAGGAAAGGCTACATTTTCTATTCTACCGGGGTTACCGGTTAAGTCTTGGGTGCTCTCAATATTAAGCAATGTACCGCCAGAGGCTCCATTGGCAAACGATCCATTACTAAAATTATTGGTAGCATCTATAATGGCTCCATTTTCAATTTTTATCCCGTTAATGCCCATATACTCAAACAAGTAATTTTGAGCTCTAATTGTACCTTGTACACTAAAGTTATAATCGTTTGTGGATCTGCGTGTTACTGTTACGGGAGAGCCCGATGTTCCTACCAAATCGATAGTGCCACTAGAGGTAACCGTAAGAGATACCAAACGACCTAGTTCTAAACGGCCTCCAGCGCCTGCAATATAGGTACCTGCAATAGTTACTACATCCAACCAGTCACCTAATTGCACGGTGTTTCCATTGCCATTAAAAATACCTGAAGTAACACTAAAAAGGTTGTTTACAGTTAAATTATCTTGCAGCAAATAAGTACCTCCGGTATTTATACTAAGGTCGAAAAATACAGAGCCATTAGTGGTAATAAAGCCAGTTCCTGAAGCTTTATTCATTATAAACCTACCATCGGTTTCTATCGTACCGCCAATGCAATTAATGCTTCCTCCAACATTTAAATCTCTATTGGTATATTCATTTCTAAAGGTTCCGTTTTGAACAACCAAATCATTTAAAATAGATACATTAACTCCGTTTGCCAAATAACGAGCAACTCCTGCTGATTTATTAATTCTTAAATCATAAAAATCCTTTGTGCCTGTAATATTGGCTCTTATGTTCTGAAACCCTGTTGCTGAACCATCTAAAACTACTTGCCCATTACGAGCAATAAAAGAACCTCCGTCATTATTATCCCACTCACCGGCCAATGTAATTTCATAATTATTAGCGCTTACGTCTAAGGTTGCCGTGTTAAAGTCGAGGTCTCCATCCACATCAATATCACCGCCTAGTGTTTTGGTATTCGCATTTAATAGGTATAGCCTACCATATTGTACTCCTCCTCTAATCGTTTGGTCGTTTGTTCCTTCAAAACGAGACAAACTTGTAGGATCTAGTGCATAGGTTGCAAAACCCGATGGGAAATTATTAACACCAAGTATAAAAACACTTTCTCCTGCTTCCACTGTCATTGTTCCTGTTCCGGAGGTGTTATTAATTAAATAGGTATTTAATCGCATAGATGCGATTGAGTTTCGTATAATAAAGTCTCCTGTTATATCGGTATCTCCCTGAAGAAGTTTAGTATTAGTTCCTGCGATGTCTAAGGTATTAAATTTACTTGCATAGATGTTTTGGTTACCTGTTCTGGTAAACACAATCGTACCCGACCCTGTATAGGCGCCTGTACCCGTCCAATTAACCCCATCAAAATTATGAGTACCTCCTCCATCATTAAATGTACCGCTGCCTGCAATGGTTACATCGTCATTCATTGATAAAATTGCTGAACCTGCATTTAGCGTTGAGTTTACAATAAGGTCTCCGTTTACATTAATAATGCCTTGTAGTGTTTTTGTTAAGGTTCCACTTACTGTTAACTGATTAAAATCAACGTCTTTAATGGTTTGTGCAGCACCATCTAATATAACCACCCCATTGGTAGATGTACTAAAAGAACCTGGAGCTGTATTAAGAATATCTCCCCCAACCGTTGCGGTATAATTAGTAGTAGAAAACGAGAAAGTTCCGTTTGTAATGGTAATGTTACCATCAATATCGATTGCGGTTCCTGCCATTAAATAGGTGGCAGCTCCTGTAAATGTAATATTATTTAAACTTGCGTTATTAGGCGTAATGGTAACAGTACCACCTGCAGCATTAAAGGTAAAGGTTCCTCCGCCTGGGATATATATTCCATTTCCTCCAATGGTTAGTCCGCCTGAAATAAACACATCAGAACTGGCATTAGCAACTGCTAAAATGCCATTGGCTGTCCCTTGTCCAATCACAACATCTCCCACTGAATTTAGGTCATTGCCATCGTCTAGTGTTAAAATACCATTCGTTAGTGTTACAGACTTGGCAACACCATTACCCGATATTGAATTAATTACAGGGTTGTTTGTCTGCAAGCCAATAATGGCATCCAATAAAGTTGAAGGTACACCATTGTCCCAGTTACCGGCAACCGACCAATCAGAACTTATAGCTCCTGTCCAATTTGTGAAAGATAAAACTGGCCACTCTATTTTTGTACCATCCCCATCATCTTCATACGTTTCGCCCGCTAATAATCCATTAATGGTGCCTGCAAAGGTTAACACTCCACCTGCCCCAGCTGAACGCCTTACATTATAATGGTATAATGGGTTTGGTGCACCAGCATGATTAAAGGTAACATTATTTACATCACCCAACCCTGTGGCATCTGCCTCAAAATTTAAATATAATCTGTTTCCACTATTGGCAACATTCATCCCTGACCAAGTTCCGTCAGAAAAGTTATTATTGACACCACTAGTAGCTACATTGGCGCCAACTTGCACATCAAGTCCAGCATCCACCAATGTTGAAATTTCATAAAAACGAGCATTAATTGCCCCTCCTGATTGAATGTCTATGTCTATTCGATACCCTCCGGCTGAACGGTCTATTCTAGCTAAATTTCCGCTTGTACCAACCAGGTTTAAGGTTCCATCAACAATAAGGGTTGGGTCTCCATCATTGGTATCATCAGCGCCAGTATCGTTTGCATTAAAAAACAGGGTGGATCCTGGAGTAATGGTAAGTGCTGCTCCTGCCGCAATGTAATGTTGTTCTGCATCAGGGTTTCCTACATCGTTATTACCCAACGTTAAATCAAAACTGTTTACGTTTAGTGTTGCGTTAGTGCCTAGCGTTAAATCTTCCTGAATTACCAAGCTAGATTGTAAAGTATAACTTCTTGCGCTAGTATTAGTCTGATTAAAAGTTACATTATAAAATTCGAACCCATTATTATCAATAGTTTTGGGATTAGCATCGGTACTCTCAAATGCAACTGTTGACGTATAATCGTAAAATGCGCCTGCATTTTCCCAATTGCCTCTCACTACAAAATTACCAATATCAGTACCATAATCACTCGACATAAATAGGTTTACCCCATTATTAATTATTACATCATTTCCTGTAAGTGTACCTCCAATAAGTTTATTGCCACTTCCGGCAAAAGTGATGTTATTCCAAGTTCTATCTTTTACTAATGTTTGCGTACCAATCCTATCTAAAATCAGGTTGGCGTTTGCGGTAATTAGTGTTTCTGTATTATCATCATTTATATTTATGATAGCAAAATTATGCGTAAGGCTACCAAAGTCAACGGTTGCGTTGCTAAAAAACTCTATCTGCCCACCGTCAATATTTAATCCATTGTTTATAATAGTCTTGGTGCCTCCTCCATTTTCAAATCGAGTGGTTCGAAGTGTATGGTTAGCTCCAGGATCAATGGTTTGTACTCCTGTTCTATTAAAGTTAATGGTATTAGCTGTATGGTTTAATGTACCGCTATTTGTAAAATTAGTTCCTGAAAAATCTAAATTCCTGCTGAGGTTAACTGTAACGTTGGCATTAATTGTCCAATCTCCACTAACACGATAAAAATCTTGGTACTGTATTAAGGATTTAGTTCCTGAGCCTGCAAAAACCACATTTGGTAAGTTAATATAATCAATAGGGGTTGCCTCTCCACTTTGTATGGTTTGGTCTAAACCATCAAAGGTAACTGTAGTTCCTGGTGTAGGTGTATAATCTCTGATGTCAGTAAGAGTACCCCCAAAATTCATATCAAACCCTCCGTCAATCAACGTAACATTATCATTCATATAAAAATCACCATCGACATTAAGGTTGCCCTCTAGTGTAGCATTTCCGTTTGAGTTTATATCTATTCGTCCATAGGTTGGTATTGTGTAAACAACTTGATTTCCACTACCGTTTAAGATTACCCTACTGGTGGTTGCTAAGCTATAGGTGCCAAAAGCAGCAGGAAAGGCCGGTAATGGGTCGGCAATATTATCAGTAATTACTCTACTTATGCCTATCATACTAAAAGACTTTGCACCGGTACCTGTCATGGTATTACCATTCATATCAAGCGTAATGGCATCATTAATAATTACATCACCAGTAATGGTTAACGCAGAGTTCATATACTTACCACCAGTACCACCTAAAATAAGGTTATTAAATCCGGTAATATCTGGATCGATCCACCAATAATCACCAAAATGATTAAGTGTACCTGTGCCGCCTGGTGTGCCCCAATTTACTTGTTGCCCACCTGTTGGTATTGATAGTGCATCTTCAAGATTAATGGTGAAGTTATTAGCTGCTAATATTACTTCATTATCGTTAAGAAAAACATCATCATTTACCGTAATGTTGCCTAGTAGTGTTTTTGTAGGTGTATTTCCTCCAGTTGGTCGTCCAATACGTAAATCAAAATAAGTGGTTGCAAAAATATTTTGATCAACATTTGCATAGTAAAAAACTTCTCCACCCGTAAGGTTTACAATCCCAAACCCAGCTGGAAAATTATTGGTGTCTTCGATGCGCAATTGACCACCCGTTTGAGATAGTGTACCACTCGCAGTACCTGTAACAGTAATAGCAGAGTTAACATCAACTCTAGAAATTCCATTCAGAATATTAAAGTCTTTAATCACATTAATTGATATATTGATATCCTTTACACCAGTACCAGCAAAGTATATTGTATTAAATGTCGTTGACGAAGCCCCTCCTATAATTTGGTTTGTTCCATCTAATATTACTGCTCCTGAGCCAGATTGAGTGAATGCTAAATTATTCCTATTATTTATCCAATCATCTCCTACTTTTACAATAAAAGATTGCGCTTCAAAAACGCCTGCAAAAGCACTATGAATAATTAAATCATCAAGAATTGTAACATTAGAAGTTAATTGTTGGTTGGCATTAAACTCTAACCTCAAATCATAAAAAAGTCCGCCATAAATGGTTTTTGTTCCTGAAGCTCCAGAAAGTCGAACTTCGCCAGTACCGGGAATAAATGTACCCCCATTCGTATTCCAATTTCCTGAAAGGGTAATTCTTTTATTTCCAACAACATTAAAAATCCCGTCCAAAATATTAAAATCATTACTAATAAGCATATTGTTATCTAGGTTGTACTGAGCACCTGGAGCGTTTACTGTAAGGTTATAAAAAGGATTTTCATTAGTATTAAAGGTATGAATACCAGAAGTACCATCTAATATAAATGTGCCTGTATTAGCTGTATAGCTACCTGAATTAGAAAAAGCCCCAGCCAGCCTAATAGTACTTGTATTCTCTTGAATTAAAGATCCATCAATTATGGTCATTAACTCTTCAATATTTAATGTCCTCCCATTTCTAACGGTTAAAGAAATATCATTAGCGCCTTCAGCATCTAAAATCAACTTTAAACCAACGGCATCTATAGCACTAATATCAACCGAATATACTCCTGCAACTCCTCCAATGGAGTGTTCTAAAAACACCACATCTGTGGTGGTTGGTACGATATTAGTTGACCAGTTATTCCCGTCATTCCAACTAACAGCATCTCCTCCGCCATCCCAGTAAACTCCTGTTCCGCTAAAGCTCCAATTAACCTGATTGAATGCATCACTGTCATTCCCTTCGCCTGCCAATCCGCCTAATGCATCTTGAAAATCAACAGCCAATGCTCCTCCATGATTAATTGGGGCAGAAACATTAAAAGAGGGGCCAACATTAAAAATAACATTGGGTAAGGTGGCATTAAAAGGAATATCTAAGGTTAAATAAGCACTTCCTGCTCCATTACTAAATACACCATTCGAGAAATTATTTATTGCATCTATAGTACCCCCGCTTATATCAAACCCATTTCCAGTTGTATTGCTAATAGAATAGTATTGTGCTTCAATTGTTCCGCCAGTTTGTGTATAAGTATAATAATCTCCAATATCAGGGTCTTGAGAGTTGACTACGGCTGGGTTTGATGCTGTTCCAACTATTCTAAAAACACCGCCAGAGTTAGTTACTTCGGAATCACGTCCTAGTCTCATTGATGCCCCTGCGTCAACCTCTAATACGCCACCTGTAATATCCAGCCCAAATGTTCGATAAACAGGAAACAGCAATTCATTCCCATTTATATCAAATGTTCCATTATTGATGGTAAAAATAGTAGTAAAATTATCTCCTTCTGTAAAAGAGAGGTTGCTTTGCAAATTATAAGTTGCCCCTGATGCGTCAATAATTAAATATCTAAAACCTGCACCACCAGATTCAATTATATGCGTACCGCTTGTTCCATTAAAAGTTACAGAACTAGCATTATTATTAAAATCAAAGGTTCCATTATTTATAAAGCTACCCGCAATAAACATATCGAATGCATCCGTTTCTAACTCTGCACCCACATTAATCGTAAAATCATTTTCAACCATTAAATTACCATCCAATTCCGCTCTACTTGTGTTGGTATTAATAAGTACATCCCAAAAATGTTTCCCTAGTGCAGGAAAACTTAGTAATGGATCTGGCTCAGTAGATCCAGTAAAAATTTGAGAATAGCCCCCTGAAAATTCGACTAATCCATTGCGAGGTAGAAATACCCCTGTTCCTAGATTCCTCCAACTCTCCTCTACTGTAATTTTGTAATTGCTTGCACTTACATCTAGGGTTACACCATCGTTTATTTGTAAACGGCCATTGAGCGTAATGTTGCCAGCAAGTGTTTTAGTACCCGTGCCACTATAAAATGTATCATGAAATGTAGAGGCGCTGATGGTTTGGTCTGCTCCATCAAAGGTTATGGCCTGCGTGTGTTGAAAACTACCGCTATTAATCCAATCGCCTGCCACGGTATGTAATAAATTAGCAGCATCTAATGTGGTATTGGTGATGGTTACATTTCCATTAATGTCTAAGCCATTATCAAAGAATCTTTTTTCGCCTAACCCTGAAAATGTCATGTTAGGATACGTGCCTGCTGCATAATTTCTAATATTCTGGCCTATGTTGCCGTTAAAATGAATAGTGGCTGTGGGCAATGTAAAACTGAACGAAGTGCCTGTTCTATTATTAAAATGTCGGCCCACAAAGAGTGTAAACCCTTGTAAATTAAAATCTCCATTATCTTGCACCAAATCAAAATCACGGCTTACCACAATATCTGTTTGTGCTGTTACCGTTCTTGATGGGTCATTATCTATATCTAAATCACCAAAAATATTATTAGGATTTGCAGTGATATTTTGTCCATTTTGAGTACTGGTAAAAGTAACAGCACCCGTGCTTTGGTTAAAGACACCCGTGCCGCCATTTAGCCAATGTCCGCCAATCATATCTATCCCATAAATACCTGCATTTACTGTTACGCCATTTGCAATCGTTAAGTCTCCTACATTGGGGCCAAAAACATCTCTGCCAACAAAAAGGTCTCCTAACAAAGTTTTTACACCTGACCCACTAAAGGTAACATTATTAAAATCTGAGCCCGAAATTGTTTGATCTGCTCCATTAAAATCTATGGTGCCTGTCATATTGTTAGTATAAGCAACATTCATTACCCAGTTACCTGTAACTGTGTGGTTAAAACCTCCATCTACAAACACAGGTGTTTCACCTACTCTTGAAAAATTGCCTAGCACATTAAAGCCAGCCGTTGCATTTTTATTTCCATTTCCTCTAATTTCTACATGCCCGTAGGTTACCCCCGGAATACTTTGGGTTGTACCATCAAACAGAATGATACTTTGAGGATCTAATGTTTCGTTGTAAAAAGCCATCATTGAATTAAATTCTGAAGGCCCGCTTGTGCGTAGCTCAACATTGGAGCCTACGTTGTATGTGCCAAAGCCAACCATTAAATTGGCATCAATATCTACAATTAAATAGTTTGCTGGAGAACCACCTGTATTGGTTACTGAAAAATTAAATGCTTGAAAATTATTGTCATCAATATTAATTGTTCTAACAGCCGTAGGAGCCGTATTGGTAATATTAAATGATTGTAAGTTATAAGAACCTGTGCCACTTGATTGAATCGTTTGATTGGCATCGGCTGCGTCTAATGTTAAAGTTGCTCCTGCCTGTGTAATAGATGAATTGGTATTATTATACAGGTGATTTTCTAAGGTATGGCTAAATGAACCCAAAGCCAATGTTATTGCATTATTCAAATCCAAATAGCCATTAATATCTAATGGACCATCAGCTGTTTTAATGCGAGAACCCGTATCTGTACCAGCAACTGCCCCTAAGGCCAGTCGGGCATAAGTTATTCCGCCTCTAATTGTTTGGTTTGCACGCAAATCGTAATTGGCTCTAGACGTAACCCCTTGAAAATCTACCGTTCCAAACCCTGTTGGAAAGTTATCCACTCCTCTTAAATAAACGGTAGTTCCATCGTTAATTTGGAAAACTCCTCCCGCTCCTGTAACAGAGCCTTCATCTAGCACTAAATAACCACTCGCAATGGTTAAATTACCTCCAATTGAAATGGCATCACCATTGGTAGCGTTAGAAAAAAAATAGTTGCCTGCTATAATAATATCTGCGGTACCTAAACCAAAAATATTATCGTCAGTATCATTAGCTCTGCTGCCTGTGAAGGTTATTGATCCTGAAAAATTGATAGTTCCATTCTGAATTAGCTGTTGCATGGTATGATCTCCTGTACCATTTAGGGTTGCATCAGGAAATACATAGGTTAAATCATTGGCTACATAATTACCAGTAATTGTATAGGTTACTGCAGCTCCTGGTTGAAAATAAACTTCATCAAAAGTGGCATTAGTCCCAATATTTAAAGCTTGAGCAGAGGTTCCTCTAAGAGACAGCCTACCAGCGGTTGCATTATAAATAGCCCCATTATCAACTGTTAAGTTACCATCTAAACGGTGTAAGTTACCAGTGCTAAAATTAGTGTTATTTGTAATTAGCCAATTACCGTTAACTGTTACATTGCCTCCGGTTGATACTACACCACCACCACTAAAGGTAAGGTTATTAAATGTGGCTGCTGCCGATATGGTTTGCACCAGAGTTGCATCAAAAACCACAGTTCCTGAACTTGTTAAAGCTCCATTCCCATTTTCTGTCCAGTTGCCTCCAATATTTATTTGGTGGACTCCTGCTGTTAAAGTTGACAAATTATCTATTATAATATTGCCTTCTACATCTAGCACATCGTTAAGCAATAATGTGGAGGCAGCCCCCCCCTGCCCAATGATAAGTGAGCCAATATTTAAAGTGGCTGTTGTTTGATAATCATGTCCATCAGCAATGGTAAAATTATCCAACCCATTGCTAAAGTCTGGTATAGCACCTCCACCATCAATATCAGTCCAATTGACCGCATTATTAAAATCTGACAGGGCAGCGTTATTAGAGATAAAATTATTTTGAGCAAGTGCAACTGTTGATATTAATGATATCAACATAATAGAAGTAATATTTTTCATACCTAACTGTAATGTGGCTAATATTTAATGCATATTTATTCTTATGTACAAAAGTACATACTTATAATGATTTGTTCATACACTATGTTGCGTAAAAGTAACTGCTAAAAATCACAAAAAAAAGATAAGCCATTAAGGCATCGGAGAAACGAGGCCCGTTTTTAACCACATTAAGTTAAATAATAACTTTTCTTGGCTAAAAATGTTTTTAACCATCTCCTCAACTTCTTTAAAATGCGACCAACCTGAGTAATGAATTGGAATAAACGTATTTACTCCTAATAGCTTTGCCGATTTTAATGCTTGTTTTGCATCAAAGGTGTATTTTCCATACCCTGTAAGGTATCTAAATTGCACATCTCCTAAATGAAAAATACCCACATCAATGGTAAAACGTTGGGCAATTTGCTTAATACCTTTAAAAAAAACAGTATCGCCCGAAATATAATAAGCTCCATTTTGCTGCCCCTCCCACTCGATAATAAACCCGATTACTTTGCCTGCAAAAAATGGAGGAACCCACCAAGGATGATGCTGGGCTGGGGTAGCCGTAATTTTTAATCTGGGCACTTTAGTTGTTTCAATGGCAATTGACTCCCAATTATTTAAGCCTACGCCATTTTTTAGGGTTCTGGCAGCCGGCATGGTAGTAACCACCCTTTCTACCTTTTTTGCAAACCTCTTCCCTGCTTTATCAAAATTATCTTTGTGTTGATGATGGCTAAGCAAGATAAGGTCAATTTTCCCAATCTCCTCCTTTGACAAAGCCGGGTTGCTTAGCTTTCGAGAAAATGCCCCGTAACCAAAATGATATAGTTCCCCTGCCTTATCTAATACAGGGTCTGTCATAATTCGGAAACCATTGATGTCCAGAATTATACAGGCTGTATCTATATGGGTGATGGAAATTTGCATTGGTTAAAGGTACAGAACTTGTTGATGTAAAAAAAGAAAAGGGCTCGGATGAGCCTGAGATTATCGGGTCTTACGCCCGATAATGACGATGGTTTTAGTTACAGTTCTTACGCTCGGTAATGACGGTATCACACTTTTACAAACCGGATACCTCAGCTTCTCTATGTATTTTCTTCACCAGCCCTTGCAGTACTTTTCCCGGGCCGCTTTCGGTAAACTCAGTGGCTCCATCGGCTACCATATTTTGCACAATTTGCCTCCATTTAACAGGGGCTGTTAATTGCTTTATAAGGTTTTCTTTTATTACTGCAATATCTGTAGATGGTTTGGCCGTAACATTTTGATACACGGGGCAAATGGGTTGACTAAACTGTGTATCAGCAATCGCCTGTTCTAACTCTACTCTGGCGGGCTCCATTAGCGGTGAATGAAAAGCTCCTCCTACAGGCAATGGCAATGCTCGCTTTGCTCCTGCTTCTTTCATTTTATCGCAAGCGGTTGCAATGGCTTCATTACTGCCTGATATTACTAACTGACCAGGACAGTTATAATTTGCGGGCACGACTACACCCTCAATTTTGCTGCAAACTTCTTCTACTTTGGCATCTTCTAACCCTAAAATAGCCGCCATGGTTGATGGGTTAGTTTCGCATGCTTTTTGCATAGCTAGTGCTCTTTTATAAACCAATGATAATCCGTCTTCAAAACTTAATGCCTTATTGGCCACCAAGGCTGAAAATTCCCCTAAGGAGTGCCCTGCAACCATAGCTGGTTTAAAATCATTATTGGTTAACGATAGTATTACTGAATGAAGAAATATCGCTGGCTGTGTAACTTTGGTTTGCTTAAGGGCCTCGGCTGTGCCATTAAACATTATTTCTGTAATGTTAAACCCAAGTATTTTATTGGCTTTAGCAAACAGTTTTTTTGCTTTAGCATTGGTTTCGTATAATTCTTTTCCCATACTTGGAAATTGCGCTCCCTGACCTGGGTAAATGTATGCCTTCATAGTTTTATTGTTCTTTTTGGCAAAGATAGTTTGAGATTAGAAGCTGTACAATGAATGATAGGTTAACATTAGCTAATAATTAAGATAACGAAGATAATAGACTTTATGGGCAGGCACTACATAAAATCAATATCCACATTTAGCGGCAATTTCATTAAATAAGTTAGGCCATCTTCCACAGATTTATCTCCGTTAAGTATTTTAAAAAGTGTTTCAGTAATAGGAGCTCTAAAGCCATAATGCTCGGCAAATTTCTTTACAATTTTTACGGTATTAACCCCTTCGGCCACCTCATTCATCGATTGAATAATGTCTTTAATATTTTCGCCTGAAGCCAACCGTTTGCCAACCGTAAAATTTCTGCTAAACGTAGATGAACTGGTGGCTACCAAATCGCCAACACCCGCTAATCCTATAAATGCTTGTAGGTTGCCACCCAGGGCTTTGCCCAAGTAAATCATTTCTACAAGCCCACGGCTAATAAGCATAGCACGCGCATTTTCGCCATAGCCAAGCCCATTTAATGCACCAGAAGCTAAGGCTATAATATTTTTGAGTACACCTGTAAGTTCAATACCAATGAGGTCTTTATTGCCATATACCTGAAATAAATCACTTCTTAATAATCGCTGTCCTTCTTTAATTACCGAATCAAAGGAGCTGGCTACCACCGTGGCTGCCGGTTGCTTATTATTTATTTCTTTGGCTAAATTAGGGCCTGCCAAACACCCAATTCTTACTACAACGCTTTCATCACGAATTACTTCGCTCATGGTTTTTACGTTGGTTCTGTTAAACTCTACATCATTATTATCTAATGACATGCCTTGCGGTAAAGTTACATCCAATCCTTTGGTGCCATGAATCATCGTATGGTAGGGGTGAAGAAAAGGAGAAAAATCGCGCATCATTTGCCTAAAATTAGCAGAAGGAATAATGGGGAAAAGTGTTTCGCACTCACCAGCAATTTGTTCCAAGTTGTTGCAAGCTTCAATATTTTTATGAAGCGCAAAGCCTACATTCATTCTATTAGAATTAATGTCTTTAATTTTATCTGCATTTCGGGTATATAATTTAACCTTGGTATTTTCTGCCAATAAGTTGGCAACAACGGTCCCAAAGCTGCCGGCTCCAATTACACCTACATATTTACCCGCCATATTCGTCAAAATTATAACCGCGTAGGCGATTGTGGTAAAAGTAAAGAAGACTTAGGCTTTCTGTTTCAATATCTCCTTGCTCGTTTCTAACCAAGGGTAAATTGGTATGAAAAATACCTAAATTATCAAGCCCTCGCTCAATTATTTCTGTTGCAGGTTTATTTAGCGCAGGGCTGGTTAAAATCCCTCCCTCCTCTTCAATTATTTTTATGATTTTTACCAGTTTTTCAACTTCTCTTGTAAACTCACCATAATCAAGCAAAAGTTCGTCTTCGGGTAAACGCAAAAAGTTAAATAAATCTAAATCAGGAAACTTTTTGCGCAATAGCTTAAATCCAATATAGGCTACTAAATGGCTTGGTAATACTTCATTATTTCTATGAAACTCTTCTACAATTCGCTTGCTCAAATTGCGTGTATATTCTTCATCACGCTGTGGGTCATCTACAAATTTGCCATCTCTTAAAAAATAATCTTTGGTGGCAATATAACGCCCATTTTGCCCAATACTATGCCCGTCAGCATCAACATAATTGCCAAATAAATCCATAGGTTTACCAATGCTTACCGATATATCAGACTGTTTGGTAAAAAATTTAAATAAAAATTTCGATATTTTATAGGAAGTAGAATACTCATCATTTTCGGTATAATACCGCTCTTGCCCTTTTTGCTTTAAAAAGTGCTCAATAAGAGAGGGTGCCTCCAACACAAAATTATAATTGAGTACTACTGGCACCACAAAAATTTTATGGTCTTTATTGTTTTTAAAATTGGCTAATTGTGCCTGAATAGAAGTGCCTAAAAGCCCTCGCTTTAACTCGGTTTCGATAGCCCCCGATCTTGACCTTGTACCGCCTGGAAAAAATAAGGAATGACACCCTTCTTGAATGGCCAAATCTGAATAACTTTTAAGCGTTTCTAAATAGATTAAGTTCTTCTTTCTTCTATCTACTTTATAGGCGCCCAAACTATTCATAAAATAAGCAAACAGCTTAATATTAAATAGGTTAAGACCTGCTCCATAAATAAAAGGAGGGAGACCGAGTGCTTGAATTACCCACCCAATAAGTACTGAATCGAGGTTACTAAAATGGGTAGGAACCATAATAATAGTACCCTTTTTAGCTAAATCTCTCAGATGATCTACACTGCCTCTAATTCTAATTTTATCTCTTAGTGTATGCCTGGCTTTAAAAAGCCCCGAAAACCTGCCCGAATGGGCTGCATTTAACAGACGGGCAAAACCGAAGGTAGTAACCCTGCGTGCAAACCGATGTGACGAAGGCTTAAATGTGCTTGCAATCTCGTTGGCATATCTATCTGTAATTGACTTTAGAATTTTATCTGCAGGTTTGGTAGTTTCGTTTGGTTTGCCTGAGTTACTTACCAATTGCTTTTTTACTTTTTTCCAAAAGTCATAATCATCATCGGGGTCAACGCTCCAAGGCATTTTTTGCACGCGTAGTTTTTCTCGATAACGGGTACGTTCAAGCTCCTCAATAAGTTTTTGTTCTTCGTTTTTAATTGATTTTATTTTTTCAAAACTATCAACAGAAACCTTTTCGATGAAAGCAGGCATGTTTTTACTCAGCTTTACAATAGGCCACTCGCTATGCGATGGCAATATTGGCTTGTATTTTGTTTTGTTATTGTATTTATCTTGCATGTATTCTAGCTATATGCTCCAAAGATAATTTTAAATTATGATTCTTGAACAGGAGTAAATTATAATTACTCAAGAATTAACGCTTCTTCGTTTATTTTATATTTCCCTATAGCCCAATAGGCTTCATCTACCACAACTTCTAACACAGAATTTAAATTTGAAACATCAATTTTAATAAGAATTTGACCTTGAGTTAAGCTTGGCGGTGTTAGATAATATTTAAGAGGCTGGGCAAGCAGGGCTATTTGTGGCGTATTATTAATAAAATTGTTTAAATTTATGCCATTGGCAATGGCATATAAAGGTGGAAAGAACCCTTTTGATATTTTAAAATCGATAATATTTACAAATGTTTTAGAAAATTTGGGGCATTTGTTCTTGCTTATCCAAACAGCCCCGAAAGATTGAGGGGTGCTTTCATTAAACTGCTCGATGCGAATAACCCAATAGTCGGTTAAACCAACGTATAAAATAAGGAGTCCAAGGGATAAAAAGCCAATCATGGATAAGTTGGCGCCTTCTAATAAAATATTAACCAACGCCAAACTAGTAAGTACTACGCCTATAATAAGAGGTGCTAATTTTTTCTTACTATTAAAATGGATAGATACTAAGTAAGAGAAAGGAATTTTAATGGTTTTTCCGTCTGCATTAATTTCAATACTCTCTGCATCGCACCTTAAAAAATTTGCGGAATCATTCCAGCTAAACGAAATAATTGAATCATTCAAAATAAAAAAATGTTTATTAAGTTACAATTATAGCATATTGGGTATTTAGATGTGATAGATAATTGCACTAATCCTTAAGTGTTGAAATAGTATAAATAATGCCTGTCCATAAAGTAAATGTTTTTGAAAAGCACAATTATCAAAAAGCAAAGCACAAATAAAATCCAAAACACATTATTTAATAATCAAACTCTTAATCAGGTCTGAATTTTTATTATTGAGATTTATTTGTCATTTGTTACTTGAATATTGGAGTTTATAGACATAGGGGCTAAATAGTGCTTTTAAAAGCTTGGAGTTTATTTTATGTAACTATTTTTGAGGTAAAACTGTTAATAGGTATATAATTGGTTCTATCTTTAAAGTTTAAACGAGATTTATTTTAATGCAAAAATTGCTAAAAATCCTATTTTTTGGAATAATCTTATTCTTCCTGACTCCTTCTTCGATGGCTACCCATATTCGAGCAGGAGAAATTACAGTGCAAAGAGTTAACTGCCAGAGTAAAACATTTGTTATTTATATTACTGGCTATGTTGATTTAATTGGTGGAGCTGAAGGTGTTTTTTTTGGAGCAGGCAGCTTAGATTTTGGCGATGGCAGCGAACCCATTGAAAACATTCGTGCGGATTCGAGGGTTACAATACTTCTTGATGAAGTGGCAATTGACAATGGAATTGGAATTACAAGGTTTAAGGTAGAGCACACTTATAGTGGCAATGGTATTTATTTTATTGGCTATCAGGAGTCGAACAGAAATGCAGGCATTGTTAATATGGACAACTCTGTTGATACCCCTTTTTACATTGAAACAATGGTGCGAATAGACGGCACCTTAGGGTGTAATATGTTTTTACCCGAAATGTTGGTACCTCCCATCGATTTTGGCTGTACAGGTGTTGCATTTTATCATAATCCGGGTGCATTTGATAGAGATGGAGACAGCCTTGCCTTTGAATTTGTAACTCCGCGTAAAGCTAAAAATACACCTGTTGATAATTATCGGGTAATGAACGACCCTGAGTTTGGAGGGTTCGAAGAAGGAACCACCAATGTGCCAGCTGGTTTAACAATAAACCCTCTTACTGGTGATTTGATTTGGAATTCCCCTGGTTTACAGGGCGAATATAATGTAGCATTTATTGTAAAAGAGTACAGAAGGCTGCAAGGCGAGTACTTTTTAATTGGGTCGGTGGTTAGAGATATGCAAATTATAGTGGATGACTGCGACAATAACAGACCAAGACTGAATTTACCCGATGATATTTGTGTAGAAGCAGGCGATAATGTAAATTTTAATGTATTTGCAACCGATGAAGATGGAGATGATGTAAAAATTGAAGTTTTTTCCGTGGTATTGTACTTTCCTGACTCACCCGCCACATATAGCCCTAATCCTGCGGTGTTCCAACCTCAACCTGGCACACTTAACTTTGATTGGAACACAACCTGCGACCAAGTACGTGAACAGCCTTATTTGGTAACCTTTAAGGTTACTGACCAACCTGACCAAGGCGTGGCTTTGGTAGAGTTTGGTACCGTCAACATTATTGTAGTTGCACCTGCACCTCAAAATTTACAATCTACGGTAAATGCAGATCGCACCATAGACCTTACATGGGATAGTTACTCGTGCAATAATGCCGAGAAAATACAAATATGGCGTAGGGTAGATACCTACCCATTGACACCTGATGAATGCGATACAGGTATGCCAGACTATGCAGGTTATACTTTAATAGACGAAGTTCCAGCTTCGGATATAAGTTATAAAGATGATAACAACGGTAATAAACTGGCTTTTGATGCCAACTACTGTTACAGATTAGTAGCGGTATTTCCTTCTCCACAAAATGGAGAGAGTTATGTATCAACAGAAACTTGTGGTATTATAAAGGCAGATGGGCCAGCCATTACACATGTAACTGTGGATAAAACAGACTTAAACGATGGAGAAATTACCATAAGTTGGCGAGGCCCGTTTGAAATTGATCAAGTATTATTTCCACCTCCTTATTCGTATGAGCTATGGCGTGGTACTGGGTTTGAAGGGGATATTGGGATAAAAGTAATGAGCCTGTCGGCCGATACTACTTTTGTGAACATAGGCTTAAACACCGCTGAATCTCCCTACCATTACACCGTAAAATTATTTGATAATAATAATACGGAGATCAGGTCAGCCCCTGCTTCTTCAGTTTATAATGAGCCAACGGCACTTACAGGTGCTATTGAGTTAAATTGGTCGGCTCATGTGCCTTGGTCAAACAATACATTTACCTACCCTTACCATTATATTTACCGAGACAGGGTAGATGCTTCAGATCCTGAAAAACTTGTTTTAATTGATAGTGTTGATGTAAACCAAGAGGGTTTCTTTTACCATGATAACGGCAGTTTTAATGGAGAAGAATTAAGCGATCAACTACTCTATTGTTATTATATACAGGTTTTTGGCACCTATGGCAATCCAAGTATAGATGCACCACAAATAAACCTTTCACAAATTATTTGCGCACAGCCCAATGATACCATCACGCCATGCCCACCGGAGCTTTTTTTAACAACGCAACCTTGTAACGAAGTATTTATTGACAGGGGCTGTAGTTTTGTTGATTACTACAACACCATAATTTGGAATAAGTCGATTGCTGTTGAGGGAGAGGATTGCGATTTAGATGATAAAATTAAGGGGTATAATATTTATTTTTCTGCTACCGGAGCAGAAGATACATTTGAGAAAATAGACTTTATAAAGGATACAGCCTACTTTCATGGAATATTAAATTCATTTGCTGGGTGCTATTACATAACGGCAGTGGACAGATCAAACAACGAAAGTATCGCAAGCAATACGGTTTGTAATGATAATTGCCCTTATTACGAACTCCCCAATATAATTACGCCTAATGGCGATGGAAAAAATGATACGTTTAGGCCATTTGATGAATTTACGGGAGGCGAAAATGGGGGCTGCCCTAGATTCGTAAATTCAGTTAAATTTATGGTGTTAAACCGATGGGGAGAGCCAATTTATACCTATGAAAGCGGTGGCGAAAATTCTGTTTTAATTAATTGGGATGGAAGAGATAATGCTGGGAGATTACTTTCCAGCGGTGTTTATTTTTATTCAGCAGAAGTAGAGTTTGAATTACGAAGGGCTCAAGACAGAAGCCAACGATTAAACGGATGGGTGCACGTGCTTTATTAGCAACAAAATATTATGTACCCCTAAAATTGTCCGACAATAAAAAACGCTCTCCAATATTTGGAGAGCGTTTTTTTACTATCTGATGAACAATAGCTCTCTGTACTTAGGCAATGGCCAATCTTCATCGTCAACAATTAGCTCAAGGCTGTCAACAGACTTACGTATTTTCTCAAAATACTTTTCTTTAATATCATCGCAGTAGGCAATGGCTTTTTTTGCCGAATCTTCAATTTTATTAACACGTTTACGCTCTTGAAGCATGGCATCTGAATCCACAATAATATTTTTAACCAATACCGATATTTTATCAATACTAGGCTTAATATGCGAATTATCCAGTCCTATGTCCTTTAAACCTTTGGCATTATCAATCAATTTATTTTGATATTTAATAGCCGTAGGTATAATATGATTCATCGCTAAATCACCCATAGAACGAGCTTCTATTTGAACTTTCATAATGTAATTCTCGTAATTAATCTCGTTTCTTGCCTCTAACTCAGGCTGCGATAATATATCAAACCTTTTGTATAAATTAATTGAATCTTTATTTAAATAGGCCGCCAAAGCTCTAGGTGTATCCTTAACATTGGCAAGTTTACGTTTCTTCGCTTCTTTAACCCAATCGTCAGAATATCCATCTCCTTCGAAACGAACACTTTTAGATTCTTTAATGTAGTCTCTTAATACATTAACCATCGCCAGTCGTTTATCATCTCCATTACCTACTTGCACATCTACTTTATCGGCAAAATCGGTTAATACATCCGCTACAATAAGGTTAAGTACAGCCATTGGTGATGCCACATTGGTATCAGAACCAACAGCCCTAAATTCAAACTTATTGCCAGTAAAGGCAAAAGGGGAGGTTCTATTTCGATCGGTATTATCAAGTATAATCGAAGGAATTTTATCAATGCCTAATTTCATATACATATTATCACCTTTCTCAACCTTTATGTTTCCGTTGTTCTCCAATTCATCTAAAACGGCAGAAAGTTGCGTGCCAATAAAAACAGACATAATTGCCGGAGGAGCTTCATTGGCTCCCAATCGGTGGTCGTTGCCAGCAGAAGCAATGCTTGCTCTTAATAATTCAGCGTGTTTATGCACGGCTTTAATAGTGCAAACAAAGAAAGTTAGAAATTGCAAATTTTCTCTGGCACTACTACTGGGCTGAAATAGATTGACACCTGTATTGGTAATTAACGACCAGTTATTATGCTTTCCGTTACCATTTAAATGAGCAAATGGCTTTTCGTGAAATAATACTTTTAGCTTGTGCCGAACAGATACACGATTCATCACGTCCATCAATAATTGATTGTGGTCTGTTGCTACATTAATTTCTTCGTATAAAGGAGCTACCTCAAACTGACTCGGAGCCACTTCGTTGTGGCGTGTCATTACAGGAATGCCCAATTTAAGTGCTTCAATCTCAAAGTCTTTCATAAAATCATACACACGGCTGGGTATTGAGCCAAAATAATGATCGTCTAATTGCTGCCCACGTGCAGGGCTATGGCCAAAAACCGTACGACCACTCATCACCAAATCGGGTCGTGCATCGTGTAAGGATTTATCAATCACAAAATACTCTTGCTCGCAACCCAAAGAAGCGGTTACCTTGCTTACGCTCTTATCAAAATATTGGCAAACCCGTTGTGCCGCCTCATCAACAGCATCTACGGCTTTAAGTAAAGGGGCTTTATTATCAAGCGCCTCTCCTGTATAAGACACAAAAATGGTAGGAATACACAACGTACGACCTAAAATAAAGATGGGCGAACTCGGATCCCAAGCGGTGTAGCCACGGGCTTCAAATGTGCTACGTATTCCACCATTTGGAAAAGAAGAGGCATCGGGTTCTTGTTGCACCAAAGTGGCACCCTTTAGCTGCTCAATACCTGCTGAAGCATCAAAAAACGAATCATGTTTTTCGGCTGTGGCGCCTGTTAATGGTTGAAACCAGTGGGTATAATGGGTAATTCCTTTAGACATTGCCCACGCCTTAGCAGCCGAAGCCACGGCATTAGCAGAAGTGTCATCAATGGTATTTCCTTTTTCTATCGCCTTTTTTACCTTTTTAAAAGCTTCAGGCGATAGAGCTCGCCTCATTTTTTCCATGTCAAATGAGTTTTCGCCAAAATAATCTGAAACCTTATTCGATTCAGCTTCTGCGCGCACTACTGCCCTATTCTGAACTTCCTCGAGTGCTTTAAATCTTAAATGTGCCATTATTATTAATGATTGGGTTTATTTTTAACCCAAAATTAATATAATTTACATATTACCAATGCAAATAGGGTCTTTTTTTAACTTGAAAAAATTATTTTGTCGCAATTGCCTATTATCAAGGGTAAATAAAACATAAGCTAAGCAGTACAGTAAAAATCCACCCTCTTAGAGGTGAATATTTCCAACTCCCTAGTGTGTTAATTACTAAATTTATTTACTATTTTTCCTATCTTTTCCCTTTGTATTGTGCCTGCCTGTATTCGGCAGACAGGTTAAAATTCTCAACCGTAACGCTGCTATGCTTGCAAATTTTGCCTTGTTCAAAGCAAAAATTTAGTAAACCAATTTATGAATAAGTACAAGAATAACTCGGAGGGGTAAAACGGGGTGCAAGAATTGCCTCTGCTCGGCAGCATAAATTCAAGATAAATAAGGTTCTCAACCAGCAATTCTGAGGAGGCTGGCTGATAATGTTTCTGACTTATCTTAGGAAAGAGTTTCGGGTTAATTTTCAGTAGTTCCAAAACTGATTCAACTTCTTCAATAAAATTAACCGCAGATTTTTCTGACCATTCTCTTAGGAATTGGGACAAAATAAATTTTACAAGTTTATTTGATATTATTCATAAAAAACACACCTTTGTTGTGTGGATGCATTATTACAAAAAGCTCACCGAAAAAGGTATAAAAAAATTCTTCCTTTACTTTCAGAAAAGGATCAAAGAATAATACTTGC
>Ga0256839_1001774_pt1 | contig 25454 bp, 24 predicted proteins | sample 354166metaG_FD_185968 | JGI IMG/M metagenome (GOLD analysis project Ga0256839, IMG submission 185968) | Hydrothermal vent microbial communities from Mid Atlantic Ridge, Atlantic Ocean - 354-166 | ecosystem: Environmental > Aquatic > Marine > Hydrothermal vents | place: Atlantic Ocean: Mid... | reverse complement strand
GCAACATCCCGCCGCCGGGGTTGGAAGTCTTGACCAACACGAAAATGCCACTGTTGGTAAAGCGAGCCCTGTCCACGAACGGGTCGAGACTGTCCCCACCCAGATAGGGACTCACCGTGAGAGCATCGCATCCCCAGGCACTTTCTTCTCCCAAGTAGGCCTTGGCGTACGCGACGGCGGTCGAGCCGATGTCGTTGCGTTTTCCGTCCAGGATCACCAGCAGCCCCTTGGCTCGGGCATGCCGGATCACGGCCGCCAGAGCTTCCATGCCGGGGACTCCCAGCTCTTCGAAGAAAGCAGCTTGAGGTTTGACGGCTGCGACTCGCCCAGCCACGACGTCGACCACATCGCAGCAGAACCGCTGATAGGCCTTGGCCCACGCAGCAGGTTCGTCGGAATCCACTCGGAGCGGTCCGGGGAGAGACTCACGGCGTGGATCGAGTCCGACCAGTACCGGGTTCCCACACTGCAAGACGGCATCCGCCAACCGATCGAAGAACGGCTGTTGAAAAACCATCGCGGCACCTACTCGTCCCTTGCTTTGAGCCACTTTTCGACAGTGGGGTGATAGTCGCAGATCTCCTCGGAGCGGAAATAGAGTTCCCGTTCGCGAGCGGCCGCTTCGGGGCCGTCCGAGGCGTGGACCAAATTCATCTGCCGGCTGCTGCTGAAGTCGCCGCGGATCGTGCCAGCCGGCGCCTTGAGGCCGCTGGTGGGACCCAGCATGTCACGGACCACACGAATGGCTTCCAGCCCTTCCACGATCATCGCCACCACGGGAGCTCCCGTGATGAACTGTTCCAGAGCCGGGTAGAACGGTTTCTCGACGTGTTCGGCGTAGTGCTGACGAGCCAACTCGGGCGTGATCCGCAGCATTTTCATCGCCACGATATTGAGCCCCTTGTCTTCGAAACGCTGGATGATGCGTCCCATCAGCCGCCGCTCGACGCAGTCGGGCTTGAGCAGTACCAATGTCTGTTCCATCAAAGAAAACTCCTGGTGAAAGTGCCGTGGGAAGCTTCAAGAACGAAGCAGCACGCAGGATAGCAAAGCGGGCATTCGATTGTCCAGGGTTGCCCAGACTGACTGGCTTGCCAACGCCTCCCGTTCTCTCTTGCCGCTGCCCGAGCGGAGCGATATCTCTAAGGGCTGTCACAAAACTCCATGCCGCAAGCGACGCGCCCGAGGCCGGGAAGCGGCTCGGCGGGTTTGGTTACAAGCTCTACGTCCCTCCGAGTCTCGGCGGAGAGTCTGCTCGGCCGAGTGGCGGAATCCTTCTGTCCCGTTTGCGGCTGGAGTGCCCGAGCCGGAGCGGCTTGCAGTTGTTCGGATCCATGCAACATCCTCGCGACACCTGGCGGCATCGACTCTGTGTGGCGGGGATGCTCTGCACAGTCGGCTTGAGCGGATGTGCATCGCTGGGCGGCAAACCGGAAGCTGTCCCGGTTTCCGTCCTACCCCAGCCGTCCCAGGACCGCACCTGGCAGCCCAATCTGGCAGTGCTGCCTCGAGCCGAATTCGATGGCGACGAGATTACGCTTCACAACATCCGCCAGACGGAATACGACAGCGAGACGGACTATATCGTCAAGCACCGCGACAAGACCTTCCGTCTGGAAGACGTCGTTTCCGTCGACCTGCTGGTATCTCCGTTCGCGGCGGCTCCCAGCCTGGCTCACACGATGCTGAGTTTCGGCTTTCGCGACGGCGATTTTATCATCGTCTCCGCAGAGGCTCGGTTGGAACGAGGCGAGCGTTATCACCCGCTCGACGGCGCCCTGGACCGCTTTGAATTGATGTACGTGATCGGGGACGAGCGGGACTTGATTCTGCTGCGCACCAAGTACCGCAGGGCGGACGTCTACCTCTATCCGCTCAACCTCACCGAACAGGAGGCCCAGGTGGCATTCCGGGACGCGTTGGAACGAGCCAACGAACTCTACCGGCGCCCCGAATTCTACAATACCTTGACCAGCAACTGCACGACCAACATTGTTCGCCACATTCAAAAGGCGGTGGGGACCGGGTTCGCTTACGATCCGAGGCTGGTGCTGACGGGACTCACCGATCGAGTCGCCTACGACTTCGGCTTGGTCGACGGAACGGTCTCCTACGAACTGACTCGGAGGAGGGCTCGCATCACCGACTTGGCCAACCAGTATGCTGATGACGAACATTTCTCGTTGCGGATTCGCGGCCGACTGCCGCCTCGACGGTTGGCCCGCTATGACGTGCCGACGCAGAGGCGTTAAGGGACGTCCCGGCACGTGTTGATCGTGGTTCCACCAAGCTGATCGAGCGGTCCCACGGCGACTGTCGTGCAGCGAGTCAGGGGGAAATGCTCGAGCACTCGATGGACGTCGTCGAGGCTCACCGAGCGATAGGCTTCGATGGCTTGTTTGACGGTCCAGTACTCCCGCAACTGCAGCCAGTTCGCGCCGACGGAGAACAGCCGGTTGATCGGCCGTTCGCTTTTGAGCACCACATGGGAGCAGATCTTGCTTTGAGCCAGCTCCAGTTCCCGAGCGGTCACCCCGTCGGCCTGGGTCTTCTTTTCGATCTGGCGGAGCAACTGCAGGTTCTCGGCCGCCGCTTCGGGGCGACAGCAGAGGTAGGTGAGGAACAGGCCCGCGTCGAGATACTCGTAGCTGCTCATCACGGCGTATTCGGCTCGGCCCGTGTCGATCAATTCCCAGAAAAAGCGGCTGCCGCTATCGTCGCCGACGATGGTTGCGAGGACTCGGGCGGCGAACCGGTCGGGCATCTTGGCCGACGGCGAATCGGCCATTTCGATGATGTACTCCTGAAACGCCGCTTCGTGTTTCTTCACTTCGAAAGCGGTACCGGTCCGGGGCGTTGCAGTCTCTCGCGATGTCTCCACCGGCTCCCAACCACCGCACCACTTTTCCACGTCGGCCACGAGACGATCGAAGTCGACTCGCCCGGCCGCCACCACGAACATGTTGCCGGGACTGTAGCGCCGGCGAAAATAGTCCCGCATCTGTTCGGGGGTCAGCGAGGAGACGCTTTCGGTCGTTCCCAGTACACTTCGTCCCAGCGGGTGATTGCCGAAATGCAAGAATTTGCCTCGGTCGTACGCACCGTAGGGCGGCTCGTCATCGTATTTCTTGATCTCTTCCAGGATGACCTGTTTTTCGGTGTTGAAGTCGTCTTCGCGGAGCGATGGACGCATCATGTCAGCGAGGATGTCGATGGCTCGCTGTTGGTACTCCGGCAGGACTGCCAAGTAGTAGACCGTTTGCTCCTCGCTGGTGAACGCATTGGCCTGCGATCCGATTTCGTCGAGTTCCCGGTTGACTTCCTCGGCCGAGCGGCGAGGCGTTCCTTTGAATGCCATGTGTTCGAGAAAATGGCTGAGTCCGGCCTCGGCGTCGGTTTCGTCTCGCGAACCGGTGGCGACCACGAAAGCATACGCCGCCGTGTAAGCTTCGGGGCTCACTTCGGCGATGATCTCCAGTCCATTATCGAGTCGATGCTGTAGGAAGGTCACGTATTCACCTCCAGCGGTCGTGGTCCGAGTGTGACGACGGTGAAGTCGTCCAGCGGGTGCCGCGTGAGATAGTCATTGATGGAATCGCAGGTAAGACCGTCGATGATCTGCCGCACTTCGTCCAGCGACTGGACGCGTCCCAAGTGGTACCAGGAGCCGACGATTTGGCCGCTGCGGGCGCGACTCGATTCCTGCTGCATGATCAGCACGCTCTTGATGCGGGCCTTGAGTCGGCGGAGTTCGTCGGCTTGCACGCCTGCATTGAGCCGCCGCAGCTCGGCCAGCACCACGTCGAGCGTCTCCTGGGCGCGATCGGGAGTCGTCCCCGCGTAGCAGAAAATGGCTCCGCGGTCGCGCAACGTGTGGCACGATGCCGAAACGGTATAGCACAGGCCCCGTTTTTCGCGAACCTCGGTGAATAGCCGGGAACTCATGCCGTCGCTCAGGACGCCGACGGCGCCTCGTGCCTGGTAGAAGTCGGGATCACGAAAAGGGACGGCGGAGCAGGCGACGGCGATATGAGTTTGAGCCGAGTCATGTTCGATGTGATGGTATCCGTACGATGGTTCGGTCGTCACCAGCGGCGCCGACGATCCGGAGTCCCAATCTCCCCACAACGACTCGATCTGTTCCAAAGTCGCGGTCCAATGGATCTTTCCCGCAACGCCCAGAATCGCCTCGCCGGCTCGGTAATGCCCCTGACAAAACTCGCGGACTTCGCCGTGAGTTGCCGTCTGGAGAGCCGCTTCGTCGCCTTCGGGCAGTCTCCCCCACGGATCGGGAAAGAAGTGCCTCCGCAAGGCCGCCATCACTCGTTGAGCCAGATCGTCTTCCAGTGCGTGGAGTTCATGGAGGCACGACTGCCGAGCCTCTTCCAATTGCTCCTCCGGCAGGCGAGGACGGCGCGTGAGGTCGGCAAACAGTGGGAGGACATCCGACAGACGGTCGGCCGGCATGGCGGCACCGAAACTGGTATGAGCGGCCGAGACCGATGAGGACCAGTCGGCTCCCAACAACTCGAGTTGTTCCAAGAACTGGCGGCTGTCGCGGCTTCCCGCACCGCGCTCGGCCATCTCGCAAGTCAAATTGGCCAACCCCAGTCGATCGACAGGATCCCAGACGCAACCTGCCGGCAGCACGATCGTCAGCGCAGCCGATTCGAGCCACGGCATCGACTCGCCCAAGACCGCCATGTTGTTGGAGCATACGTGCGTATGAATCAGGTCGCTCACGCTGTGCGCCTCCGTCCACCCATACCTGGCTCGAGAGAAAGACAATGGGTTGCAAGGTATCCGACGAGCCTGGTTTGGGCTAGAGGTGCCCCCGCGCTCCTGCCGGCCGACCTCCTGTCCCAGTCGCGCTGTCGGAGGCATCAAACGCCACCACCGCCCCTTTGCCAACATCCCCTGCCACCGCGAACACCCCTCGCCCCGCTCCCCAGGCCCACCTTGTCCACTCGGTCTACTGCGTCCACTCAGGAATAGATCACCTGCGACGCCTTATACACGGTGCGCACGCGGTGGAAGCCGAGTCGTTCATAGAGTCGAATGGCATCGATGTTTTCGGCGGTGACTTCCAGAAAGCACTTTTCTAAGCCTCGCCGCCGAAAACCGGTCAAGGCGTGATGCAGCAGGGTCGTCCCCAGGCCGCGACCGCGGTGAATGGGAGTGACACCGACGTTTTGGATGGCGCCGTAGCCGCGGTCGTTCACAATCCCCTGAATGGTACCGCAGTCCTCCGGTCGCTTTTGTTCCGGCGGCTGGTAGCGCACCAACCAGGTCGATTCGGGAACGAACGTCCGCCGCCGGCTGATGTCGTTCATCAGTCGCCGGCAGCCTTCCAGATCGCCGAGGCAGGGAAACACGTTCGCGTCGATCTCGGTGCAGAAGCTGGCGTACTTGGCTTGCGCGTGCCGGTCGACCAGGCCATCGTGCCAAGGGAGCAGATGGTAGCCTGCGGGGAGCGGTGGACAAGGAAAGAGTTCGGCCGTCAGGTCGAATTCCATCCGATAGCGTTTGAAGTACGTCAACGCCATGACGGGAACCTGGTGGACGCAAACCGGGCCAAAGAGACTGAAAAGCGCAAAAACCCGCAGACTCGCCTCATCCTACCGCAGTCGGCAGCGCGGGTCAACGGTTCGGCCCGCCCCGTGACGGGCGGTCGATCTTCAACTATGGTAAAGGACGAGGGCTTTTCCGATCCTCGACAATCCACCCGCCCAAGCGATTGCGTCCTGCCGACATGGATCCTACCCAATCTCATTTCGATATTCCCTTTGCGGTTCCCTTTGTTCACCGGATGCGATTCACGCAAAACCTGTGGGAGCGCGAAGAGCGGGTATTGCTGGAGTTGCTCGCAACACCCCCCGATCGGAAGGCGCGGGTCCAGTTCTGGCTTGATGAAGGGCTGGCGGCCGCTCATCCGGAGCTGAAGCAGCGCATCTGGAAACTGGCTCGTCGCCACCGGTCGCTCGAATTGGCAGGCAGCGTGCAGTTGGTTCCGGCGGGCGAGGCGAGCAAGAACGACGTGCATCTGCTCGAGCGGATGCTCAAGGTCATTCATGAGCACGAGTTGGACCGCCAGAGTTACATCGTCGTGGCCGGCGGGGGTGCCGTCCTGGACGTGGTCGGCCTCGCCGCCGCCATTGCCCATCGGGGAATTCGCCTGATTCGGATTCCCACCACCACGCTCTCTCAAGCGGACTCGGGTGTCGGAGTCAAGAACGGGATCAACTTGTTCGAGAAAAAGAACTGGCTCGGCGCGTTTGCCGTTCCCTGGGGCGTCATCAACGACTACTCGCTGCTGGAGTCGCTGGACGACTCCGATTTTCGCTCGGGCTTTTCGGAAGCCGTGAAAGTGTCGCTGCTGAAGGATCCCCCGTTTTTCCACCGCTTGCGTGCGGACGCCGGCCGGATCGCTCGGCGCGAACCGACAGCCTGTCAGCGGGCCATTCGCGAATCGGCACTGTGGCACTTGAGGCACATCACCGCGGGCGGAGACCCCTTCGAAATGCAAGAAGCTCGGCCGCTCGATTATGGCCATTGGTCGGCTCATCGCTTGGAAACGCTCACCCGGTTCGAACTGCGTCACGGAGAGGCCGTCGCCATCGGCGTGGCCATCGACACGTACTACTCGGTGTTGCGCCACGACCTCCCGGTCGTGGAAGCCGAGGCAGTGTTGCGTTGCCTGTGCGAACTCGGTTTCGATCTGCACCATCCGCTGCTGGAGCGGCAGCGAGATGCCTTGTTCGCCGGGCTGGAAGAATTCCGCCAACACTTGGGTGGCCGTCTGACGATCACCATGCTGACTCGCATCGGGCATCCCATCGACGTCCACGAGATCGACTTGGAAGCGATGAACGAGGCGATCGACCGCGTCCTCGAGTTCGCCTCGGCGCAGCGTGAATAAGTCTGGTAAAGGGGGAGCCGGCAATGGTGGCACGGAGATTCCTCGGCTTGACGACGGCGCTCGTTCTGGCAGCGTTGGCCGGCGATCCGGGCCGGGCCGTGGCGGCCGAGCGACCGCTCATCGTCTGCTCCACCACGCAAACGGCCGACTTCGCCCGGCAAGTCGTCGGTGACCGTTTTCGAGTCGTTTCCATTCTCGCTCCGGGACAAGATCCCCATCTTTACGAAATCAAGTCGGGTGATGCCCAGTTGGTGGCGAGGGCCGCACTTTGCGTCGAAAATGGCTGGCACTTGGAGGGCAAACAATGGATGCGCACGCTGGCCACCACGGCCGGCAAACCTCTGGTCACTTGCGTGAAGGGCGTGACACCGCTGATGGTGCCCGGCAACGACGGCGAGGAACCCGCGCAGGATCCTCACGCCTGGTTCCGCCCGGCCAACGCTGCCGTCTACGTCCGCAATATCCTGCGCGCGGTGGTGCGACTCGACCCCGGGCATGAGCGAGAATACCGGGCGCGCGCCGATCTCTATTGCCGCGAGCTTCGCACTTTGCACCTGTGGATCGAAAAGGAATTGGAGAAGATACCGCCAGAGCGACGGGTGCTGGTCACCAGCCACGACGCGTTCAATTACTTTTGCGACGCGTATGGATTTCGCGCTGCCGCTCCCGCCGGTTGGTCGACCGGAGCCGAGGCCGGGGCGGGAGTGACCCCGAGCGGCGACGGCGGTCGGTCGAGTCGATCCGCCGGTTCGGTGTGCCGGCGATCTTCGTGGAGACCAGCGTCAATCCCAAGTTGATTCGGCAGATCGCCGAAGACGCCGGCGTGAAGATCGGAGGAACCCTCTATTCCGATTCGATGGGCCCCGAAGACTCGGCGGGAGAAACCTACATCGGCATGATGCGGGAAAACGTGCTGCAACTGGTGCGCAGCCTGGCCGATTCGCCCCCGAGTGGCTCGAGGTGAAGGTCGATGCGTTTCGCACTGGTCGCTGGGATCGCGGTCGTCGTATTGGGAGTCGTTGCCGGCTACAGCCGTTTCGCCGGCCGTGTGGTGCCTCGGCGACCGCCGGCTCGCATCACCGAACCTACCGAAGATCTGACGCTGGAAATGGAGCTGACATTCGAGGCGACGGGAGATGCGTTCCAGCCGGAACCACTGGCAATCGTGCTGAACGGACGCTCGGTCGATCCAGACACAATCGTGTCATCCGGACCGTTTCGATATCGCGTGGAACTGAGCGGCGGCTGGCGGCGGGGCGTCAATCGATTGCATGTCGAAGCCGTTGGGCCGGCGAAATCTCTCGGGCCCTCCCGTGCCGTCCATTTGAGATTGTGGCGGGGGGATATCCCCTTGAGAGAAACGACCTTTTGGGCGCCGAGCGGCGAGCCGGTGATGGGGACGTGGGTGGTCCAGTGGAATCCCGGGGAGGGCGTCCATGACTGAACCGGCCATCGACGTGGAACATCTCACCGTGAGTTACGGTCCGGTGCCGGCCTTGCTGGACGTGTCGTTTTCCGTGCCACCGGGGACGCTGGTGGGAGTGATCGGTCCCAACGGTTCGGGAAAATCGACGCTGATCAAGACGATCCTGGGATTTCTCAAGCCGGACGTGGGACAAGTCCGCGTTTTCGGCCAACCGACCGATCGCATCAAAGGAAGTGTGGCGTACGTGCCCCAGCGCAGCGCGGTCGATTGGGATTTTCCGGTCACCGTGCGCGAGGTGGCGCTGATGGGGCGGTACGGCAAAGTTCCCTGGTATCGGTCGCTTTCGCCCGAGGACTACGCGGCGGCCGAGGAGGCTCTTCGGCGAGTGCGCATGCAACAGCTTGCCGATCGGCAGATCGGGCAGTTGTCCGGGGGGCAGCAGCAACGCGTCTTTATGGCTCGCGCCATGGCGCAGGGAGCCCAGGTCCTGCTGCTCGATGAGCCCTTCGCCGGAGTCGACGCCGCGACCGAATCGGCCATTTTGGACGTATTGCGCGAGACCAAGGCGGCCGGGCGGACGCTGGTGGTGGTGCATCATGATTTGGCGACAGCCGCCGAGTATTTTGATCGGTTGTTGCTACTGAAGCAGCGCGTCTATGCCTACGGCGAACCGCGGGAAGTCCTCCGCGCCGACCTGTTGACTCAAGTCTACGAAGGGCGGCTGCGCGTCTTCGCTCAGGTGCTGGAGGGGGGCGACGCCGAAGAGCGCGGCGACGAGGGCGAGAGGGCGGACCGATGATCGATTGGTTGACCGAGCTGCAACGGTCGAATCCTCACCTGATCAAGGCGCTCTTGGTGGGAACGCTGGTCTCGACTGCGTGCGGCGTGACCGGTTGCTGGATCATCTTGAGACGCATGGCGTTTCTGGCCGACGCGCTGGCTCACGCCATGCTGGCCGGAGTCGTTGCCGGGTTTCTCGTCATGAAACTGCTGTTCGCCAGCCAGTCGTATGCACCGGCCATGTTGATCGGATCGGTCTTCGCGGCACTGTTTACCGTGGTGGTGGTGGGATGGGTCTCGCGTGTCAGCCGGATCAAGGAAGACACGGTGATCGGGATCACCTATACGGGAGTTTTCGCACTCGGCGGCGTGCTGCTTTCGTTCTTCAGCCGGCACGTTCACATCGACGTCGTTCATTTTCTCACCGGACAACTGCTGGCGGTGAGGATGGCCGACTTGTGGGCGATGGCGTTCGTGACCGTATTCGTACTTTCCGTCTACATCCTGTTTTACCGTTCGCTGCAACTGGTGGCCTTTGATCGGGTACTGGCCGCTTCGATTGGTATCCCCGTCCTGGCATTCGACTACTTGCTGACGGCGTGCACGTCGTTCGTCGTCGTCAGTGGAGTCAACGTGGTGGGGGTCATTCTAGTAGTGGGTCTGCTCATCATTCCGGCTGCCACGGCCTATCTGCTCTGCGATCGATTGCCTCGCATGCTGGCTTTGAGTGCTCTGTTCGGCTGGACCAGTTTCATCGTCGGCTACCTGTGGGCCGAGGCGGTCAATGTGGCGCCGGGATCGGCAGTCGTCGTCACGGGAGCCGCCCAGTTCTTCGTCGTCCTCCTGATCGCACCTCGCTACGGAGTGCTGGCGGACTGGTTGAGGCGGCGGAGGATGATCCCTCAAATGTTGATCGAAGACGTCCTGCGCAGCGTGCTCAAGTCGCGCCAAGACACGATTTCACTCGCACAACTCGTCACCTTGATGGGCGGCTCGGTCGACCGACTGACACAGGCTGTAAAACAGTTGATCCGCGAAGGCTTGCTGGTGCGTGACGGCGAAAATGTCCGGTTGACCGACCAAGGTCGAGATTATGCGATGCGCCTCCAGCGAGCTCACCGCTTATGGGAAACCTATTTGGCATCGGTCGGCACGCCGCAGCGCGAATTGCACGACCGCGCGGACGCCATGGAACACGTTCACGATGAACAGGCGGTCGATTATCTGGACGATCGGCTGGGGCACCCGCTACACGACCCGCACGGATCGGAGATCCCCGAGGACTTCGTGCACCTGGTGCCCGGAGCCGTTGTGCCGTTGGCCATGCTGCGAGAAGGGCACCGGGGAGAAGTCGTGCGGTTGGAAAACGAATCGCTCGAGAGCGACTTCGCCCTGGGTATGCTGCTTACCGTGAAAGCACGTTCCCGAGACGGTCATCAATGGAATGTCGAGTTGCCGGACGGACGGGTGCTGGGCCTGAGTCACCAGGAGGCGGACCGGGTGTGGGTGAAGCTGAGGGTGGAGTGAAAAATGCAAAATGCAAAATGCAAAATGGCATTGGGCATGGGCCATGAAGGGTCGGGCGTAGCCGGTTGTTCGAGTCGTTCCCGTGCTGCAACCAGGCTCTATGCCGACTAGTTGCCGCACGCCGCCCCTAACGCGGGCTGCGCCTGCAAGTGTGAGGTGTGAAGTGTGAGGTGGGAGGTGTGAGGGGACGCGATGGGGGCTGGAGAGGCGAGCGCCGGCAACATGCGCGCACGGCGCGTAGATGTTACGAAGTAAGAGGCTGTCACAAAACTCCATGCTGCAAGCAACACGCCCAAGGCCGGAAAGCGGCGCGGCGGGTTTTGTTGCAGGCTCCAAAACTCGAAAAGACTGCTCACCCTTCACCCTTCAAACTTCACTCTTCACCGGCCAGCCGCCGCAGGGTGGCCAGGTTGACCACGTCCCATGGTTGCCCCGTCCCGGGGTCGGTGCTCTTGGGAGTTTCCAGATACATGGGAATCTTCCGCAGGTGCGCGTTTCTCATGATGTTGCGAAAACCGCTTTCGCCGATCTGACCGTGTCCAATGTGGGCGTGGCGGTCGACTCGGCTGCCTCGCGGTTTCATGCTGTCGTTCACGTGGAGTGCTCGGATGCGGTTCCAGCCGATGTGAGTTTCCAGCGCCTCGAGCGTGGTGTCGAACTGAGACGGTGGTGACCAACCGTAGCCCGCCGCGAGTGCATGGCAAGTGTCGACACAAACGCCGACCCGTTCCGGGTGGCGGCACAGCTCGATGATCCGGGCCAGTTGCTCGAACTTCCAACCCAGCGTCGTCCCTTGGCCGGCCGTGTTTTCCAGCAAGATCTGCGCGCGGCAGTGGGGCAGTCGGCGGTGGACCCGGTCGATGGCCCAGGCGATCTTGCGCAATCCCCGAGCCTCGCTGGTCGTGGTATAGGCCCCCGGGTGTACGACCACATAGGGGATGCCGAGTCGTTCGGCTCGCTCGAGTTCCACCACCATCGAGTCGATCGACTTGTCCCACAGCGGGCGATCGGGCGACGCCAGATTGATCAGATAGGATGCGTGCGATAACGGTGCGCGGATCCGGAGCGTTTTCAGTGCATTTTGAAAGCGATCCACGTCGTCGTCGGTAATCGGCTTGGCTCGCCACTGATTGTTGTTCTTGGTGAAGAGTTGCACGCAATCGCAACCAGCCTCGGCCGCCGCTTCGACGGCCTTGTAATATCCTCCGGCAATGGACATGTGAGCGCCGATGGTCAGCATGTATTTTCCTATGGTACGTGGTAATGAGCAAAAGTGTCTTCGTGAGGAAAGCTACCAGCCGAGCTGGTCGGCGAGTCCGCCGACCAGCACCAGCGCCAGCATTCCCAGCAGCAGCACGATGGTGGCGAGCAACTGGATCTGTGCGAGACGAACGGCTGCCAGGCTCCAGGAGCGTTGGTCGTCGCGCCGCCGCCCCGCCTCGATCTCCGCCAGGTCCTCGCGAGCGGCCAACCAGCCCAGCAGCCCCAACAGCGGGCACAGGGCGATCCACCCCAGGATGGTGAGTATCAGAACGAACAAACCGGCCGGTGGCTCGGGGACCATGTTCTTCGCCGGGCGTTCCGATTCCCGTGATACGGGGGAATCCGTTTTCAGGATCGGGAATTCCTCGTCCGCCGCTCGCCACACCGGGTCCTCCCGGCGCCTCAGTTGACACTCGCCGTCGATGCGTCCTTCCAACAGCCACTGTTGCAGCAGCGAGTGGGGAATCGGACCGAACTGCAGCCCTTCGGGAACGCGCAACACCCACGACGGTTGGTCGGACGAGGAGCTCTCCGGTTTCTCCGCAGCCACATCGGCCGCGGCGGTCTGACTCGGGCCGTCCAACGCATCGGCACATGAGGATTCCGCCTCCGTTTCCGGTACGAGGCATTCGCTGCGGCACTCGGGGCACCTCACGGCACTCCCGGCGAAACGAACGCCGACTTCGATCATGTGGCAACAATGCGGGCACGGGAATTGGACGGTCTTGGCCATGAGCAATTGAGAATCGAATGCAGTGCCGGATCGGCGGCGACGCCGCGTTGGTCCCTCGTGATTCTAGCAATCCACTCCTCCCCATGCGCCCCGGACGGTTGCACTCGACGGACGGGACGAAGACTCCCACTTGTCCCGCCAGGCCCCGGTCGCGACAATGCGCACAGGTTCGGGGCTTGGTAAGGTGGGGCCGGCATGACGACACGTGCTCGACGCCGTGTCGACCACGGGGAACGAACAGGAGCCACTCATGGGATTGTTGGACAAGTTGCGAGGCGAATTGATCGACATCATCGAGTGGATCGATGACACGCGGCACACGCTGGTATGGCGGTTTCCCCGCTACCACAACCAAATCAAGAACGGCGCTCAGTTGATCGTGCGACCGGGCCAGCAGGCGATCTTCGTTCACCGCGGCGAAGTGGCGGACATCTTCGAGCCGGGTCACTACACACTGACCACGGATAATCTTCCGATCCTGAGCACGATTATGGGTTGGAAACACGGCTTCGACAGCCCGTTCAAGGCCGAAGTCTATTTCGTTTCCACTCGGCAGGTGACCGATCTGAAGTGGGGGACGCCCAATCCCATCATGTTGCGTGACCCCGATTTCGGACCGCTGCGGTTGCGAGCGTTCGGGACGTACGCACTGAAGGCCATTGATCCGAAGGCCTTGCTGGAAGAATTGGTGGGCACCGACGGAACCTTCGAAACGGATGAATTGACGGAGCTGATGCGGTCGATCATCGTCGAGGCGTTTGCCGATTTGATCGGGACCCAGCAAGTCGCTGCGCTTGATTTGGCTGCTCGCTACCGCGAGATGGCGGAAGACTTGCGCAAGTCGGTGTGCGAACGGATCGATGACGAATACGGCCTCGAAGTCCCGCAACTGTTCATTGTCAACATCTCGCTGCCCGAGGAGGTGGAAAAGGCGCTCGATACTCGTTCGAGCATGGGAGTGATTGGGGACATGAATCGGTTCCAGCAGTACCAGATGGGGCAGGCCATGATGGCGGCGGCCGAGAACCCGTCGGGAGGCGGTGCTGCCGAGGGAATGGGACTGGGAATGGGGTTCGCGATGGCCAACCGGATGGTGCAGGGGACGGCCGCAATGCCCCAGGCCGCAGCGCCACCGCCACCGCCGAGCGTGGCTACCTGGCACGTCTCGGTCAACGGTCAGACCAGCGGGCCGTTGACGGCGCAGCAGTTGGCTCAAGGTGTGGCCAGCGGACAGTACGGCCCGCAGACCTACGTCTGGACGGCGGGGATGCCGAATTGGTTGCCGGCCGCTCAGGTTCCCCAACTGGCCGCACTGTTCGGTGCGACACCGCCTCCACCGCCACCCGCTTAGCGCACACGGACGTTTTCGAACCCGGTAACAAAACCGACCGCTCCGATCGCCGGCCTCGGTCGTGTTGCTTGCGGCAGGGAGTTTTGTGACAGCCTTGTAGAATGCGGAACACCCTCATGTCATCACCGCCGCCACCGGTCCCCGATCCCGAAAACCGCGGTCCCGCGGAAATGGTCCGCGCAGGCGAGCCGATCGACGAGGGCAAGGGGAGGATCTTTCCCTGCGAAGGATGTGGCGCCGACCTGGTGTTTCACATCGGCCAGCAGAAACTCAAGTGTCCCTATTGCGGGTTCGAAAAGGAAATCCGAATCGACGAGGACCGCGAGATTCCAGAACAGGATTTCGCAGCCATGCTCAAGGTGCTGAGTGAACGGCGGCAGTCCAAAGCCAAAGCGGTCCCGGCCGGCGAGGATAACCACGAAATTCGTTGTGGAGCCTGTGGCGGCATCGTGCAGTTCGTGGGAACGCTGATCAGCACCGACTGCCCCTACTGCGGTTCTCCCTTGCAGCGGGACGACGTTCAGCAGGCTGAGCAGCGGATCCCATTCGATGCCGTGTTGCCGTTTCTGGTCGACCGCAAGAAAGCCCGGGAACGGTTGGGACAGTGGATCCGCAGCCGCTGGTTTGCGCCCCATGCCTTTCGCCGCCATCGAGTGCAAGCCAAGTTCGAGGGCGTCTACATCCCGTTTTGGACGTTCGATTCCATGACGTTCACTCGTTACCGCGGCCGGCGCGGTGAAGAATACACCGTGGTGGTGGGATCGGGAAAGAACCGCCGAACGGAGACGCGCGTTCGCTGGTATCCGGCCCATGGCGCCTTCCAACGTTTCTTCGACGACGTCCTGGTGCCCGCCTCGACCGGCCTGCCGCAACGATATCTCGATCGGCTCGCACCGTGGCCGCTTCGCAAGTGCATTCCGTTTACTCAAGAGGCAATCGCCGGGTTCTACGCTCGAGTTTACGACGTGGATCTCGAGCAAGGGTTCATCATTGCCAAGGGCCGCATCGATGCTGCGATCGAGCAGGACGTTCGCAGGCGAATCGGAGGCGACCGCCAGCGGATCGAGTCGATCGAAACTCAGTATGATGCCGTCACCTTTAAGCAGTTGTTGCTTCCGGTGTGGATGCTGGTCTACCGCTTTCGCGGAAAACCTTACCAAGTGCTGGTGAACGGGACCACCGGTGAAGTGGTGGGCGAACGGCCTTACAGTTGGGTGAAGATCGGACTCGCCGTGCTGGCTGCTGCGGCCGCGGCGGCCGGACTCTACTGGATCGCCAAGACTCAAGGAGGCTAGTGAGCGGCGCCATCTGCCAGAATGCCGATCGGATTTTCGCTGTCTTGTTTTCCATTCAACTCCGTCTTTTGAAGGGTTTTATTGGGATACCGATTTCCGTAAAATCGAAAGGCGTGGGACTGGCGGTGTTGCGTTGGAGGCTTGTACAGGGAGGCTCGGTAGGATGTGGCAATGGTGGATCGGCGCGGCTGTGGGCACGGGAGTCCTGGTCGGCTTGTTGATCTGGCAGCGGCGCCGTCGTGGTCGCCGGCTGCAGGAATCCCATCAGCGGGATCAGGCCAAGCAGCTCTTCCGCCGTCGGCGCGAACATTTGGAGGCTCGCTGTCTCGCGCGAGCCGCCGCGTCGGGGATTCCTCGAGGCCTGATCTGGGCCGATTGCGAATTCGAAGACGCGGTCGCGTTCGCTCGAGACCGACAGACGGGCTGCCTGCAAGCTTTGGTCGCCGTGACGATTCGTTTCGAGGCGGAAGCAGGGGGCGAGATGGAAGAGGTGGAAGCCGTGAGCCAACTGCGCGCGGCGACGGCCGTCTTCCGCTTTGATGGGAGCGATTGGGACACGGATGGTCGAGTCGTCTTTAACTTGACGCCCCATGAGACCATCGAGCGGTTTCGCAACGAGTTGGAACCGGTCGACTTGCGTTAGAGTCTTGCTTTGTCATATCTGCGCGCCGTGCGCGCGTCCTGCATCGGCTTTCGGTTGTCACTACCACCCCTACAGCCTACAGCCTTTCGGGCGCAGCCCGCGTTAGGAATTCACTGGTCCTGTTCCAGCAACTGTCGTATGACGGTCTGCAGGATTCCGCCGTTGCGGTAGTAGTCCATTTCGACCGGCGTGTCGACTCGCACGCGGGCGTCAAACTCGATCGTGGCGGACGCCCCCACCGCTCGTACCCGCACGAGTTGTCGAGGCTGCAGCTCGTCACTTAGCGACGGAATGTCGTAGGTCTCCTCTCCAGTCAGCCCCAACGATTGCCAGGTTTCGCCCGGCAAGAACTCCAGTGGCAACACTCCCATGCCGACCAGGTTGCTGCGATGGATTCGTTCGAAGCTGGCCGCGATCACGGCTCGCACTCCCAGCAGGTAGGTTCCTTTGGCGGCCCAGTCGCGACTGGAGCCGGTTCCGTATTCCTTTCCCGCCAGCACAATCAGGGGAACCCCTTCTTCGCGATAACGCATGGCCGCATCGTAGATGCTCATCTGTTCGCCGCTGGGAAGATGCCGAGTCCATCCGCCTTCGGTACCGGGGGCGAGTAAGTTGCGCAGGCGGATATTGGCGAACGTGCCTCGTACCATCACGCGGTCGTTGCCTCGCCGCGACCCGTAGGAATTGAACTCGCGCGGGTCGACGCCTTGTTCGATCAAATAGCGGCCGGCGGGACTGTCTTGCGGAATGGCACCTGCCGGCGAGATGTGGTCGGTGGTAACGGAATCGCCGAGCAGGCAGAGGACGCGAGCTTGTTGCAAGGGACGGATGGGTGCCGGGTGGCGTGTCATTTCCGCCAGGAAAGGTGGTTCCTGAATGTAGCTGCTGCTGGGATTCCATTGATAGAGGTCGCCGGCGGTCACCTCGATGCGATTCCACCGCTCGTTGTCCGCGATCGCCGTCTCGTACTGGCTTACGAACAACTCGGGGCGCACGGCCGATTCGAGCAATGCACGAATCTCGTCACCGCCGGGCCAGATATCATGCAGGTAAACCTCCTGGCCTTGAGAGTCTTTTCCCAGAGGTTCTGTCGTGAGGTCTTTGGTCACCGTGCCTGCCAGAGCGTAAGCGACGACCAGGGGTGGGCTGGCCAGATAGTTGGCTTTGACCAGCGGATTGACCCGTCCTTCGAAATTGCGGTTCCCGCTCAACACGGCGGCGGCCACGAGCTCGGCTTGCTGGACGGCTTGAGCCACGGCTGGAGGAAGCGGGCCGCTGTTGCCGATGCAGGTCGTGCACCCGTAGCCGACGGTATGGAAACCGAGTTGTTCAAGGGGCTGGTCGAGCCCGGTTTCGCGGAAGTAGTCGGTCACCACTCGCGATCCCGGGGCGAGGCTGGTTTTGACGTAAGGAGGAACGGACAGGCCACGCTCGACCGCTTTCTTGGCCAGAAGTCCGGCCGCCAGCATGACCGACGGGTTGCTGGTATTGGTGCAGCTCGTAATCGCCGCGATCACGACAGCCCCATGTTTCAGGCGAATCCTGGGGTCGTCTTCCAACGGCGCTTCGGCATCGAGTTGCCCTTCGGTGAGTCCGAAGCCGCGTTCGGTGGGTGATCGGGTGAGGCTGGATTGGAACGACTGTTTCATCGCGGCGAGGGGGACGCGGTCTTGGGGGCGTTTGGGGCCGGCCAGCGACGGCTCGATCGTGGAAAGGTCGAGTTTCACCACGTCGCAATAGCCCGGCGTGGGATCGTTCGCTCCCCGAAACAGAAGCTGTTCCTTGGCATAGCGTTCGGCCAACTGAACTTCTTCGGCCGGTCGTCCGGTTCGTCGCAAGTATCCGATCGTCTCGTCGTCGATGGGGAAGAACCCCATGGTGGCGCCGTATTCGGGAGCCATATTGGCCAGTGTGGCTCGATCGGGAAGTGACATTGTGGTGACACCTTCACCGAAAAACTCGACGAACTTTCCGACGACTCCGTGGGCCCGCAGCCGCTCAGTGACGGTCAGCACGAGATCGGTGGCGGTCGTACCGGGAGGAAGCTCGCCGCTGAGTTCCATACCGACGATTTCGGGGAGCAGCATGTAGACGGGCTGCCCCAGCATCACCGCTTCGGCCTCGATGCCGCCGACGCCCCAACCGACCACGCCCAGGCCGTTGATCATGGTGGTATGGCTGTCGGTCCCCACCAGCGTATCGGGAATGGCGACCATTTGGCCGCCGTCATCTCGCAGGAAGACGGTACGGGCCAGGTATTCCAGGTTGACCTGGTGGACGATACCGACATTGGGCGGAATGACTCGAAAGTTATCGAGCGATTCCTGCCCCCAGCGGAGGAATTCGTAGCGTTCGGCATTTCGCTGGAATTCCCGCTGCAGATTGGCTTCCAACGCTTCGGGAGTTCCGAAGGCATCGACTTGGATCGAATGATCGACCACCAGGTCGGCGGGCACCAGGGGATTGATACGGGACGGCGAACCTCCCAGCCGCTTCATGGCGCTGCGCATGGCCGCCAGGTCGACGATGGCTGGGACGCCGGTGAAGTCCTGCAGAATGACGCGAGCCGGCAGGAAGGGGATTTCTTCGGCAGAGACGTCTTGGGGATTCCAGTTCAGCAGTCGAGTGACGTCGTCTTGCGTTACCAGGCGACCGTCGCAATGCCGCACCACCGACTCCAGCAAAACGCGCAGCGAATAGGGGAGACGCGAAGGGTCCCCCAATCCCTGGGCTTCCAGATGGGTCAGGCGGTAGAGCCAAGCCTGGCCCGATCCGGTATCGAACCTGTCACGAGTTCCCAACACATCTTGCCAACGACGACCTACCATGATTTTCGAAGTCCTTTGGCCGGCCTGCCTGGAACGCGGGCCGACGGGGCAGGGGGGAGTGGGAAGGCTGGCAACCAGGCTCCGTGCTGCGAGTTCCTTCGGAGGATCGATGGCCGGCAGCCGGAAGCCTCGATGCAGCCTCCGATCCGTTCATCACGTTTGCCGAACGGACGGGTCCGCCGAATTGTAATCGACAGGATGGGGAATCGGCGAGGGGGGCGGGGAGAGCCGCCGTTACGCTTCGGCCAACAGCAGGGACCGCTCCAGCACTCCGGGAAACTCGTCCCAGAAGATGGAGAGGGCGAGGCTGTCGAGCCCCAGCCCTGCATAAGCACAGTCGGGCGGGGGGACGACGGCAACGCCGCTTAGAGATGTCCAACCACCACGGGAGCAGAAATAATTGGCGACGTTGAGCACATACACGGACTCGCGATGCGGGCCGAGGTACTGCTCGGGAATGTGGTGGTACCGGATTGCCTCGACCACCGGTGTAGGAAGATGCCACGCTTCGGCCAGCCGAGCGGCCAACTCCGCGTGATCGAATCCGAGAATCTGCCGCTCCGTTTCGTACAGCGGTTCCCGAGGATCACGCTTTGCCATCACGCGCTGGAAGAACCGCCGGTGGTAGAGATCGAGCAAGGCGTAGCCGATGTCGTGAATGACGCCGGCGGCGAAGACTTCGGCCGGATTGCCGCGACAGGCGATTCTCGCCAACAAGTGACTGGCGGCGGCGACACCGAGCGAGTGTTGCCACAGCAGCGAACGGTTGATGGTCGTGGCCGAGAGGTGCTGGTCGAGAAAGCGGGCAGCGACCGAAACGAGTGTGAGATTGCGCAGGTCGTAGAACCCCAGTACGGACATCGCCTGTTTCAGGTCGTGAACCGGCTTGGACAGGTTGTAATAGGCGGAGTTGATGCGGCGAACGATGTGGGCTGCCAGGACCGGATCGACCTGCACGGCGGCTCGCAAGTCGTCGACGGTGCAATCGATCCGATGAGCGACTTGGAAGATCTTGCCGGCGTTTTCCACGATGTCGGAGTGGCGGCAGATTTGCTCGAACAGTTCTTCCAGCGACAAGGCGCCCTTGGAATCTGGTTCCCGCAGTGTGGACATGCTCGTCTCGTCGGTAGAGAAAGGAACAACCGGGCATCCGTCGGGGAGCAAGCTCGGGCCGTCCGGCTTGCGTGGGAAATGCGAGCGGTGGCGGCCGATCCCAACCGTCGACTCCCCGGAGATCGTTGCAACTCTCAAGCCTAGCTTGCAGGAAGAAACCGTGAGGCGGAGCAACCGCTTGATGCGAACGGACGGACCACTCGCGGTTTCCGCACTTCCATCGATACAACCGGCAGGATCGGTGAGCGGTCGTTTGACCGATGACTGGTTCCAACCTACTGTTTTGGTGGCTCTCGGCGGGTGCTCTCGCCCGGGCTCGTGGTAGTGCGGACGCTTGCAGCGGACCGCCCCGGCTTCTCACTGAGTCGATCAGACAGGAAAGACACGTCGCCATGCCGAAGAAACCGGACGACTTGCTGGCTCAACTGGCTCAAGGGATCCTGACGGACGATCGCGAGCCGTGGGATGCATTGGCGGCCACGGAGCCCGCGCACGCTCGTACGAGCGATCGCAGTGAAGAGGACGATCCCAAACTGCGGGAGCTGGTATCGCGAATCCACGCATTGACTCGGGAGACCGCTTCGCCTTCCACCACCGAGACCGCCACCGCCACCGAGACGTCCACCGTCGACTCTTCGGCCGAACCAGCGAACGCCGACGACGGACCGGAAGTGAACGGTTTTTTTCCCGCCGAGCCGGAATCTTTTGCGCAGGCCGGCCTGAGCGACAGCGAGGTCGAGGCACTGGTGCTGAAGTTCTTGTTGGCTCGAGGCGAAGCCGTGGGACGGGACATCGCCGATCAGGTCAAGCTGCCGTTCGTGCTGGTGAGCGAATTGCTGCGGCAGATGAAGAACGACCAACTCGTCGTGTATCGAAGCTCGACGGCGCTGAATGACTACTCGTATCAACTCACCGACCTGGGCCAGGAGCGGGCTCGCCGACTCTCGGATCATTGCACCTATTTCGGCGCCGCGCCGGTGCCGTTGGCCGACTACATCGAGAGCGTGCGGCTCCAGTCGTTGGAGCACCAGCGGCCGAGCGTCGACGATTTGAGAGGAGCCTTGTCGGACCTGTATATCGCACCGGAAATGCTCCGGCGACTGGGCCCCGCCATCCACTCCGGCCGCGGTCTCTTCTTGTACGGTGCTCCGGGAAACGGCAAGACCAGCATCGCCGAGCGGGTGACGCGCGCGTTCGGTCCCTACGTCTGGATTCCTCGGGCAATCGGGGTCGACGGCGAGATCATCCGGTTGTTCGACCCGGTCAACCACGAAGAGGCGCCGTGGGTGCGGCACCAGGGGCTGCTCGACCATTCCAAAGTCGACCGTCGGTGGGTCCGGGTCCGTCGACCGACGATCGTGGTCGGTGGCGAACTGACGATGAGCAGCCTGGAAGTGACACTCAATACGTCGACCGGCATCTGCGAAGCCCCTTTGCAACTCAAGAGCAACTGCGGGACGCTGGTGATCGACGACTTCGGCCGCCAGCGGATGAGTATCGATGAGTTGCTCAATCGCTGGATCGTTCCTCTGGAAAAGCGATTCGACTACCTCAATCTCCCCAACGGCAAGAAGGTGCAAGTCCCCTTCAACCAGTTGATCATCTTCTCCACCAACTTGGAGCCTCGCGACCTGGTGGACGACGCCTTCCTGCGGCGCATTCCCTACAAGATCGAAGTGACCGACCCCACCGAAGACGAGTTCCGCAAGCTGTTCGAGATGATGTGTCCGATCCTCGGGTTCGAGTATGACAGCGAGGCGATCGAATACCTGATCGAAACGCACTATCGAAAAGTGGGACGCCCCTTCCGCTGTTGCCAGCCGCGGGACTTGCTGCTGCAAGTGCGCAACTACTGCACGTTCGAAAACGAACCGATGCGGTTGACGCCCCGCATGTTCGACTTCGCCGTGGAGAATTATTTCTCCGTGATGTGATTCGCAACAGGCGTGTGCGCATCCTGCACAGGCTGTCGGTCGTGACCACCACCCCTCCCCCCTCCGGTCTCCCGCCTCCAGACTTTTGGGCGACGTCCGCGTCAGGGGATGTCGGCTCCGAATCGCAGCTTGAGCTGCGGGTCGGGGGCAACCGCTTCGGGATTGAGTTCCTGATAGAGCAGACTCGGCTGAATATCCCGATTGTGCTGGTACTTGGCACTGGCGTATTCCTGGAAGTCCCCCGCCAGTTCGTGATAGAAGATCTGGCAGATGGGGACGCCGGGGTAGATCTTCACCGGCTGCACCGCGAAGATCTCCAGCGTCCAATAGCCGCAGAACCCAACGTCGCCGAACCCGGCCGTCACGTGAACGAACAACCCCAATCGCCCGATCGACGACCGCCCTTCGATCATCGGCACCAAGTCGTGGGTTTCGGTCCGTTCCACCGTACGGCCGAGATAGAGTTGCTGCGGCTTGAGCACCAAACCGCTGTCAGGGATCCGGATCCGCCGCACGCGATTGGGTTCACGCATGTCGAGCACGACTTCCTCGTAGACCAAGAGTTCGTCGTGCAGCGTGAGATTGTAGCTATTGGGGTTGAGGCGGGATTCCTCAAATGGATCGATGACAATCTGTCCCCCCAATCGCTGCCGGATTTCCTCTCCCGAGAGAATCATGTCGGGCTCTCCTGTCGTCCGCAGACCGGGCGGGTCACCCGACACCGATCCGCGGACATTCGGGTTCCAGTACGCATTGATCGCACAGGGGACGCCTGGCTTTGCAGACCTGGCGTCCGTGATGAATCAAACGGTGGGAAAAGTCGATCCATTCCGATTTGGGGATCAGCTCCATCAAATCCCGTTCGATCTTGACCGCATCGGTCTGGTCGGTCAAACCAAGTCGGCGGCAAATGCGGGCAACGTGGGTATCGACTACAATCCCCGAGGCGATGCCGTAGGCCGTTCCCAGCACGACATTGGCCGTTTTGCGGCCAACACCGGGGAGTTCGACCAGCTCCGCCAGCTTGCGCGGAACCTGACCGTCGTACCGCTCGACCAGCGTCTGGCAACACGCCTTGATGTTCTTGGCTTTGTTGCGAAAAAATCCGGTGCTCTGGATCAGCTTCTCCAGCCTGGTCAGGGGAATGCGAGCCAGATCCTCGGCAGTGGAGTACTTCTGAAACAGCTTCTCGGTAACCTGATTGACCCGCTCGTCGGTGCACTGTGCCGAGAGAATCGTGGCCACCAGCAACTGAAGAGGCGTCTCGTGACGCAAGGCACAGGTGGCGTCGGGGTAGGCTTTTTTGAGCGCACGGACGATGCGTCGGGCACGGCGCTTCTGGTCGGCAAGTGTCGAGCTGTCCATCGAGGATCCCGCTGGGAGGTGCGAGAGAAAACGGCGAGCAGACGGTGTATGATGGGGCGGCGGGTCCGCTCCTGTCAACCAGCCCCGCCCGATCGTTGACTTTCCAGGCCAGAAGGTGGTATACTTCAGCCGACGTGCGCGTCGTCACGAGAGGACGGGCACGACTTTTCCGGTCTTATGAGTGGCCGACGATCATGCGGCTTCCCGGGGCGAGGCGGGATGGGACGAGACCGATGTGCGGAGTAAAGCCGTTTTCGTCGAGCATCCACGGGCTCTATATGATTGGCAGGGGGATTGGACCATGTCGCAAGTGAATCAAGACGTTTTTGCTTCACCCATCGTGGCAGCCGCGCAGCAGTCCGAGCGAGCCGGCTTCTTGCGCCGGGTCTATCTGCACCTGGCGGGCGCCATCGGGTTGTTCATCTTGATCGAGGGACTGATCTTCACGATGGTCCCGCAAGCCCAGTTGATGAGACTGACGGCGGCGATGATCCAGGGCTACATGTGGGTAGTCGTGTTGTTGGCCTTCATGGCCGTCGGTTGGTTTGCCGAGAACATGGCGAGAAACGCCCATTCGCTGTCCACGCAATACCTTGGACTGGGGCTCTATGTGCTGGCCGAGGCCGTGATCTTCATCCCGCTGTTGGTCTTGGCTCAGGTCTATGGAGCGGCCGAGGGCGAAAACCTGATTCTCGAGGCCGCCGTCATTACGGGACTGGCTTTCGTCGGCCTGACCGCCTCGGTACTGATGACAGGCGCCGACTTCCGCTGGGTGCGCACCGGGCTGATCGCCGCCACCTGGATTGGTTTGATCGTCGTTTTCGCAGGAGCCATCTTCGGTTTCACCATCGGACTGCTGGGAATCGGCCTGTTCATCGCACTGGCGTGTGGATGGATTCTCTACAACACGTCCGAAATCATGCATGGCTACTACACCCACCAATATGTGGCCGCCGCTTTGGCTCTATTCGCTTCGGTGGCCCTGCTGTTTTGGTATGTGTTGCAGTTTGTGATGGCGTCCCGCGACTGAGCATACCGACGTCATGGCAATTCAAATCGGAAGCGATCCGCGGTACCGGCAAGGGATCGCGCTGTTCAACGAGTGCGAGTTCTTCGAAGCTCACGATGTCTGGGAGGAGTTGTGGCAAGAGTACGCGGGAGATGACCGAACATTCTTGCAGGGCCTGATCCAGGTGGCCGTCTGCCTGCATCATTTCGTCAACGGGAATGCTCGAGGCGCCGTCAAGCTCTATCACAGCTCCCGCAACTACTTGCGGCCCTACCTCCCCCGTCACCACGGACTCGATCTGGAAACTCTCTTTCGCCAGCTCGAGGAATGCTGCCGGGAAATCGTCGACGCCGACGAGGAGTTTCCTCGAGCCGAGATTCCCGTCGATCGCATTCCCGAATTGGTCTTCGCGCCACCCACCGAGGAAGGCCCTCCGTGACGCCCGGCGCCTCGGCGGACCGCCCACGTCGTTGCGTAAACCCGTTCTGTCATTTAGGCTCTCGGTTTTCCCCGTCCTTGGGGAACATTGTGATCCGACCGATAGACGAGGGCCCCAGTGGTGGCAGACGACGTCGATTATGGGCGTATCGAGCGAGCCGTACGCGAGATTCTCCAGGCGGTGGGGGAAGACCCTGACCGCGAAGGACTGCGGGAGACGCCGGGCCGCGTCGCTCGGATGTACGCCGAATTGTTGCGGGGACTGCGCAGTGATCCGGCCGCGCACTTGTCGAAGTGCTTTACCGAGCAATACGACGAAGTCGTGTTGGTGCGAGATATTACGTTCTGCAGCTTGTGTGAACATCACTTGCTGCCGTTCATGGGAAAGGCTCATATCGGCTATCTGCCCAATGGCAAAGTTGTGGGCCTGAGCAAGCTGGCTCGCGTCGTGGATGAGATCTCGCGTCGCCCGCAGGTACAGGAGCGGATGACGGAACAGATCGCGCAGTTGCTGGAGAACGAACTCGACGCCCGGGGCGTGGCGGTGGTGATCGAGGCCACGCACACCTGCATGACCATTCGCGGGGTTCGCAAGCCGGGAAGCCTGTGTGTCACATCCGCGATGAAGGGGATTTTCCGCAAGAATCTCTCTTCCCGGTCGGAAATCATGCAACTCATATACGGAGACCGATGACTCCCGCCGACGGCCGGGCGCGACAACCAGAGAGGATGGCATTGTGAGTCTGTGGATTGTACTGGCGCAATTCCTGTCCCGCCTGGCAATGGGAATGGTCGCCGCTTTGTGGCTGATTCCCGCCCGGCAAGTGGCG
>Ga0256839_1001773_pt1 | contig 25470 bp, 20 predicted proteins | sample 354166metaG_FD_185968 | JGI IMG/M metagenome (GOLD analysis project Ga0256839, IMG submission 185968) | Hydrothermal vent microbial communities from Mid Atlantic Ridge, Atlantic Ocean - 354-166 | ecosystem: Environmental > Aquatic > Marine > Hydrothermal vents | place: Atlantic Ocean: Mid... | reverse complement strand
AAGGTATTCGACATGGGCAATCCTTTTATGGAGGAAGTCCCCCGCATGCTGCGCCGCCCGCTCTGTTGCAGTGTCCGGATGATAGGGCTCCTTCCACGCGGTGGGACCCGTGATGCGGAAATACTTTATTCCCGTATCCACGCGGACATCACCTGCAATATAGGGATGTATGTATTCATAATCAAGGTCATATCCTATGTCACGGTAAAATTCCCGGTAGTCCGGGTCCCCCGGATACCCCTCCCGGGCCGACCAGACCTGCCGTGTGCTGTCGCGATCGCGCCCGAATGCGGCTATGCCGGCGGGAGTGTAGACGGGTGCGTGAACACTGTAAAAGGGGGTGGTGTCCGCATACTCGATGCCGTGGGATTCCATGATGAAAAACCGTATGCCTTCCCTGGCGAGGATTCCGTCGAGAACCGGCGAGAAGGCGCATTCCGGGAGCCACATGCCGCGGGGACGGAAACCGAAGACACTCTCGAAATAGTCCAGGCCGTTGATAACCTGGGCCGAGACGGCCTCAGGCTGCGGGGCGAGCAGGGGAAGTATGGCATGTGTTGAAGATGCGGTGATCAGCTCGACAGCGCCGCATTCGCTGTATCGCCTGAACGCAGCGGCAAGCCTTCCCTTGTACCGGACTGCAAAGATATCCCTTGCCTCGCGGAAAAGCCCGTGGTACATCTGTGCGAGACAGTGGAATCGGGGGTCGTGCCTTGTCCGGTACATCTCCTTTTCGCTGAGCTCGATCAACCCCGAGAGGTGCTTGTCGTACCGCTGCTGAAGCAGGGGGTCCTCCATCATGGCGACAAGGCTCGGTGACAGGGAAATGACCATCCTGAACCGGACGTTCTCACCGGCAAGCCTGTCCAGGACCTTGACCAGCGGTATGTAAGTCTCTGTCATGGCTTCAAAGAACCATCGCTCTTCAAGAAATGCGTCATACTCGGGATGGCGCACATAAGGCAGGTGGGCATGCAGGACAAATGCAAGATAACCCTTAGGCATGTCCGCGGCCCCCTCCCAGGACAATCCTGTAATACATGTAATGCTGAACAGCGGCGCTCTCCAGCGAAGGTCCCCGGCCTGCGCTCTTCCTGGCCGCAGCCTGCAGCATGCTGTCCCTCAGCGGATTAAACAGCATCTCCTGTATCCCCCACACTATCGAGCCCGGATTATCAAAGGTTACGAGGCCGGTCCCGCCGTGCGTCACGCACTTGATGCCCGCCTGATGAGTGGTGAGCACGGGCCTTCCGTGCTCGATCGCCATGCGGGCAAGCGCTTCATCCTGCCATGTGCGCGCCGGTATAACCACAAAGTCCGATGACAGCAGGACATGCATGAAGTCCCTGTGGGAGACATGGCCGATAAACCGGCATCTGCCGCTGATCCCGGCGCGGCGCGCCCGCTCCTCGAGTTCATCCTTCAGGGGCCCGTCCCCGGCAAAGACAAAATGCGCTGTGCCGTGGTTCCTGCACACTGTGGGCAGGGCATCCAGCAGGAGGTCCGCGCCCGCTGCATGGGACATCTCTCCTGCAAAAAGCACGACCGGGACATCCGGGGGAAGATTGAGACGGTACCGGATTGCCGACGGCTCTCCTGGAACATCCGGGGATTCTTCATCCGGGACATCCGGTATGACAACCATCTTCTCCGGGGAAGCGCCGTACATACCGGTCACCTGCGCGCGCGCGGATTCATGCGGAACTATGACGAGAGCCGCGGCGTGCACGGCCTTTCTCTCCCACGAGCATATCAGCGCTGGAATATCATCCGCATCACCCCGCCCTCCCCTTTCGTATTCAGTGGAATGCAGGGATAAAACAAGGGGTATCCTCAACCGTGCGGCTGCGGCAAGGGCGGCCTGCGAGGCGCGCCGGTCATGGCAGTGGATCAGATCAAAGGGAGCCTGCCCGTGAGACACTGTCAGCTCATCGCACAGCCTCTTTGAAACACGCCGCATCCTGTCCGCCCAGGCCTTTCTGCCCGTCGTTTTAAACTCCCCCGTGCGCGGCGAAAACATCGCCGCACTCACCCCGAACTTTCCGAGCCCTGCGGAAAGGTTCCTGATAAAAGTATCAAGCCTGCCGCCGACTCCAGCCTCCCGGCGGGAACCGGGGAGCACCACCGCGATGTGAAGCGGCCCCTTCCCGTCAATGCCGGCCAGCTCCCGGTTCATTCTCTCGTATACAGGCGCATCAAATATGTTTTCAACCGGGAACCTCATGTCCAGCATGCCCCCGCCGAAGAGCCCCTCTGTGCTGTACCTGCCCGAGCGGCGGTTGCGGCCGAAGTATGCGGTGTTGGATGTGAGCAGGGGATGGAAAAAACCGCCGGGGCCGCGGAGCCCCATCTCCGCCATGTAATTCCTTGCGGGCGCCGTGTTCCCGAAATAGTAATTCCCCTCGTGCCTCCCGACCTCCAGGTCAAACCATGTGTGCGAATTGCTCCCGTCAAAGATTATGTCCGTCACGTCATGGATACGCACCACGAGACGCGCGCCTCCCGGGACAGCCTCTTTCACTCGGGCCGCGGCCAGGGTCTTTTCCCCTATGTGCCAGTGCACATGGCCGAGGCCCGGATGCACCATGTACACGGCTATATAATCCACGGTAAGGGGCGCGGGGAACTTCTTGCCGACCTCCCAGGCAATCTCCTGCATCCTTTCAGGCGAAGGCGCTCTGATTTTCTTTTTCCGCAATGGTTCCCCCTCTGACCCCTTCCCGTTCATGCAACATCAAGGATGATTTTAACATAATATCCCGACCGGATATACACGCATGTTGTAACTAATTGGATTCTTTGCTATATTTCTTAATAGTGGAGCGTACCGCATTAATCCGTATGAATTTAACGGAGGCAGAGCCGCGACAATGGCGGAAGTTTATCATGCACTGGGACTCAACATGCATCAACCGCCGGGGAATCTCCTGCACCTTCATAACTCCAGTGAACGATGGGAGGCACGGCAGATTCTGTGGTGTTATGACAGGCCCACGCGCATGCTCGAGGGTTATGAGGATGTGGCGAGGCTCCACATGAGCTTCTCGGGAACGCTCCTGAAGCAGCTCGAGGACCCCGCGGTGCGCGAGACATTTCAGGATGTGGTGGACATCGAAGATTTCCTGGAACGGTACAGGCGTTCCAACATAGAATTCGTGGGAACCGGCCTGTATCATCCCGTCTATCCCCTGACCCCTGCCGCCGACTGGGACGCGCATACGGAGTGGTGGATCGGCCTGGGCAGGCACCTTCTCGGCCGGGAAAGCTTTCAGGGGTTCTGGCCGCCCGAGATGGGCTTCTGCATGGAGATGATTCCCATGCTGAAACGGCACGGATACAGGTATGTTCTCGTTGATTCATGGTATATCAAGCCCCTGCGCGGCATGCGGTGGGAGGAACTGCGCTACAGGCCGTACATTGCGCGTCATGACGGCATGGAAATCATTGTGGTGCCGCGCGACAGGGAGCTGTCGGATGCCCAGGAGTCAGGACTGGACCCGGGGTGGTTTCAGCATGAAGTATACGAAAGGACAAAGTGGTGCGACTTCCCCGCGCTTGTCACCACCTGGACGGACGGCGAAAACGGCGGCTGGTTCCGCACAACGGACACCGACGCAGGTTTCTGGGGTTATTTCTACCGCCGGATACTCGATAGGCACCGTGAAGGCACGCTCGGCTTTACACCGGTCCACATCTCCGAGTTCATAGACAGGTATCCGCCCTCGGAAGAAGTGGAGGTTCACAGGGGGGCATGGAACACGGGCCACCACTGGGGAGGTGACTTCACGCAGTGGACTGGTTCGCTGCTCCAGAAAAAGGGATGGGACGAGGTGCGCAATGCCGGCAATTATTACCGGCAGGTGAAAAAGATTTTTGACCGCAGGCACATGGAGGCAGGCGACAGCGAGGAAATCCGGCACCTCATTATCAGGGCATACGATCATATACTTGCCGCGGAGACGAGCTGCAATTTTTACTGGGGGAGCAGGTGGGTGCACCTGTCCTTTGATGCGCTTGAACAGGCGTACCACCTTCTTGATACAGCGGTAGACCTGCTTTCCGCCAGAAAGAAGAAGGCGGGCCGGAAGAAATTCTGAATTGTACGTGATACCCTTATTTTTGTTGTTCCGGGTTAACCTTAATGTTGCATAAACAGGCGGTGTTTTTATGCCGCCGGTAAGGTTGACCCGTGACTTGCCATATTGGGGCATCTTGATTAAAATACATACTGCATCTGTTTTCCAGTTGAAGCCGGAACCCTGACCGTTGCATGAACGCGGCGGGAGAGCCAGCCGTAAAAACTCAAACAATGCGATTGGATTTCCGAAGGGGTTTTTTATGCAACTGCAAGGTAGCGCGGGGATAGACCGGTAAGCCGGTTGCTGATGAATGTCTTATTGCGCCTGTAGCTCAGCAGGATAGAGCAACTGACTTCTAATCAGTGGGTCGGGGGTTCGAATCCTCCCAGGCGCGCCATAGAGATTTTCATAAAGATGCAGGAGAGCCGGAATGACAGCAACTGTTTGAGATTGTACCTTAAATGCTCCGCAGGCGGTTTTTTATGCAACCGGAAGGTATACACGGAGTTACTTGTAAATGCGCCTGTAGCTCAGGGGATTAGAGCATCGGTCTCCGGAGCCGAGTGTCGGAGGTTCGAATCCTCCCAGGCGCGCCAGGCATATATTTACCTTAATGTTGCATAAGCCGGCAGGGGGGAGTCCGGCGTAAAACCTCCGGCTCCGCCGCCGGTATTTTATGCAACCGTAAGGTTTATATTGAAACGGAATTCAGGGGTGGCGGCTTCTTGCGTTCCCGTGCCGGTTTCTGATATGTTTTTTATGTGGGCCGTTAGCTCAGTTGGTAGAGCAGCTGACTCTTAATCAGCGGGTCGGAGGTTCGAGCCCTCCACGGCTCATTTGCCTTCAAGCACTCAGAGGGGCTTTGCCCCTCTGTTTTTTTGCCTCCGGCGGACACACTGCGGTTTCAAAAGTGTTACAGGCGCGCTGCATGGACTTGCCTGAAGTTCAAAGCCGGGGTGCAGTGTGCAGGATTACAGGGCGAAGGAAGGTATGTTAGTATAAACCTTAATGTTGCATAAGCCGGCTGTGGAGTCCGCCGCAAAACCTTTATAAAGCGATGGGATATCGGAAATATGTCCCTGTTGCAGGACGTAACGGAGAGTGAAATTCCCAAAGACGGCAATATGCCGTGCGGGATATGTCCTGAAGGTATCGCAGATAAAGCTTTTCCGCCGGACTCCACAGCCCGCAGGCGATGTTTTAATGCAGCTGTAAGGTAAACCGCCATGAGAAGAGTCGTTATCACGGGTATCGGCGCCGTCACACCCCTCGGCAACAGCATGGAATCCACCTGGGAGAGTTTAATACGCGGTGTCACCGGCATATCGCATATAACCCGGTTCGATCCCGCCGGCCTGCGGGCCGGTATCGCCGGGGAGCTGAAAGGTTTTGTGCCGGAGGATTATCTCAGCCGCAAGGATGTCACGAGGCTTGATCCGTTTATACATTATGCCGCAGCCGCGGCGCTGATGGCGTGTGAAGACGCCGGACTGGATGCCGGAACAGCGCTTTTTAAGCGTGCAGGGGTCGTTATCGGGTCAAGCAGGGGGGGCATAACAAGCATGGAGAAGGCGCTGCGGAAACATATTCTGCAGCGCAGGCCTTTTTCAGCGTACCTGATGTCCTCCAGTACGATAAACATGGCGTCATCCCTTGTTTCCATCAAATTAGGCATAAAAGGCCCTGCAATAGGCGTATCAACCGCGTGTGCATCGGGGACAACCGCAATCGGCGAGGCGTTCCGGATGATCCGGGCGGGCGTGACGGACATGGTGCTTGCAGGCGGCGCCGAGGCGCCCCTGTGCAGGCTGGCGGTCGGAGGTTATGACGCATCAGGCGCCCTTTCGAGGAGGAACCATGAGCCCGGCAAGGCCAGCAGGCCGTTTGACAGGGACAGGGACGGCTTTGTGGTATCCGAGGGCGCGGCCGTGCTTGTGCTTGAAGAGCTGAACCGGGCCGCGCGGAGGGGTGCGGTGATATACGCTGAACTCTCGGGTTACGGGACGTCTTCGGATGCATTTCACCAGACACGGCCCGACAGCGCCGGAGAGGCCGCCGCTATAAGCATGGCGCTGAAGGATGCGGAGGCCGCACCGGAACAGGTTGATTATTTAAACGCCCATGCCACCTCAACCCCGCTGGGCGACGCGGCGGAGGCCGGGGCGATTAAACAGGTCTTCGGCAGGAGGCTGAGAGATATCCGTGTCGGCGCCTGCAAGTCCATGCTCGGCCATATGCTCGGGGCCGCAGGCGCGGTGGAGGCCGCGATAACGGCGGTTGCAATACGCAGGGGAATCATACCGCCGGCAATAAATCTCGAAAACCCCGACCCCGCATGTGCCTTTAACATTGCAAGGTCGGCATTGCGCGCGGACATAAACATCGCCGTATCGAATTCCTTCGGCTTCGGCGGAGTCAATGCAGTGCTTGTGCTGAGGAGGCCCGGGATGTAGCAGCCGCGATTCACCGGCCCGCCGCCTGCCACAGGTAAGCCGCGATCCCGGTAAGAATGAAATTGCTGTCTATAACCGCCTCAAACAGGGTTCCGCCCTGGATCCTCGTCTTCTGAAAAACATATAGACATGTCACCATAAAGGCCGGCGGAAAGATTAAGTAATAACCGAGCGACGGTACAAGGCCGGACATCGCGGATGAGAACAGGAATATACCGATAACCGCCGCCAGGATCAGCAGCATGATCCCTGTCCGCTCCTGTCCTATGAGTATCGGGATGGTCTCCCTTCCCACGATTCTGTCACCCTCTATGCTTGCAATATCAAACACGACCGATCTTATAAACACCGTCAGGAAGACGAAACCCAGAACCGACATTGATATGTAGGAAGAATTCACTCCCTGGTTCAGCATGGGGATCAGGACAATGACCCATGCCCACGCCAGCGCTATGAAAAGATCCTTGGAGCCCGGGAAATCCTTGAGCCGTTTGTATTTTATAAAAGGCTGCAGCTTCCCCGGCACGATCCTTATCGTGTATATGATACCCATCAGATAAGAGAACAGCAGCAGGATAAACTCCCTGACCCCGAGCACATATGATAAATAGAGTGAAATAAACGATGCCGCCGTCGCCGCGGCCATGAGCGTTTTCCCGTAATGCCTGAAAAACCTTGTTCGTGCAGGATCGGAAAACTCGTCTTTGAGTCGTTCATTATGCCTGTTGAAAACATGAACGCCGAAGACATAAAAAAAGACAATGGACAGAACCGTGGCGGAAGGCCTGACACCCTGGAACACAAGGCTCATGTAGCACATGCTGACGGCCCCGAGGCTTAAATACAGCGTGCTCTCCACCATGAATTCGCCGATGGCCGAGAGCAGCCTGTACAGCCCGCCCTGCCTCTTCTTCAACAGATACTTTATCCTGTCTATCACCTTGTTGATGACCCAGTTGGGGGTTGAAGCGCCGGCCATTACCCCGATGTTTTCATATTTCTGAAGGCCGAGGTGATCGAGCTCGTCGTCTCTTTCTATATGGAAGGACGGCACCCCGGTGGACAGTGATATCTCGTACAGTCTTTTCGTGTTCGCGCTGTTTTTGCCCCCGACGATCACCATCGCATCAACTTCCTTTGCAAGCTCCAGAACCTCCCTTTGCCTCATGTTGGTTGAATCACATATGGTATCGAAAACCCTCACGTCCGGTATCTTCTTTTTTATCTCTTCAACGGTTTCACTGAAAATCTTCCTGTCCTGTGTCGTCTGGGCGATGACACACGCCTTCTCCATATCGGGCAGGTTCTTCACATCGGCTGCATTTTCAACGACAAAGCCGTTTCCTTCCGCGTGTCCGAGCAGGCCGTTGACCTCGGCATGCCCCCTGTCGCCGATGATGACGGCCTTGTACCCTTCTTTTATCTCTTTTTTAATAATGGCCTGCGCCCTTGCAACATGCGGGCATGTCGCATCACACAGGACATTGCCGGCATCTTTTATCTTTTTCCGCTCAAGGGGGGATACCCCGTGCGCCCTCATTATCACGGTGGCATTGGAGACGCTGTTGTCGCCGAGTATCTCCACGCCCTTCTGTTTGAGCATCTCTATGGCCTGGGGATTATGCACAAGGGGGCCGTACGTATATATCCTGCCGTCCTTTTTGTTGGCGGCGTCAAGGACGATGTTCATCGCCCTGCGCACACCCATGCAAAAGCCGGCTGTCTTGGCGAGCTTGACTCTCAATTATCCGTCTCCTCTGTTTTTGAACCTTGCAGCGGCATAAAAACGCCGCCTGCGGGGCAGACTCCTCTGCACGTTCATGCAGCATTAAGGTAAAGTCACGGTTGCTTCCCGCAACAAGGACATATTAACAAAATCCCCTCGCTTTATAAAGGTTTCCCGGGAGGCTCTCATGCCTCCCGGCGCAACAGTCACGTTTGTTCATATGTTCATACGCCGCGGAGGAACGGTGAAGTGCTGCAATTATTGAAATAATACTGTTATGTATGATAGTCTTATTACTACCTGAGAACTGAACGTTATCGTTTTTTTCTCTTGAAAACACACGTCCATCAAATCTTCTCTCTGTCAGTGTTCCGGCAGGCCGGGATTCACGAGGGAAAGGACGGAGGAAAAACTGGGGAGGTATTTTATGGTAGTCACAATGAAGGAACTTCTGGAGGCCGGTGTCCATTTCGGACATCAGGTCAAGCGCTGGAATCCGAGGATGAAAAAATATATTTTCGGCCAGCGCAACGGCATCTATATCATCGACCTCCAGAAGACGGTCAAGATGTTCGAGGTCGCCTATAACTTTATCAGGGACATTTCCAGCAAGGGGGAATCCGTCCTCTTTGTGGGCACGAAAAAGCAGGCCCAGGATGTGATAATCGAGGAGTCGCAGAGGGCGCAGTCTTTCTATGTAAACCAGCGCTGGCTCGGCGGTATGCTTACAAACTTCAAGACGATCAGGCAGGGCATAGAAAAGCTCAAGAAGATCGAGAAGATGAAAGAAGACGGCACATTCGATCTCCTGACCAAGAAAGAGGTGGCGAAATATGAAACCGAGAGGCAGCGGCTTGAGAAGAACCTCAGCGGGGTCAAGGAAATGAACGACCTGCCGGGCGCCGTCTTCATTATCGACCCGAAGAAAGAGGCCATTGCCGTCGCCGAGGCCAGAAAGCTGGCGATCCCCATAGTCGGCCTTGTTGACACCAACTGCAATCCGGATGATATAGACTATGTGATCCCCGGCAATGACGATGCGATAAGGTCGATAAAACTGCTGACCTCGAAGATAGCCGATGCCGTTATTGAAGGCAAGAGCGTTTTAACCAAGACCATTGAAGAGGCAGTAGAAAAAGAAGCAGCCGAGGAAAAGGACGGACAACAGGAACAACCGGAACAGGAAACAAAACAGGAACAACCGGAGCAACAGGAGAAGGAGGAAGTGAGCGGATGAGTATTACTGCAAGTGCGATAAAGGAATTGAGGGCACAGACAGGTGTGGGCATGATGGACTGCAAAAAGGCCCTTGCCGAGGCGTCCGGGGACTTTGACAAGGCGGTTGACATATTAAGGCAGAAGGGCCTTGCAATGGCTTCCAGGAAGGCATCCAGGGAGACCTCCGAGGGATTGATAGGCTCCTATATCCATATGGGGAAAATCGGTGTCCTCGTCGAGGTCAACTGCGAAACCGACTTTGTGGCAAAGACGGACGATTTCAGGGAACTGGTCAAGGACATTGCCATGCACATTGCCGCAGCCAATCCCTCTTATGTCAGAAGGGAGGATGTCCCCGCCGAGGTCGTGGAGAAGGAGAAGGAGATATATGCATCCCAGATAACAGGCAAGCCGCCGCATGTCGCCGAAAAGATTGTAGCTGGCAAGCTTGAAAAGTTTTATTCCGACACGTGCCTCATGGAACAGGTCTTCGTGAAAGACCCGGAGCAGAAGAAAAGGATCAAGGACCTGATCGTGGATAAGATAGCAAGGCTCGGGGAAAACATCCTGATCAAACGTTTCGTCAGGTTCCAGCTCGGGGACAGGGCCGGTTGAGGAATATGCCCGTCAAGTCCGGTAAAACCAGGTTCAGGAGAGTACTGCTGAAATTAAGCGGTGAGGCCCTTATGGGCGACAAGAGCTTCGGCATTGACCAGAAGGTGGTTGAATATATAGCGGGCGAGCTCAAAGGCATCTCGAAACTCGGCGTGGAGCTTGCAATAGTCATAGGCGGCGGCAATATCTTCCGCGGCCTTGAGGCAAGCGCCGAAGGCATGGAGAGGACGTCCGCCGATTACATGGGGATGCTGGCGACGGCGCTCAATGCCCTTGCCCTGCAGAATGCGCTGGAGGCCCACGGAATGCCCACAAGGGTCCAGTCCGCCATAGAGATGCAGGAGCTTGCGGAGCCTTATATAAGGAGAAGGGCCATGAGGCACCTTGAGAAAGGGAGATTCGTCATATTTGCGGCGGGCACCGGAAACCCCTATTTCACGACCGATACGGCGGCGGCCCTGCGGGCCGTGGAGATAGGGGCCGAGGTTATTCTGAAGGCCACAAAGGTCGACGGCGTCTACAGCAGTGATCCGGTGAAGGATCCGGATGCGAAGAAATATACCGAGATCGCCTATATCGATGTCCTGAAGCAGGGGCTTAAAATAATGGATTCCACCGCCATATCGCTGTGTATGGACAACAATCTCCCCATCATAGTATTCAGCCTGATGAAACGCGGCAACATAAAGAGGATATTGGACGGTAAAAAAATCGGTACACTTGTAAAGGGAGGGGTCTCCTAATGGAAAAAGAGGTAAAAAAAAGACTGACGGACAGGATGGACAAGACCATTGATGTCCTGAAAAAAGACCTTGCAGGCATGAGGACGGGCCGCGCTTCACTGTCCATTCTGGATGGCATAATGGTTGATTATTTCGGGACTCCCACCCCCATAAACCACCTTGCTACATTAAGCGTGCCTGAAAGCAGGCTGATCACGATCCAGCCCTGGGACCCGAAGGCCATATCCGAGATTGAAAAGGCCATCCAGAAATCGGACCTCGGCCTGAATCCCGGCAATGACGGGAAGATAATACGGCTGGCCATACCCCCGCTCACCGAGGAACGGAGAAAAGAGATCGTCAAGCTTGTTCACAAACGCGGTGAAGAGGCGAAGATTTCCCTCAGGAATATCAGGCGGGACGGCAACGATGAAATAAGGAGGCTTGAAAAAGAAAAGCATCTGAGCGAGGATGACACCAAGCGCTCGCTGGACGAGATCCAGAAGATCACGGATTCATATATAAAAAAGGTGGACGAGATCGTCTCCCGCAAGGAGGCTGAGGTGCTGGAAGTGTAACGGCAGGTTGACACCCCGGGTCTTTATGTTACACTCTGAGAATATATCAATCTTAATGTTGCATAAGCCGGCAGGAGAGACCGCCGTAAAACCGGCGGTCTCTCCTGCCGGCGGGCGGTATTTTATGCAACTGTAAGGTCAACATCATACAAAAGGAGGAACATATGGCAATACGCGTTGGGATTAACGGCTTTGGAAGGATAGGGAGGAATTTTCTCAGGACATGCGCCGGCCGGGATGCCGTGGACATAGTCGGAATAAACGACCTCACTGATGCAAAGACACTTGCCCATCTCCTGCGCTATGATTCCGTTCACGGGATCTTTGACGGTGATATTCAGGCAAAGGGGAACAATCTCGTCATAAACGGCAAGGAGATACCGGTCACATCGATCACGGACCCGGCACAGTTGCCGTGGAAGGACCTGAATGTTGAGATAGCGCTTGAATCCACTGGGCTTTTCGTCAACAGGGAGGGCGCGTCCAAGCATTTAAGCGCCGGTGCGGAGTGGGTGGTCATCTCGGCTCCCGCAAAGGAGCCCGACGCCACGATATGCATGGGCGTAAACGAAGAAACCCTTGATATATCAAGCCACAGGATTATATCCAATGCCTCCTGCACCACAAACTGTCTCGCGCCTCTTGCGAAAGTTATAGACCAGAAATTCACCATCAGGCGCGGCCTCATGACCACAATCCATTCATATACAAACGACCAGCGCATACTCGACCTTCCGCACAAGGACCTCAGGAGGGCCCGTGCCGCGGCGCTTTCGATGATTCCAACCACAACCGGCGCCGCGAGGGCCGTCGGGCTTGTACTTCCACACCTGAAAGGCAGGCTGGACGGCATGGCGATCAGGGTGCCCACCCCGAACGTCTCCGTCGTCGACCTCGTTGCCGACGTCGAGAAGGATGCATCCGCGGAGGCGGTGAACGCCGCGCTCAGGGAGGCGGCCTCCGGCCCGCTTAAAGGCATACTTCAGTATTCCGAGGAGCCCCTTGTCTCCATCGACCTCAACGGCAACCCGCATTCCTCCATAGTCGACGCCACCCTCACAAGGGTGATCGAGGGAAACATGGTCAAGGTGCTGTCGTGGTATGACAATGAATGGGGCTACAGCATGCGTCTCAGGGACCTGATGCTTTATATCGACGGCAAGAGGTAAGGTGCGGCGATGCGGGACGGTCTTTCAGTGCCTATTAAGGGCGTTTTAAACAAGCTTTCCATCAAGGACCTGGACATCAAGGGCAAGAGGGTTTTCATCCGGGTGGATTTCAACGTGCCGCTCGATGAGAATCTCAATATCACCGATGACAGGAGGATACGGTCTTCCCTGTCCACCATAAATTATGCGATAGATGAAGGCAGCAGGATAATCATAGCCTCGCACCTCGGAAGGCCGAAAGGCAGGGTTGACAAGAGGTATACCCTTGCGTCCGTTTCAAGGAGGCTGCAGCGCCTGATCAAAAAAGAGGTCACGTTTCTTCCCGACTGTATCGGTCCCGAAGTTGAAGCCGCCGTCGGCAGGATGTCAGACGGCGATATCGTACTCCTGGAAAACCTGAGGTTTCATATTGAAGAGGAGGAGAATGACGAAGAGTTCAGCAGGGCGCTGGCGAAACTTGCGGATTATTATGTGAACGATGCCTTCGGCACCGCCCACAGGAGGCATGCGTCGATAGTGGGCATAACAAAGTTTCTCCCCTCCGCCGCGGGTTTCCTCCTGCAGAAGGAAATAGACTACCTGCAGGGGGTCGTCAACCACCCCATAAGGCCTTTTGTCGCCATACTGGGCGGCGCAAAGGTGTCCGGCAAGATAGATGTCATACGGAACCTTGAGGACAAGGTCGATAAAGTCATCGTGGGCGGCGGAATGGCCTATACCTTCCTGAAGGCCGAGGGCTACAATGTCGGGGAATCCCTTGTGGAAGACGACATGCTTGAGCTTGCCAATGAAATCCGGGATGCCGTTGTGTCCAAGGGAATCAGGTTTTATCTGCCCGTGGATTGCGTCATCGCCCAGAGCATCGAGCCCGGCGCAGAGACAAAACTCGTGACCACGCAGGAGATACCCGACGGCTGGAAGGCGGTCGACATAGGCCCCGCATCCGTCAGGCTTTTCTCGGAGGCCCTGGAGAGCGCAAAGACCATCCTGTGGAACGGCCCCATGGGGGTGTTCGAAGTCGATGCCTTCTCGCGGGGAACTTTCGCCATTGCCCATGCAGTGGCCGATGCATATGCGCTGACCATCGTTGGCGGAGGAGATACTGATCTGGCGGTCAGCAGGGCGGGCGTCTCGGAAAGCATCTCGTTCATTTCGGCAGGCGGCGGAGCCGCGCTGGAGCTTCTTGAAGGAAAGGAACTGCCCGGGCTTGTGGCACTGACCGACAGGTAGCGTCCCGCGTTTCGTTTCAACGGGATGTCTTCAGGTGCCTCTCTATCTCCCTGCGTGCCTCTTTTTCTTTTATCGAGGTCCTTTTTTCGTACTGTCTCTTGCCTTTGGCGAGGCCTATCTCGACCTTTGCCTTTCCGTTCTTAAAGTAGATCCTCAACGGGATCAGGGTGAAGCCTTTGCGGCTTATATTGCCCCATAACCTGCTTATCTCCTTTTTGTGCAGCAGGAGTTTTCTCGTTCTCAGGGGGTCGTGGTTCTGTATGTTGCCGTGGCTGTAAGGGCTTATGCGGCAGTTCAGGAGAAACGCCTCGTTGTCTTTGATGACGGCATAGCTGTCCTTCAGGTTGGCCTTCCCTTCCCTCAGGGCCTTTACCTCGGTGCCCACCAGCGACAGGCCGGCCTCATAAGTCTCATGAATGTGATAATCATGATACGCTTTCCTGTTGGTTGCGACAATCTTTTCAGTCATAGCATGTAGAGATAAATCTCATATATAATAACCGCAATGTAGAGATACAGCGCAAAAGGCAGGCTGAGCCTTGTAAGCCTGAGATTCTTGAGCACTGTCAGAATTATCAGGGCTGTCGCCGTGACGGTGAATTTTACTATGGTGAAATGCATTATACCATACCCGAGGACACCGGCCATAACCGGGTTTGCTTCTATCACCTTGCCTTTTTCTATCAATACAAGGGTCAGGTAGGCATCAAGAGTGCTCAGGCACAGGAGGGTAAGGACATATACCAGGAGACCGGCGCTGTACAGGTCCACGAAGAGATGCCTGTGTTTGTCCGACTCTCTCCTGACCGTCTTGCGCCTGCCTCCGAAGAATGTATATCTGCTGATGATGGGGGTCGGCCCCTTCCGCCTGTCGGGTGTATCCCTTTTTTCTGTATTTATTTCCGCGCCCATTTTCAGTTACGGTTCAGTGCTTCCTGTCCGTGATTTGTCCCGGGTTGCAGCTACGGCGTACACGGTTCCGGCCATAATTGTAATGTAAATGATTTTGACACTTTTTGCAATTTCATTTCCGGCAGGCGTTGTTGCCGCATAGCGCCATGTCAACCTCACGGGCATCATCCAGGCCGGTAATCATTGCCCAAACTGACAGAAAAGGTTTTCTTATGTTAAAATTTACCTGATTAATAACGGAGAGCGTATTTCTCATCATCGTCCTGTCATCAGGAGCATCTTTACTTAACCTTAATGTTGCATAAGCCGCCAGGGGAGTCCGGCGTAAAACCTTATATAAGGCGATGGGATATCGGAAACAGGTCCTTGTTTCAGGATTCAACGGAGAGTGAAATACCAAAAGATGTCCATATGCCGTGCGGGATGTGTCCCGGATGTACCGGGGATAAAGCTTTTCCGCCGGGCTTCCCTGCCCCGCCGGCGGTATTTTAAGGCCATTGCAGGGTTTATTGAATGAAAGCAAAGGGAATAAACGGTATTATCAGGATAACCGATGAAAAGCTTACATCATTTCTTCTCCGTTTAAGGTTTCTCAGGGAAGACGACCATCCGCGGTTAAAACGCATTGTCGTCGCGTGGTTTGCCTTTTTGCTGGTAATGACGGCATGGGGGTTGAGAGATGTCTCCGTTTCATGGGAGAAGGCCAGGGGATGGGAGTATTTGTGGATTGCCGAGAGCATTGTACAAGGCGACTGTTTTTGTTTCGCCGACTGCAAGAAAGGCTGGAGACCGAGGGAGGGATGTGACAAATTCCGTATGACGGCCCACGAAGAGCCGGTCTACCCGTATTTAACGGCGGCCGCTTTCAAGACGTTCGGCAGGAGGCACGGCGGCATTTTGGTTTTGATTCTCCAGGTGACGGCCCTGTTTTTTACATCCTGTATTGTTTATCTCCTGGGGCGCAGGGTATTCAATGCACAGGCGGGCCTGCTGGCGGGTTCGGCACTGCCGCTGCTGAACAGAAATCTGGCGGTGACATTTGTCCCATCTGTATTTGCCGGACTGATGATCTCAGTCTCAGCGTATCTCATCATCCTGTGTGTTGAGAAAGTCTCGGTCCGCCGCGGCGTTATCCTGGGGCTCACACTCGGGTTTGCCGCCCTGTTGTACGCCCCTACCCTTGCCTTTATTCCAATAGCCGTTTTTTTCCTGCTTGTAAAAAAAACCCCCGGCCGCTTCCTTGCCCTTAAGACGGCCGCGGCGGCAATCCTTGCCGCCGTTATTGTGCTGTCCCCCTGGACAGTGAGGAATTTCATGGTCTTTGGCCAGATCATTCCCGTCAGAACAGGATTCGGGATAAATGTCCACCAGAGCAACCCTGTGCTGGCGGAATCGTTCTCTGCGGAATCCCGCGGGGATATCAAAGGCGGTCTTCCATGGAGGGCCGAAAACGCGGGGGATGCCGTCCGCCTCAGCTTCGCATATGACCGGCAAGTGGCTATTTACAAGCGGAGTTTTGATATAATCAGGCAGGACGCCCCCCCCGGTTATGAATACAACGAGGCTGAAACGGACAGGGTCGCTTTGAGAAGAACCCTCGAGTTTGTCGTTTCTCAACCGCGGACTTTTATGACCTTGACCTTATACAGGATGTATGCCTTTTTCTTCATGCTGGGCTGGAAGGCGGCGATCATTTCCGTGTTTTTCTTTGCCGGCGCCGTAATCTCGGCGCGCAACGCGAAGGTGCGGATACTGCTCCTGCTTATACTCGCATATGCCGGCCCTTATTTCCTGGCAGTGACCTGGTGGTACCGCTACCGGTATCCGATTGAACCTTTGATTCTTGTTGTGGCATGCTGCCTGCCGGCGCTTGTCTTCTCAAAGTTGTATTCACTTCGCCGCAAGTCAGCGGCCGGTGATGAAGCCGTAGCCCGCTGAGCCCCTCTCCTTCCTTAACGTCTTCCTGTTCCGGGGGAACTGCGTGAAATGCCGCACATATTGGGAAAAATTGTCAGATAAATTTACTTCCTTGATCATAACTCCTTTGATTATAAGCAAATCCTTGCTGGCAACCAATATGCTAAAGTGTAAACATAATTAACATATTGTTGCCATGCGCGTGTGTTTGCGCGCGCGTTCATATGCCGGAGGAGTGAATTGTGAAAATGCCGGCAAGGAGAATACACAGATGAAACGGAAGATCATCCTGCTGTTGTCCGCACTTTTTGTATTCTTCACTATCGGTGTGGTTGCGGCAATGTTCTATATAACAAAAAGCACGGCCGAGTTGAAACATATTATCAAGCTTAATGAGATCGAGCAGTTGAGGCGAAAATTAATAATAGATATTCAGTCCGTCCAGACGGGGCTTTTTACTTTTGATATGAACGGGCGCAACCCGGATTCCATTGTAACCAACATGACAACCCTGCGGAACACGGCGCGCAGATGCTCCACCTGCCACCATCCACCCCGGCTGACCGGACGCATAAAAGAGGTTCAAGCCCTTATTGAAGATTATGATGAGGCATTAAGCGCCTATATAGCTGAATCCGCGGGAACCGGCGGCGCCTATACACCCGCCCCCGAGGCCTCTGCAATAGGAGACAGACTGATTGATCTCACGGAAGGCATGTCGCACAGCGCCAGCGACAATCTGAAGGACTTGACGGAAAGCACGATGGTAAAGATCGAGGGGGCGAGGGCCATTCTCTTTGCAACGGATGTCATAACATTTGTTCTCGGCATCATAGTCGCGGTAAGCCTGGCGAGATCCATCACCCGGCCGGTAAATCAGCTTGTAACCGCCACCAGGGAAATCTCCTCGGGAAAATTCGGGACGATGATTTCATGCAGGGACAAAACCGAGTTCGGAGAGCTTGCCGCACATTTCAATGCAATGAGCATTGCGGTCAGGGACGGATATGCAAAGCTCCGTCAGGAGATTGCTGAACGCAGGCAGGCCGAAGAGTCGCTTGCCGAATCCGGGAGGTTTATGAATACAATACTCGACAGCATTATGGACCCGCTCTGTATTTTTGACAGCGAATACAGGATAGTATGGGCCAATAAGGCCTATGCGGAGATAAAAAACAGAAAGCCCGATGAGCTTAAAGGCAGACATTGTTACAGGGCGCTGCACGGCAGGGACAGTATCTGCGATGATTGCATTGTGGCAAAGACTTTTCTGTCTTCAGACCCCTGTGCAAAGGACAACTTCATAACATACAGGTCCGGATCAAAGGTATGGCTTGAAATCTATACCTATCCGATTTTCAACGAGCAGGGGGCGGTATCCCATGTCATCGAATATACAAGGGACATTTCCGAGCGCAAGCAGATTGAGGAACAGTTGCATCACGATGCATTCCACGATTCCCTGACGGGACTGCCCAACCGCGCGTTGTTCATGGACCGGCTTGAGCATGCGGTTGACCGCGAAAAGCGGAACAGTGAATACCTCTTTGCGGTTCTTTTTATAGACATGGACCGTTTCAAGGTCCTCAATGACAGTCTCGGCCATACGGCCGGTGACAAGCTCCTGGTCGCCGTCAGCCGGAGGCTTGCGGAGAGCCTCCGTCCCGGGGACACCGTGGCGCGTTTCGGAGGGGACGAGTTTGCGGTCCTGCTTGAAGACCTGAAGGACAGGGAAGAGGCGCTGGTGATAGCCGACAGGATACAGGAAAAGCTGTCACAGCCGTTTGACCTGGACGGACAGGAGGTGTTCAGCTCCGCAAGCATAGGAGTAACCTTCAATGCAACCGGCTATGACAACCTGGAAAACATATTGCGCGATGCCGATATTGCGATGTACCATGCAAAGGCCAACGGCAGCGCCCGCTACGAGATATTCAATACAGAGATGCACAGAGACGTATTCGCCCGGCTGAAACTGGAGACCGACCTGAGGCAGGCAATCAAGCAGGATGAATTCTGTCTTCACTACCAGCCGATTGTATCCGCGGAGACAGGCAGGATTGCCGGTCTGGAGGCCCTCCTGAGGTGGCGCCATCCCGGCAATGGCCTTGTATATCCCGGTGAATTCGTCCCCGCGGCGGAAGAGACCGGGTTAATTGTTCCCATCGGCAAATGGACGCTTTACGAGGCGTGCCGGCAACTGAGCATATGGCAGAAGCGGTTTCCGCAGGCGCATCGACTGACAATGAGCGTGAATGTGTCCAGCAGTCAGATGCTGCCCGATCTTATCAGGCACATAGAAGAGGTCATACGCGATACGGGCATTGAGCCGGGCACACTGGTTCTTGAAATTACGGAGAGCATGATCATGGAAAACGCCGAAGCCGTAGCGCCCCTGTTTCAGCAGTTGAAAGACATAAATGTCAAACTGCACATCGATGATTTCGGAACCGGATATTCATCCCTGAGCTACCTCCACCGGTTTCCAGTGGATGTGTTGAAGATCGACCGTTCTTTTGTCTCAAGGCTCGGCTTCAACGGAGACAACATGAAAATCGTCAGGGCCATAGTCACGCTCGCCCACAGTCTGAACATGGACATAATCGCGGAAGGCGTGGAGACAGCGGAGCAGGTTGAACAACTGAGGTCTCTCAATTGCAAATACATGCAGGGATATTTCTTCTCCAGGCCCGCCGATTGTGTGGAAACCGAGCGCCTTCTCCGCCGGGGCCGGTTCAGTCCGGCGCTGCAGTATGCCGTCTCCGGGGATTAAAACTCCCTCTCTATCGCCCCTGTTTCTTCGACCAGCTCGGGCGTGAACTCCCCCGGCCTGCGGCCGAAGCAGGTTCCGAGGCTCTCATGAAATGCAACGGTGTTCAGGTCCACGAGCCTCTGCCTTATGACCTCCGCGGTCGGTTTATATGTTATCTTCGTGCCCCTTACCTTGATAACCGTGTTGCCGCCCAGCCCGCGGGTCAGCAGCACCACTGCCGCGGCCCCGGCCTCCCTGCCGAAGTTGACGTCGTATGCGGAAGAGACACCGGAGCGTACAAGGTGGCCGGGTGTCACCTCCCTGATTTCGGGAAGCTCGTAAACGCCTGAAACCAGTATGCCGTTCCTCTTCATGAAATCCTTCATTTCAGGGTCCTTTTTCATCAGGGCTTCGAGTCTCTTTCTCACGTATTTCCCCGCGCCCGCCAGCTTCTTGTGTCCGAAGGCGTCCGTGCCCGCGCTCTCGTCGACAATGACTTCCCCACTGGAGTCCTTCATGCCCTCGGCGGCGACGATCGTGTATGTCCCCGCCTTGACGTCGCTGTTTTCAACGCGGGATATGAACCTCTTCTTCATGTGTTCATAAACCACGTCGAAATCGACCGGTATCTCGGGGATGAGTATACAGTCCGCGTCCCCGCCTATGCCGCCCCTGAAAGCGGTATGCCCTGCATACCGGCCGAACGCCTCGAGCACTATCACCCGGTTATGTGTGTAGCCGGTCGTCTTAAGCTCCCTGATGAACGCCGCTATCCTGTTGATGGCGGAATCCCCGCCCACGCTGTATGACTGCAGGTCGAGGTCCATTGTCTTGGGCGCGTGCACACATGCAATGCCGCGGGCGGCAAGGTCGACTATGACGCTGCCGGTATCGTCCCCGCCGCTTATCACGAGACCGCCGATATTAAACTTGTCGAGACCCTTCTTGATCCGGTCATACTTGTTTTCATCGTCTATTTTCTTGATCTTCACCCTTGAATTGCCTGCCTCGGAGCCTGCCTCCTCCGCCTTTATGAGATCGAGCCTCCCCGGCGTCAGGACAGTGACCCTTTCAGCGTCGATGAGATTGTACAGGCCTGCATAGCCGTTCGGGATAATAACCGTTTCAATGCCCATGGAACGGGCCATCTGAGCGGCCCCCTTGATCACGGCGTTGAGTCCGCCGCAGTCTCCGCCGCTTGTTATCACGCCTATTCTCCTGATCTCCATGATTGATACACCCTCCTTGATTTTTGCGGTTGCGTTTTAAAGCGTTCCCTTTGTGGACGGCACGCCGCTGCTTCCGGGACGGATTTCCGCCGCCGAGTGCAGCGCCCTGCCGAATCCCTTGAATATCGCCTCGAAAATATGGTGCGGGTCCCTGCCGTAAAGAAGCAGTATGTGCAGGTTCATTCCCGCATTGTTTACGAGCGACCTGAAGAAGTCCTCGAAAAAAGAGGCCCCCATGCTCTGTATCTGCATGCCGCCCCCGGGAAGCCTGACCCTGTAAACCAGGAACGGCCTCCCGCTCAGGTCAACGGCAACCTGCGCCAGGCTTTCATCCATAGGCGTCAGGGCCTCGCCGTAGCGCCGTATCCGCAGTTTTTTGCCGAGAGCCTTTTTAACCGCCTCGCCGAGGACAATGCCGAGGTCTTCCATCAGATGATGATAATCAATCTCGATGTCGCCCCTTGCCTGGACATTCAGGTCCATATGGCCGTGCTTTGACATAAGGCCGAGCATATGATCGACAAAGGGGATTGATGTATCTATGCTGTAATCACCCCTGCCGTCAAGGTTCAGGCTGATTTTTATATCCGTTTCACTGGTCTTTCTTGCGACTGCGGCCTTTCTCGGCATTAAAAACCTCCCGGTATTCTTGTATGTTACAGCAACTGCCTCAACGCTTTCAGAAAGGCGGCGTTCTCTCCCGGCGTGCCTACGGTCACCCGCAGGCACCCGTCGAATATGCCTTTCATGTTCCTGACGAGTATGCCCTTATGAAGCAGCCCTTCGTAAATCCTGTCCGCGGCCCTCCTGTTGCCGGAGACACTCCCCGCGTTGCCGCGGATTCTGAACAGTATGAAGTTCGCCTGCGACGGATACGGCTCTATGCCCTCTGTGTTTTTCATTTCCTTGAACAGCTTTTTCCTTTCAGAGACCACTGAACGGATGTGGGAGCGCATCCGTTCCCTGTTCTTCAGGGCCTCTGCCGCGACATGCTGCGAAAGCGAGTTGAGGTTGAAGGGCAGCCTGACCTTGTTCACCTCGTTTATAATGTCGGTGCCGGCCATCATAAAGCCCACCCGCAGGCCCGCGAGTCCTATCTTGCTCAGCGTCCTGAGAATGACGAGATTCCCGTATTTCCCCAGCAGCGGCAGGAACTCGTTCCTGCCGGAGAACGGCTGGTATGCCTCGTCCACCACCACCATGCCTTTCGAGGCCTTTATTATCTCCAATACCCTGTCCGCCGAAAAGCAGTTGCCCGTGGGGTTGTTGGGGGAACTCAGAAATATCAGTTTCGGTTTCCGCTTTTTTATAACTTCCAGGAACCTCTCCGTATCCAGGTCGAATTCCCCGTCAAGGGGCACCTCTATCCCGGCCTCGTTCAGTGTCTGTGACAGGATGCCGTACATCGAAAAAGTCGGAACAGGGTATGCCGTCGGCCCCCCGAATGTTGCGATCAGGTTATAGATCAGCTCATCGGAGCCGTTTCCATGAAGAATGTTTTCGGGCCTTACCCTGAATTCCCTCGCAGCAAGTCCCCGCAAGGTTTTCGCCTCGGGGTCGGGGTACCTGTTGGCGCGGACTGACCTTAATGCACTGAATCCGTAAGGGCTTTCATTTGCATCCAGCTTGATTCTGCAGGGTATCTCCTCCGCCCGGTAGGCTTTAAGTCCGCGTATGTTCGGTTTTACCAGTCTTCTTATATTCATTGTGGGAAATTATAACACAAGTATCAGGCGCCGGGACAGATTGCCGGAGAAATTTCAACCGGCCTTTCTATAAGGGCTGTTCCCCGAGACCCGAGAGGAACTGATGGACACACCCGGGAAGGTCCCTGCTGTAGCCGCCCTCAAGCACTGCAAAGGCGGGTCTCCCAAGAGCCGCGAGCATCCTGCCTATCTCCAGGTATGTCGCCGGCTCCAGGGCAAGGTTTGTCAGAGGGTCGCCCCTGTAGGAATCGAAGCCTGCCGAGATCGCCAGCAGCCCGGGATCGAACGTCTCCACCTTTTTAAGGGCGTCTGCAAATACAGACAGGTATTCATCATGGCCGGTGCCCGCCGGGAGAGGGTGATTTATACAGTTGCCGCTGCTTCTGAGCCCTGTGCCCGGATACAGCGGGCTTTCGTGTAGAGAGAGATAGAGGAAGTCCTTTCTCCCCCTGAATATCTCTTCCGTGCCGTTGCCGTGATGGCAGTCGAAATCCACGATCGCAACTTTCCCGGCCTTTTCCAGGGCCTTCAGCGAGGCAATGGCTATGTTGTTGAAATAGCAGAAGCCGCCCGGCGCGTTCCAGCCCGCATGATGCCCCGGCGGCCGCATGAGGGAGAACGCCTTTTCGTCCCTGTCCAGGCAGTGCATCGCCGCGGCAACCGCGCCGCCTGCCGATAATCTCGCAATATCATATATGCCGGGCAGCGCCGGAGTGTCCGCATCGTAAAAGCTCCCGTGCTTCACGCTTTCAAGGAGTTTACGGGAATGGGCCATCAGAATATCCTCCTCCGTACACGGGGCGGGCTCGATAAACCGGAAGCCTTTTTCCATGAGGTATTCGTATGTATGCAGCACGCGCGCAGGGGATTCGGGATGCCCCGGCTGCGAATACCCCAGGCAGGCTGCCGAATAGAATATCTTCATGAGGATATAATAGCATACATCAGCCCGCGGGAATTCCCGCGGCGGAGGGCGACTGAGTCTTTTTTACATCAGCATGATGGCGCGGGCAACACAATCACTGCGGAAATCCGGGGCAGGGGGCAGGGAGCAGGGAGCAGGGGAGCCGGGATGTGGAAAATTTGTAATGCTTTGATTTCAAACGATTTCCCGGCCCCGGCCGCTGACCCCCTCACCCCGGCCCCGGCATCTGGCCCGGCTTTTGCTATCTATAATAGACATTAATGCCTTATACTATTTGAGCCTCTTGCAAAAGTTATGAAGAAAATGCCTGTATATGTGATTTCGACCGGAGGGAGAAATCTTTCGGCAGCGGTGAGTTATAAGACCTCTCTCTCCGTTCGGGGTGACAGGGAGACGACTTTTGCAAGGGCCTCGTTTAAATTATTTTATTTTTTTCTTGACAAACATCTGTATTGATGTTATAAATTCATTCTGATATTCAGAGGATTCAAAGACTGCCCGAACAAACTAAACAGACTATTTTCAGATAATCAATCCGGAAACATTATATTCTCTGGCAGCGAGGAGGTGATCGAGCAGGAAAAAACGAGTGTCCTTCATTCACTCCGGTATCACGGGGCGGAAAAGGGATTTTACAGGATATATTCAACCAAACAAAGAAAAAAGTAAGGAGGTTTTTCGATGAAAAAGTATGTAATCGTGTTTTTAAGCATGCTGCTGGTGGCGGCGATGTCCGCAGGTGCATACGCAGCGGTGACAATCGGCGGCGACGCCTATGTCAGGGGCATCTGGAACGGCAATTTTGATATGAACAACGACGTCGACGACTCCGTGCGCTACTGGGACCAGAGGGTGAGGCTGACGGTTACCGGCGAAGCCGTAAAGGGCGTGGAGCTGAGATTAAGGCTGACCACGGGTGATGATATCTGGGACAACGCAGGCAACACCGGCGGAAGCCTGAGCGTTGACTATGCCTACCTGCATGTTCCCGTAGGCAATGTTGTCCTTGATCTCGGCCGCCAGAAATCCACTTGGGGGCACGAGCTCCTTGAGTCCGGCGTTACGAGGGACCGCGCAAAGGTGACGGCCGCGGCCGGCCCTATGACCGTGGGCTTCTATACTGACAAGATATCCGAGAACAACCAGAACTCTTCTGCAGGCCTCACCAATTCGGACGACGTGGATAATTACGGTGTCTTCGTGATTCACAAGGCCGGCAATGCCGAAGGCGGCCTCCTTGTCGAGCTTTACAACGACGACTCTGCCGCTGACAGCGCCGACAACGACGGCACCAGGGGAAGCGTTTATGCAACGGTTAACGCAGGCGGCGCAGCCATAACAGCCGAGCTTGCGATAAAGAACGGCGGCGTATACGAGACCACGGATAAGGACGGCGACAAGAGCGAGACCCAGTGGGCCGCATTTGCAGGCGCAGAGCTGCCGGCCGGCCAGCTTACCGTCACCGGACTGCTCGGCCTCACCAGGAACGGTTTTGTGGCTGACAAGCACTTCACACCGACCGTCCTGATCGGCACCGACAATCCGACAGCAATAGCGAATTTCGGACAGAATCCCGGCAGCACCGGCGTGGAACAGGACAGCTTTATCGCGGTTGCAGGCGCAAAGCTTTCGCCCCAGCCCGGGGTGACAGTATACGGAAAGGCCGCCTTTCTTTCCATGAGCGCATATGAGAATGATTTCGCTTCAGGGGAAGATAAGGCCACCGCCGTCGAGATCGACGCCGGCCTGGAATACCAGATCGCGCAGAACACAACCTACAACATCGATTTCGGCTACATGTTCCCCAAGGACATAACGGCCGATGACGACAATGTCATGACGCTTGCTCATTCACTGACCCTCAAGTTCTAACACAGCTCTTCACTGCATGAAAAGAAAGGGCGTTCCGGAGTCCCGGAACGCCCTTTTTGTTTGCAATGCAACATATTCTTTGTTAAACTTGAGTTATGGAAATAGTTCGGCCACCAAGGCACTGAGAAGAAAAAATATAACATAAACAGGAAAACATCGGCAAAATATCATGAGCCTCTTGCAAAAGTCTGAAAACATAGCAAAATGTCATTCTGAACTTGTTTCAGAATCCGATAAAAGCAATAAGTTAACCTTAATGTTGCATAAGCCGGCTGTGGAGTCCGCCGTAAAACCTTTATAAAGTATAAAGCGGGGCTCTTGCAAAAGTCCTCCGTCCGTCACCTCGAACGGAGAGAGAGGTCTTATA
>Ga0256839_1001772_pt1 | contig 25471 bp, 25 predicted proteins | sample 354166metaG_FD_185968 | JGI IMG/M metagenome (GOLD analysis project Ga0256839, IMG submission 185968) | Hydrothermal vent microbial communities from Mid Atlantic Ridge, Atlantic Ocean - 354-166 | ecosystem: Environmental > Aquatic > Marine > Hydrothermal vents | place: Atlantic Ocean: Mid... | reverse complement strand
ATCAACTCCTCGCGGGCGAAGCTGGGCGCGATCCAGAGCCGCTTCGAGTCCACGGTCTCGAACCTGAGCGCGACCTCGGAGAACCTCTCCGCCGCGCGCTCGCGGATCCGGGACGCGGACTTCGCGGCCGAGACCGCCGAGCTCACCCGGGTGCAGATCCTGCAGCAGGCCGGCATCGCCATGCTGGCCCAGGCCAACGCCGTCCCGCAGACGGTCCTGGCGCTGCTGCAGTAAGGGACTGCGGGCGGCAGGGACGCGGCCGGACGCGGCGCAGGGAGGCCCTCTCCCTGCGCCGCGTCCCCCTGCCCGACGCCCCGGGACGGGCGCAGCCTAGAGGAGGGAAGCGATGCGGATCATACCGAACGCCGTGCAGCCGCCGGCCGTGGCCGGGACCGCGGTGCGGCGCGAGGCGCCGCCCGCCACCGCCGGGGTCCCCGGCGGCGGCCCGGCGCCGGCGGAGGGCAAGCCCTTGCCGGAACGGCCTGCCGGCGCAGGCATGTCGGGGCCGGACGGGGCCGCTTCGCCGGAGGGCTCCGGCACCGAGGAGGCGGTCCGGCGCATCCAGGCCTACGTGCAGGCGGTGCGCCGGGAGCTCCGTTTCAGCGTGGACGAGACCACCGGCCGCACCGTGATCCAGGTCCTCGATCCTGCCACCGACCGGATCATCCGCCAGATCCCGCCCGAAGAGGTCATCGCCATCGCGCGGGCCCTGGCGGAGGGCCCCCGGGAGCGGGTCGAGGGGCTGCTGTTCCGGGCGCGGGCCTGAGCGTCTGGCACGGCTCTTGATAGTTTCCGGCTCGCGGCGGCCGGGGAGGGAGGAGCGTCATGGCCAACATCGCTTCGCCGGGCATCGGATCGGGGCTGGACGTGGCGAGCCTCGTGCAGCAGCTCGTCAACGCCGAGCGCGCGCCGGCCGAGGCCCGCTTCACACGGAAGGAAGCCCGGCTCCAGGCGCAGCTCTCGGCCCTCGGCAGCGTCAAATCGGCGCTGTCGGCCTTCCGGTCCAGGGTGTCGGCGCTGGCGGACGCCGGTGCCTTCGGCCGCATGAGCGCGAGCTCGTCGGATGACGGCAAGGTCGGCGCCACCGCCGGCGAGGGGGCGGCCGCAGGCAGCTACAGCATCACCGTCAGCAGGCTGGCGCGGGCCCACGCGCTCGCGTCGGCCGCTTTCTCGGACCCGGCCGACGTGGTGGGCACGGGCACGCTCACCATCCGCTTCGGGAAGACGGTCTACGATCCCGCCACCGACACCTACACCAGCTTCACGCAGAACCCCGAGCAGGCGAGCCTCACCCTCACCATCGACTCGAGCAACAGCACGCTCGCCGGCATCCGCGACGCCATCAACGCCGCCGACGCCGGGGTCCAGGCCGCCATCGTCAACGACGGCAGCGGCTATCGCCTGGTGCTCACCTCGAAGCGCACCGGCGAGGACTACAGCATGGAGGTGAGCGTCAGCGGCGACGCCGACGGCAGCGATACCGACAACGCGGGCCTGTCGCGGCTCGCCTTCAACGCCTCGGCCACGAACCTGGACCAGACGGTGGCGGCGCAGGACGCCTCGCTCACCATCAACGGGCTGGCCGTGACCAGCGCCAGCAACACCATCGACCAGGCGGTCGAGGGGCTGACACTGGAGCTCAAGGCGGTCACCTCGGCCCCGGTCACGGTCCAGGTGGCGCTCGACCGCGCGTCGATCGAGTCGGCGGTGCAGGATTTCGTCGATGGCTTCAACGAGCTCGTGGACGCCATCCGGTCCGTCTCCTCCTACGATGCGGCCACAGGGACGGCGGGCGTGCTGATCGGCGACGCGGCATTGCGGACCATCGAGTCGCGGCTGCGGCGCCTGATCTCCGATCCCGTGGAGGCCGCCGGCGGCAGCTATCGCGCGCTGGTGGACGTCGGCATCCGCACCGGCAAGGAAGGCCGGCTCGAGCTGGACCGCTCGGCGCTGGGAAAGGCCCTGGATGCGGACCGCGAGGGCGTGGCGGCGCTGTTCGCGGCCTACGGCCGGCCCACGGACACCTTCGTGCGCTTCGAGAAGGCGGGTCCCGCCACCGAGCCCGGCACCTACGCGGTGAAGGTCACCGCCATGGCGACCCGCGGCTACTACAACGGCGCGGGCGTGCTCCCGGACTTCTCCGCGGGGGGGACGGTGACCATCGACGCCGACAACGACACCTTCTCCCTGAAGGTGGACGGCATCCAGTCCGGCACCATCACGCTCACCCGGGGCAGCTATTCCTCGGGCTCGGCGCTGGCGGCCGAGGTCCAGGCCCGCATCAACGCCGACCAGGTGCTCAAGGACGCGGGCGTCTCGGTGGACGTGAGCTACGACGCGGCCAACGCGCGGCTGGTCGTCACCTCCGCGCGCTACGGCTCGGCCTCCACGGTCGAGTTCACCGCCGTGGACACGAGCACCGCCTCGACGCTCGGCTTCTCCGTGGGCGCGGGCACCGCGGGCACGGACGTCGCCGGCAGCATCGGCGGGGTCGGCGCCACCGGCAGCGGCCAGGTCCTGACCGGCGCGGCGGGCTCGCCCGCCGAGGGGCTGGCGCTGCGGATCGTCGGCGGCACGACCGGCGACCGTGGCACGGTGGCCTTCACCCGCGGCGTGGCGGCCGCCCTCGACGAGCTGATCGGCGCCTTCCTGGCCGACGACGGCCTGATCGATGCGCGCGAGGAGGGCATACAGACGCGCATCGAGCGCCTCGGCGAGGAGCGTGAGCGGCTCGAACGGCGCCTCGAGGCGCTGGAGGCCCGCTACCGCGCCCAGTTCACGGCGCTCGACGTGCTGCTGGGGCAGCTTTCGACCACGAGCGCCTATCTGCAGCAGCAGCTCGGCCAGCTCACGGCCATCCAGGCCCAGGCGCGCCAGCAGCGCTAAAGGGATGGCGCGCGCGACCGCTAAAGAGGGGGACTCGAGCACGCATCAGCTTGTACCAGGCGGAAGGGGTGGCAGCACGATGAGCTACGGCGGCATGCACGACGCACTGCGGCAGTACACGAAGCTCCAGACCGAGACCACGGTGGAGGGGGCCGACGGCCACCGGCTGATCGCCATGCTCCTCGACGGAGCCATCGAGCGGATCGGGCGCGCCCGCGCCTTCATGCTCAGGGGTGACATCGCCCGCAAGGGCGAGCAGATCGGGTGGGCGGTGTCGGTGATCGAGGGCCTGCGCACCGCGCTGGACCATGAGCGCGGCGGCGAGATCGCGGCCAACCTCGAGGCCCTGTACGATTACATGGAGCGGCGCCTCACCGAGGCCAACCTGCGCAACGACCCGGCGATCCTGGACGAGGTGACGGGTCTGCTCGCCCAGATCAAGAGCGCCTGGGCGGCCATCCCCGAGGTGCTGGCGCGCGAGTCCGCCGCCCCGTCGGGGGCGGTGGCGGGAGTGGGGCGGTGAGCGTTCCCGCATCCAGGATCACCGACGCCGGCGAGCACGTGCTCAGGCTCAGCCGGCAGATGCGCGAGGCAGCGCGCACGGGCGCCTGGGAGCACCTCGCCGAGCTCCATGTCCAGCGCGAGCCGGTCCTGCGCGCGCTGTGCGAGGGGCGGCTGCTGCCGGGTGAGCGCCTGCGCGTCGTGCTCGAGCGCGTCCTGGAGCTCGATCGCGAGACCGTGGCCTGCGTGCTCGCCGCGCGCGAGGAGGCGCAGGCGGCGCTGCGCCGGCTGAGCAGGGGGCGCGAGGCCGTCGCCGCCTACGCCGGGCCGCTCCCCTGAGATCTGGACGAGCCCCTACGTCAAAGTTTTGACATCCGCCCCCTCGGGTGTTTTACTGACCGCGTCCGTGCGGCAGCCGGGGGGTGCGTCCGATGCAGGCGACCAGGGAGGCCGAGGCGGCGGAGGCCCTGCAGCAGGGCCTCCGCCAGCGGGTGCTCCTCATCGACGGCGACACGGCCCGCCGCGGGCGCGCCGCCCACATCCTGGAATTCCTCGACTACGAGCCGGTGGAGGCCGATGCGCGCGGCTGGCGCGCGCAGGCCGGCGAGCCGGGCACGACGCTCGCGGCCTGGGTGGGCGAGGACGCCGCCAGGGACCTCGCCGGCCTGGTGGGGCGGCTGCGCGAATGGGACCCGAAGCTGCCCGTGTACCTGCTCGGCGGCGGGCGCGACGAGGCGCTGCCGGAGGGGCTGGGACGCGCGGTGCTGGGGCGGCTGGCCGAGCCGCTCAAGTACCCCGAGGTCACCAGCGTCCTGCAGCAGGCCGAGATCTACCGCGAGAGCCAGGAGCGGCGCCGGCGGCGCCGGCCGGTGGAGCTGTTCCGCTCCCTCGTGGGCCACAGCCGCGCCATCCAGCGCGTGCGCCGGCTCATCGAGCAGGTGGCCGAGACCGACGCCACGGTCCTCATCCTGGGCGAGACCGGCACCGGCAAGGAGGTCGTCGCACGCAACATCCACTACTACTCCGCGCGCCGCGACGGTCCCTTCGTGCCGGTCAACTGCGGCGCCATCCCGGGCGAGCTCCTCGAGAGCGAGCTCTTCGGGCACGAGAAGGGTGCCTTCACCGGGGCGATCAGCGCCCGCCAGGGCCGCTTCGAGATGGCCCAGGGCGGCACCCTGTTCCTGGACGAGATCGGGGACATGCCGCTGCCCATGCAGGTCAAGCTCCTGCGCGTGCTGCAGGAGCGCGTCTTCGAGCGGGTGGGCAGCAACCGCAGCATCCAGGCCGACGTGCGCATCGTGGCCGCCACCCACCGCAACCTGGAGGCCCTGATCGGGGAGGGCAAGTTCCGCGAGGACCTCTACTTCCGGCTCAACGTCTTCCCCATCGAGATGCCGCCCCTGCGCGAGCGGGTCGAGGACATCCCGCTGCTCGTCAACGAGCTCATCGCCCGCATCGAGCACGAGCGGCGCGGCTCGGTGCGGCTCGCCCCGGCCGCGGTCATGGCCCTGTGCCAGTATCCCTGGCCCGGCAACGTCCGCGAGCTCGCCAACCTGATCGAGCGGCTGGCGATACTGCATCCCTTCGAGGTGGTGGACGTGCAGGATCTTCCCGAGAAGTTCCGCCGCCAACTGGGTGGCACCGAGCCGCCGGCGGCGGCCGCGCCCGTGGCCGAGGCCCTCACGGCCGCCCCGCCCGCGCCGGCGCTCCAGCCGCCGCGGCTGCCCCGCGAGGGCATCGACCTCCGCGAGCACCTGGCCAGCATGGAGGTGGCCCTCATCCGCCAGGCCCTGGAGGAGGCCAATGGCGTGGTCGCCCACGCGGCCAAGCTCCTCAGGATGCGCCGCACCACCCTCGTCGAGAAGCTGCGCAAGTACGGCCTCCAGCGCCAGGCAGACGCGACGGGCGGTTGACGCCCCGCGCCCGTCCGGCGCCGCTCCCTGCCCAAGTCCCTGATTCCCCGTTGGCGGAGCCAGCGGCACGCTGTTTGCTTCCTTGCCGGTGAGCCCGGAGACGGTGATGGCGCCGCCCCCGGCGGCAAGGGCCGCGCTCCGGCGGGCGCAAGCGAGGAGGCACCATGGACACTCACGTAGCCCTCGGCCACGAACCGGACAGCACCGCATCCCTCGCCGACGCCTTCCGCGCCTTCAACGACCTCTCGGCCCAGCTCGCGGCCTCCTACCGCGAGCTCGAGCGCCGCGTGGCCCAGCTCAGCGCCGAGCTGGCCGCGGCCCGCAGCGAACGCCTGCGCCAGCTCGCCGAGAAGGAGCGCCTGGCCGAGCGGCTGGAGCGGCTGCTCGAGGCGCTGCCCGGCGGCGTGGTGGTGCTGGACGGGTCTGGGCGGGTGCGCGAGGCCAACGCCGCCGCCGTCGGCTTCCTGGGCGAGCCGCTGGTGGGCGAGGCCTGGGAGGCCGTCTGCGCGCGCGCCTTCACCCCCGCGAGCCGCGGCGGCGAGGTGGTGCTGCACGACGGTCGCCAGCTCAGCATCGCGCGCCGCCGCCTGGAGACCGAGCCCGGCCAGATCGTGCTCCTGCAGGATGTTACCGACTCGCGCGCGCTGCAGGAGCTGCGCGCACGCCAGGAGCGGCTCGGGGCCATGGGCGAGATGGCGGCGGCGCTGGCCCATCAGATCCGCACGCCGCTCGCCTCGGCCCTGCTGTATGCGGCGCACCTGAGCCGCCCCGACCTGGGGCTGGACGACCGGCGCCGCTTCGGCGCACGCCTCACCGAGCGGCTGCGCCACCTGGAGCGGCTGGTCAACGACATGCTGGCCTACGCCCGCGGCGGCTGCTTCGGCGTGGCCGAGCTCGAGGCCGAGGCGCTGGCCGAGGCGCTGCGCCGGTCCGTGGAGGCGCAGGTCGTCGCCCGCCGGGGGAAGCTCGAGATTCGGATGGATGCCTCGGGGGTGCGCGTGCGAGGCAGCCGCGACGCCCTGGTGGGGGCCCTCGCCAACCTCGTGGGCAACGCCCTGGAGGCGGGTGGTGAAGGCGCATGGGTGGGGGTGCGCTTCGAGGTGGCCCCCGAAGGGGGGCTCGTCTGCCGTGTCGAGGACGACGGCCCCGGCATACCGGAGCCGTTGCGGGAGCGGGTGTTCGAGCCTTTCTTCACCACCCGGCCCGATGGCACCGGCCTCGGGCTCGCGGTGGTGCGTGCGGTGGTGGAGGCCCACGGCGGCACCGTGGCGGTCGAGACGGGCAGCCGGGGCGGAGCGTGCATCCGTCTGTGGCTGCCCCCGGCCGAGCGGGCGCTGCCGAGCGGCGCCCCCCTGCGCGCTGGACTGGAGACGCAAGACCTGGAGGCCCCTGGCGAGGAGCGGACGCGATGAGCGAGAGCGTGGTGCTGGTGGTGGAGGACGATGCGGCCCTGCGCGAGGCCCTGTGCGAGACGCTGCGCCTGGAGGGCATCGCCACCGAGGCCGCGGCCGACGGCGCGGCCGCCCTGCGGCGCCTGGAGGCGGGCGGGGTGGGGCTCGTGGTCTCGGACGTGCGCATGGCGCCCATGGACGGCGAGACCCTGCTGCGCCGCATCCGCGCGCGCTGGCCCGAGCTGCCGGTGGTGATGATGACCGCCTATGGCACCATCGAGAAGGCCGTGGCGGCCATGCGCGCGGGTGCCTCGGACTACCTGGTCAAGCCCTTCGATCCCGCCGCGCTGGTGGAGGCCGCGCGGCGTTTCCTGGCCACCGACGTGCCCACCCGCGACGGGCTGGTGGCCGAGGACCCGCGCACGCGCGAGATCGCCGCGCTCGCGCGTCGCGTGGCACGCAGCGACGTGACGGTGCTGCTCACGGGCGAGAGCGGCACCGGCAAGGAGGCCTTCGCCCGCTACATCCACGCCCATTCCGACCGCGCCGAAGGGCCCTTCGTGGCCATCAACTGCGCGGCCATTCCCGAGAACATGCTGGAGGCGGTGCTGTTCGGCTACGAGAAGGGCGCCTTCACGGGCGCCTACCAGGCCCATCCCGGCAAGTTCGAGCAGGCCCAGGGCGGCACCCTCCTGCTCGACGAGATCTCGGAGATGGACCTGGGTCTGCAGGCCAAGCTCCTGCGGGTGCTGCAGGAGCGCGAGGTCGAGCGCCTCGGCGGCAAGCGCGCCATCGGCCTCGACGTGCGCGTGCTCGCCACCACCAACCGCAACCTGCGCGAGGAGGTGGCCGCAGGCCGCTTCCGCGAGGACCTCTACTACCGCATCAACGTCTTCCCGCTGCAGCTCCCGCCCCTGCGCGAGCGCACGGACGACATCCTGCCGCTCGCGCGCCGCTTCCTGCGTCAGCATGCCCGCCCGGGCGAGCCGGTGCCGCGCCTGAGCGCGGAGGCCGAGGCGCGCCTGCTCGCCTACAGCTGGCCCGGCAACGTGCGCGAGCTCGACAACGTGATCCAGCGCGCGCTCATCCTGCGCACGGGCGAGGAGATCGGTCCCGGGCATCTGCGCTTCGGCGAGGCGCTGGGCGCGGGGGTGGGCGTGCCGGAGGACGTGGCCGCACCCGGGGAGCCTGCACCGGCTGCGGATGCGGTGGAGGAGGGCGCGGCCTTCGCGCGCGAGATGCGCCTGCGCGAGCGCGATCTCATCGTCGAGGCCATCCGCGCCGCCGGCAGCCGCAAGGCCGCCGCCGAGCGGCTCGGCATCAGCCCGCGCACCCTGCGCTACAAGATCGCGCGCCTGCGCGAGATGGGCATCGAGGTTCCGTGAGCTACGTCGGGAGGTGAGTCGGATGAGCAGCGAGATCGACATGAGCGGCCTGCTCGCCCAGATGCGGGCGCTCGCCGCCCAGGCGGAGGGGCGTGCGCCGGAGGCGGCCGGCGCCGCGGCCGACGGGCCCGGCTTCGCCGAGCTCCTGCGCCGCTCCATCGACAGCGTGAGCGAGGCCCAGAAGGAGGCGGGCCGCCTCGCCGCCGCCTTCGAGGCCGGCGACCCCCATGTCAACCTGGCCGAGGTGATGGTGGCCCTGCAGAAGGCGAACGTCTCCTTCCAGGCCATGACCCAGGTGCGCAACAAGCTGGTTGCGGCCTACCAGGAGATCATGGGGATGCAGATCTGATGGGCGCCGCGCGCGACGGGGGAGGCTGAGCGATGGCGGACGAGCGCCGCGGCGCGGGCGCGGCCCTGGCGGGGCTGGGAGGGTTGCCCGTCCTCAGGCAGGTGGGCCTGCTCGTGGGGCTGGCGGCGAGCGTGGCCATCGGCGTGGGCGTGGCCCTGTGGGCGCGCACGCCGAGCTACAGCCTGCTCTACGGCGGGCTCTCGGAGAAGGACACGGGCCAGGTGCTGGAGGTGCTCCAGCGTGAGGGCATCCCCTTCCGCGTGGATGCCGCCAGCGGGGCCGTGCTCGTGCCGGCGGGCAAGGTGCACCAGGCGCGGCTGCGTCTCGCGGCGGCAGGCCTGCCCAAGGGGACCGGCGTGGGCTTCGAGCTGCTGGAGAAGGGTTCGGGCCTGGGCACGAGCCAGTTCATGGAGACCGCGCGCTACCAGCGCGCCCTCGAGGGGGAGCTCGCGCGCACCATCGCGAGCCTGGCCAACGTGCAGTCCGCGCGGGTCCATCTCGCCCTCCCGCCGCGCACGGCCTTCCTGCGGGACCGCCGCAAGCCCTCCGCCTCGGTCATGCTGCGCCTCTACCCGGGCCGCATCCTGGAGCCGGGCCAGGTGCAGGCCGTGGTCCATCTGGTGAGCGCCAGCGTGCCGGGGCTCGAGGCCTCGCGCGTGACGGTGGTGGACCAGCATGGCCGGCTGCTGTCCGCGCGCGACGACGGCAGCGCCGCCGCCCTCAACCTGCGTCAGCTCGAGTTCGTGCAGAAGCTCGAGCAGCGCTACGCGCGCCGCATCGAGGCCCTGCTCGAGCCGCTGGTGGGGCCGGGGCGGGTGCGGGCGCAGGTGGTCGCGGAGGTGGATTTCACCCGCGTGGAGAAGACGCGCGAGGCCTTCGATCCGGACCTGGCCGCCCTGCGCAGCGAACAGGTGGAGGAGAACGAGCGCACGGGTGAGGCCGGGCCGGGCGGGGTGCCCGGCGCGCTGTCCAACCAGCCGCCGGCGCCCGGCCGTGCCGACGCGCAGGCGCAGCAGGCGCGGGAGGGGGCTGGCGCCGTGCCGCGCGCGAGCACGCGCCGCGCAACGCGCAACTACGAGCTCAACCGCACCATCGCTCACGTGCGCCGCGCCGGGGGCGAGCTCAGGCGGCTGTCCGTGGCCGTCGTGCTGGATCACCGTCTCCGACAGGACAAGGAGGGCAAGGTGGTGCGCGAGCCCTACAGCGACGAGGAGATCGCGCGCTTCACCGCGCTGGTCAAGGAGGCCGTGGGCTACGATCCCCGCCGCGGCGACAGCGTGCGCGTGGTGAGCGCACCCTTCCAGCCGCTGCCCGAGCCGGAGCCGCTGCCCGAGCCGCCGCTGTGGGAACGGCCGTGGGTGCTGGACGCGCTCAAGATGCTGGGCGGCGCGCTGGGTCTGGTGCTGATCGTCTTCGGCGTGCTGCGCCCGGTGATGCGCAGCCTCGCCCAGCATGCCCCACCGGTGCCGGCGGCGGCGCCGGCGCTGCCGGGCGAGGCCGCCGCGGCCGCCGCGCCGGGGCTCGCGCCCGATCAGGTGCAGCTCTCGGGTCCGCAGGCGCAGGGGCAGCTCCCCGGTCCGCCGCCCGGCGCCCAGTACGAGGAGAAGGTGCAGGCCGCGCGCCAGATGGTCTCCCAGGATCCGCGCGTGGTGGCCCAGGTGGTGAAGGGCTGGGTGTCCGCCGATGGCTGAGGCCGCGCACAAGCTGAGCGGCTCCGAGCGCGCCGCGGTGCTGCTCCTCACCCTCGGGGAGAAGGAGGCCGCCGAGGTGCTGCGCCACATGGGCCCCAAGGAGGTGCAGAAGGTGGGCCTGGCGATGGCCCAGGTGGGCAGCGTCTCCAAGGAGGAGGTGAGCGCCATCCTGGACGAGTTCATCCAGGAGGTGCAGCAGCAGACCGCGCTCGGGGTCGGCAGCGACGAGTACCTGCGCAAGGTGCTGGTCGAGGCCCTGGGCGAGGACAAGGCGAGCGGCCTCATCGACCGCATACTCATCGGGCGCAACACCAAGGGCCTGGACGCCCTCAAGTGGATGGACGCGCGCGCGGTGGCGGAGATCATCCGCCTCGAGCACCCCCAGATCATCGCCATCGTGCTTTCCTACCTGGATCCGGATCATGCCGCCGAGGTGCTCTCCTTCCTGCCCGAGCGGCTGCGTCCCGACGTGGTCATGCGCATCGCGCTGCTGGACGGCATCCCGCCCGCGGCCCTCCAGGAGCTGGACGAGATCCTGGAGAAGCAGTTCGCGGGCAACGACAACGTCAAGACCTCCTCGGGCGTGGGCGGCATCAAGCGCGCCGCCGATATCCTCAACTTCATGGAGAGCTCGGTCGAGAGCCAGATCCTGGAGACGATCAAGGAGGCCGACGCCGAGCTCAGCCAGCAGATCCAGGACAAGATGTTCGTCTTCGAGAACCTGGTGGACGTGGACGACCGCGGCATCCAGGCCCTGCTGCGCGAGGTCTCGACCGAGACGCTCATCCTGGCGCTCAAGGGCGCCGACGAGGCGATCAAGGAGAAGATCTTCAAGAACATGTCCAAGCGCGCGGCCGAGATGCTCAAGGAGGACCTGGAGGCCAAGGGCCCGGTGCGCGTCTCCGAGGTGGAGGCGGCGCAGAAGGAGATCCTGGCCATCGCCCGCCGCATGGCCGAGTCCGGCGAGCTCGTGCTGGGCGGCAAGGGCGAGGAGTTCGTCTGAGGTGCCCGGGCGCATCCTCTCCGGCGAGCAGGCCGCCGGCCGCTGCGAGCGCTGGGAGCTGCCGGAGGTGGGGGGGGGTTCCCACGGCCCCACCGCCCGCCAGCTCGAGGAGATCCAGCGCGCCGCCTGGGAGGAGGGCTTCGCCGCAGGCCGCCGGGAGGGGCTGGAGCGCGGCGCCGCCGAGGTGCGCGCGCGCGTGGCCGCGCTCGAACGGGTGCTGGACGCGCTCGCCGCGCCGCTGGCGGCGGTGGACGAGGCGGTGGAGGAGGAGCTCGTGGCGCTGGCGCTCGCGGTCGCGCGCCAGATCATACGGCGCGAGCTGCGCACCAGCCCGGGCGAGGTGGTGGCCGCGGTGCGCGAGGCGCTCGCCGCGCTTCCGTCCGGCGCGCGTTCGGTGCGCCTGGTGCTGCACCCGGAGGACGCCGCCATCGTGCGCGAGACCCTGAGCGCGCCCGAGGACGAACGCCGCTGGCGCATCGAGGAGGATCCCACCCTGACGCGTGGCGGCTGCCGGGTGCTCACCGAGACCTCCCACGTGGACGCCACCGTGGAGCGGCGCCTGGGCGCCGTGATCGCGCGCGTGCTCGGCGGTGAGCGCGAGGAGGACGCGGGGGATGGCGATGGCGGCGCCTGACCCCGGGACGCTTCCCGCACGCTGGCGTCAGGCGCTGGCCGCGCGGCGCGCGCGCCTCGGCGCGCCGCCCCGTCCCGTGGTCGAGGGCAAGCTCGTGCGCATGGTTGGCCTCACGCTGGAGGCCGTTGGCTGCTCGGCGCCGGTGGGCGGGCGCTGCCAGGTGATCGGCGCCGACGGTCGTGCCATCGAGGCGGAGGTGGTGGGCTTCGCCGGCGAGCGGCTGTTCCTGATGCCCACCGGGGACCTCCATGGGCTCACGGCCGGCGCACGGGTGGTGCCGGTGGGGTCCAAGCTTTCGGTGCCGGTGGGCGAGGGGCTGCTCGGGCGCGTGATCGACGGGGCGGCCCGCCCGCTGGACGGGCGCGGCCCGCTCGAGGCGCAGGCCCGCGTGCCATTGAGCGGGCGTCCCCTCAACCCCATGGCGCGGCCGCCCATCCGCGAGCCGCTCGACGTGGGCGTGCGCGCGATCAACGCGCTGCTGACCGTGGGGCGCGGTCAGCGGCTCGGACTCTTCGCCGGCAGCGGCGTGGGCAAGAGCGTGCTGCTCGGAATGATGACGCGCTTCACCGGGGCCGACGTGACCGTGGTCGCGCTCATCGGCGAGCGGGGGCGGGAGGTCAAGGAGTTCGTCGAGGGCATCCTCGGGCCCGAGGGCATGCGCCGCGCCGTGGTGGTGGCCACGCCCGCGGACCACCCGCCCCTGATGCGGCTGCACGGGGCGTGGGTGGCCACCAGCATCGCCGAGTGGTTCCGTGACCGCGGGCTCGACGTGCTGCTCCTCATGGACTCGCTCACGCGCTTCGCCCAGGCCCAGCGCGAGATCGCGCTCGCCATCGGCGAGCCGCCGGCCACCAAGGGCTATCCGCCCTCGGTGTTCGCGCGCCTGCCCCAGCTCGTCGAGCGCGCCGGCACGGGCGACCGGGGCGGCTCCATTACGGCCTTCTACACCGTGCTCACCGAGGGCGACGACCACAACGACCCCATCGCCGACGCCGCGCGCGCCATCCTCGACGGCCATGTGGCGCTCTCCCGCGAGCTCGCCGAGGCCGGCCACTACCCGGCCATCGACGTGGAGGGCTCCATCAGCCGCGCCATGAACGAGATCACCGACCGCGACCACCAGGGGGCGGCAAGGCGTTTCCGCGAGCTCTACAGCCTCTACCGCCGCAACCGCGACCTCATCAGCGTGGGTGCCTACGAGCGTGGCAACGACCCGCGCCTCGACGAGGCGGTGAGCATGCATCCCCGCCTCATGGAATTCCTGCGCCAGGGGCAGGACGAGCGCGTGCCCTATACCGAAAGCGTGAGCGCGCTCAAGGCCTTGCTGGCGGAATCGGCCGGCTGACGGAAGCCCGGCGCGCAGGAGGCGCGTCTTCCCGCTTCAGGACGCGCCCTTCCGGCCGCTAATCACGGTCAGGGGAGACGTGCCTGCTGGCACGGGAAGTGCTTAAGTCTCGGCAGCGGACCCGGCGGGTCCGGGAGGTGTAGCGATGGACCCGGCCAAGGCAGCGGACAGGATGAAGCCGATCAAGGATCTGGCGGGGCTCGAGGAGCGCAGCGCCGCCCGCGTGATGGCGGAGTGGCGGCGCCTGCTCGCGCGCGAGGAGAAGAAGCTGAGCGAGCTCAGCGCCTACCGCGACGAGTACGCCCAGCGCTTCCGAACGGGCGCGGCCGTGCCCGGTCGCTCCCTCTACGAGCACCGCGCCTTCCTCGCGCGGCTCAACCACGCCATCGCCGAGCAGGCGCGTCGCGTGGCCGAAGTCCGGCGCGAGTACCGCGTGGCGGTGGCCGCCTGGGAGCGGCGGCGCAGCCGCACGCAGGCGCTCGGCAAGCTCATCGAGGGCCACGAGCGTGCCGCCCGGCAGGAGGAGATACGGCGCGAGCAGCGCGAGAGCGACGAGTTCGCCCTGCGCCTGGCCGGACGCGGCCATGCCGCCTGAGGCGAAGCCCCGCGAGCGAGGCTGAAGACGGATGAGCGAGACGCCCCTGAACGCCCTCGACGCGCTCGGCGCCGGCACGGCGGCCGCGCGCGGCGAGGAGGCCGGCACCGGGGCTTCCACGGTGGAGATCGGCTCAGGGCCCTCCACCGGGGACGGGCGGCCGGCTTTCGCCCAGGTCTTGGCCCGCCGGCTCGCCGGCGCCCGGGAGGGCGAGGCCGAGGGCGACGCCGAAGGCGCGTCACCCGACGGGATGCCCATGGGGGATGCCGGGGACGAGGCGCTCGCCGCGCTGTTCGCCCCTCCGGCGGTTTCACCCGGGGCCGCCGCTGCGCCGGTGCGGGAGGCGTCAGAAGGCGTCGCAGGCGACGGCGGGCCGCCCGCGCCCGGCGCGCCGCCCGTGACCGGCGAGCAGGCGCCGGGAGTCCCGCCGGCATCCGGCGTCTTCGCGCTCCAGGCCGGTGCCGCGCTGGAGCACGGCGCCGATGGAGACAGCGACGGGATCCCGGTTCCGCAGCCGCGCCGTATGGCCGGACAGGCGGCGGCGCGGCTGGCGCCGGGGCACTCCCCGGGCCTGCCGGGCACGGCCGCACAGGCGGCAGACCGGTCCGCGCCCGGGCTGGCCACGGGGGGGCTGGAGGGGGCGGATCCCGCGGGCCTGGGCCCTGCTGCCGCCTCGAGCGGCGAGGCCCCTGAGGCGCGCCGCTTGCCGGAGGTCCTGACCGAGGCGATCGTCCGCCAGGCCGCCGTCGGGGCCGTCCGGCCGTCCGGCGACCAGGGTCCGTCGCCGCAGGCGGCGGCCGGTGCGGGTGCCGCCGCGCCCTTTGCGGCCTCTCCGCCGGCTGGCCCCGTCCCAGGGGATGGGATGCCGGTGCAGGGCGTGCCGGACGATGCGCTCTGGCTCGGACGGGCCGTGGACGATCCCCGCTGGGCCGACGGGCTGGGCGAGCGTATCACCTGGATGGCGGGCCGTGGCCTGCATCAGGCCACCCTGCGCCTCAACCCGCCGCAGCTGGGCAGTCTGGAGATCCGCCTCAGCGTCTCTCCCCAGGACGGGCAGACCACCGTCGCATTCCATGTCCAGAACCCGGACGCGCGTGACGCCCTGCAGGCGGCCCTGCCGCGCCTGCGCGAGATGATGGCCGAGGCCGGCCTGCAGCTCGCCGACGCCGCCGTCTCCTATCAGGACCGCGGCGGGATGGCCCGGGACGGGCAGGGCGGCGTCACGCCCGGCGGGCTCGCGCTGGAGCTCGCGGCCGCTGCCGAGGGCGCAGGCGGCGAGCCGCAGCCGTCGGGATCGTCGCGCATCGTACGCGGCCTGCTCGACACCTACGCCTGATTCCCCCCGACGCCCGCCCCGCGGGCCCTGCAGTCCCCGCCCCATAGGCACCGCCTGGCCGATCGAAGCGGGACGGGCGGAAGGCGGTGCGTGTCGTGTCCGCTCGGGTCCCGAGGGCCAGCGCTCGCGTCCGTCCCCGCCGTCGGCCGGCCGTCGCCGTGCGGCGGCATGCCGCGGTCGTGCCGTCGGTTCGGCGGCACCGATCCCGTCCTTCCCGCGCAGCGCACGCCAAGCCTCTGAAGATCCACCGAGATTGTGTTGCCTTTCGTGGCACATGTCTTGCTTTGACCGGATGAGGGCACAAGAGGAGACGGACCCATGGCGGACGACGAGGACAAGGATCTGGCCGAGGGCAAGAAGGGGAGCGGCAGCATGAAGCTGGTCATCGTCGCGGTGGTCGCCGCCACGCTGGTGGCCACCGGCGGCACCTTCGGCGTGCTCTGGTTCACGGGCGCGCTGTCGGGCGGCAAGGCCGCGGCCGAGGGCCAGCAGGCGCACGGCGACGGCGCGGCCGGGGCGGAGGAGGCGGAAGAGAAGGAGCAGCATCCGCCCACCTACATCGCCCTCGATCCGCCCTTCGTCGTCAACTTCGACAACCCCACCGTGGCGCGCTTCCTCCAGGTCAAGGTGCAGGTGATGACCCGCGATCCCGAGGTGGCCAAGGCCATCGAGGAGCACATGCCGGTCATACGCAACAACCTGGTCATGCTCTTCAGCGGCCAGAAGTACGAGGAGGTGGCCACGCGCGAGGGCAAGGAGCGCCTGCGCAAGCAGACGCTCGCCGAGATCCGGAAGGTGCTCGAGGAGCGCATCGGCAGGCCGGGCGTGGAGGACGTCTACTTCACGGCCTTCGTGATGCAGTAGGGCGGCCATGGCGGTCAACGACGTCCTTTCCCAGGAGGAGATCGATGCCCTGCTCAGCGGCATCGAGGGCGGCGAGGTCGAGACGGGAGGCGACGAGCCGCCGGAGGCCGACGACGGCGGCATCCGGTCTTACGACTTCACCAGCCAGGACCGCATCGTGCGCGGGCGCATGCCCACGCTCGAGATGGTCAACGAACGCTTCGCGCGCCACTTCCGCATCAGCCTCTTCAACATGCTGCGGCGCACGGCCGAGATCTCGGTCGGCGGCGTGCAGATGCTCAAGTTCGGCGAGTACGTGCACCGCCTCTACGTGCCCACCAGCCTCAACCTGGTGCGGGTCAAGCCCCTGCGCGGCACGGCGCTCGTCATCATCGACCCCAAGCTGGTCTTCACCGTGGTGGACAACTTCTTCGGCGGCAACGGACGCCTGCACGCCAAGATCGAGGGGCGCGAGTTCACGCCCACCGAGATGCGCATCATCCAGATCATGCTCGACCACGCCTTCAAGGACCTGCACGAGGCCTGGGCCCCGGTGCTGCCGCTCGAGTTCGAATATCTGAATTCCGAGGTCAATCCCCAGTTCGCCAACATCGTCAGCCCCTCGGAGATCGTGGTGGTGAGCAGCTTCCAGATCGAGCTCGAGGGCGGCGGGGGCGAGCTGCACGTGACCATTCCCTACTCAATGATCGAGCCGATCCGCGAGCTGCTGGATGCGGGCGTGCAGAGCGACCGCAGCGAGATGGACGAGCGCTGGTCCGAGGCGCTGCGTTACGGGGTGCACGACTCGCAGGTGGAGCTCTCGAGCACGCTGGTCGAGACGACGCTCTCGCTGCGCGAAGTGGTCGAACTCAAGCCCGGCGACATCATCACCGTGGAGCTGCCGGAGGAGGTGACCCTGAGCGCCGAGGGCGTGCCGCTGTTCCACGGCGTGTTCGGGGTCTCGAACGGCAAGAACGCGGTCAAGATCACGCGCCGGGTGGAGCGGCCGCCGGAGCTCAAGACCTCCCTGCTGGCGCTGCCCGAGCTCCAGGGGCGGTCCCGGGGGGAGAAGCCCGCGCAGTGAGCGCCCGCCGGCGTTGACGGGAGGAGCCTCTCATGAGCGAGAACGAGGTCGAGGGCGAGGTGCAGCAGGGCGGCGGCGCCGCCGACGAGTGGGCCGCGGCGCTGGCCGAGCAGCAGGCGGCCGAGCAGGCCGAGGGGCCGCAGCCGCAGGAGGGCGGCGAGCCGGCCGCGGCGGACGCCAACAGCGGCGACGGCGGCGGCGACGCCCGCGGGGCCTATGCCAAGGCGGCCTTCCAGGCGCTCGAGGCCGAGGTCGGGCGTGGCGACGGCGAGGACGTGAACCTGGACCTGATCCTGGACGTGCCCGTCACGCTCTCGATGGAGATCGGCCGCACCCAGATCACCATCCGCAACCTGCTCCAGCTCAACCAGGGCTCGGTGGTGGAGCTCGACCGCCTCGCGGGCGAGCCCATGGACGTGCTCGTCAACGGCACGCTCATCGCCCACGGCGAGGTGGTGGTGGTGAACGAGAAGTTCGGTATCCGCCTCACGGACGTGGTGAGCCCCGCCGAGCGCATCCGACGGCTGAAGTGAGATGGCCCGCATGCGCGCGCCAAGGCTCCCGATCCTGCTCGCGCTGAGCGCGGACCAGGCCCTCGCGGCGGCGACCGGTCCCGAGCCTGTGGGGGCCGGTGCGCTGGCGCAGGTGGCGCTCGCGCTCGCTCTGGTGCTGGCGCTGCTCGGGGGCGCGGCCTGGCTCCTGCGCCGCCTCGGGCGCATCCCCGGCGCGGGCGCCGGTGCGGTGCGGGTGCTGGGCGGGGTCGCCCTCGGCGCGCGCGAGCGCCTGGTGCTGGTGGAGGTGGGCGGCACCCAGCTCCTGCTGGGCGTGGCGCCCGGCCGGGTGCAGACCCTCCACGTGCTCGAGCGTCCCGTCGCCGCCACACCCGCCGGGCAGGGGGAAGGCGGCTTCGCGGCGCGGCTGAGGGGCGCCATGGGCCGCGGCCGCACGGAGGATGGCGGGCCGTGAGCCGGCTGCGGGCATGGGGCATGCCGCTCGCAGCGCCGGCTCTGGGCCTGCTCGCGCTGGCTGCCGGCGCCGCGGCCGAGGCGGCACCGGCGCTGCCGGCGCTCACCGTGCGCAGCGACGGGGCCGGCGGGGAGACCTGGTCGCTCAGCGTCCAGATCCTCCTCCTGATGACGGCGCTCACGCTGCTGCCGGCGGGCCTCATGATGATGACCGCCTTCACGCGCATCGTCATCGTGTTGGCCATCCTGCGCCAGGCCCTCGGCACCGTGCAGACGCCCTCCAACCAGATCCTCATCGGGCTCGCCCTGTTCCTCACCGTGTTCGTCATGTATCCGGTCTTCGACCGGATCAACCGCGAGGCCCTCCAGCCCTACCTCTCCGACCAGATAGGGCTGCAGGAGGCGGCCCGGCGCGCATCCGTGCCGCTGCGCCGGTTCATGCTCGCGCAGACCCGGGAGGAGGACCTGGCGCTGTTCGCGCGTCTGGCCGGGCGCGAGCTGGAGGATCCGGAGCACGCACCCTTCTCGGTGCTGGTGCCGAGCTTCGTGACGAGCGAGCTCAAGACCGCCTTCCAGATCGGCTTCCTCATCTTCATCCCCTTCCTCGTGATCGATCTCGTGGTGGCGAGCGTGCTCATGTCCATGGGCATGATGATGCTCTCGCCCATGATCGTCTCGCTCCCCTTCAAGCTCATGCTGTTCGTGCTGGTGGACGGGTGGGCGCTGGTCATGGGCGCGCTCGCCTCGAGCTTCTACCTGTGAGGCCGGGGTAGTGACTCCCGAGACCGTCATCGAGCTGGGCAGGCAGGCGCTGTGGCTGACGGCGCTGCTGGCCGCCCCCCTGCTGGGGTCGGCGCTCGTGGTCGGGCTGCTCGTGGGCATCTTCCAGGCGGCGACGCAGATCAACGAGATGACCCTCAGCTTCATCCCCAAGCTGCTGGTGCTGGCGCTGGCCCTGGCGCTGGCGGGTCCGTGGATGCTGCAGCTCGCCGTCGGCTTCACGCGCCGGCTCATCGAGTCGGTGCCGGGCATGATCGGCTAGCCATGGAGCTGCTGGCGCTGCGGCTCGAGGAATGGCTCCCGGTAGCGCTGCTCGTGCTCGCGCGCGTGGCGGGCTTCCTCGCGGCCGCCCCCCTCATCGGCACGCGCATGGTGCCGCGGCGCGTGCGGGCGGGCCTGGCCGCGCTGCTCACCTGGGTGCTGGTGCCGCTCGCCCCGCCGGCGGACGTCCGGGCCGCGGAGGGGGCGCTCCTGGCCGCCGCGGCCGTCGAGACCGCCCTCGGCTTCGCCATGGGCTTCGCGCTCCAGCTCGTCTTCGCCGCGCTCGTCTATGGGGGCCAGGCGCTGGGGCTGAGCATGGGGCTCGGTTTCGCCTCCATGGTGGATCCGCAGAACGGGGTGCAGGTGCCGGTGGTGAGCCAGTTCTACGTGGTCGCCGGCGTCCTCCTGTTCCTCGCCCTGGGCGGCCACCTGCTGCTGGTGCTGCTGCTCGCCGAGTCCCTGCGCGCCGTCCCCCCGGGCGCCGCCGCCCTCGGCCCCGAGGCCCTGGGACGGCTGGTTGAGTGGGGCGCGGCGCTCTTCGCCCATGGCCTGCTCGTGGTGCTGCCGGCCGTGACCGCCATCCTCATCGTCAATCTCGCCTTCGGCGTCGTCACGCGCGCCGCGCCGCAGCTCAACATCTTCGCCGTGGGCTTCCCGGTCACGATCCTCGTCGGCTTCGCGGTGCTCGCGATCACCCTGCCGCAGCTCCTGCCGCGCTTCGAGGCGCTGCTGCTGGATGCGGCCGCCCTCGTGCGGGCGCTCACCGGAGGGGGCTGAGCGATGGCCGAGGACACGGGCCAGGAACGCACCGAACGCGCCACCCCCAAGCGCCTGCGCGAGGCCCGCGAGCGCGGGCAGGTGGCCCGTTCGCGCGAGCTCAACACCGCGCTGGTGATGCTGGCGGGCGCAGGCGTGCTGATGGCCGCCGGCGGCGACATGGCCGCCGGCGCGCTGGCGCTGATGCGGGAGGGGCTGAGCCTGCACGGTGCCGACCTGCAGACCCCCCAGGCCATGGTCGCCCGCCTGGCCGACGCCCTCGGGGCGGGCTTCCTGGCCGTCACGCCGCTCCTCGCCGCGGTGACGCTCGCGGCGGCGCTGGCGCCGCTCGCCGTGGGCGGCTGGGTCTTCAGCTCCAAGGCGGTGGCCTTCCGTGCCGAGAAGCTCGACCCCGTCAAGGGCCTCAAGCGGATCTTCTCGGCCCAGGGGCTCATGGAGCTCGTCAAGGCCCTGGTCAAGTTCGCGCTCGTGGGCAGTGTCGCGGTGGGCGCGCTGTGGTGGGAGGCCGACGCGGTGCTCGGCCTGGCCGCGCAGGCGCTGGGGCCTGCCATGGCCCATGCCGGTCTCATCTTCACGCAGGTCTTCCTGCTGCTGAGCGCGAGCCTGCTGCTCATCGCCGCGGTGGACGTGCCCTTCCAGCTCTGGAACCACGCGCGCCAGCTGCGCATGACGCGCCAGGAGCTCAAGGACGAGCTCAAGGAGACCGAGGGCCGCCCCGAGGTGCGAAGCCGCATCCGCCAGATCCAGCGGCGCATGGCCGAGCAGCGGATGATGGCCGAGGTGCCAAAGGCCGACGTGGTGGTCACCAACCCCACGCACTACGCCGTGGCGCTGCGCTACGACGAGGCCCGCCACCGCGCCCCCGTGGTGGTGGCCAAGGGCGCGGACCTGGTCGCCCAGCGCATCCGCCTCGTGGCCCAGGGCGCAGGCGTGCCGGTGGTCGAGCTCGCGCCGCTGGCGCGCGCCCTCTACGCCAGCACCGATCTCGGGCGGGAGATCCCGGCCGCGCTCTACGTGGCCGTGGCCCACGTGCTCGCCTACGTCTATCAGCTCAGGAGCGCGCGCGCCGCCGGCGCGCCGGAGCCGCCGCCTCCCGCGGAGGTGCCGGTGCCCGAGGACCTCGCGCGCGCCGCACCGGGGAGGTAAGCAGCCATGAATGCGGGAGCGATGCAGCTCGGCCTGCGCGAGGTGGCCCGCAGCGGCCTGGGCGTGCCGCTGCTGCTGGTGATGGTGCTGGCGATGATGGTGCTGCCGCTGCCGCCGCTGGCGCTGGACGTGCTCTTCACCTTCAACATCTCGCTGTCGCTGGTGATCCTCCTGGTGGTGCTCTACACCCTGCGGCCGCTGGACTTCGCGGTCTTCCCCACCGTGCTGCTGGGCGCCACCCTCCTGCGGCTCGCCCTCAACGTCGCCTCGACCCGCGTGGTGCTGCTCGAGGGCCACACCGGCACCGACGCCGCCGGACGCGTGATCGAGGCCTTCGGCGAGTTCGTGGTGGGCGGCAGCTACACCGTCGGCATCGTGGTCTTCACCATCCTGGTGATCATCAACTTCGTGGTGGTGACCAAGGGCGCCGGGCGCGTCTCCGAGGTGAGCGCGCGCTTCACGCTCGATGCCCTGCCCGGCAAGCAGATGGCCATCGACGCCGACCTCAACGCCGGCATCCTCACCCAGGAGGAGGCCAAGGCGCGGCGCGAGGAGATCGCGCGCGAGGCCGATTTCTACGGGGCCATGGACGGCGCCAGCAAGTTCGTGCGCGGCGACGCCATCGCGGGGCTGCTGATCCTGTTCATCAACATCATCGGCGGGCTCGCCGTGGGCACGCTGCAGCACGGCATGTCCGTGGGGGACGCGGCGCGCACCTACACCCTGCTCACCATCGGCGACGGCCTGGTGGCGCAGATCCCCTCGCTCATGCTCTCGACCGCCACGGCGGTGATCGTCACCCGCATCTCGGCCGCCCACGACGTCACCCAGCAGGTCCTTTCCCAGATTTTCGGCCACCCGCGCGCGCTCGCGGTCACGGGCGGTGTGCTCGCGCTGCTCGGCCTCGTGCCGGGGATGCCCAACGCGGCCTTCCTCACCCTGGGCGCCGCCTGCGGAGGTGGTGCCTGGCTGCTCGCGAAGCGCACGCGGGCCGAGCTGGTGGAGGCGCAGCCGCAGCAGCCCGAGGAGGAGCGCCCGCCCTCGGAGCGGGATCTCTCCTGGGAGGACGTGCAGCCGGTGGACCTGATCGGGCTCGAGGTGGGCTACCGCCTGATCCCGCTCGTGGACCGCAGCCAGGGCGGCGAGCTCATGGCGCGCATCAAGGGGGTGCGCAAGAAGCTCTCGCAGGAGCTCGGCTTCCTCATCCAGCCGGTGCACATCCGCGACAACCTCGACCTCGCCCCCAACGCCTACCGCATCAGCATTCTCGGGGTGCCGGCGGGCGAGGGCGAAGTGCACCCTGACCGCGAGCTCGCCATCGACCCCGGCACGGCGAGCGGGCCGCTCGAGGGCCTCCGCACCAAGGACCCGGCCTTCGGGATGGAGGCGGTGTGGATCGAGCCTGCGCGCCGGGAGGAGGCCCAGGCGCTCGGCTACACTGTGGTGGACCCCGCCACCGTCATCGCCACCCACCTCAGCGTGGTGCTGCAGCAGCACGCGGCCGAGCTCCTCGGCCACGAGGAGGTGCAGCAGATGCTCGACGTGCTGGCGCGCACCTCGCCCAAGCTGGTCGAGGACCTGGTGCCCAAGGCCCTGCCGCTCAGCGTGGTGGTCAAGGTGCTCCAGAACCTGCTCGCCGAGGGTGTGCCGGTGCGGGACATGCGCACCATCGCCGAGACGCTGGCGGAGCACGCCCCCAGGAGTCAAGACCCCGACACCCTCACCGCCGCGGTGCGTGTCGCCCTCGGCCGGCACATCGTCCAGCACATCAATGGGATGGCCGGGGAGCTGCCGGTGGTCACCCTCGACCCGTCCCTGGAACAGTTGTTGCAGCAGTCCGCGCAGGGAGAGGGCGGTCCGGTGCTGGAGCCCGGGCTGGCCGAACGGCTCCAGCGGGAGCTCGAGGAGATCGCGAGACGGCAGGAGATGGCAGGCCAGCCCACGGTGCTCCTGGTTCCGCAGCCCATCCGGATGTGGCTGGCACGCTGGCTGCGCGCATCCATCCGCGGGCTCCATGTGCTGGCCTACCAGGAGATCCCGGACGGCCGCCGCATCCGCGTGGTGGCGAGCCTGGGCGGCGCGGCCCCCTCGCTGGGCCAGCAGGCGCGGAGCCGGGCCTAGCGCCGCCGCCCCGACGACGGAGCTGAACGCGCATGCGAATCAAGCGCTACTTCGCCCCGGACATGCGCCAGGCCATCGCCCAGGTGCGCGAGGAGCTTGGCCCGGACGCGGTGATCCTGTCTTCGCGGCGCACGGGCGGCGGTGTCGAGCTCGTCGCCGCCACCGACTACGACGAGGCCCTGCTCCAGGCCGAGCTCGGCGCGGCTGCGGAGCCGGCGCCGCAGGGGCAGGCGGCTGCCGGCGGCAAGCGCCCGGCGGCGGAGGCGGCCGCCGACGGCACGCCGCCGCAGGGCGCGGAGGTCGCGGGGGAGCGGGACCCGCGCGCACGGCAGCGCATCGTCTGGGCCCAGGACCCCGCCATCGCCGAGATGCGCCAGGAGATCCAGTCCCTGCGCGGCCTGATCGAGGAGGGGCTCTCGCGGCTCGCCTGGGGCGAGCTCGGCCGGCGCGCGCCCCAGCGGGCCGAGCTCCTGCGCCGGCTCGCGGCCCTGGGGCTGGAGCCTGCGGTGGCGGCGGCGCTCGCCGAGCGCGTCCCCCCGACCGAGCCCGCCGACCGGGCCTGGCGGCACGCCCTCGCCGAGCTCGCCCGCCGGCTGCCGGTGGCCGACGACGAGCTGCTGGACGCGGGCGGCATCGTCGCCCTCGTGGGGCCTACAGGCGTGGGCAAGACCACGACCGTGGCCAAGCTCGCCGCCCGCTTCGCCCTGCGCCACGGCCAGCGCTCGGTGGCCCTGGTCAGCACCGACAGCTTCCGGGTGGGTGCCCACGACCAGCTCCTCACCTACGGACGCCTGCTGGGGGTGCCGGTGCGCACCGCCGCCGACCGCGAGGAGCTGGGGCGCGTGCTGCAGGGCCTGCTCGACCGTCGCCTCGTGCTCATCGACACCGCCGGCATGAGCCAGCGGGATCTCCGCCTGAGCGAGGCCCTGGGCGCGCTCGCAGGGGTGCCGATGGTGCGGCGCTACCTGGTGCTCTCCGCGGCCTCCCAGCCGAGCGCCATGGACGAGGCCGCGCGCGCCTTCGGCGCCGCCGGGCTCGACGGCTGCGTGCTCACCAAGCTGGACGAGGCCGGCACGCTGGGCGAGGCGCTCTCGGTGGCGATCCGCCACCGCCTGCCGGTGGCCTGGCTCAGCGACGGGCAGCGCGTGCCGGAGGACCTGCACCCGGCGCGCGCACACGTGCTGGTGAGCAAGGCGGTGGCGGCCGCGCGCGCCGGGGCGACGGACGAGGACGCGCTCGCGGCCTCCCTGGGAAAGGTGGCGGGCCATGCTGGGTGGTGAGCGGGGCGTGGATCAGGCCGCAGGGCTGCGCCGCCTGATGGCGCCGCGCCCGGTGCGCGTGATCGCCGTCACCAGCGGCAAGGGCGGCGTCGGCAAGACCAACGTCTCGGTCAACCTCTCGGTCGCGCTCGCACAGGCGGGCCGTGAGGTGATGCTGCTCGACGCCGACCTTGGGCTGGCCAACGTGGACGTGCTGCTCGGCCTGCAGGTGCGGCGCAACCTCTCCCACGTGCTCGAGGGCGGCTGCACCCTCGAGGAGGTCATCGTCCCGGGCCCGGCGGGCGTGCGCATCGTGCCGGCCGCCTCCGGGGTCGCCCGCATGGCCGGCCTGAGCACGGCCGAGCATGCCGGCCTCATCCGCGCCTTCAGCGAGCTCGGCGACAGCCTCGACGTGCTGGTGGTGGACACCGCCGCCGGCATCTCGGACAGCGTCATCGCCTTCACCAAGGCGGCACAGGAGGTGATCGTGGTCGTGTGCGACGAACCGGCGTCCATCACGGACGCCTACGCGATGATCAAGGTGCTGAACCGGGAGCATGGTCTGGAGCGCTTCCATGTCCTGGCCAACATGGTCCGCAGCGCCCAGGAGGGCCACGAGCTCTACCGCAAGATCGCGGCCGTGACGGGGCGCTTCCTGGAGGCGACCCTGCACTTCATGGGGGTGGTCCCCTACGACGAGCAGCTGCGCAAGGCCGTGCAGCGGCAGAAGGCCGTGGTGGAGGCCTATCCGCGCAGCCGCGCCGCCCTCGCATTCAAGAATCTGGCCCAGAAGGCCGATAACTGGCCCGTACCGCGGCAGCCGCGCGGCCACCTGGAGTTCTTCGTCGAGCGGCTGCTGGCGGCCGGGACGGCCCCGGACCTGGAGGCGGCGCCGTGAGCGCGGCTCGGGAGCGTGGAGGGCGGGGAGGCGCGCTGCGCGGGACGCGAGGACCGTCCCTGGCGCTCGTCGGCGGCCTTCCCTGGCCGCCGACGCCCGCGCAACCCGCCTCCCCGCCCTCCTTTGGGACGGGGTGGGTGGAAGGAAAGGAGGTGCGTCGAATCGGCGCGCGGCCTCAGGCGGGGTTGGCCGAGACCACCTGCGCCCCCCTCCCTCACCCTCCCCCCGCAAGCGGGGGGAGGGCCGGGGAGGGGGGGACGGCCCCGGCAGGGAGGGCGGCGCGGACGCGGGCGCGCGGAGCGCGCAGG
>Ga0256839_1001771_pt1 | contig 25473 bp, 23 predicted proteins | sample 354166metaG_FD_185968 | JGI IMG/M metagenome (GOLD analysis project Ga0256839, IMG submission 185968) | Hydrothermal vent microbial communities from Mid Atlantic Ridge, Atlantic Ocean - 354-166 | ecosystem: Environmental > Aquatic > Marine > Hydrothermal vents | place: Atlantic Ocean: Mid... | reverse complement strand
GGCGGCCCATTTCCATCGCGGCGATCTGCGCTGATGTTCTGGCCCGCACGCTAGAGCGCTGCCAAGTTAAGGTCGAAATTCTGGGCTTTACCACCCGCGCATGGAAAGGCGGTCAATCCCGCGAGGCATGGCTGGCGGCCGAACGCCCTGCCACGCCGGGGCGGCTGAATGACCTTCGCCATATCATCTATAAATCAGCCGATACCCCGTGGCGGCGCGCGCGGCCCAATTTAGGCCTGATGATGAAAGAAGGCTTGTTGAAAGAAAACATTGATGGCGAGGCGCTGGAATGGGCCTATCGGCGCATGTTGCGACGTTCCGAGGCGCGCAAAATCATGATGGTAATATCCGATGGCGCGCCGGTGGATGACAGCACGCTGTCGGTTAACCCCGCATCCTTTCTGGAAAAACACCTGCGCGATGTGATCGACATGGTCGAAAGCCGTAAAATGGTTGAGCTGATCGCCATCGGCATCGGCCATGATGTGACGCGATATTACGAACGGGCCGTGACCATTACCGATGTCGAACAGCTGGCGGGCGCGATGACCGAACAGCTGGCATCATTATTTGAAGCAGACGCGCGCAAACGAAAACAGCGTTTGGCCAGCTAGGTCACTATACTGCCAGCAATCACCGGTCTATTTGCATTCGCAAATAACCGGCCTGCCCTTGGCGGTGGCCTCGCTTTGCTCGGCTTTGGCTTAGCGTGTGCGGCGAACCGGCCCGCTATGTTTCTTGGTTTCAGATGGTTTTGCCTGTTCTTTTAGCTCGGGCTTGCGCCGGCGTATGACCCAGAACAAAACCGATAACGTAAAAAACACTGGCGCGGCGGGCCATAGCAAAACCGGTAAAACCCCGTATTCCCAGATATCAGGCGACAAATAGCGTTCAATCGCGGGCTGCACCACTTGCAGGCTGCCAAAATGGATTTGCGCCCAGATTTGCCCGATCGGCGCAAAGCCGAATTCATCCGATAAATAACCTTGGGTGGCGCGCCAGTCAAAATATGCGCTTGCCCCCGCTGCCAGCAGAAACAAAAAAGATAATATGCGTGCCATTTTCAAACCCCAGCCGGAAATCGGTTTTCATTCTCCCTTGTTTTAGGCAAACTGCGGCAAAGGTGCAAATGCCCTGAAATAAATCTGTTGTGAGAAACCGAAACAATGTTCCAGAACTTCACCGTTACGTCATCGCCAGAAACCGGCGCGCCGCGTCTTGAAGCCTTGCGAGAGGTTATGAAGGCCCAAAATATTGACGGGTTTCTGGTGCCCCGCGCCGATGCCCACCAAGGCGAAAATGTTGCCCCTTGTGATGAACGCCTTGCATGGTTGACAGGGTTCACCGGATCAGCAGGCAGTTGCGCTGTGCTGAACCACAAGGCCGGTGTTTTTATTGACGGGCGCTATCGCATTCAGGTCAAAACCCAGATTGATCTGGCGGCTTTTACCCCGGTTCACTGGCCCGAAACCACGGTGGCAGACTGGTTGGTTGAAAACCTGCCCGATGGAGGCGTGGTTGCGTTTGATCCGATGTTGCACAGTTATGACGAAATCAGAACCCTGACCAAAACGCTGGAGCCGGCGGGGATAAAACTGCATCGCTCAAAAAACCTTGTGGACAAGATATGGCAAGATCAACCCAGACCCCCGCAAGCTGTTATTACCCCGCATCCGGCTGAATTCTCAGGGCTTTCCAGCAGTAAAAAACGTAGCAACATTGCCAAAACCCTTATTGAAAACAATCTGGATGCTTTTGTTTTAACCCTGCCGGAATCAATTGCATGGTTGCTTAATATCCGCGGCAATGATGTGGAAAACACCCCCGTTGCGCTTTGTTTTGCGGTGCTGAAACCGGATGCTTCGCTTGATCTTTTTGTTGATCCCGCCAAGGTCAACCAGAGTTTGATTGACCATCTAGGCCCAAAAATCCGTATGCATAGCCCCCTTGATCTGGCGGATTTTCTGAAATCCCTGACCGGGAAAACCGGCCTTGATCGCACCACCGCCCCGATCTGGGTTTCCGATCAACTGGATAATCCCGACCAAAAGAATGAAACCGGAACAGCCGGATATGTCTGGAAAAGTGACCCTTGTATTCTGGCCAAAGCACAAAAAAACCGGACCGAGCTGGCCGGTGCGCGCGCCGCCCATCTGCGCGATGCCGTGGCCATGGTAAAGTTCTTGCAATGGGTGGATGAAACTGTGCCACAGGGCGGTATTTCTGAAATCGATGTGGCAAAAAAACTGGAAGGTTTTCGCAAAAACACCAATGCACTCAGGGATATTTCCTTTGAAACCATCAGCGCCAGCGGTCCCAATGGCGCGATTTGCCATTACCGCGTGGATGAAACCGGCAATCGCACCATTCAAAACCCCGATCTGTTATTGGTGGATAGCGGCGGTCAATATCTGGATGGCACAACCGATATTACCCGAACCATCCCCATCGGCGCGCCAACCGGTGACATGCAAAAAATGTTTACGCTGGTGCTGAAAGGCATGATTTCCATTTCAACCCTGCGCTGGCCTGCAGGGCGGGCGGGGCGCGATATTGACGGGTTTGCCCGCGCGGCCCTGTGGCAACAAGGGTTTGATTATGACCATGGCACCGGCCACGGGGTCGGGGCCTATCTTGGCGTTCATGAAGGCCCGGCGCGCATTTCCAGCCAAAGCGATGTGCCGGTATTAGCCAACATGATTCTTTCGAACGAGCCGGGATATTACCGTGAAAACCAATGGGGCATTCGCATTGAAAACCTGTTGATTGTCTTGCCGCCAAACATCCCCGCATCGGGAGATCGCGAAATGCTGGGCTTTGAAACCATAACATGGGTGCCAATTGATCGCCGCCTGATCGACCCGGGCCTGTTAAATGCCACCGAACTGGGCTGGATTAACCGGTACCATCAGCACGTATTGGAAAAGGTCGGTCCTTTGCTTGCCGGCAAAACACTGGCTTGGTTGAAAAATGCGTGCCAACCGGTCGCGTTGTAATTCCGGAGCGCGCATTTTATTCTGTGTTTCTACTCAAACAAGGAATACACCATGACCGGACCAAAAATTACACTAACCCCCGACCAGGGAACATGGGTGGTTCGGGCTGGCGGGGCAATATTGGCGGAATCCTCCAATGTAATAGAATTGCTTGAGGGGGATTATCCGGCAGTAATCTATTTCCCGCGCAATGATATCGCCATGGATTTTCTGGATAACACCGACCTGCAAACCACCTGCCCCTATAAAGGTGTGGCAAGCTATTTTTCCATTATTGGCAAAAGCAATACCATTGCCAACGCGGCATGGTCTTATGAAAATCCGGATAAGGGTGTTAATCGCATCAAAAACATGCTGGCTTTTGATATCCATAAAACCACGGTTGAAATGGTCTGACACAGGCGCTGTATTATAGCGCGGCGCGGGGGCTGTGGCTGCAACAGGCTTAATGCCAAACGCGCCGCTTCCTTCAGGAATGCTCCTCGCGGGCGCATTCGGCCAAGGCACGATTATAGGCCTTTAGCGCATCAATATGATATAATGCGCCCAGTAAATGCGGATCACCATCGGTAATTTCAACAATCGGGATAAGTTCGCAAGAGCCGCGATCAAACATCGGCAAAGCCTGCTCAAGACTGGCATCGGATTGCAGATAAACCCCTTGCGCAATCAGATCCTGACAGCGCAAATCTGACGGGCCGTTTTCTGCCCCTACCAGCCGCATTAACCGCCCCGTTGATATGGTCGCCAGCAAATATGCCTGAGGCCCGTCTGCCAGATGCACACCGCGCCGCTCCAGCACCGATAAAAAGAAAGATCGGTCCACCAATCGGCTGGTCAAGGCCGATGCCAAAGATACCGAAACCATCACGGCAATGCCGGCTTGCCAGTCTCCGGTCAGCTCAAAAACAATCAATGTGGTTGAAATCGGCGCCCCCAATACAGCCGCAGCCACCGCACCCATCCCCGCCAAGGCATAAAGCGTTTCAACACCGGAAACCCCCGGCGCAATCGCCGTAGCCACATAACCGAACGAAAGCCCGGTTAGCGCGCCAATCATCAATGATGGCGAAAAAATACCGCCCCCCATACGCCCTGCAAACGTAATTGCCACCGCAATTACTTTGACCACAACAAAGCTTACTGTTAGCCAAAAACCCATTTGCCCGGTCAATGCGCGTGATGTGGTCTCATAGCCAACCCCGATAATATGCGGAAACCAGATGGCAATAAGCCCCAGCAGCGCGCCCGCGACCGCAGGGCGCAACCAAATGGGCATACGGGTATTTTTTTGCAGCATATCACCCAGATCTTCGGCAACAAAGATTGCCTTGATCAATACATATGCCACCAGACCACATAACAATCCCAGCATCAAAAAAGCAGGCAATTCCTGATAAAACGACAGGTTGGCCGCTGGTAGCACAAATTCTGTTACATTGCCCATCTGCCACCGGCTCACCACAGTTCCGGCGACCGAGGCAATAACAATCGGCGCAAATGCATGTACCGCAAAATGCCGCAAAACCACCTCCAGCGCAAAAATTGTCCCCGCGATCGGCGCGTTAAAAGACGCCGAAACCGCCGCGGCTGCCGCGCAGCCCATCAAGTCTCGTGCGGTAATGCCATCGGCCCTGATCAGGTTGGAAACCCAGCTGGAAACCACCGCGCCAAAATGCACCACCGGCCCTTCGCGGCCGGTTGATCCGCCGGTAGACAAGGTAATCAGCGCAATGCCCGTGGCCAGAATGCCTTTGCGTTTATTGACCCTGCCATCGCGAAGGGCTGCACCTTCGATCACATTGGCCAAAGATTCCAGACGCCCGTCTTTGGTGAATAGTTTCAGCAAAATACCAACCGCCAATCCGCCCAGAATTGGCACGCTCAACACCCATATCCAGGGTAATTCCGCCAATTTTGAATGCAGGGCTTTGTCGCTGGCCCCGTAAATATTTTCTTGCAAAAAGTCGATCCCGACCCGAAAGCCAACCGCAACAAACCCCGCCACGATCCCGATGATCAGCGCAATTAACCAGAATTGCAGCTGGCTCGGGCCTTTGGCGCGTATCAACCGCCAGCCAAAACGCAGTTCTTTTCGAAACACCAATACCTGAAGTTTAATAAATCGGGTTAGCTCTGACACGGATTACCTTTTTCGCCGAATGCCGATACCGGCACCCAATTGAACGGGTTTTGATAGTTGGCCATGGGATTCTTGTAAATTTCCCAGCCTTTGCATGACCCATTCGGGATACGGCGCAGAACGGCGTTTGGTCAAGTCCACATTCATTAATAATTGTTCGCTGGTTGCGCAGACCTTGCCGTTTGTGTTGGTCATCTCCAGAAAAACATGCAGTTTTTTGCTGTCAAAATCAATTAACCGAAAATTCACCCTGAATTCCGCACCCTCCAGAAATTCGTCAAGATAATGCAGGTTGTTTTGCAAAACATACGGGCCCTGCCCGATTTTTTTGGTATGGCTGATGCCAATGCCCAGCACGGTTTCAAATACTTCGTCAATGGCCTGATCAAAGGCCAGCGAATAATACGAAACATTCATATGGCCGTTATAATCAATCCAGTCCTTTGGAACGGTTTTTGGTTTTGTGATAATCGGGCTGTCATATCCATCGGGGGTTTGCTGCATTATTGCCTTCCAATTCCGCCGGTTCCGGCCTAAATTTCCCTGAATTACGGGGGTTCTATGGCTATTGAAACAGCGATTATAAAATTACGCAACCTATTGCAGGATCGTTTGGTGACCACGCAAGCCATTCTTGACCAGCATGGCCAAAACGAGGCCTATTTTCCGGTTACCCCCCCCGATGCGGTTGCCTATCCACAAAACACCGACGAGGTTTCCCAGATTGTCAAAATATGTGCCGCTGAGGCCTGCCCGATCATCGCCTATGGCACCGGCACCTCGCTGGAGGGGCACCAATTGGCGTTTCGCGGCGGTGTTTCCCTGAACATGCAGAAAATGAATGCGGTGCTGGCCGTCCACCCCCAGGACCTCGATGCGGTGGTGCAACCGGGGGTCACGCGCAAACAGCTTAATACCGAATTGCGCGCAACAGGCTTGTTTTTCCCGGTGGACCCGGGCGCGGATGCATCTTTGGGCGGCATGGCAGCCACGCGCGCATCGGGCACCACGGCGGTGCGTTATGGCACCATGAAAGAAAATGTCATGGCGCTAGAGGTAGTGATGGCTGACGGAAAAATTATTCGCACCGGATCACGGGCGCGCAAATCCTCAACCGGATACGACCTCACAAAACTTTTTGTTGGCTCCGAAGGCACATTGGGAATTATTACCGAGCTAACCGTTAAATTACACGGCCAGCCCGAGGCAATTTCGGCCGCAACCTGTTCTTTCCCCGATATTTCATCCGCGGTTGATACTGTGATTGCCACTATCCAGATGGGCATTCCGATGGCGCGTATCGAATTTATCGACAATATCATGGTGCGGGGGTTTAACGCCTATAACGGCTCTGATCTGCCAGAAGTTCCGCATCTTTTTGTTGAATTCCACGGCTCTGACAGTGCGGTTGCCGAGCAGGCCAGCCAGTTTGGCGAGATTGTCAAAGACATGGGCGGGGATGAATTCCAATGGTCAGCTAATGCAGAAGAGCGCAAAAAACTGTGGGATATGCGCCATAATGCCTATTACGCGCAAAAAGCCGTGCGGCCCGGTTCTGTGGTGCAAAACACCGATATTTGCGTGCCGATTTCCCATCTCGCCGAGGTAATTCTGGAAACCAAAGCCGAGGGCGACCGGCTGGGCCTTACGTTTACGGTTGTCGGCCATGTCGGAGACGGTAATTTCCATTGCGGGATCTGTATTGATCCTGACGACAAATCCGAGCTGGCAAACGCCAGAATTTTTACCGAAAACCTTGCGATGCGTGCCCTGAAATTTAACGGAACCGTTTCAGGAGAACATGGTATCGGTGTTGGTAAAATGAAATATATGGCGGATGAGCACGGCGATGCTTTGTCGGTTATGGGCGATATTAAACGAGTACTGGACCCGCAAAACATCATGAACCCCGGAAAATTGATCCCGATGAATTAACCCAGCAATGCATCAGCCGCGGCACGCGCCGCATCGGTTACCGTGTCACCAGCCAGCATCCGCGCGATTTCATCGCGGCGCTGCGCTGCATTAAGCCCGATAACCTTGGTGGTTGTTTGCCCCAGCTTAACCGATTTGGACACCAAAAAATGGCTGGCCCCCATTGCGGCCACCTGCGGAGAATGCGTAACCACAAGGGTTTGTGTATCTTTTGCCACCGCCGCCAAACGCCGCCCGACCGCGTCAGCCGTCGCGCCACCTACCCCGCGATCAATTTCATCAAAAATCAGGGTCAAGCCATCCGAACGGGTGGTCAGGCATACTTTTAATGCCAGCAAAAATCGCGATAATTCCCCCCCCGAGGCAATTTTATCAATCGGCCCCGCAGGTGCGCCGGGGTTGGTAGCCACGGTAAAAAATACACTGTCAAACCCGTCGGGACTTGGCTTTGCGGTATCATCTTTTATAACATTGGTGGTAAACTGTGCCCGATCCATTTTTAACGGTGCAAGTTCCCCTTGCATGGCGCGATCAAGCTTTTTAGCAGCTTTCTGCCGGCGTTCCGACAGGGTATCTGCAGCGATTTGATAAGCCTCGCTGGCGGTTTCAACCGATTTTTGCAGATCTGCAAGATGATCCGTATCCAGATCGATCCGCCGCAGCTTTTCGCTGAAATCGGCCAAAAGATTTGGCAGTTCATCGGCCTGAACCTCGTATTTTCGCGCCATTGCACGAATGGCAAACAGCCGCTCTTCGATCTGCTCAAGATCATAGGGGCTGAATTCCAGCCCCTGCAAAACGGCAGCAACTCCGTGTTGGGCCTCGGTAATTTCGATCATGGCGCGGGATAATGCATCAATGCTGCTATCCAGACCACCCTCGGCAACGCTCGAAACATCCTCTAGCCAGCGCTGCCCGTCCAGCAGCATGGTTTCCGCAGACCCCAGCAGTTGATGGCCTTTTTCGATGTCTGCCCGAATACGTTCGGCAGATTGCATGCGCCGACGTTCAGTATCCAATGCGGTATCTTCACCAATGCGAGGGGCAAGTGTCTCCAGCTCCGCCAAAGCATGGATCATAAAATCCTTGTCAGCCGCGTCTAGCTCCAGTTGTTTTTGTGCGTTTGCAAGGGCGCTTTGAGCTTGGCGCAAAATGCTGCAGGTTTTTCCGGTTTGTGCCAAAGCCGACTGGTTTTCTGCAAATACATCCAGCAGGTTTTTATGGCCCTTCGGGTCCAGCAACCCGCGATCATCATGTTGGCCATGGATTTCCACAAGCGTTTGGGAAAGTGCGCGCAACACATCTGACGAAACCGGGCGGTCATTCAAAAAAGCGCGCTTGCGGCCATCGGGGTTGTTGATGCGCCGTAAAATCAAATCGCCCTCAAAACCCAGACCGGCACTTTCAAGAACCGCCAGCGCGGGATGGTCGTCTGACAGGTCAAACTGCGCGATTACCTCGCCGAATTCGGCACCGCTGCGCACCAGCTCGGCCCGCCCGCGCCAGCCCAGCACAAACCCCAGCGAATCAAGCAGAATTGATTTACCTGCGCCGGTTTCCCCCGTCAGCACATTCAGCCCCGGACCGAAATCCAGATCAACCTGTTCAATCAGCAGAATATTGCGAATGGAAAGATGCAGGAGCATAAAACCCCGCGCTAGTTTCGGTCAAAAACCAGCCCGAACAAACCCCCGCCGGAATTTGCCTGCTGGCCCGTGCTCATCAGCGATTGACTGGCCGCATTCCAGGATGTTTCAGGAAACCGTTCAGCCAGAATTGCGGCGTTTCTTGCGGCCTCGTTGACCAGCCCCAGCGAAAGATATGCCTCTACCAGCCGATGATATGCCTCTGGTAAATGTGGCGTGTCGCCATATTCATTGACCACTGCACCGAACCGGCCCAAAGCAGCCGAAAACTGGCCCCGTTTCAGATAGTACCGGCCAACATCCATTTCCTTACCAGCCAGCTGGTTCAACGCTGTGGTGAATTTTGGCAAGGCAAGCTCCGCATATTCGGTGCCCGGAAATTGTTCAATGACGATGCGCAATTCTTGCAATGCACGAAATGTATTTTGCTGATCCCGCTGGATATCAACAATTTTATCGTAATAGGACAGCGCCACCAGATATTGCGCCAGCGCAGCGTATTGGCTGGCCGGATAATAATCAAGATACCGGTTGGCAGCAGCGCGGCTTAGAATGGCATTTCCCGCCTCGTGATAGGCTTTTGCAGCCTCGATCACTGCGAATTCGGCCTCAACCGTATAGGGGTAAAGCCGTTCGATCTCTAAATATAAATCAGCCGCGTCGTTATAATCTTTGCGGTCAATTTCTGCTTGCGCCATGGCAAGTATTTGCTGTGGCGAAGTATCGTCATCAACAGAAAGCTGCCCACCGCCGCGACCGCAAGCCGCTAGGGTAAGCAACACAGAAACGACCAATGCGCGTTTCAACACCTGAACCTGAACCATATACCCAAACCCTTTGACAATTCCTAAGCGTTGCTATCACAAATATTGCCAAGGAAAAACGGTATTTTGTGATAAAACCGTTATCCGGCCCGCAGAAGGTCGAATTCCCGCTCATCGACGCTGGGCAAAACCTTTATAATCCGTGCATCCACAGGAATTTTAACCGCCGCGCCTTTGGTTGCAAATAATTTGCGCAACAAAAGATTCGTCATGCGATGGCCTGATCGCACCCCTTTATACCGGCCAAGAATTGGCGCGCCAGCCAAGGCCAGATCCCCCACTGCATCCAGAATTTTATGGCGCACACATTCGTCAATCCGGCGCGGGCCTTCGGGGTTAAGGTATTGGTCTTTATCAATGACCAAAGCATTATCATATGATCCGCCAAGCGCCAGCCCCGCATTTTTCATGGTTTCGATTTCCGAACTCAGACAAAAGGTCCGGCAATTTGCCAGCTCGTCAATAAATGCCGAGCCGCGCATATCCAGCGTTGCGGATTGATCCCCGATAATTGTGTTTTCAAAAGAAATAGATATCCCGATTTCGCAATGGTCCAGCGGTGAAAGTTCTGCAAATGCAGCACCATCCCGAACACTAACCGTTTTGCGAATTTGCCAAACAAAGCCGTTTCCCTGCAATTCAACCCCGGTTTTCAGGATTTTAGCAACAAAAGGTTTGCTGCTGCCATCCATGATCGGAATTTCAGGGCCGTCAATATCGATCAGTGCATTGGTGATGCCACAGCCAGCTAAAGCCGCCATGATATGTTCAATGGTTGAAACCGTAACCCCCGCAGAATTGCAGATATTTGAAGAAAGCTTTGTGCTGCAAACCTGATCCCACGTTGCGGAAACAAAATTATCAACGTCTTTAATATCGGTCCGCCGGAATTTAATGCCATAACCTTGGGTCGCGGGCTGCAACAGCATTCGTGCGGGGCGCCCGGAATGCAGCCCGATGCCAACAAAACCAACTGTATTTTCAAGAGTGCGCTGCACGGGAAACCTCAATCAACCAACGGATGGCTTTCATATAGTCCCGATCAGCACGCCGTTAAACATCAAAGCGCAAAAATTAGTTCACGCTTTGTGACGGATTGCTACAATATATATAAATAGAAAAAGGGCGCCTGACCAGCAAGCGCCCCAAAAGGTGGGAGAAAGCCTAGTTAGCCTGACGTCTTAGAAAGGCAGGAATATCAACACGTTCCTGTTCTTCCTGATAGGGATCAGGCATGGTTTCGCTGGGCGCAGCACGCAACGTAGGTTGGGCGCGCGGCGCCGGTGTTTCTTCTTTTTGATGGCCGCCCGTCATGCGGTGGATCAAACTGTTGATAGCGAAACGGCCCTGCTTTTCTTCCTCGGCCGGTTCAAGTGCTTCAACTTCCTGAGGTTTACTGGCTACAGCAGCGCGTAACCGTAATGTGGTTTCCATTGCCAAAACTTCTTTTTCCGGCGCGGGCTCTTGTGCAATTGGCAGTTCTTCCTGCGCGACTTGCTGGTCGATAAAATTATCTGCCTCTGCCGCAATTTCGGGTGTCTCTGCCGCGATTTCGACAACGGGTTCCGGTGCCGGAGTTGCGGCAATTGGTTCCGGCATACGTCGCGGTGCAGGTTTTTCTTTTGCACCTTCAACCGCATCGATACCGGTGGCAACCACAGAAACCCGAATGATACCATCCATCTCCGGATCAAGCGTAGAGCCAACAATGATGTTTGCCTCTGGGTCGACTTCGTCGCGAATACGGTTTGCGGCCTCGTCCAGTTCAAACAGGGTCATGTCCTGAGAACCGGTGATGTTGATCAACACACCTTTGGCGCCCTTAAGCGATATTTCGTCCAGCAACGGGTTGGCGATGGCTTTTTCGGCGGCCTGAATGGCGCGATCTTCGCCCGATGCCTCACCGGTGCCCATCATGGCTTTGCCCATTTCATTCATCACAGAACAGACATCGGCAAAATCAAGGTTGATAATTCCGGGTCGCACCATCAAATCAGTTACGCCCTTAACCCCTTGATAAAGCACATCATCCGCAAGGCTGAACGCATCGGTAACGGTGGTATTTTCATTGGCCAGCCTGAACAGGTTCTGGTTGGGAATGATGATCAGGGTATCGACAACCTTTTGCAATTCCTCAACGCCGGCTTCGGCTTGGCGCATCCGTTTCGCGCCTTCAAACTGGAACGGTTTTGTAACCACACCCACAGTCAAAACGCCCAATTCGCGCGCGGTTTTGGCAATGATCGGCGCGGCACCTGTGCCAGTGCCCCCGCCCATACCGGCGGTAATAAAACACATATGGCTGCCTGCCAGATGGTCGACAATCGCTTCATAACTTTCGGTCGCTGCCGAGGCCCCGATTTCGGGGCGCGCACCGGCACCCAGCCCGCCGGTGACCTTTTCACCAAGCTGGATTTTCATCGGTGCCTTGGCTTGGCTAAGCGCCTGCGCGTCGGTATTTGCAACCACAAACTCCGCGCCATCAAGGTTTTTGTCGATCATATTATCGACAGCATTGCCGCCTGCGCCGCCAACACCAAACACGGTAATACGTGGTTTAAGGTCCGTAGATTCGGGCATACTAAGATTCAAAGCCATTTTGCTATCCGCCTGTTAAATTTGCTGCTCTGCCCATTTTCGGGCCTTTTTTTTAATATCCTGCTGATTCGGTATCGTAACTCATGATTACCGTTCGGTCACCATTTAATCGCGAATTACCCACAATATGATGTGGATAACCCCAATATAGGCTAATATTTACCGATACACACGCAAGAAAAGCAACTTATTGCTATTTCTGCGCTTTTATTTACCAATTTTCCCGAAACCAGCGCATGGCGCGCCGAATGCGTCGGGTGCCCAACCGGTCTGACGGCACTTCAAAATCCCAGCACTCATCTTGCGGCTGGCTGGCGTGCAATGCCAAACCCACAGCCGCCGAAAACGCAGGGCCAGTGGCCGCTTGGGGCAAGCCTTGCACCCGAAGCGGTTTGCCAATGCGGGTTTGACGGCCAAGAATGCGGCTGGCCATGTCTTCCAGACCCGGGATTTGACTGCTGCCGCCTGTTAAAACGATGCGCTGGGTTGGCAGATGTTCAAACCCCGAAGCATCCAGCCGTGCGCGCACTTCTTCCAGAATTTCCTCGACCCGCGGCCGCATTACCCCGATTAATTCCGCGCGCGTTACCGTGCGGCGGTCGGTTTCCCATTGGGCCATCGGGTTTGGCACCTCGATCAAATCCCGGTCATCAGCGCTGGTAGCCAACAACCCGCCATGCAGGGTTTTAATACGTTCGGCCACATCGGTGGAAACCCGCAATCCCTGACAAATATCATTGGTAATATGATCCCCGCCCATGCGCACTGCATCGCCATAAATCATGTGTTTGCGAATAAAAACCGCAATGCTGGTGGACCCGCCGCCAAAATCGACAACTGCGGCGCCCAGTTTTTGTTCGTCTTCCATCAAAGCCGAAACACCGCTGACAAACCCCGAAAACGACAGGCCCGCGACCTCCAGGTCACAGCGCCTCAGGCATTCCAGAAGGTTTTCAACAGGCACCCCTGACACGGTCAGCATATGCATATCCACCGCCAGCTTTACCCCGATCTGGCCTCTCGGGTCATTTAGCCCCGTTTTATGATCAAGCGTGAAATTAACCGGCAGCGCGTGCAGTGCTTTTCGATCCTGACCAAAGGGAGGCACATCACAATTGGCAAGAACATTGCCGATATCGCGCTCTGAAACCTCGCCATGTTCAACATCGACAATGCCGTCAAGCCCATAAGACCGCGGGCGACCACCGGCAAAGCTGACAATTACATGATCAACCCGTGTATCCGCCATTTTCTGGGCACCCTGAACCACGGTGCGTACCGCGCGTTCGGTTTCGTTCATATCGATGATTTCGCCAAACTGGACCCCGCGCGAACGGGTTGTTGCCACGCCGGTAACCCGAAAGCTGCCCATGCTCGGGATGGTAATATCTGTTCGGTCATTGGCCGCTTCGGGCACAAATTGCAAAACCAGACAGGCAATTTTTGACGAACCAATATCAAGCACCGCAACAGTGCCCCGTTTTACGGCAGCTTCGCGGCGATGTCGCATATCGCGCTGGGTTTCAAAAAGATCAATCATACGGGTTCTCCATAGGTGGAATTGCGTTGTTTGCGCAATGCTTCCAATGCGTCATCGTTAAGTCGGATAAGCGGGCGGTTAGGGTCTCGCATGTCAATAATTGACAGGTTCCAGTCCATAATTTGTTGGGTGTTTTGCATATCAACTATCCGGCGCAATGCGTCTTCTGCCCCAAATTCGGGCAGCTTGACCACCTGATCGCCATCCAGAACCACATCCCAGCGGCGCTCGCCAACACGCACAAGCGCCCGGATGCGTTCTTCCAGCGGGGCGGCCATATCAAACAGGGCTTGCGCTTCGTCAATTGCCATATCCGCACCGCCGCCAATCACCAATGGCAAATCGAACCGCACCGCACGGCGCGGCACTTCGGCAACCCGAATGCCGGTTTCATCCAGCAAGAAAATGCGGTTGCCATTGCGCCAAACCATTTTTGGAATCCGTTCCTCGATGGTGATCACCAGTTGGCCAGTATTTGACAAATGCACCATTGCGGATTTTACCGCGCTCAGGTTTTGAACAACTTGGCGCACCGCCTCCAGATCGACATCCAGCGCGCTGACGGGCAAAGCCAGATCAATAACCCCGTCAATCTGGCGCACCAAATCAACCGAGCCAACCGGAATATCGATCGATTCAATGGTTAGCTCGGGGCGCGCCGCAACACTTGCACGAACATCATCGATTTTTTGCTGAACCGCACCGCGTAGCGCATCGTTAGAACCCAAAAGCCACACAAACAGGGCAATCCCCAAAACCGGTAGCCAGATTTGCACAACCGGCCGAACATATTTGCGCAACCAAAGCCGCTGCAAACGATATTTCATTTTGCTGGGCGCCGGATCACGGCGCGGGGCGGACAGCGCCACAACTTGAGTGCTTTTACGTGTCGCAACTAACGTTGACATGATGCGTCCTCTATCAACCAATTACAAAGTGCTGGAAAATCCATACCGCAATGGCTGGCTTGTTCGGGGGCCAGCGATGTTGCTGTCATGCCGGGCTGGGTGTTGGTTTCCAGCAAAAACAAGCCATCCAAACCACGGGTTTCATCCCAGCGAAAATCAGTCCGCGACAGGCCTTTGCACCCCAGCGCGTCATGGGCGCGCTTGGCATAATCAAGACATGCAGCAAAAACATCCGCCGGAATATCGGCAGGTACAATATGGGTGGAACCGCCAAGCCTATATTTGGCGTGATAATCATACCAACCCTCGGTTAGTATATCGGTCACACCCAAGGCGCGATCTCCCAACACCGCTGTTGAAAGCTCTCGACCCGGGATAAATTCCTCTACCATCACGGTTGTTGGCATATCATCCGCCAGCCTGGCAGGGCCGTTGGCGTTTTTATCAACAATATAAATCCCGACCGACGATCCCTCGTTATTGGGCTTTACCACATAAGGCGGTTGCATCGGGTGGCTGGTTTTTGCGTTAACAGCGCTGGTCAGCAAACTGGCAACCACCGGCAGGCCCGCGGCGCGATACGCTTCTTTGCTGCGCGCCTTGTCCATGGCCAGCGCTGATGCCAGCACACCGGAATGGGTGTATGGGATTTTGAGCCATTCAAGCAGGCCCTGCACACAGCCATCTTCGCCCCAGCGACCATGCAGCGCGTTAAAAACAACATCGGGCTTTTCAACAAGCAAACGCGTGGCAAGATCGACATCCGCGTCGATTTCCACCACTTCATATCCAAATTCCCGCAACGCCTGCGCGCAAGCCGCCCCTGAATCAAGCGAAACGTCACGTTCCGCTGATGGGCCACCTTTTAACACTGCGATGCGGTTTGCTGTCCTGCTCGACATACGACCGCCTCAAAATTTCGGCCCCGTGCTTAATGCTTGTTGGGTGCCGTTTTGCGAAGGCTTAATATTTGCCCACGCGCCTGATTTCCCATTCTAACTGAATCCCAGAATTTTCATAGACCTTTTTTCGCACCAATTCGCCCAGATCCTCCAGATCCTTAGAAGTGGCATTGCCGGTATTCACCAAAAAATTCGGATGCATGGCTGACATCTGCGCCCCGCCCAGCATTTTACCGCGTAAACCGGCATCATCAATGACTTTCCATGCCTTCAGATCATGCACATCATCGGCGCGGCCCGTTGATGAAAAACCGGCAGGGTTACGAAACGTAGACCCGCAGGAACGGTCCTTAACCGGCTGGGTATCGCTGCGGTTTTTCAGGGCTTTTTCCATTTTCGCATGGATATCGGCTGGCTTGCCGGCAGGGCCGCGCAACACGCATTGGGTAATAACCGTATCATCCGCCAGACTGGAATGGCGATATTCAAACCCCATATCATCAGGGCGCAGGGTAATGATGTTTCCGGCCCGTGTAACGGCGGTGGCCGAGACAAAAACATCCGCCAGATAATCGCCATAACAGCCCGCATTCATTTTGATGGCACCGCCGATTGACCCGGGGATGGTGCGCAAAAACGCCAAATCAACGCCCAGATCAGCAGCCTTGCGCGCCGCATGCGCACCCAGCAAGGACGCGCCAACACGGATATTGCCATTGGCCATTTGTTCAAACCCGTTAAATTCGCGCCCCAGCCGGATGACCACGCCGTTAATACCGCCATCACGGATGATAAGGTTTGAGCAAACGCCAATTGGCAGCACCGGAATTTCTGCGGGCAAGGCTTTTAGAAAATCTGCCAGATCAGCCATATGGGCGGGCTGGAACAGCAGCTCGGCGGGACCGCCGGTTTTTAGCCAGCTAAGACTGTCCATCGGGCGGTTTTCGGTTAGTTTTCCCGCAGTTTTTGGTAAATTTTCAAGGTTCATTTTTTTGGCTCTAGCCGCCCTGTCAGGTATTTAAATAAATGCGCCAGCGGCAAGCGGTAAAGCGATATGCCCACCAGTAAAATTGCAAACACCGCCCAGCCACCAAAGGCTTGACCAATTGCCCAAAGCACAACCGGAAAGCATAACAGCAACACAAACCCGAGCGTAAAATGCAGCCGGTTATGGGGCAACATCGCCACCATATTGGCCGCAAGCGCCCATATCGCCACTGCCAATAACGCGGTCATAAAATTTCCTTTAGCTTTGCAATTGCCTGTTTGCCCATGTGATTCAGCATAAGCCGCAGCTGGAATATTGCAACGCCAAGCGCTGCCAGCATCCAGCCCGCGCCATGATCAACCCCGACACGCCAGATCACAAATGGCAGGCACAGCACCAGAATGCGGGCCAAAACCCAGTGGATACGATATTTGGGCGCATCGTGAACCATGGCAATCACATTGGCGGAAATCGCCCATATACATGCCAGAATAAATCCGCTCACTCCGATGCCTTTTGCAAATCATAGGCCCAGTTTGTGATGGTCCCTGCCCCCATGAACACCACCATATCGCCGGATTTTGCGGTATCTTTGATAAATGCCGCAATTTCGGTTTCGCTGCTGATTGCAATCGCCGATTTATGGCCGTGGCGCAAAAGCCCTGCTGCCAAGGCGATGTGGTCCGCGCCCTCGATATGGTGCTCACCAGCGGTAAAAACCGGCGCGATGGCTACGTGGTCTGCATCGTTGAAACAGGAACAGAAATCCTCGAACAAATCATGCAGCCGCGAAAAACGGTGCGGCTGGTGAATGGCAATAACCTTGCCCGCAATCGATTGGCGCGCTGCTTTTAGCACTGCCGCAATTTCAACCGGATGATGGGCGTAATCATCAATGATGGTAACCCCGTCAATTACGCCAACACGGGTGAACCGGCGATTTACACCGGAAAATCCGGCAAGGCTTGTCCGGATTTCGCTGGCATTAACCCCCAGATGCAAAGCCGTGGCAATTGCCGCCAGCGCGTTTGAAATATTATGATCACCGGGCATCGGCAAGGTCAGCCCGCCAATGCGGCGGTCTTTCAGCACCACATCAAAAAACGCGGCGCCATTTTCATAGCGCAGGTTTTCACAGCGCACATCTGCTTGCGGGCTGAACCCATAGGTAATTACGCGGCGGTCGGTAATACGCCCGACCAGCGATTGCACCTCGGGGTGGTCGATGCAGCAAATCGCGGCCCCGTAAAACGGGATGTTGGAAACAAAGGTATAAAACGCCTCGCGCAGCGCATCAAAACTGCCGTAATGATCCATATGTTCGGGGTCGATATTGGTGATAATGGCAAGTGTGGCCGGCAGCTTGTTAAAAGTGCCGTCGCTTTCATCGGCCTCTACGACCATCCAGTCGCCGGTGCCCATACGCGCATTTGAATCATAGGCATGGATAATGCCGCCATTGATCACGGTCGGGTCCATGCCGCCGCCATCCAGCAATGCCGCCACCATGGATGTTGTGGTGGTTTTGCCATGGGTGCCCGCCACCGCCACATTGGATTTAAGCCGCATCAGTTCAGCCAGCATTTCCGCACGTCGCACCACAGGCAACCCGCGTGCGCGCGCCGCGTCCAGCTCGGCATTGCCGGGTTTAATGGCGCTGGAAATCACAATCACCGCTGCGCCATCCAGATTTTCAGGTTTTTGGCCCACAAATATTTTTGCGCCCTTGCGCGCCAGCCGATCGGTTATTTTGCCGGATTTGAGATCAGAGCCTTGCACCGTATAGCCATGGGTCAGCAGCACTTCGGCAATGCCCGACATGCCAATACCGCCAATACCGACAAAATGGATCGGGCCGATATCATGGGGTAATCTGGTTTGGCTGTTCATTTCGGGCCTCGCTCATTTAATGCATCAACCAGCGCTGACAGTTTCTGGGTGGCATCAGGTTTGCCCAGCGACAGGGCCGCATCGGCCATGGCTTGCGCCTTGTCAGGGTCTGATAAAATCGCCCCGATATGCGCCGCCAGGCCCTTGGCGGTCAAGTCCCGTTCCTGAATGATAATCGCACCGCCAACTTGCGCCAGCCCCGCCGCATTGGCGGTTTGTTCATCGCGCACCGCAATCGCCAGCGGAATAAGAATAGAGGGCCGGCCAATCACGGTAATATCGGCAATCGAGGACGCCCCCGCGCGGCTGACAACCAGCTGTGCCTTTTCCATACGTTCTGGCACATCGTCAAAAAACGGTTTTACCGTGGCCGCAACGCCCAGCTTTTCATAAGCAGCCACGGCCATATCATGATCCGCATCGCGGGCCTGATGCGAGACATGAATGCGCGCCAATAATGCGGCGGGCAAATTCGCCAATGCCGCCGGAACAATATTTGATAAAATACTGGCACCTTGCGATCCGCCCATCACCAGCAATTGCATCTGATAATCCCCCGGGGGGGGGTATTTGGCACCGGCCTTTTCCAACACCGAGCTGCGCACAGGGTTGCCGGTGTGAATTGCCTCGACCCCATCGGGCAAATCGGTGGGCCATACCGAACAGGCCACCAGATCAACCCGTTTGACAAACACATTGTTCACGCGCCCCAGCACGCCGTTTTGTTCGTGGATCATGCGCGGCAATCGCAACAGCCATGCCGCCGACATGGCCGGAATGGCCGGATAGCCGCCAAACCCAACGACCACCGATGGCCGGTCACGCCGCATGGAACGCCACGCCGAAAATATACCGGATGCAATTTTCGGGATCACCAGCAATTTTGCCAACCTGCCCCCGCGGGTTGTGGTGGCGGATCGCACGACCTCGCGGGTTACCGCACCTGGAAAGCCGTTCGAATACCGCGCGCCGCGATCGTCGGTTGAAAGTTTTACCCGCCAGCCTTTGGCCAGCATTTCCTCGGCCAAAGCTTGCGCCGGAAACATATGCCCGCCCGTGCCACCCGCCGCAATAACCAAGAGCGGCGCGGTCATTTCCCTCGACCCAGAATATCCATCATTTCATTCTGGGGCCGCTGGCGTGTCATTGCCAACAACATGCCAAACAGCACCCCGATCGCCAATAATGACGAACCACCATAGCTGATAAACGGCAAGGTCATGCCTTTGGTTGGCACCAGCCGCACCGCAACACCAAGATTGATCAAGGCCTGCATGCCCAGCAAAACCGCAAGACCAACACCGGCAAGCCGCGTAAACGGGTCACGCTCGCGCCGCAGCAACATCAAGGATCGCATGGTGATAAACATAAACAATGCAACAATGGCAAGGGTCAGCACCAGACCGAATTCCTCAGCGGCGACGGCAATGATAAAATCGGTATGCGCATCCGGAAGCGACCATTTAATGGTGCCCTGCCCGATACCAACCCCGAAAAATCCACCTTCCTGAATGGCCTCGGTGGCAAAACCGATCTGGGTCGTGGGGTCTATCTCACCGGATAAAAACCCGTTGATGCGGCTGGCAAAATGCGGTGAAAAACTATAGGCGGCCATGCCTGCCAGGCTGGTCATCGCGCCAACAACAATCATCAGGGTTTTGGGCGCGCCTGCAATAAAAAACATCAAGGCCCAGCTGAACAGAATTAAAACCGCCTGCCCGAAATCAGGCTGCAAAACCAGAATGGCAACCACCAAAACCGTCAACCCGAACGAAAGCGTTTTGCCGGGCGGGCCGGAAATATCATTGCTGGCCGACATCAGCCAGGCAATTAACACTACGAAAACCGGTTTGATAAATTCAGAGGGTTGCACGGCAACAAAGCCCAGCGAATACCAGCGCATCGCGCCTTTGCCAAAATTTGTGCCAAATACCGGCAACAGGATCAGCGCAATAAAGGAAAGTAGAAAACAGATAATTGCCCAGCGCTTAACCCGCTGCGGTTCCTGAATAGATACAAAGATCATGACCCCTAGCGCCAAAAGGCCGAAAAATGCCTGCCTGCCAACAAAATAAAATGTGCCAAACCCGTGTTTTGCCGCCAAGGGCGGCGAAGCGGCCATGCCCAGAAACAGACCAATCACAAATAAAGTTATAATCGCTGCCAACACCCAGCGATCTACGGTCCGCCACCAGCGCGAAATCGCCGGTTCAGCAGATTTGACCGCAACCGCGCCAAATACCATTTCTGTCATGGAGCCTGCTTATCCTTTTGTTTACTGCCTATCCGGATTGCGCCTGTTTTCAGATCTTCCGGTTATCTTGCCATTCTAGCGAATCACGAATTAAAATGCCAGCTTTTCAAGCAACCTCGGAAAAAATGCTTTGTTTAATCGTCAAAAATATAAGTTTCAGGAGATTTTTACAGCAAAAATACGGCGAAATTTATAGGATATCCATGGCAGATTTAGCAGCAACCTAAACCGTAAAGCCTTTATTCTATTGTTTTTTCTAGCAATAGTAGATGGCAAAACCGCAATATCGGCAGCACCTAGCAATCGCGGCATAAATATTTTTGCACCTATTTTCCGAATATCGAACCCCCAATCGGCAATACCGCTTATGGGCCAGGAATTTTTATAAATTTCTGCCGCGCCCTTTCGGGAAACATAATATCCCATCGTGCTATAGGGCGCCCGGACAGGCTTACAAAGCAGGTAATGCTTGAAAGCCCCGGCAGCCGACCAGGGATAGACAAAACAATTACTATGATAGAAAATGATTAAATTCTCTTGGCTATGCTCAAACACTTGATTTGCCAGAATTTCAGCAAAGTCAAAAGACAGCATAACATCATCTTCAAGAATAATCGCGCCGTCACGATGATCGGATTCAGCAATCTTTTTGCACAGCAATGCATGGGACATCGCACATGCCAGCTCTGTATCCGATAAAAACCGGTTGTGCCTTTGCTTTGCTTTATTTCGGTCGAGGCATTGTTCTTGAGCTTGTGAAAAGCCGTTGCGCCCGTCAACTGCATTGAAAAACATTAATTCCAGACCCAGAATTTCGGCCTGGGCTTTAATGCCTTTTTGTCTTGCGCCGGAATCCGGCAAACTGATTACATAAATCGGCAGCATCGGCTTATCAGCCCTTGAATACGAGTTCCTCAAACACTGTACCACGGGCTTCGAAGCTGTCAAACTGGTCAAAACTGGCGCAAGCAGGTGCCAACAGCACTGTATCTCCTTTTTGGGCATCGCGTTTGGCGGCCCTGACCGCAGCTTCCAGTGTTTTGCAAATTTCGTGCGGGGTTGCGCCCAAAGTTTCCGAAAAATCCCCGGCTGCTTCTCCGATCAAATAAGCCTTGGTTACACGGTCAAATAAAGGTGCCAGCTCCTCAATTCCGCCTGCCTTTTTTTGCCCCCCGGCAATCCAGAGGATATTTTCAAATGCCATCAAAGATTTCCCGACAGAATCCGCGTTGGTGGCCTTGCTGTCATTTACAAAGCTGACCCCGTTGATATCGGCTATTTTCTGACACCGGTGCCTTAAGCCCTCATAGCTTTGAAGGCCTGCTTCAATAACCTTTGGCGCCAGCCCAAGACTGCGGCATACCGCATAAGCCGCACAGGCATTCTGGCGGTTATGACTGCCGGGCAAACCTTGTATTTCGCGCAAATCAACCGAGGCAAGCTGACGGCCTTTGCGCCATTCGGCCAGAAACCCTTTGCGGGTAAAAACATGCCAGCCATCACCGGTTAATTTACGGTTGGCAATCTGGATCACCGGTGTTCCCGATTGGCACAACCGGTTTTCCAGATAACATCCTTCGGGCTGGTCCATGCCAATCACCGCCCTGTCCGGTGCGGTGGTTGTAAACAACCGCGCCTTGGCAGCAAAATATCCGCCAAAACCTGCGTGCCGGTCCAGATGATCGGGCGACAGGTTAAGAAAAACCGCAATATCCGGCGATAAAATCCGCGCCAGTTCCAGCTGATAGGATGACAATTCCAGAATAACCACTTCATTATCAATCATCGGGTCAAGACCAAGCGCACCAGTGCCGAAATTCCCACCCAGTTGCACGGGCCGGTTGGCCGATTGTAAAATATGGGCAACCAATGCAGCAGTGGTGGATTTTCCGTTAGATCCGGTGATACAGACAATTTTGGGCTGATGATCAAACATCGACCATTCCGGCTGGGCAAACGACTGGAAAAACAGGCTGATGTCATTATCGACCACCACACCTTTTTGCCATGCCAGATTTACCACCGGATGCGGCGCTGGAAACAGATGCGGAATACCGGGCGAAACAATCAGCGTTGTAATGCCTTCCCAATTTTTATCCCGCGTCAGATCCGCAATTTCAAAACCCGAAGCATTATTCCGCGCAGCCTCGTTATCATCCCAGCAAACCGGAATGGCACCACCCGCCTGCAATGCCTGCGCTGTGGCAAGGCCGGAACGCCCCAACCCTAAAACACCGACCCGCTGGTCTTTATATCCGGTTACAGGGATCATCGGATTTTCAACGTTGCCAGCCCGACCAGCGCCAGAATAATCGAAATAATCCAGAACCGGATCACGATCTGGGATTCCCCCCAGCCGCGTTTTTCAAAATGATGATGGATAGGCGCCATCAAAAACACCCGCTTGCCGGTTTTTTTATAATATAGCACCTGAATAACCACGCTTAACAATTCCACCACAAACAAGCCGCCAATGATGGCCAGCACGATTTCATGTTTGGTTGCAACAGCAATGGCCCCCAGCGCGCCACCCAGCGCCAATGAACCGGTATCGCCCATGAATACAGCCGCTGGTGGCGCATTATACCACAAAAAGCCCAAGCCTCCGCCCATCAGGGCCGCCACAAAAATTGTCAATTCTCCGGTGCCGGCAACATAGTGCAGTTCCAGATATTCGGTAAAATCGGTGCGCCCCACCAGATAGGCGATAATGCCAAAAGACCCCGCCGCAACCATTACCGGCATAATCGCCAGCCCGTCCAGGCCATCGGTAAAATTAACCGCATTGGCCGAACCCACAATCACGATCATTGCAAAAGGCACAAAGAATATACCCAGATAAAGCAAGGCGTCTTTGAATATCGGAAAAGCAAGATAACCGGACAGGCTGTCATCTTGCAGCCACATTGCCCAGACACCGGCAATCGCCGCAATCACAAAGCCAAGCCCGAGCCGGATTTTGCCCGACACCCCTTTGGTGTTTTGCTTTTTAACTTTCAGCCAGTCATCCCAGAACCCGATAGCGCCAAAGCTATAGGTAACAAAAAGCACCATCCACACATAGCCGTTATCAATACGCGCCCATAAAAGCGTGGAAACCAGTATGGCACCCAATATCAAAACCCCGCCCATGGTGGGCGTGCCTGCTTTGGCCAGAATATGGCTTTGCGGCCCGTCTTCACGGATCGGCTGACCTTTGCCTTGTTTGTTTTTCAACAGGTTAATCAGCGGTTGGCCAAAAATAAACCCGAATATCAAAGCGGTAAAAAATGCCCCCCCCGACCGAAAGGTAATATATCGAAACAGGTTGAAGAAGTCGCCATGGCCTGACAGCTCTGATAAATAGTAAAGCATTACGACTTTCCTGTAGTTTGCGCTAAGAGTGTGGCTTCGCCCAAATTTTTGAGCGCGTCAACCAGTATTGCCATTTTCGTGCCCAAGGATCCCTTGACCATAACCACATCACCGGATTTGATCTGACGTGCAACAAGTGCCAGCATTTCGGTAGAATCACGGGCCTTCAAGCCACGTTTTTCAAAAGGCAGCATCGCGTGGAATTCCGCCATATATGGGCCAACGCAATGAAATACATCAATGTTTTCAATGCTTTTGGCCTTGGCAATGTCTTTGTGCAGATCAACACTGGTGGCACCCAGCTCCAGCATATCCCCCAAAATCGCAACCTTGCGCCCCGATGCCCCTGCCAGAACCGCCAGCGCCGCCTTAACCGAGGCCGGATTGGCGTTATAGCTTTCATTAATCAATTCAAACCCGCCATCCATCCCCGCCGGCCCCAGCAAAACCCGACAAGACGCGCCGCGCCCCGCGGGTGGTTGCCAGTCCATCAACCCCAGAATTGCACGGGCAAGATCAGCGCCAAGCGCATCGACAATTGTCAGCACTGCCAGCGCATTCATCGCCAGATGCGCGCCGGATGTGTTAAGCTTGAATATAAAACCCTGACCGTTATGTTGGGCTTGCACCACGGTCACATCGCGGGTTGGCTCAATATTCATAAGCGAAAAATCAGCCGATTTGCCAAAAGTTACCACGTTTCTGCCCGCGGCGGCTTTCAGAATATCAAAATCCGGCAGGTCAGCATTTAACACCGCAATGCCATCCGGTTCCAGCCCGTCAAAAATGCTGGCTTTTTCGCGGGCAATATCGCGCACGGAATCAAATGCTTCCAGATGCACGGCCGCCACGGTGGTGATCATCGCCACATGGGGCCGCGCCATTTTTGCCAGCGGTGCGATTTCACCGGGATGATTCATGCCGATTTCGATGATGGCGATTTCAGTATCTGCCGGCATGCGCGCCAAAGTCAGCGGCACGCCCTCATGATTATTATAGCTTTTCTCGGCCACATGCAGCTTGGCCTGCCCGTTCAGCGCATAGCGCAGCATTTCTTTGCTGCCGGTTTTGCCAACCGATCCTGTGATGGCGACAACTTTTGCACTGCAACGCGCCCGCGCCGCAATGCCCAGCGCCACCAGCCCTTCCAGAACATCGGGCACCAGCAAAAGCGGCAGATGTTCCAGCCCTGCCGGAATTTTTGAAACCAACGCAGCCGCAGCACCTTTTTCAAATGCATCCCCGATAAAATCATGGCCATCGCGAGCAGCACTAAGCGCTACGTAAATATCGCCCTTTTGCAGGGTTCGCGTGTCAATAGACACACCGCTTGCGTTCCAGTTTTTGGTGCAGGTGCCGCCCGTGGCACCTACGGCTTCGTCTCTGGTCCAAAGGCTCATAAGGCTGCTTCCAGTGCTTCGACCGAAATGCTTGCCTGTTCGACATCATCAAAAGGCAGAATGTCATCGCCAATTTCCTGTCCGGTTTCATGGCC
>Ga0256839_1001770_pt1 | contig 25487 bp, 23 predicted proteins | sample 354166metaG_FD_185968 | JGI IMG/M metagenome (GOLD analysis project Ga0256839, IMG submission 185968) | Hydrothermal vent microbial communities from Mid Atlantic Ridge, Atlantic Ocean - 354-166 | ecosystem: Environmental > Aquatic > Marine > Hydrothermal vents | place: Atlantic Ocean: Mid... | reverse complement strand
ATTTGCTGACCAGCGAATGAGCATCGTTGGTAGCCACGGCCAGCCCCACACGCAGCATAATGGGCAAATCCACCACATCGTCCCCCATATACGCCACCTGTTCTGCTTTGAGACCCAGTTTGGCAACAAGCTCCTCAAAGGCTGGCAGTTTTTCCAGTTTACCTTGGTAAACATGCTCGATACCAAGGTTAGCCATGCGATACTCCACCACCTTTGATGTGCGGCCAGTGATAATACCCACCGCCACACCACTGCTTTGCAGCATTTTCATGCCATGACCATCGCGTGAATGAAAGGCTTTGTATTCCTGACCATCGTCACCAAAAATCAGTCGGCCATCGGTAAGTACGCCGTCTACGTCAAAGATCAGCAGTTTGATTTGTGCCGCACGGGCTAAAATATTTTTCATGGTATTCCTGAATGTAGCCTCTGGTCTTTAAACCATAGCCAGTTAGGGAGCAGATCCCAAATATTAGATCGTTACTTAAGCCCTCGGTGTCTCCGCTCGGTATTGTAGAATTCGACATATACTCGGATATTTTGGCAGACCTTAGGGCTTGTCAATTAATAACTTGATGGTTGAGTGATTTTTTATTTCTTGTACCAAGCTAATTAGGCACATCTAACCGTCAAGTTATTAATTGACAAGCCCTTAGTCACTGATTTATAGGCACTGAGATAGACCTCTTCGTATTTCAAACTACACCACAGATAAATAAACACCCCCACTCCAAGGGTGGCATTTAGAGGGATTCGCTCGCTACACATTACTTAGTATTTATTCGCCGCAAGCGGCGGGGAATAGAACCCTCAGAGATTCAATAAACACATTACCCACCCAGCAGTCCTTTTGTTCATGTTCACCTGAGTGCTTGCTGCGTTAGAGTGTGCATGTGAGAGCATTAGAGCTAAATTGGGTGCCTCGTTATTTCTTCTTGATGAAGGGGTTAACCCGTTTGAATTTTTTTAACTGTTTTTCTGTCAACGGTTGTGCATCTGGGTCAGATAAGGCGCGCTTGTGGATTTCCGCTTCATTAAAAGCTTTGGCGTACAATTCACCACTTGCAGGCATAGTGTTAATCGTGTTTTTGTTAAAAAGGTATTTTTTTATCATCTTAGCCATGCTTACGACTTCCTTTTTAAATGCGGATTAACTCGTTTGAATTTTTTTAACTGTTCCTCTGTCGCTGGTTGTGCATCTGGGTCAGATAGAGCTCCTTGATGAATTTCTTCCGCTGTCATATCATCAGACTCCTTAAAAACATCCTCTGTAACAGTAATAGAACTCCCATCTTTTTTCCGAAAAGTGCCTAATATTTTGCTCATAACTCACCTTCTCATATTTTGTTTATATAGTCGCTCTTCATGTGACTCTGTTCGTCTAACTGAAATCAACCGTGTTGTTGTCCCATGGTTTCTCATGGTATAGACCACGTACAATATTCGTGTTGTCTCACTGCGACCTATCGTTATATACCGATCTTCATTCACAGTACTGTTGGCCTCGTCATATAGCTCTAGCCTGTAATCATCCTTAAAAACAAGCATGCCTGCTTCTAAACTCAAAACTTTCCACTTTTCAAATTCCCCAAACGTAAAAATCGAAAATGGTAACAACTATACCAATTTTATGCAGGGCAATCGCTTAAATTAAATAAAGTCTGTACATATTTCCCAATATTTTAGAGCTGAATTCTATTTGATACAGGGTTTAGTTCAAATATTTCAATTTAAATCGTGGCATTTTTAAAAATCAATACTGAAAAATACATTTTCAGTATTGATTTGATCATTAAGCAAACAAAATCATGTAATTTAAGCCCGATTGTCCTGCGATTTTATGCCATATTGCGTACATTTCATTTAGGCTGTGACATATACTCAGAGTTATCAAACTACCCCTGCACGCAGTAAATCATGCATATTCAACGCACCAACAGGCCGTTGCTGCTCATCCACCACCATCAGTGAATTAATTTTGTACTGCTCCATCAAGCTAAGCGTTTCCACCGCTAACTGCCGGGGATGTGCCGTTTTACAGCTATGCGTCATCACGTCGGCAATACCGACTTGATGCACATTGACCTCACCATGATCCAATACCCGACGCAAATCACCATCTGTAAAAATGCCCGCCAACGTACCGCTGGCATCAACAATACCGGTCATACCCAGACCTTTTTGCGTCATTTCCAACAATGCTTCGCTGAGACTGGCCGTGTCGAGAACGCAGGGAATACTATCATCGCCATGCATAATATCTTCCACATGCAGCAATAAACGTCGCCCCAGCGAACCACCAGGATGCGACAGCGCAAAATCATCTGCAGTAAACCCACGCTGCTCCAATAACGACACTGCCAGCGCATCACCCATCACCAACGTTGCGGTAGTGCTGGAAGTCGGCGCAAGCCCCAACGGACATGCTTCTTTTTCCACACTCACATCAAGGTAAGCATCAGCGGCCTCCGCCAGAGTGGAGCTAACTTTCCCAGTAAGCGCGATGAGCGGCACACCCAGACGCTTGATAAGCGGCAGAATGGTAAGAATTTCAGCGGTTTCGCCAGAATTGGACAACGCCAGCACCACATCATTACCGGTAATCATACCCATGTCGCCATGGCTAGCCTCACCAGGGTGTACAAAAAAAGCAGGGCTGCCGGTACTGGCCAGAGTCGCCGCTATTTTTTCACCAATATGACCTGATTTGCCCATGCCCAGCACCACAATTCGGCCTTCGCACTCATACATAAAATGACAAGCTTGCAAAAAGTCCGAGCCAATACGATTGGCTAGATCAGCAACGGCCTTGGCCTCAATATCGATAACCGCGCGGGCCATGTGTTCGAGCTTGGAAGAATTCATCATTTTTTGGTTATTTTTTTGATTGCTCTGTCTTGAGTTTATCATCACAGAATCAACTCAAACCGGTCATGCCCAGCCACGTCATGTAACCGACAAAACAGGTCAATAACAACCCGCCTTCGAGACGATTAATGCGGCCCGGCCCTCTGAGTCCATAGGCCATCAAAAACAGCACAAGAGTTAACCCTGCCACGACGGGGAAATCACGTTGCAGCACTGCGGGTTCCAATACACTGGGGGCAATCAGTCCCGGCAAAGCCAGTACGGCCAGTAAATTGAACATATTGGAGCCAATGATATTACCCACGGCCATATCGTCTTCACCCTTGAGCGCGCTCATCACAGAGGCGGCCAATTCCGGCAGGCTGGTGCCTATGGCAATAATAGTCAGACCAATCACCAAATCACTCACACCCAAAGCATGGGCAATATCCACCGCACCCCATACCAGCAATTTGGAGCTAAGAACCAACGCCACCAGACCTAATACAGCCCAGAATACCGCCTGCCTAGTGCTTAAACTATCAGGAACCTCTCTTTCAAATTCACTGGTCAAGGGATCTACTGCCGGAGCCGTTATTTGAACATCAGAGGCCACAGATTGTGATCGCTTACCCAACCAGATCATCCAGAAAATCAGCAAAACGGTGGAGCCGAGCAGGATAGCGCCATCCAGCATACCCAGCTCGCCATCAAGCAGCAAAGCGCCAGCCAGTAAAGTCACCGCAAACAACACAGGGAACTCACGGCGCAAAATACCGGAATCCACCGTTAGCGGCATAATCAATGCTGTTACCCCCAAAACCAACGCAATATTAGCGATATTAGAACCCAATGCATTACCGATCCCCATCCCTGGATTGCCGCTGCTGGCAGCCATACCAGAAACCAGCATCTCGGGAGCCGAAGTGCCAAACCCCATGATGGTCATACCGATAATCAGCGGCGACACCCCCAGATTACGCGCCAGCCCTGCCGCACCATGTACAAAACGTTCAGCACTCCACACCAAAAAAATCAAACCACCCAGCACAGCCAACCACGACATCCACATCTATTTAAAAACCTCCACTTACGGCACCGACAACGGACTCCGCAGCCCCTTCCGCAAACCAGTAATGCAACACCAGCCCGGCAAAGATCAATGCACCAAGCCAATGATTGTTGAGAAAAGCCTTGAAACAACCTTCAGGGCTACGATCACGAATCAGCCATTGCTGATACACACCCAATCCCGTTGCTGCCAGCAAACCCAGAAAATAAAACAAACCCAGCTCCAGTTTGTTACCCACAATCCACAGGGTAAGCAGAAACAACACCTGAATACTGCCAATAATAATGCGGTCCGCATCGCCAAATAAAATCGCTGTGGATTTGACGCCGATTTTCAAATCGTCCTCAATATCCACCATGGCATACATGCTGTCGTAAGCCGTAGCCCACAACACCGTAGCAATAAGCAATAGCCACGCTACTAGCGGTATTTCACCTGTCTGCGCCGCAAATGTCATGGGAATTGCCCAACCAAAAGCCAGCCCTAAAAATACCTGCGGCAAATAGGTATGGCGTTTCGTAAAAGGGTAAATCGCCACCAACACTGCACCGACCAGCGACAAGCCGATAGTGAGCCAGTTCATCGTCAACACCAGCATAAAACCAATCAGGCATAACACCACAAACAGTATCAATGCCTCACGCGGCTCCACTTTGCCTGCCGCAATGGGTCGATTCTTGGTGCGCGCAACACGCGGGTCAAAATCGCGGTCAGCGTAATCATTAATCACGCAACCAGCCGCGCGTAACAGTACCACACCCAGCACAAACACCAGCGTAACACCCGCATCCGGATTACCTTGTCCCGCAATCCACAGTGCCCACGCCGTTGGCCATAGCAACAAATAAGTGCCAATGGGTCGATGCATGCGCATCAGCAACGCATACTGGTAACTGCGATCCTTGATGCGCTCCCAGCTCAGATGGTTCGATATCATTGTTGGTATATTCATGGGCAGATACTGTAGCCGACTAACGGTGACGCGGGCAGATAGCCGGGAGAAAAATTTCACTCACCAGCAATGGATGATGGTTGAGAAAAAAAGCTGAACGCCGACCCCAGATATTCGCTGGTGGCTTCAATAGACCCGCTGTAGCACGCTGAAACAACGGTTGTTCCCCTGATAATCGCGCAATTTCAATACCACTGCGCACCATGGAACGATCTGCAAACAACACCGCACCCAATGGCTTCTTACCCAAGCGTGACAAGCGGCGACGCGGCCCGGTCAACGTGCGCACCGGGATCACCGTGCGCGCAAACACCCACGGTTGCTCATTACACAACAAACGCACCTCGCGCACAAAACAGCGTTCATGTGGTAACACGCCCAGTGCCTGTGCCTCGTTCAACATAGGGCGTTGCCAATATTGATCAATCAGTTCAACACAAAACCTGCCCCGGCAAGTCTGCTGCAAACGACGGGTTAACGACGCAGAATCCAGCAACCAATCCAGCAATTCGGCCGATGCACCATGACGGGCAATAGACGAATGAGGTTGCCAACGTGGTTCAACTCGGTGTTTACCTAAAAGTGATTGGGTCACAAGATTCGTGCTGGGCGTTATTTGAATAAGGACGGATTGTACCGCAAAGTTGTGGGTAGAGTCGTTTGTTGTCAACTCACTATCAGAAAATAAAATTTAAAACCGTTTTTTCCGTGCTCACCACCCAAGCCGATAAAATTATTTTTTGGGGATTAACGAATTACTAATTTCACCCGCCCAACGAATTGATGCCAGATAGGCTGCGCGCAGAGTATCACTATCGTATTGAACGGAGCCCAAATTGTTCCATTGGCCACGCTCATAACTCAATACCAGTGACAATACCTGTCCCAGTTCGCCGGTTTTATCCAACAATGCTTGATGCAATGCATCGGCCAACGGCAAGGTCTCAAGAATGTCATCCAGCGACTTGTCGATAAAAGCATCCAGCACAGAAAATAGACCGACGGTGAACGCATTTTCTGCAGACATCGATGTATTAACAGACAGTTTTTCGCACATACGTGCACGGATCAATGCAGTGAGAATCAATTCATAAGGTTTATCATCAACACTGGACATGGCCAGAATCGCCACCCAGATTTTGATGGTATTAAGCCCCAGCAAAGTGATGGCCTGCTGTATGGACTCGACTTTCTTCCCAATACTGAAATGTGCAGAATTGATATAACGTAAAATCCGGTATGACAAAGAAACATCCTGTGCCACCAATGCTTGCAACTCACTGAAGTCCAGCTCGGGGTTTTGCAATTTGGCCAGCAATTGCATGATGGCCATACGACTTGTCAGAGTACGTGCGCCCTTGACGATTTTCGGCTTGCAAAAAAAATACCCCTGAAAATAATCAAAACCCAACGCTTTACAATACTCATATTCTGCCGGGGTTTCGACTTTTTCTGCCAACAAACGTACCCCCGTTGGTCGAAGTTTTTTCACCTGATCCGTCAATGCACCTCCCGGCAAAGTGAACAGGTCAAACTTGATAATATCCGCCAGCTCCACCAACGCCTGCTTACTGTCATCACAAATAAAATCGTCCAGAACAATGACATGACCAGCAGCTTTCAATTTTTTCAAACCGGTAATCACTGCTTCTGTAGGCTCGATATCCTCCAATACCTCCAGCACCAAGTTGTCCTGTGCCAGCGATGGCGGCAAACCTTCCACGATGTAACGCTCTGTAAGATTAATAAAGGCTTGTGACTGCCCGACCAACTCCGGCAGACCGACCTCCATCAGTGCATTGATCAATACCTGGGAAGTGGCATCATCGCCATCAACCACGTTGGCATAATTGTTTTCGCTGGAGCGATACAATAACTCGTAAGCATATACATATAGCTTGCGATCATAGATGGGTTGGCGGGCAATAAAAAAATCGGACACGACGGCAATCCTTGCTGGTGACCACAGACACAGACAGGTCAAGTGCTCGTTTAATAGCCGTGATATCGGCAGACGCGAAAGGGGCTTTAGCCTCGCAACGGCGTCCGTTCACCGCTTTCTCGGTAATTCAGATAATCTGCCAGGATCAAAGCATGATCAAAAGCCAAAGAAGAAGGCAAATTCTCAAGTAAAAAAACCTGCGCATTCGCCGCATCATCAGCGGCTTGAGGTTCTCCACTGGCCTCAGCGGTATATACTGCACAAACGGTATGACCACGCGGGTCACGGCCAGGATCCGAATAACACCCCAACAGGGAAACAAGTGTTACCGACAATGAAACCTCTTCAGCAGCTTCCCTCACAGCAGCGCACTCCAGACTTTCACCCACATCCACAAAACCGCCAGGCAACGCCCAGCCATACGGCGGATTTTTACGCTCGATGAGCAGAATAGGCCGACCGGGCCGGTCAATAAGCTCGATGACAATATCAACAGTCAATTTAGGTGTTTCTGGTGCAGGCATCAATTTAATCTCGAAATAAGTGCAATACGTTACGTGCCCGTTTGCTACAGGGTCATTTGCGAGCAAGCGTCAATACAACAATAAGGCCGCCAACCCCAAAAAAGCCAAAAAACCGATAACATCCGTAACGGTGGTCAACAACACGCCACCCGCCAGCGCCGGATCAATACCAACCCGCTTAAGGGCCAACGGAATAGTTGCCCCGGCCATAGCAGCGACAATCAAGTTGATCAGCATCGCCGCAGCAATAATGCCACCTAACTGCACATCACCAAACCAAGCAATCACAATACCACCGACAACCAGTGCCCAAATCACCCCGTTGAGCCCTCCCACCAGCAACTCCTTGTTAAACAACCGGCGTGCATTGGAACGGCTGATTTGTCCCAGCGCCATACCACGAATCACCAAAGTCAGAGTTTGATTGCCAGCAATACCTCCCATGCTGGCGACAATGGGCATGAGGATAGCCAGCGCTACCATTTTTTCCAAGGTGGCATCGAACTGGCCAATCACCCATGAAGCAAGCAAAGCAGTCAGCAGATTGACTCCCAGCCATACGGCCCGGCGTTGTGAGCTGGTCGCCACGGGTGCAAACATATCGTCTTCTTCCGAAAGACCGGCCATACTCATCAAAGAATGTTCAGCCTCATCACGAATCACATCCACCACATCATCAATAGTGATGCGGCCCAGCAGTCGGCCTTCTTTGTCCACCACCGGTGCCGATATCAGATCACGCTTTTCAAACAGGCTGGCCACTTCCTGCTCTGGCAAAGTGGCAATAATCGCTTCTTGCTCACGATCCATATGCTCTGCCACAAGCGTATCGGGGTTTTTAATCAGCAAAGCAGTCAGAGGCAACAAGCCCAAGTATTTATTTTCACGATTGGTAACGATAAGCTGATCCGTCATCTCCGGAATTTCACCAATGCGCCGTAAATAACGCAACACCACATCAAGACTGATATCTGCGCGTACCGTGATGGTATCGGTGTTCATCAGTCCGCCAGCAGTATCTTCCGGATAAGACATCACCGCCTCCAATCGCTTACGGTGCTGGGTATCCATGGCTTCCAATACCTGTTCGGTCACCGCACCCGGAAAATCGCTGAGAATATCGGCGAGGTCATCAGTATCCAACCCCTCTGCCGCGGCCAGCAGCTCGCTGTTGTCCATATCACGAATCAGCCGTTCACGGACATCATCGTTAACCTGCAACAACACATCACCCTCCTGTCCAGCCGAAACAAGCTCCCACACCGCATCACGCTGCTCATGCGGCAGAGCCTCCAGCACATGGGCAATTTCTGCCGGATGCAACTCACGCAACTCACGTTCTACACGAGCAAGCGTGCCATCACGGAGTAGATCCGTGAACGCCTGTAATCGTTTGGTGTTGTGTTCGTGTTCTTGATTTGAATTGGGCATAACAGTCCACTGATAGCGTGGCAGCATTCTACTTTTTAGTGAGCAGAATGCCGGGGCTTATCAAATACCGGAATCTACAACCAAAACTACTTCAATTGTTTTTCCAGCTCATCAACTCGTGCCGCTAACGCTTCCAGTTTTTCACGGCTGCGTTGCAGTACTGCACTTTGCACCTCAAACTCGTCGCGAGTCACCAACTCCATCTTGGCCAATGCTGCCTGTAGCGCTGCCCGCAGGTTTTTTTCCATATCCTGTTGCACAGACTGAAAACCGGCAGGTAGCTTATCTAACACGCTACGAGCAAGCTCATCCAGCTTTTTAGGATCCAAACGATTGTCAAACATATTACTCACCTCCTTCATCATCCTGGAATTTGCAGTTAAACGACCAAAAGCGTTGAGTTTTGTGGCTGCGTTTGACAAAGACGTGTAATTGCCTGCGCACGACACCTTGCTACGAAACACCACAGGAACGCTGAACCCATCAATATTAAGTAGCTGATGTACTAATTAGGATCACTGATTCCCGACTGCACCACACCCGACACACATCTTACACGAGATCAGCTGCTGGCTGACCATGCCATGCATACAATGCCAAACATACTGACAGTGCTTTGCCTACAAAGAAGCCTGCACCAACATAGTGCGCAATAAGGGTGCATTCTCTCAGCATCCTCCTTATTTTGGTGCATGACAACATCGAATAAAAATGTGAAGTTACCATAACTTACTGAAAAAAATATCATTACAAATATTGGCACAGTCGGTGCTATGGAAAGAATTGGAGATTTTCCAATCAATCGACACACTTTTAATTTGGGGAGAAAAAGTATGAAAAAAATAATGAAACCTGATGAGCCCGAATAAATTTTTCGGCCTGTAATCTCTGTAGCATTATAGTAGCAATCACCAGCAACACCGCGCTTTGCAACACTGCCAAGCGTCAGTGCATATTTTAGGAGGGAGTTTTCCCATGAAACTAGTCACAGCAATTATTAAGCCTTTCAAGCTGGACGACGTGCGTGAGGCTTTGTCAGAAATTGGGGTTCAAGGCATCACAGTCACTGAAGTAAAAGGTTTCGGACGCCAAAAGGGCCATACCGAACTCTACCGTGGTGCAGAATATGTCGTGGACTTTTTGCCAAAAGTAAAACTTGAATTAGCCATCGATGCTGATCTTTTGGATCAAGTTATCGAAGCAATCAGCACCGCCGCCAATACCGGGAAAATCGGTGACGGCAAAATTTTCGTTGCTCCTCTGGAGCAAGTGGTTCGTATTCGTACCGGTGAAACCGGTACTGAAGCACTCTAAAACGGGGAGCATACAATAATGGAAGCCAATATTTTTCATTTGCAGTACGCCATGGACACCTTTTATTTTTTGGTGTGTGGTGCCTTAGTAATGTGGATGGCAGCAGGTTTTGCCATGCTGGAAGCGGGCTTGGTTCGTTCAAAAAACACCACAGAAATTCTCACCAAAAACATCGTATTGTTTGCAATTGCCTGCACCATGTACTTGGCATGCGGTTACGCCATCATGTACGACGGAGGCTATTTCCTTTCCGGCATCGCTGGTAACGACGGCCTGGTGGATGATGCATTAAAGAACATGACTGAACGTGAAGACGGTTTCACTGGTGGCTCAGTCTATTCCAAACCATCTGACTTTTTCTTCCAGGTAGTGTTCGTGGCAACCGCCATGTCCATTGTTTCCGGTGCCGTTGCAGAACGTATGAAGCTCTGGGCATTCATGTTGTTTGCAGTAGTGATGACCGGTTTCATCTACCCCATGGAAGGCAGTTGGACCTGGGGTGGCAACTCCGTGTTCGGCCTGTACAACCTCGGTGATGATTTTGGCTTCTCCGACTTTGCCGGCTCCGGCATTGTGCATATGGCTGGTGCAGCTGCGGCTTTAGCCGGTGTACTCGTATTGGGCGCTCGCAAAGGTAAATACGGTAAAGACGGCTCAGTCAATGCCATCCCTGGTGCCAACCTGCCGCTAGCTACACTGGGCACATTCATCCTGTGGATGGGCTGGTTCGGCTTCAATGGTGGTTCCGTACTCAAGCTAGGCGATATTGCCAATGCCAACTCAGTGGCCATGGTGTTTCTGAACACTAATGCTGCTGCTGCGGGCGGCGTGATTGTTGCGCTGATTGTTGCCAAGCTACTGTTCGGCAAAGCTGATCTAACCATGACACTCAATGGTGCGCTGGCCGGTTTAGTGGCAATTACCGCCGAACCTTCCACGCCCTCTGCTTTGGAAGCCACACTGATTGGCGGTTTCGGTGGCTTGCTGGTGGTGTTCGCTATCATCGGTCTAGACAAACTAAAAGTCGATGACCCAGTGGGTGCCATCTCGGTACACGGTGTTGTCGGTATATGGGGTCTGCTGGCTGTACCGCTCACCAATACCAGTGCCAGCTTTGGCGGCCAGATTGTGGGTATGCTCACCATTCTCATCTGGGTATTCGTGGTCAGCTACATTACCTGGATGATCATCAAAATGATCATGGGTGTACGCGTCACAGAGGAAGAGGAATACGAAGGTGTTGATCTCACCGAGTGCGGTATGGAGGCTTACCCAGAGTTCACTAATAAATAAGCAGGTACATAACAACAAGTCTGTTCATATAACAGACGACGCCAAGTGCCCCTCACGGGGCACTTTTTTGTGGCATATCGGAATTATTCCTGATTATCCCAACCAAGAGAATAAGCTCAGTATCCACACCAGTCGATTCAGACAGTCTGGAGTAATACCACCGCCTCGCTAGAAGCTCCGCGCCTTTCTCTAAGCAGACAGTTACCACTCAACCTGACTTCCAAATATACAAAAATTGCTCGAAATCCTTCTGATGTATTCGAGAATGCTTTTCCCCGCAATAAAGAAAAAGCACAAGGCTTACCTGTACAAATAAGCATTTATACACAAGAAACCTACCTCTTTTTAGATACTGGCTTCGGTTCAAAGCCTCCTATAGACTCCAGTTTTAAAGGAATGGGTTAAGGAATGGATTATTGCCTCGCTTACAGAAAAAGTGGCTTATTTTAAGCGTAATTCCAGCATTTTTTACAACCGAAACCCAAAAAAAAACTTACGCCCCCAAACTCCATCCTTTACTGAATAGACACGATAATATGAATATCCCATCAACTTTACTTCGGGACGGTTTATTCTTTTCACACTTTAAAGACACCTAAAAAAGGAACCAACAATGAATAAATACATCCTGCTGCTACTGATAACCGTGCCAGTATTTGCCAATGCCAGTGACTATGGAGCCCCCCTGGTAAAAGAAAGTCGTGATGCAATTAAAGAGTTTGCCGGTGAGCTAAAAGAGAATTTACAAGCGGCAATGAAAAGTGGCGGGCCACTCAAAGCCATCGAGGTGTGTAAAGTTGTCTCCCCAAAAATCACCGCCGAACACTCACTTGCCCAAGGAATGAATATCCGCCGTACCAGTTTGAAAATTCGCAATCCGGACAATACACCGGATGCCTGGGAGCGTGGAATACTGGAGTCTTTCGAATCAAGAAAAGCAGCAGGTGAAGATGTGAAAAAAATCGATCACCATGAACAACAAATAATGGACGGAAAAAAGGTGTTTCGTTACATGAAGGCCATCCCCACCGCAGAAAAGCCATGCACCATTTGTCATGGAAAAAACATCAGCCCCGAGCTAAAGAACGCACTGGATAAAGCCTACCCCAATGATCAAGCTCGCGGCTTTGCAACCGGTGATATTCGTGGTGCATTCAGTATTATAAAACCATTGTAGGCCGCTTTATTCAACAAACATTTCGGGCGAGAAAGAACGTTAAAATGACACGCTCCTGATAAACACAAAGACCGCAAAGCTTTATCTTTGCGGTCTTTGTATTAAACCCGTTTTAACTCACTTCGCCACCACATTAACCAGCCGTCCCGGCACCACAATCACTTTCACAACTTTTTTGCCTTCAGTAAATCGCAAAACGTTTTCATCCGCTAATGCTGTCTGCTCAATCACATCCTTTGCCGCATCGGCTGCTACTTCAATTTTGCCACGCACTTTGCCATTCACCTGCACCACTAACTCAACAGTATCCTGTACCAACGCACTCTCATCCGCTTGCGGCCAACGGGCAACAAGAATATCATCTTCATGGCCCAACCCCTGCCACAAGGCATGGGTGATATGCGGCACGACAGGCGATAATAAACGTAACAATAAATCGACACCTTCAGCATAAACCGGATCGCTTACATCCTTTATTTGCGAAAGCGTATTGACCATTTTCATTGCTGCGGCAACCACCGTATTAAATTGATACTTTTCCACATCACGATCAGCTTGTTGCAACAGGCTATGCAATTCACCCCGGCATTTTTTCTGTGTGACAGACAAGGTGCTGACATTGATTACTGCTCCATCGGCAAGCCATTGCCTGAGCGCGGCTTGCCTGCCTTCGTCATGCACCAGTCTCCACACACGCTTAAGAAAACGATAGGCGCCTTCCACAGCATCATCATTCCATTCCAGTGATTGCTCTGGCGGAGCAGCAAACATAGTGAACAATCGCACAGTATCGGCACCATACTTTTTAATCAGCTCCTGCGGATCTACGGTGTTACCTTTGGATTTGGACATTTTGACGCCATCCTTGAGCACCATGCCCTGGGTGAGCAACTTTTCAAAAGGCTCATCAATGCTTAACAGACCAACATCTCGCATGACTTTGGTGAAGAAGCGTGCGTACAACAAGTGCAAAATGGCGTGTTCAATGCCACCAACGTATTGATCCACCGGCAGCCAGTAGTTGGCACGCTCATCAAGCATAGTCTCGGTGTTATCTTTGCAGGCGTAGCGTGCGAAGTACCATGAGGATTCCATGAAGGTATCGAAAGTGTCGGTCTCGCGTTCGGCTTTGTTACCACATTTGGGGCAGATGGTTTCGTAAAACGCCGGCATTTTTTTAATGGGAGAACCTACACCTTCAAATTCAACATTTTCCGGCAGTACTACGGGTAACTGGTTTTCCGGTACAGGTACAGCACCGCAGTCCCTGCAATTAATAATGGGGATTGGCGCGCCCCAATAACGCTGACGGGATACGCCCCAGTCACGCAGCCGGTAGTTTGTTTGTTTATTGCCTTTGCCTTTTTTTTCTAATTGGGCAGCAATGGCGTCGAAAGCTTCGACTGATGTAAGGCCGGTAAAGTCACCGGAGTCCACCAGATGCCCAGGTCGAACATCAGGCAAAACTTCCTCTCTTTCCTTTTGCGATTCCATAAATTTACGATCATGTTCTTCAAGCGTATTTTTACACGTCATAGGATCGCCCGCCAAAGCAACACCCTTATTCAACGCCGTCTCAATGGCCACAAGCTCAAAGGATTTAATAACTCGCTTCACCGACAGATCATATTTTTGCGCAAATTCAAAATCCCGCTGGTCGTGTGCGGGCACGGCCATCACTGCGCCTTCGCCGTAGCCCATGAGCACGAAGTTGGCGCTGTACACCGGCACTTGTTCGCCACTGATGGGGTGGATGGCTTTGAGGCCAGTGTCCACGCCTTTTTTCTCCATGGTTTCCATTGCCGCTTCGGAGGTTTCCATGGTTTTACATTCTTTGATGAAGGCAGCCAGGGCTTCGTTGGTTTCAGCAGCCTTGATGGCCAGGGGATGTTCGGGAGCCACCGCCACATAACTGACGCCCATGAGAGTATCGGGGCGGGTGGTGTAAACACGCAACGTTTCTCCGCTGTCAGCCACAGTGAATTCCACCTCCACGCCTTCTGATTTGCCGATCCAGTTGCGTTGCATAGTGCGCACCCGCTCAGGCCAGCCGTCGAGTTTGTCGAGATCGTCCAGTAGCTCATCGGCATAGTCGGTGATGCGCATGAAATATTGCGGAATTTCCTTGCGCTCCACGGCGGTGTCGCAGCGCCAGCAGCAGCCGTCGATGACTTGCTCATTAGCAAGCACGGTAAGATCATGAGGGCACCAGTTCACCGGGGCTGTTTTTTTGTAGATCAGGCCTTTTTCAAACAATTGGGTGAACAACCATTGTTCCCAGCGGTAATATTCAGGATGACAGGTGGCCAGTTCGCGATCCCAGTCATAGCCAAAACCCAGGCGCTTGAATTCATCGCGCATGTAATCGATGTTGTCATAAGTCCACTGGGCGGGCGGCACATTGTTTTTCATGGCGGCATTTTCGGCGGGCAAACCGAAGGCATCCCAGCCCATGGGTTGCAGCACATTTTTGCCTTTCATACGCTGATAGCGGGCAATCACGTCACCGATGGTGTAATTACGCACATGACCCATATGCAGGCGGCCACTGGGGTAGGGAAACATGGACAGACAGTAGAATTTTTCCTTATGAGGGTCTTCGGTAACGTGGAAGCTGCCCTCCGTCTCCCAGTATTGCTGGGCTTCGGCTTCAATTTGTCCGGGTTGGTACTGTTGCTCGGGGGTTTCGCCTGACATAAGTGCAATAAATCCTGTGAACGATGTAGTTAATAAGGGAGCCTAAAAAAGCATGGAAAAAAGATACACAGGATACCTCACTCTTCTACCTGGGCACCAGAATTGGCGCTCCGGGCTTCCATGATTCCGCACATTGCAGCAATTCTCACATCACTTTGTTTCCAAAGTATTTTTCCTGAAAAATAAAAATAAAATTTCAGTATGAAGCAGCGGATATGTTGTGTAGCATCGGGCAAGCAACATCATTCATAATAATAATGCTCCTTACTGGCCCAGGCTGGAAAATTGAACAACAGTACAAAAAACCATCTGCCTCAAGGCAATATCAGTGAAAAACATTTCCGGGGCATGATTGAGTCCACCACTGGCATTCCCTGGATTGTGGATTTTGCCACTTTCCAATTTACCTATGTGGGCCCACAAGCAGAAAAAATACTAGGCTACCCTGTCGAGCGATGGTATGAAACCGATTTCTGGAGCAAGCATATCCACCCCGATGATCGACAGGCCGCTCTCGATTATTGCGTAGAGGCATCACAAAAAAGTAAAGATTACAATTTTGAATACCGCATGGTTCACCGTGACGGCCACAGCGTGTGGATTCTGGATTATGTCAACATCGTTATTGAAAATGATATTCCAGAGCAGCTACAAGGCTTCATGTTTGATATCAGCAGAGACAAACAGGCAGAACAAACGCTACAAGAACATACCGCGTTGCTCGACGCCATGTATCGCGCCTCACCTGACATGATTTGCATCCATGACAGCGATGGGCGCATTCTTGACGTTAATAAAAATGCGGCCCAACGCTACGGCTACACGATGGAAGAGATGCGCAAACTCAGCATCGCAAACATTTCTGCCGAACCCGATTGTCTGCCAGTTGTCAGTGAATGTATGCACCGGGTTCTGAATGGTGAAGAACTTGATTTCGAATGGATCGCCAAGGACAACCGTAACCAACCTTTCCCTGTAGAAATTCGTCTGCGCAAACTGGAAGGTGGCGGCACTCCCGGCAGCCCAGCAGTCGTTGCCACCATACGTGACATCACAGAACGTAAACGCACAGAGGAATCCATTAAAAATATTGCAGCCGGTGTTTCCGCAGAAAGCGGGGAAGCCTTTTACCAACAAATGGCGATACACCTAGCCCGGCTTTTTGACGCCGACTATGCCTTTATCGGCTTGCTTGGCGAAGATGCCCCCGAAACCATTAATACCTTATCGATATTTGCCCACGGCAACATTGCAGAAAACATATCCTACCCTTTGCTAGGCACACCTTGTGCCGAAGTTATTGACAAAGGCACCTGCTATTACCCCCATAGCGTGCAGCAACTATATCCGGACGACCAATTGCTGGTCGATATGGGAGTGGATAGCTTTATTGGTGTCCCACTGTTCGACAGAAATAACCGGGTTATCGGTCTGATCGAGATACTTGATAGCAAACCGATGGAACTAAGCCAACAACTTACTGAAATCCTGGAAATTTTTGCCGCAAGAGCCTCAACAGAACTTGAGCGCGACAGGATTCATCGACGGCTTGAAAATACACGACAAAAACTGGCCTTGCATGTGCAGCAAACTCCGCTCGGGGTTATCGAATGGGACACTGGCTTTTGTGTAACAGACTGGAACCCTGCTGCGGAAGAAATTTTTGGTTATCACAAACAAGAAGCGCTAGGAAAAACAGCTATTGAGCTGATTATTCCGGATGAATCCCTATCTTGTATAAACACCGTCTGGCAAGCGCTTTTGGAGAACCATGGCAGCACCCGCAGCACCGATAACAACATTACCAAAAATAAAACGACGATTACCTGTGAATGGTACAACACACCCTTGGTAGCAAATAATGGGGAGGTTATCGGTGTTGCCTCATTAGTTAGTGATGTTACTCAGCGCATCAATACCGAAACAGAACTTGAAGCTCATCGCGAACATTTAGAGGAACTTGTAACGCAACGTACCACAGAACTGACCAATATTAACCGGGAGCTAGAGTCTTTCAGCTACTCCGTATCACACGATTTACGTGCGCCATTGCGCCACATCGATGGCTTCAGCCAGGCACTGCAGGAAGACTACGCCAAACAGCTGGACGAAGAAGGCCAGCAACAACTGCAACGCATACGCAGCAGTGCGCAACGCATGGGACAACTCATTGATGACCTACTGATACTCTCCAGAGCATCCCGTGGAAAAATTGAACGCGAACCACTCGACTTATCCAGCATGGTGCAGGATATTTTTAACAAACTGCAACACTACGATGCTGATCGTAAAGTTAACATCAACATTCAATGTAAAATATTTGCCACGGCAGATCATCGACTGGTACATGTACTACTGGAGAATCTTATTGGTAATGCCTGGAAATACACTTCCAAAACCGGAAATGCATCCATCAGCTTTAATGCACAAACAAATAAAAAAGGTGACGCTGTGTTTTGCCTCCGCGACAATGGTGCAGGTTTTGACATGAAACATGCCACACGGCTATTTACCGCATTTAAACGGCTCCATTCTGACAAAGAATTTGAAGGCACCGGTATTGGCTTGGCTACTGTGCAACGCATCATCAACCGCCACTCAGGACGCATCTGGGCTACGGCAGAACCAGGAAAGGGTGCGGCCTTCTATTTTATTCTGAATAATTAACAAAACAAAATGAGCTGGCATTTTTCGTCACATCACCACGCGCTCTGCATTGTTTTACTTGAAAATGGATATTAACAGAAACCCAACAGGCGCATCATCGACTTGAAACTTCCGGGGTTGACGCATATTCTGTTACCCTGCTCCGGTTTTACTTATCTGATACCGATTCACAAGGAGTTCTCATGAAAATTGAAACTGTCTATCGCAAATCACGCACAACCTGTGGTGTACTCACCCTTGGCGTATTATCTCTTTTCGGTAGCGTGTCGGCATACGCAGCTGGCGACATTATTGTTAGCCGACCACACAGCATGTCCACCAACATGTCATCAAGCCTGTACCTTGGCGCGAGTCTCGGAAATGCCATGTATGATAAAGCTAATGATTCCAGTGCAGCCTTCAGTGTTTTCGGTGGATTTCATATCAACCAAGTATTAGCCGTTGACTTTGGCTGGGCAAACCTGGGAGAAGCTTCACTGGAAACAACCGGTAAGGCAAAAGTAAATGTACTGCAAGTTGCGCTATTGGGAAAATTGCCCGTAAGCACCGATTTCTCATTGTTTGGCAAAGTCGGGCTTGCCCGATGGACATATGATTTGAATAACACCAACCCTACCGGCAGTGACGACGATATTGACGTGTATTTTGGCATTGGCGCTGATTATCATATCAGTGGCCGATCCGCAGTACGCTTTGCTGCCGACTTTTACAACATGAAACCCACCATATCCAACGTTACCCTGACGAAAGAAAATATTTCCCTGTTTTCAATTGGCTATATCTTCCAGCTGTGATGTAAATCAAGCGCTTAAATCAATAACAACCCATATATAGAAATTGGACACAACATTATAATAACCAGGCAATAAAAAAGCGGGCCAATGGCCCGCTTTTTACATATTTTACAACCAGTAGTGCATTAGCCTAAAGGCCGAAGAGAGATTTCTCTTTGGACTTACGGATTTCTTTTTCATCCGACCATTCAACAATACCGCTTTGCAAATGCATCAACTTTAACGTGAACTTGTAATAAACATCCTTGCGGCTGCTATTGCGCTTCACGATACTGGAAAGATTACCATATAGCATGTATTCGGCACCGATTTGCTGCCCCATCTTCATGGCCGCGTTTTGATTAACCATGCCACTGTCACTCTGGTACTCCAGCTGCTGTTTTACTGCCGCGACCTTAGTCATATCCACAAAGCGGAATTTCCCGGAACGTAACAGTTTCGTGGAAATAGTATCGGTGATGGACTCTGTATCGATATGTTCAGTCGTCTTGTTTTTAATGGTATCAACAAACATCACTGGCCGACGTTTTGCAGTGATTTCCACAACAGGCGGGAAGGTCAACACCGAATCCACCATTTTTGCAGCGATTTGCTGCAAATCGGTTGAACCAAACCCCGTTGTGGTTGTTTCCACTTCGGTAGCATCACCGTATTTAATGCTCTTTGAGCAACCGATTAGTGATACCGATAACAAACCGGCAACAATCAATATACCTGTCGATTTTAGCCTTTTACCTGTTGCTGACTGTACTGATGATTTCATTTTTATTACAACTCCCTTACGTTAACTTTATAGGTTGTTACAGAAGAATTAGGGGCTACAGCATGCATAGTGGTGCTGGATTTCCCATGCAGCACCACCGGTATCCAAGAGCGGCTTCCTTGTTCCACCTCAAAATTATCATTGTCATACCAGGAAAAGCGGTACTGGATGCTCTTGTCCGAACTGCTCAGGTTGCTCAGCACCACATTCACCTCCAGCAGATCGCCTTTGAAGCGGGACTTCATGTCGGTAATGGTGATGGCATTCGCCAATGGCTCATTGTGAATCACCAAATGCTTGGCATATTCTGGATCACCTTCGGTTTTCCCTGTCGCCTCAATTCCTGATGTAGCACAACCCACAAGCAGTACCATGCCCGCAAGCACGGCTGATAATTTCATGATATTCATTATTTCATTCTCCTACGCTGTTTCAAATGTTACAGCATGATTATTGCAACACAAGCACTACAGCACAATGGACGCAGTATGAAAGGTGCTCCCCGTAGCCACAACCCTTATCAGAGTTTTTCGGCCAGGAACAACTTTTATATCCATGACCCCCATTGCGGTGCCATTTTGAAGCTGCAACTGATATTGCCCTTCCGGCAGGCTACTGCGCAGAATTTGCGCATCGTGCGGAAGCGTCAGCCAACTACGCCGATCAGCTTGTTCGGTAACCATGTTTAGCACATTTATCGCCAACGCTCCGAAATCGCCTAGCACCTGCCCACCCTGCTCAGCCGCTTTACCCTTGGCAACAATTCGTAAAACCTGCCGAACCATCATCCCCGGCAAACGTTCGACCAGCGCCTTTGCTGCCAATGCCTGCACACTCACGATGGGACTGGTTTCACCTATTGCTTTCCCCATCAAAGCACCATCGGCAATAGAGACATTCAATAGTGGCGGTGCCTGCCATTGCTCCACATATGTGGGAAATGCAATGGAACGCACACCATTATTGATTATCAAACTAACATCCACGCTCGTTTTCACCGGAGCAAAACCATGCTCAAACATCAGTACAATTTCACCTTCATTGGCCTGTAGTGGGGAAGACGTGTCAGTAAACTCTTTTTTGAAGCGCGCGTAATCCTCCCTCATGCCCAATGACTTCGCCAATCGCAATGCATCTCGCTGCACATAAATGTTATCGGGAAAAATTTCCAACGCTTTTTTGTAATCGATATAAGCGTTGTTGGGCTTTCCTGTCGCCTCAAACAAAACGCCGGACACATAAAAAGTATAGGCATTCTGAAAGGAGTTTTTTACTTGCCCGGCAGCGGCCTGTAATGACGCAAATGAATCCATGAAGCCGTCATTCTCCCCCATTTGCTCACGCGCATTCTCCTCAGCGTCGGCAACCTCATCTTCAAAGCGCTCTAACTCATATTGCTGCTCCTGATTGGCGCGCCTCACCTCCACCATCGCGGCCTCCAGGTTGCCACTCATCAGATAGTTCATTGCCTGAAATTGATGTACAAACACCCGCTCGTACCCTTCCCCCGCATAGGGAATCGCATTATCGCTAGTTAACAGAGAAACGCCCTGCGCGGTAACGCCAGACGCAGATATTTTTGCCGCCTCATCATTTTCCTCAAAAGCATCAATAACCTGCTTGAAGTCTTCGATACTGACCTCAGTATTGCCAGCCAATTGCGCGACCCGCCCTCTTTCCATGAGATACAGGATTTTATCCGCATCATCCTGACGTCCATCGAGTGCCACTTGTGCCTGCGTGTATTGCTGCGCTTCCAGCTGCACTTTTATCGGCTGTATCTGTTTGGGATACGACGTAAAAATCGAACCCGTCGCACAACCACCCAAAAGAAATACCGCCATCCCCAACAGCGCCAGCCGTGGCAATTTTTTAATAAATAAACAAGACATGACTCCTCCCCGGAACCTTTTTGGATGCCTCTGACCAACTCTTTTACTGGCCGTGTCAGGACATTCTCTCATTATTTGACTGATTATTATTTTTTATCCGGAGCTTGTGACGTCACGAAAGAATGATTGAAATCACTACCAGCTAAATGGCTTGTCACTGGAGCCCGGAGTCAATTCTACCGGTATAGCTTCTTCCAGCTTGGTCTGCCTAGACCGCACCAACGCACCTTTTTTAATATCTCCCTCTCCACTGATAATTTTAGCCTTGGAGAATTTTTTCTGGATAGATGTCACTTCCACAACACCCACCTCCTCTTCCATACTGCCCAGTGATTCACCGGTATCCGGGTCGATCAACCCTTCACCTTGCGACAGAATGGATAAATGATCCCCCACCTCAAAACCAACCCCTGAGCCACGATTGATATACACCGTATTGCCGGTCACTCTCGCTACTTTCAGAGGAAATACACCTGAAACTACACCGTTAACAATTTCTTTTACTGTTTTTTCCTTCAACGCCTCTAAAAACTCATCGGCAGTCAGCTCGCCTTTAGGGTTTCGATCCTCGTGTTCAACGGTAAATTTATCGGCGGCAACAATTTTTCCACCGCGACTGTCAACAATACGCACATTGACCACCATTTTGCCGACATACAGGGAGCGCACGGTGTCAGTGTAAGGGATTTTCTTACGCTTTATCCCCGCCTTCAACATTTCGATTTTTCCCATTACAAAATAATCAGCCCCAATAAGCTCCCCCATTTTTACCGCGCTCTCAGGGGAAATATACCCGGATTCGCTGAACTCCTGTTCAGTCAGGATATCTTTCATACGGTTTCTTTCCACCACATTGAATTTGTTGGTCTTGACCAGGTAAGTCATAAGATCAGACGACAATAAACGGGTGGTATCTTCCACCGTTTGAACCACTACAAAACCAGGCGCAATGGTAATGCTTTCCTTATCGGCATTAAAATCCAATACCGCGATAGTCGGACGGGCGGCCATTACCATTACAGGAATCGCCAACAGCCCAAAGAGAAAAAGAAAATGGAACATTCGGGATAACGCGTGCGAAAAAATCATGACAAATTCCTGTTCAATTCACTAAAAGTAAGAGACTTCTGTTTTGCAAGTCCGGAAAAAGCTGAAACTCAAAACACTCAAACGCATCATGCGAGGAAGGCACTTCAAAGCAAAACGCAGCAGACAGCCCAGAAACTGTTACGAAATGACGAACATGTGCGCTCTTGCATATATCAGCCAGCGCTTGAGCAATTTAACACCCATAGCAGGAAACGATCAAGGCCAGCGTTAAGCACGCTGATACTACGAGCGGCGACATTATTGTCAAGATGCATATTACCGCTTTCAGCCTGGATGCTCGGTAAAACGCTAGCCGAATACACAATATCGACTATACAGCTTCAATATCTTCCGCCATACTTTGAGTAATAGCTTGTTATCATGAAAGAGGCACAGATCATGAGTACCCAGCCCCCTCGCGCAGACCAGAAAACCAGACAACCAGACTCCAGCCATGAGGACAATGGACACGCTAACGCCTACGAGCGCATGCGGGAACGCACCCACCAGCTCTTTGATAAAAACACTCAGGATTTAATCCCCAATCTGGCTGATGCTCTCGAATCCGCAAAAGAACAAGCGATTCACCTGGGTGAACTCACCAAAGATGAAGCCGAACTGATCAGCACGTATTTGCGTCGTGACCTTCACGATGCAGGGGAATACATCAAACAACAACGTGGCGAACTGGCAGACTGGCTGCGTTTTGACGTTGAGCAAATTGAAAAAAAAATCTGGGATTCGTTATCCCTGCTGGTGGACAAAACCACCATCGAGCTGGAGCAGCTAAAAGCCCGGGCAAACCGTTTGGGTGAATGGCACACGGGAGAAATCACCGGCCCTGGCACTCTGGAATGCGTCGCTTGTGGCAAACATCTACATTTTCACAAAACCGGACACATACCGCCTTGTCCCAAATGCCATGCCACCGTGTATAAGCGCCCCCAGTAGCTAAGGAATGGACATTAAATATCTTCAATTCTGATTTTCAGTTTGAAAAATGTCCACAATATTAGATATGCTTTCCAAGGCCGACATACAAGGCTTTTCTCCAAGATGATCTATCAGTAAACGATCAATAGACATAAGGGCTTCAAACCCTTTTTGAACAGCAAAGCGGCCGGACGTTTTAAAAAATACCCGTTTTGATCGCTTATCTTCCGGGTCAGCCTTCAGAAACAATATTTTCATGAGCACCATTTCTTGCACAAGCTTGCTCACTGACTGTTTGGAAACCCCCTTACGTTTGGCAATTTCTGAAATACCCGTACCCTCAAAATCGATGTAAGGAAAAAGGTCTAGGTGAGATTGTTTTAGCGCGGGTAAGTGAAAGGCCTCTCTGGCAGCAGCAAGGCCTCTTTCATTGATGAGTCGCCCTGCTTTTATAAGCTGATGCGAAAGCGACGCATTTTTTTGTTTTTTAAAGTCTTGTTTTTCAATGTCAGATTTTTTCATGCCTTTAGTAAATCATGATTGACTATATTGGTCAACCATGATTTACTAAACAGTCAGTCGCGGTTGACCAACTGCCTGCGATAAATAACCAAGAACATTATGAGTTATAAAAGCTATGAAAAAAGTCGCTGAGAACATTTTCACCTGGGAATACGCCGCAAAGATCATGCCCGGAGTTCATTTTCCTGTAAATTCATCTTTTATTGAGCTGGAAAACAATAACCTGATGGTTATTTCTCCTGGCCCTTTTGAGCAAAAGCTGATTCAGGAAATCATTGCCAGATATCACATGATTTACTGCGTCGCCCCCAATGCGCTTCATCATGAGCATCTAAAGCGCTTCAATGATTTTTTTCCTGAAATAGATATTTATGGGCCTGCTGCTTTAATCAGGAAACAGCCCTGGTTATCTGAAAAAATATTAGGCCTGGATTTACTTAATGAGAAACTAAAAGGTCAAATTTTATTTTTTCCCATACAAGGAAATTTATTTTTAGATGAAACAGTCTTTTATTGCCGTCAATCAAAGTCACTCATAGTTACCGATCTTATTTTTAATATGCGGGACCCAATGCCATTAGGGAGAAAATGGATTTTGAGTCTTGTGGGGGCAAAAAATAAGATAGCGCAAAGCAAACTGGTAAAAAACTCAACTAAAGATAAAAAAGCTTATACGCATTCTGTCAAACCTTTGGGGGAGCTGGATTGCCAGCGAATAATTGTCGGCCATGGTCATATTATTGAAGGCGTTGCCGAGATAAAAAAAGCGTTGAAGGCCATTGGGATTGTCTAGAGCCTGTTGATGACTGGCGGCAGGATGCTGGATAATAAAGAAAACTCACAGAGCTACGATTCTGGCATCAGCAATAAAATCATGAGTATTTAACGCAAAGATCGCAGAGGCGCAAAGGGCGCAAAGAAAAATATGAAAGCTGCCTGATGATGTCTGAAAATTATCCATCGCCGGACAGGATTATTTTGTCATTCACTCAGTTCATTATTCATGTCGCGGGCATCATCATGACTATGATTAATAGGCCATGAGTACACTTTGCGCCCTCTGCGCCTTTGCGATCTTTGCGTTTATAACACGTTATTTTCCAGTGCCACGATAACGTAAGAGCCTCTGTTGTCACAGCGCATTTTCTCTACAAGCGCGATATTTGTACCTGCATTAATCGAGAATCGTGGATACTGCTACTTTGAATTTAGCATCTTAATTAGCAGTAAAGCGGAATGATCAAACTACTGTTTCAATAAACACCAACATCCAGATATGAGCGAGCAATTTTACGGATGGCATTAACATAGGCGGCCATTCGATAACTGGTTATTTTTTTACTGGCTTCCCGTGTTGCATACATTTCCTGAAATGCCTGACGCATGGAATCATCCAGTCCTGAACGGACTAAATCCAGTTCGCTGGCTCCGCCGTTTATTCTTTTCCGGAAACGCTCAGGCACCCGCTTGCCGGTTACTTCTTCCAGTGCGTCAATTTGATTTTGACTTTGAATTTCATCATAACGCCGTTGCATACGCCCAAAACGGATATGTGACAGGTTGCGAATCCATTCAAAA
>Ga0256839_1001769_pt1 | contig 25496 bp, 25 predicted proteins | sample 354166metaG_FD_185968 | JGI IMG/M metagenome (GOLD analysis project Ga0256839, IMG submission 185968) | Hydrothermal vent microbial communities from Mid Atlantic Ridge, Atlantic Ocean - 354-166 | ecosystem: Environmental > Aquatic > Marine > Hydrothermal vents | place: Atlantic Ocean: Mid... | reverse complement strand
TGCGCCGGTGGTCCCCCACGCGGATCGAGGCGGCGCTGCCGGCCGCGCTCGCGAAGTCGCCGCTCAGGGGGCGGCTGCACCTCGCCCGCCATTCGAGCCCGGACCGCCCGGTCTCGAACGTGATCCCCGTCGCGCTGCGGCCCGTGCTCCCGGTTCGTGCGGGGGCACCGCCGAAGCCGGACGCCGGGGCCCGCGGCGGCCGGCAGGCTAGCGTCCCGGGCAGAGCTGCGAGCGGCTTCGCCACGGCCCTTCCGCCCGTGTCGGCGCCGGTGCCGGCCGGGCGGCGCATCGTCAGGCCGCCCGGCACACTGACGATGACGGGGCTGGGCGGCGGCCGGACGATCCGGCCCGCCGGCACGCTCACGATGACGGGGTTGGGAGGTGCGCGTACGATCGCTCCGCCCGGGACGCTTACGATGACCGGCCTGGGAGGCGCGCGGACGATCGTCCCCTCGGGCACGCTGACCATGACCGGCCTGGGCGGGACCCGCACGGTCACGCCCTCCGGGACCCTGACCATGACGGGACTGGGCGGTGCGCGGACGATCACCCCGCCCGGCACGCTCACGATGACCGGTCTGGGCGGGCGCTAGGGGCCGGCCATGTGGACCGCGACGCCCGCGTGCGGCGCGGAAGGCTGACCGTAGATAGAGACAGGAGGAGGTGGACCATGAGAGCGACGAAGCGAACGGCCGTCCTCGCGGCGCTGCTCTCGGGGCTCGGCGTGGCGGGCACCGCGAGCGCCGTGGACTATGTGTTCAGGGTCAATGTCAATGTCAGGAATCTGATGCCCGGGGTGCAAGCCAGAGTGGAGTGTAGCCTTTATGGCAATAGGGCAGCCGAGCACTTGGGCAGCGGATCTGCTGAAGTTCCAGTCCGGCCTTCGAGGGTCTGGGGGAACCCTCGGGGGAGCAAATTCAGAGGGACCGTTACGGTCCGTGTCAGGCCCACGGATCCATCGAGAGTCACGAGGTATTTCTGCTATTTGGTGCTGCGGAATGGTGATCGTGAATTTCATCCAGCCACTAACCGTTACAGTCGCTCAATTCCCGAGTGGGCTGCCTCACGGCCAGGAACAGAGCGCGTTCTCGAGCTGCGAGGTACTCTGTGAGATGCCTCCTCCCGTTGCGAATGCTCGCGATTAGAGGATGCTGCGCGAATGCGTCGGGGCCCAACGTGCGCTCCTTTCGGCAAGACCGTTGGATTGGACAGCGTTTGGGCTAGAGGTATCCGGCGGCGGAAGCGGTGCCGCTCATGGCGCCGGTTCACGATGGAGGGTGAGCGATGAGGCAGAGATCCTGTCGGAGGGACCGCCATGTGGCGGCGGGGTGGGCTGTGGGGGCCGCTCTCGGACTGGGCCTTGGCACCGCCTTCGGTGCCGGCGATCCGCCGGGCGCGGGCGACCACCCGGCGCTGGGGCGCGTGCCGGGCTCGGTGATCGTCTCGCACGAGGTGCGCGACTACGACGTGCTGCGCTTCCCCGTCGCGGGCAAGGGCTACCGGATCGCGAAGGTGGGCGAGGCCGCGGGCAGGGCGTGGCGGATCGTCTACCGGCTGCCGGAGCGCGTCAGCCCCGCGGCCGCGCAGGGGATCTACCGGCAGAAGCTCCGCGAGCTCGGATTCCGCGAGCTCTATGCCTGCCGCAACCAGGGCGTGCTCTGGTACGACGCGATGCTGCGCGAGACGGGCGATGCGCGCTGGACGAAGGCGCTCGCGCCCGAGCGCGTCCACTGCCTCGTCGCGCGCGGCGAGCTGGAGGGTCGCCGCGCGGCCGTGGCCGTCTACAGCTACATGGCGAACTACAGGGAAGGCTGGCGGCCCACGGTGCGGCTCTACGTGGTCGAGGCGGCGCCGCTGGACACCCGGCTCGAGGTGGTGAAGGCCGAGGAGATGGCCGAACGGATCTCCACCAGGGGGCGGGTGGCGCTCTACGGCATCCTGTTCGACCACGACAGCGCGGCGATCAAGCCGGAGTCGGCCGAGGCCATCGCCGAGATCGCGAAGTACCTGCGCGCCGATCCCGAAGTGAAGCTCTTCGTGGTTGGCCACACGGACGGCACCGGCACCTACGAGTACAACCTGGACCTCTCGCAGCGGCGGGCGCAGGCCGTGGTGCGCGAGCTCGTCTCCAGGCATGGCATCGCCGCCGGGCGCCTGAAGCCCGTGGGCGTCGGCCCCGTGGCGCCGCTCGCCCCGAACACCACCGAGGAGGGCAGGGCGAAGAACCGGCGCGTGGAGCTGGTGCCACAGTGATCGGATGGGCACAGAAGTTCCGGGGGGAGCGGGCACCGATGAACGTGCCTGGCCTGGGCGTAAGGGCAACGCAGGCAGCTCCGTGCCTGAAGGCACTGGTGGCGACGGCCTTGCTCGCGGTGGCCGCGTGCGGCGGGGTTGAGGAGGGCGGGCTCGCGATCGAGCTTGAGCCCCACGGGGACCGCGGCAGCTTCGGGGTGCTGGAGCTCACGCTCGCGCCCGAGCGCGAACACCGTCTCGCGATCTCGGGCATTCCGCCGGAGACCGGGCGGCTGGACGTCGTCTTCGACCTCACGGGGCTGAAGGGCGCCCTGCTCGCGCTGGTGGAGGGTGCCGAGGGCCGCGACACCCCGGTGCGGGCGGTCGCGTTGCCCGGGCGGCCGGTGATGGTGCGGATGCGGCCGGGAGCGGGAACCATCCGGGTAACGCTGGTCGGGAGGGGCGCGGAGAAGCTCCCGGTGCGGGTGCTGGCCGCGGCCCTGCGCGGCCCGGCCGAGGAGCCGGCGGGAGCCCGGCAGGCGCCCGGCGGGAAGGGCGAGCGGCGCGCGCCGGCCGCGGACGGAAAGGGAAGCGCCGGCGTGGGAGGCGGCGTCGATGACGACAGGCCGGTGGACCTGCTGCGTGAAGAAGGGCCCGGGACGCGATAGGCGTGCGGGGTCGTGCATCGTGCGCGCCGGCGCCTGCCTCGGCCTGGCGCTGGCTGCGGCGGGCACCAGCGGGGCGGATTCCGCGAGCCAGGCCAAGCTGGGTGCGGATGTCGCCGCCGGCCTCTACCACTTCTACGAGAAGACCGCGCGCGTGGTGCCGGCCGATGCGCGCCTGCTGGCGGGCATCGCGAAGGCCTACCAGGTCGCGGACCTGATGATCAACGTCACGAAGGCCCTGCGCGCCACCTACCGCTACCTGCGTACGCGCGAAGATCCCTACCGGAAGTGCCTGCCCGTCGTTCCTGCGCGCTACTGCCCGTCCGGTGACCGCGCCTGCGCGAGATGCGCGCGCGAGGCGGAGCGGGGCTACGAGTATGCTTGGGGCTGGATCCAGCAGGTCGTGGAGAACTGCAAGGAGACGGCAGATTACGTCTCGCGCGCCGTCATCTTCGGCGATTTCGGCTCGTCGCTGCCGCTGTACGGCATGGCGGGCGTGTTCGCGCAGGCAGCGTGGAAGGATCAGCGCAAGCAGATCGGCGCCGCCTACGAGCGCTACGCGGAGATCTACCGGCGAAAGCTCGCCGAGTTCCTCTACGAGCTGGACCGGACCTACTGGCGCTTCAGCAGATGCATCGCCGGCGGCGACCTGGTGGAGCGGTCGCGGTGGTATCTCGAGGTCGGTCAGCCCGCCGTCCTGGGCCTTGGCGACTGCTATGCGGATCTGCCTTACCGGTTGCTGTCGGTGAACCTCGAGTTCCCGCCCGGCACCAGGGGCTGGCGGTTCATGTCGTATCGCGAGTTTCCCATGCCTTCGCTTCCGGAGGCAGCGGATGGGCGCGGGCAGGGTGCCTCGTCGCCCGCGGGTGGCGAGGGGGCACCGGCCGGTGGGGCTCCGATGGATCTGCTCGGTGGCGGCGGCACGGATGCGGGCACGGGTGCGGGACCTGCCGCGGGCGCCGGCGGTCCCGACGCCGGGCCGGGGCGGGCCACGGCGCAGACGCGAGCGGACGGACCGCAGGCCACCCGGCGCACGCGCCGCTGCGAGGAGGAAGAAGGCGCGGCACGCGGGGGCGGCGAGCGGCAGGAATGCCGCGAAGATCCGGCCCGGAGCCGCTAGCGCGGCGAGGGCCGGACCGGTGGTGCCAGGGCCTGGCCGGAATGGTGGACGTTCGATCGGTGGACGGAGGAGAGAGAGGCCATGGAAAGGAGCGGAATGCGAACCCTTACGATGCGGCGTGCCCTGGGTGGTCTCGGGGTCGTGCTCTTCTCGGCGGGGGCCGGCGTGGGTGGGCCGCCCGGCGTGGCCGAGGCGGCCGACTACTGGCCGATGGTGTGCCAGGGTCCGCTGGCCGGCGCGCGCGTGAGCGGCGGGAAGGTCCTGCTGCGGGCGCGTGCCGGCCGGCGGCCGGCCGCGCCGTCGCAGGGCGAGTGCGTCTGGCGGGACCGTGCCGTCGACCGGCCCGGCGAGCACCGCGGGGGCTTCCTCCAGATCGAGATCTCGGTCGCGGGTGGGGTGCAGGTCCGCCGGGAGGGGGAGAGGCGCGAGACGCGCTTCTCCAGCCGCGCGCTGCAGGGGATCTGGGACGGCGCGACCCGCGGCGGGCGCTTCGCCCTGCTCGTCCGCCGCGTCGGCGAAGGGCGCTACGCGGGCAGGGTGCCTTCCAGGGCGGTGGCCGCGCCGGCACGGCGCGAGTATCCGCGCGCGACGGCCGCACCCTCGGGCGGGGCTCGCCCGGGGCCCCGGCCTTCGACGCGGGAGACGGGCGGCGCGGGCCCACGCGTGACGGCGCGTCCCGCCCCGGTTCGGGATCACTGCATCCCCATCGATCCCTTCCGGATGCGGATCGCCTCGGGCCCCTACACCCGCCCGGCCGGTGGCGGCTGGGTCTGGGTCGACCGGAACACGACCGTCTGGCGCGTGGAGGGCGATGCGGCGGCCGGCGGCACGATCGCCGTCTTCCGCGACCGCCGGCTGGCGGAGCAGACGCTGCGCGTGCTCCGCGAGCTTCGCGCGGACCGGTACTGTGGCACGAAGTTTCCGCATCCAGCGATGACCTACCTGCTGATCTCCGGCCGTCCGCCCGCCGCGCCGCCGCCGGGCGTCGATTGCGCGCCGATGAACCGCGCGCGGCTGGCCGTGGATCGCAGGGATGGTCGCTGGCGGGTGATCGAGCACTCGCCGCGCGGGCTGATCAACTGGTTCGTCGCCGAGACGCGCAACGAGGCCCATGCGGCGGTGGAGCTGATCCGCAAGCACCGGTTCAACCGTCATTGCAGGATCGGCCGGGGCGAGGAGGCGTTCAGCTTCCTCACGCGTTGAAGGCGCAGATGTCCTGGCCGCTACGGCGGATGCCGGGGTCTGGTCGCCGGCACCCGCCGTCCCCCGCTCCCGTATCCCCCCAACGGCCGACCGATGCCGTGGGCGTGGGCGGCGACCGCCTCCTCTGCTGAACCGCGCGGCCCTCCCGGGCGACGCACGGGCGAGCATGGATCGTGACGGGAGGGTCGGACCATGAAACGGCGGATCTCCTCGATGGCGCTGGCGGTCTCGCTCGCGCTGGCCGGCGGGGCGTACGCCGCGCCGGCGGGCGGGCAGACGGACAAGCGGGCCTCCTGCGCGGCGGAAAAGCGCGCGGGCGGCGGCAAGGCAGCCGGCACGGCCTATCTCCTGCGCAAGGGCTGCGGCAAGCGGACGGCTTTCGGCCTCGCCGGCAAGGCGGGCGGCCTCTCGCCTGCCGCCCCGCACCCGGCCCGCAAGGGGGCGGGCAGGACGGATGCAAGCCCGGCCCGGCAGCGGGCGCTGACCGACACCAAGCTCGGCCGCCAGAGGCAGGTCGGCCGCGGGGCGTTCGATGCGAAGCGCGTGGGCCCCGGCGGGCGCCTCGCGAAGGAGGCGGGCAGCGCCGCCAGCCTGCTGCGGGCCGGCAAGCGGCAGCGGCACGCGGGACCGTTCGCCTCCGGCGGCCGCGCCGGCGGCTTCCTGTCGGAGACCCGGCGCAAGCTCGCCGGCCGGGGCGGCGGCAACCGCGACAAGCTGAACCGGATGCTCGCCGGCCCGAACCAGGGCCGGAACCGTCGAGCCGGGCTCTTCCGGAGCGGGCCTTCCGTGGGGTAGGCGATCGCGGACCGCACCGGGCAAAGGGGTGGCCGCCGCCCGAGCGGCGCATGGGATTACGCCAAGTCCAGTCCGGGCACCGAGGCTCTCGGCAGGATCTTGTGGGAAGGGGCATGGGGGGCTGGAGCCGGGGCTCTGGCCGGAGCGGAAGGAGGACCTGCGGGCGCAGCCGTCGGTGCCGGAATCGGCGGTGGCGTCGCCCTGCTCAAGGCGGCGGTCGAAGAGCTGCGCTCGGAGCTGGGCTATGGGCCGCAGGTGACCCACGAGGAGCCGCAACGCCCCGGGACGCTCGGGCGTGAATACGAGTACCAGAGGACGGAGACCCGGACCAACGGGAAGGTGCATATCTATCGTGCACCGGACGGCAGTGAGGCCCATGTCGTGGAGGAACGGAACGGGGAGCGGCGAATCGAGTACTCCAAGGACGGGTCCGTATATGCCGTGGAAAAATATGACAGGAGTGGGCGTCTCAAGAGCTATTCCGTGTACGATTCCCGGTCCCGCCGGTGGGTGACGATGGAGGTCGAGGGCACCAGCACCGAATCCGGCGCGACGAGTGGCGGCGAAGCCAGCTCCGGCGGGAGCGGTGGCGATGGCTCTGACGGCAGCGGCGACGACGGCTCCGATGGGAGCGATGAGGATGGTTCCGGTGGGGGCGATGACGACGGCTCGGACGACGACGGCAGCGAAGACGACGACACCGGCACCGACGCCGACGACGGGCAGGCGCAGGCCGGCACACCCCGTCCGGAATGCAGCGGCGATCCGGCCATGTCGACACCCGGGCCCGATGGCGGCTGCGGCGGCTTCAAGGACCCCCGCCAGGAGGAGCATGAGCGCGAGCAGCGCAAGGCGAAGCTGACGCGGGCATGGACCGGCCAGCCGACACCGGAGCGGGGCGGCGGCGGATCCGGGGGCGGCTGCGGCCGGGACGATCCGTACACGGGCGAGTGCGTCGAGCCCCGAGGCGGGCCCGGCTGGGCGGTCGACCCGGGCGATCCCAGCCTGGAGATGGGCCGTCGCCCGGCGGACGGTGGCGGCGCCGCGCTGCTCGAGAAGCTGGACTGGGTGGTGGATCCCGAGGAGGGCTTCTGAAGCGGGAACGCCGCAAGGCCGCCGCGGGCGCCTCCCGCGGCGGCCTCTTTCGTCTGTGCTGGCGCCCCGGAGAGGATTCGAACCTCCGACCTAGCGCTTAGGAGGCGCTTGCTCTATCCGGCTGAGCTACCGGGGCGGGAAAGGGACCGGCTGCGGTTCGTACGCGCATTGTACCCGAAGCCCGGGAGATCGTGCGGGCCATGGCCGCAAGTGGCATCAGGGGCTCCGGGTGCTTGCACCGGGGCAGGGGGTGAGTCGACCCGCTTTCGTGGCCACCCGATGCTTGGGACCGGGAAGGAGGAGTCTACGACGGTGAAGACGACGTATACACCAGGAGTCTCTGATCGATCCGCGCAGCGGATCGATCAGAGACTCCTGCGCCGCTTCACGGGGCGCCACCGTCTCAACGCGGCTGGTCCAGAAGTCGGGTCGTTTCCGGAAAGCAGGCATGGAGCTTTCGGTCCATGGTGATCAGCGGCACGTCAAGCGCATGTGACAATGCGGCGAATTCGCAGTCGTACGGTGAGCATCCGCTTTCCGCGCTGAGTCGAAGGACTTCCGATGAAGGCACGTCGTATTCGTGCTCACGAAAGATTTCTTCGGTCTCTTCCAGTATTTGAAGCGCATGGGCGATGGAAAGGTGCCCCTGGCGGACATAGTGGATCAGGACGCTGCGGAATTCGCTGCGCCAGAGAAGAGGCACGGCCCAGTCGGGATCTCTGGCATAGAGGTCGGTGGCCAGATCGGTGTACGGAGAATCCAGAACGAGATACGCGATGACATTCGTATCGGCGACGATCACGGACGCCCCTCATTGATCGCTTCTTCCAGTGCTTCTGGCGTGATGGCTTCCGGTGGTATCCGGACCCTGATCCGACGCAGCCGTTCGAGACGCTCCGTCGGGTCGATTCGTCTTGGCATAAGCATCGATTCAAGACAGTGGATGATCTCGCCGTTGATGGAGCGGTGATGCGCCTTGGCGGCGGCCTTGAGGCGGGCGTAGAGGTCGTCAGGCAGATTTTTGATCGTGACCGTCGGCATGGGTGGAACTCCTCGGAGCAGGTCCCGGTGGTGGAGATGCAACCATTATGGTTTCAAAAGGCAACCATCGCAATGGACGGGCGTGCGGGGCTCTCCACATCCCTGTGTTTCGTGCTTGGCTGCGGCGGGCCAACCAGGCGTTGCGGCGAGATTCAAGGGGCGCGGCGAGAAAATTCCGAGGGGCAAATGGCTGCGGTGCCAGGTGGGGTACGGAAGCGCGCCCGGGGGATACCGGCAGGCCAGGAAAAGGGGTATCCGGGATCGCGAGCCAGTCCCGCGTCTGTGTAAGCTGTCAGGACAAACGAATCGGAAGCGTTGTAAATGCTCGATCTGGAGGTGGTGGTGGAGCCGAGGGGAGTCGAACCCCTGACCTCAGCAGTGCGATTGCTGCGCTCTCCCAACTGAGCTACGGCCCCGCGACGGCGGGCTATTCTAGCATCCCGATCCCGCCGGGCGAAGCTGGTGGAAACCGGGTGACCGCTCAGGCCTCCCCCTTGGGGCAGCGCCGCGCGTACTCGCGCTCGAGGGCGGCGACGAAGCGTTGCAGCCGGCGCCGGTCGCCCGGCTCCAGCCGCAGGAAGCGCCCGCCCACCCGCAGCCGTCGGCCGCTCGCGATCTCGCCCACGAAACGGACCTCGAGCGGACCCGCCACCGTGCTCCGGTCGGGGAGCCGAAGCTCGCACCGCTCGAGCACCTGCCGGGGCGAGAGGCCGGTGCCGCCCTCGGCCTCGATCTCCATGCCGATGCCCGCGAGCGAGGCGTCGCAGAGGAGCCCCTGCCCTTCCCGGCCGTCCGGGAGGACGAAACGGACGGTGACGCCCAGCCTGCGGGGCACGGGCACGCGGTGATGGCTGCGGCGCTGGCGGTAGATGACCGTCGCGGGGATCGGGATCCGGTAGACGGCGCCGTCGCGTCGGGATTCGATCGCCTCGACGGTCGCCTCGAACTCGGCTTCCACGCCCTGGACCCGCATGCGGGCCCGCAGGCGCCGGGCCCGCCGCAGCTCCTCGTGCCCTTCGCCGGGCACCAGCTCGTCCAGGAGGAAGGTGCCGCTGGCCGGGTCCACGGCGAGGATGGCGCTGACGCAGGCGCGGCCCGACGGGAGCTCGACGGTGACCAGGCTGCGGGTGGCATGGGCCCGCCTGAGCAGGCACAGGACGAGGGCCGGATCGGTCAGGCGCACCGCAACCCCTTCCGACGGTTCCGCGGCCGGGGCCAGGTTGCGCGCGGGGCTGCCCACGGAAGCCGTACCCTCTCAGCCCCTGCCCAGGCTCCGGCCGGTGCCGGGCACCTTGCCTGCCCCGGGCTCCCGGCCGTAGGTGGCCGGCACGGGCTCCTCCCCACGCAGGATCGCCAGCGCCTGGCGGGCCGCGCGCCGGCCGAGCTCGAGGAGCAGGCCGTTGCTCTGGTTGCGCCGGCGCAGGTCCGTGAGCCGGGCCCTGAGCGCCTCCCAGCGGGCGAGCAGCAACTGCCCGTCGGGCTGGCGCGCGAGCCAGGCGCGCACGGTTGCCTCCGAGGCGTCTCCGGCGAGGGTGGCGAGCTCGCCGTGCGCGGCCTCCAGCGCCGCGGCCGCCGTCTCCTTGGCCTGCGCGGCCTCGAGCAGCGCCTCGGGGTCACGCGCGGCCAGCGCCCGGGCCTCGTGCGCCAGGGCCTGCTCGAGCTGGCCGGCCAGCGCCTCGTGGCGTGCGAGCAGCGCGGCCGCTTCCCGGGGCTGCGTAGCCTGGGCTGCGCCGGTCATCGCGAGCGCCCTCAGCGGTCTTTCTCTCCAGGGCCCAGGAGGCGCTCCATCGCCAGCAGGCGCTCGGCGATGCGCTCGGGCCGGATCTCGTAGCGGCCTTCGGCAATCGCGGCGCGCACCGCCTCCACCCGGCCGCGATCGACCACGGGGGTCTCGTCGATGCGCCGGCGTGTCTCGGCGAGCAGGGCGGGGGCGGCCAGCTCCACGCGGTCACCCGCCGCCCCGGCGGCCCCGGGCTGCGAGGATCCGCCACCTTCCCGCCCCTGGGTCCTTCCGTGGCGCCGGGCTTCCGTCACAGGGGGCAGGGTCGGTCCTATCCCTTTGATATCGCTTGACATCTCATCGGCTCCCGGTTGCGCAAGTCGTGCTTGCTGTGGCGGTTAGCGGCCGTGGGCGCCGGAACTTTAGGCCCGATGGCTCAGAGTGTGACCTCGACCACGCCCGGACGGACGGCCACCCCTTCGACCACCCGCCGGCTGCGCAGGTTGCGCACGCGCACCCGCTGGCCGGGCGCCGCGTCGCCCAGGGCCACGGCGGCCGCACGGACCTCCAGCCCGCCGTGCGCGGCGAGCAGCACGACCCGCTGCCCACGCCTCACCACGGGGGTCCGCTCCAGGGCGCCCGGCGCCACGACCGCGCCGGCCGGGATGTGGCGCCGCGTGCGGCGGCCGACCGCCGCGGCGAGACGGGTCAGGTAGCCCAGCGGGAGGCCGGCCGTGTCCCGCTCCGCCAGGCGCAGGTCCTCCGGGGCGAGCACCGTGCCCCGGGGGATCGGCCGGCGCGCCACCACCACCGGGCGGATGAGCGCCACCCGCACCGGTACGTACACCGTCCATGGGCTCGAGCCGGGGCAGCGCACGCCCACCGTCGTGTTGCCGTGCCGGCGTGCGCCCGGCGGGTCGAAGGTCTCCAGCGGGCGATCGCAGGCCCGCAGGCGCAGCCGCGGGTCGAGCCGGCCGGCACGGATCTCGTGGCGCACGTCCCGCTCGGCGGCATAGAGGCGGGCCACGTGCGCGCGGGCGGCCGCGCGCACCGCCTCCAGCGGCTGCAGCCCGGGCTCGCCCCAGGCCGGGGCCGCGGCCGCAGCCATCCCGAACGCGAGAATGGAGACGGGGCTAGCCCTCCGCGGCATCCTCCGCGCCCTCCACCTCGGCGCCGAGCCGGTCGAGGAGGCCGATGAGCTCGGTGCTCAGGCCGTCCATCTGCTGGAGCTTCTCCAGCGCATCCTCGATGCGCTGCGCCTGCGCGAGGCTCCAGATCTCGCGGGCGAGCGCGTGCACGCGCTGGTGCGGGCCCTCCATCTCCCGGAAGGCCGCCAGCGTCCCGTAGCGGCTGCCGCCGGTCCCGTAGTACCAGCGCCCGAGCCGGCACTGGGTGTGATCCTTGAGCTCTCCCTCGGCGATCTCGAGCTCGCCGTGGAGCAGCAGCGCCAGCCGCAGCTTCCACAGCAGGTGGTCGGCCTTGACCACCTCCAGCAGCAGGCGGTCGGGGGCGTCCTCGGCCAGGGCGGCGAACTGGCGCTCCAGCCGGCTCACCAGCCCGCGGGCGCTGCCCACGATGCCATGCACCTGCTGGGCCTCGGCCGTGAGCGAGGCGGTGATCTCGTTGAGCCGCGCGGCCATGTCCCGGGCCACCGAGCGCTGCTCGGCGGCCGCCTGGGCGATCTGCGCCACGCGCTGGCTGACGTCCTGCACGGCGGCGGTGTTCTCGCCGAGCACCGAGGCCACCACCTCGAGCGCGTCCACGCTCTTGCCCAGCCGCTCCAGGCTGCTGGAGACCGACTCGCCCACGCGCTCGGAGAGCTCGTTCATGGTCGCGGTCACGCGCTCGATTTCGGCGGTGGCCTCGGCGGTCTTGTCGGCGAGCTTCTTCACCTCGTCGGCCACCACGGCGAAGCCACGCCCGGCCTCGCCCGCGCGGGCCGCCTCGATGGCGGCGTTGAGGGCGAGCAGGTTGGTCTGGTGGGCGATGTCGCGCACGATGGCGGTGAGCCGGTTGATCTCCCCGGCGAAGCCTACGAACTGATGGACGCCCTCGGCCATGGAACGCACGGCCTGCTCCAGCAGGTCCACGTCGCCCATCAGGCCGGAGATGGCGACGTTGCCTTCCTCGGACTTGCGGCTGTTGACCTCGGCGCGGCCTGCCGCCTCCTGCGCGTGGCTCGCCACCTCGTCGGCGCTCTGCGCCATCTCCTCGACGGCGCTGGCCACGCTGGCGGCGTGGTCCATGATCGAGTTGATCTCCTTGGAGAAGCGGGCGCTGCCCGCGACGATCTCCACGGCCTCGGCCAGACCGAGCACGCCGGCGCCCGCCACCTCCAGGGCGCGCCGGTGCAGCCGCTCGATCTCCTCCATGACGGGCTGCAGGGTCTGGGCGGTGCTCCCGGAACGCCGCTCCAGCGCCGCGAGCCGCCTGCGGTCCCAGGCCACGGCGGCCTGCAGGAGCGGCAGAACCTGGTTCGTCAAAAGGATAGGGCTGCCCATGGTTCGTTTCTCCCCCGATGGCTGGCCTGATGCCGGAATTCCGTCGCGCCCGCGCGGTGAAGACGCATTCCGGCAGCCACGTTGTCGGCCGCCATGGGGTCCAGCTTGAGCAATGCAATGCCCGTGCCATGGATGGGAGCGCTGACCGGGCGCCCTCAAGGGCACCGGGGGAGGGCCGATAAGGGGAGGGTCGCGAAAGGGGACGGCTGGAGTGAGAATGGGCTTGCGGGAGGCGACGTTGGCGGGGCGGTCGGGCGGCAGCGGGATAGCGCCGGAGGATTTCGAGGCGCTGCGGCAGTTCCTGGACGAAGCGGCGGGCATCGTCCTGGGCCCGCACAAGGCCTATCTCGTGCGCAGCCGGCTCGGGCCGCTCGCGCGCGAGCGGGGCTACGCCCGTCTCGGCGATCTGGTGCGCGACCTGGTCGAGCGGCGCGTGCCCGGCCTGCGCGAGCGCGTCATCGAGGCGATGACCACCAACGAGACCTCGTGGTTCCGCGACCGCTACCCTTTCGTTCTGCTCGAGGAGGAGATCCTGCCGGCGCTGGCGCGCGCGCGGCCGGGACGGATCCGCATCTGGTCGGCGGCCTGCTCGACGGGGCAGGAGCCCTATTCCATCAGCATCACGGTGGCGGAGATTGCCCGGCGCCGGCCGGGGCTGCTGCCGCCGGTGGAGATCCTGGGCACCGACATCTCGCCCGCCGTGCTGGAGGTGGCGCGCCGGGGGATCTACGACGAGCTCGCTGTGGCGCGCGGGCTCGGCCCGGAGCGGCTCGCGCGGCATTTCCGGCGCGTGCCGGAGGGCTGGGAGGTGCGGCCGCACGTGCGCGGGCCGGTCCGTTTCCGTCAGCTCAACCTGCTCGACAGCTATGCCCTGCTCGGGCGCTTCCATGTCATCTTCTGCCGCAACGTGCTGATCTATTTCGATCCCGCGCGGCGTGCCGACATACTCGCGCGCATGGCGGACACGCTCGAGCCGGATGGGGCGCTGCTGCTCGGCTCCTCCGAGACCGTCCCGGCCGAGCTCCAGCGGCGCTTCCGGACCGTGCGCGGCCACGGCGGGGTGTACTACCGCTTGCTGGGCTGAGGCGAACGCCACCCTGCCGCCGGCTTGCCGCCCGTGGGCGAGCCTTTGCCGCCCGTGCGGCGGCCGATGCCGGGCCGACCCGTACGCGATCGCCCTATCCACGGCCTGCGCGTGCCGCGCCGGGCTTGGCACGGCCCTTGCTCCGTTCCGGGTGCAGGCAGACGACGGAGCGCAGCGATGAACCTCGACGAGGCCCTGGGAATCCATGCCCAAGCGCTCGTGTGGCGGGCGCGCCGGATGGAGGTGCTGGCCTCCAACCTCGCCAACGCCGAGACCCCGGGCTACAAGGCCCGCGACCTCGATTTCCGCGCCGCCCTCGCGGCCGCGCGCGGTGCAGGAGGTGTGCAGCTGGCGGTGAGGCATCCGCGGCATCTGCGGCCGGCCGGCTCCCTGGCGCCCGTGCTGCGCTATCGCATCCCGGCGCAGCCCGCCCTCGACGGCAACACGGTGGATCCCGACCTCGAGAAGGCGGCCTTCGCCGAGAACGTGGTGCGCTACCAGGCCTCGCTGCGCTTTGTCAGCGGCAAGATCAAGGGCCTGCTGCGGGCGATCAAGGGGGAGTGAGGGATGAGCCTGTTTCGCGTCTTCGACATCGCCGGCTCCGGCATGGTCGCCGAGTCGGTGCGCCTCAACACCGTGGCGAGCAACCTCGCCAACGCCGGCACCGTGGCCGCCTCCGAGCGCGAGGCCTATCGGGCCCGCATGCCGGTCTTCCGCGCCGTGCTGGAGGAGGCGCAGGCTGTCGCCCGCGTACGTGTGGCGGGGATCGTCGAGGACCGGCGGCCTGTGGAGCGCGAGTACCGGCCCGGCCATCCGCTGGCCGACGCCGACGGCTACGTCTGGCGCACCAACGTGAACGTGATCGAGCAGATGGCGGAGATGATCGCGGCCTCGCGCGCCTACCAGACGAACGTGGATGTGCTGGGCACGGTGCGCCAGCTCCTCGCCGCCACCCTCAGGATCGGAGAGTGAGATGAGCGTGCAGGTCGAGACGGCGCTGCTGGACGAGCTCGGGCTGCGGCGCGGGACCACTCCCCGGCGCGACCGCGAGCGCCTCGGCCAGGAGGACTTCCTGCGCCTGATGGTGGCGCAGCTTCGGAACCAGAACCCGCTGCAGCCCATGGAGAACGGCGAGTTCCTGACCCAGATCGCCCAGTTCGGGACGGTCTCGGGGGTGCGGCAGCTCAACGCCGCCTTCGAGGCGCTGACCGAGTCCCTCTACTCCAGCCAGGCCCTCCAGGCCGCCGCGCTGGTCGGCCGCACCGTGCTCGTGCCGGGGGGCGAGGTGAGCCTGGAGGCGGGCGGCAGCGCCAGGTTCGCTGCCGACCTGCCGTCCTCCAGCCCGCGGGTGCGTGCCGTGATCCGCAGCGCCGCCGGCGAGGTCGTGCGCACGCTGGACCTGGGCAGCCGTGCCGCGGGGCTCGTGGAGCTCGAGTGGGACGGCCTGACGGACAGCGGCGCACCGGCCCCCCCCGGGCGCTATGCCGTCTCGGTGGAGGCGCTGCTCGACGGACGCGCCGAGGCGCTGGAGACCCTGGTCGCGGCGCGGGTGCAGAGCGTCACGCTCCAGCGGGGTGGGGGCGGACTGGCACTGAACCTGCATGGTCTTGGCAGCGTGGACCTCTCCGAGGTCCGCCGCATCGGCTAGGAGGTGTGAGCCATGCCTTTTCGCATCGCCCTGAGCGGCCTCAACGCCGCATCGGCCGACCTCAAGGTCACCGGCAACAACGTCGCCAACGCCGGCACGGTCGGATTCAAGCAGTCACGCGCCGAGTTCGCGGACGTCTACGCCGTGGCCTTCCAGGGGCTGGGCGACACCGCCATCGGCGGCGGCGTGCGGCTCGCCAAGGTCGCCCAGCAGTTCACGCAGGGCAACATCGACTTCACGCAGAACGCCCTGGATCTGGCCATCAACGGCGAGGGCTTCTTCGTCCTCAGCGACGCCGGCACGCGCCTCTACACGCGCGCCGGCGCCTTCTCGGTGGACCGGGAGGGCTACGTGGTCAACGCCATGGGCCAGCGCCTGCAGGTCTTTCCCGCCAACTCCGGCGGCGGCTTCAACACCGGTGCCCTGAGCGACCTGCGGCTGGACACCTCCGAGGGCCCGCCCAACGCGACCACCAAGGTCACGGCGGCGCTCAACCTGAAGGCGTCCGAGTCCGCCCTGGGCGGTTCCGCCTCGGACATCGACATCACCGACCCCGGCACCTACAACTATTCCACCTCGCTCACCGTCTATGACTCGCTCGGCCAGGCCCATACCGCCACCATGTATTTCAGGAAGGTGGCGAACAACGAGTGGGCCTCGGCGCTCGCCATCGACGGCACCCGGGTGGGCGACGGCACACCCAATCTCCAGTTCGACTCCACGGGCGCCATCAGCTCGGGCGGCTCGGTGAGCTACGGAACCTTCACGCCCGGAAACGGCGCCGCCACCATGAGCATCAGCTTCGACTACGGAAAGACCACCCAGTACGGCACCAGCTATGCCGTCAACGGCCTGAGCCAGGACGGCTACACCACGGGGAGGCTCTCCGGCATCGACATCGACAGCTCGGGCGTGGTCTTCGCCCGCTACACCAACGGCCAGTCCAAGCAGCTCGGCAAGGTGGCGCTGGCGCGCTTCCCCAACCCGCAGGGGCTGGAGCAGCGCGGCGACACCGTGTGGGCCGAGACCTACACCTCGGGCGACGTCCTGCTGGGCGAGGCCGGCACGGGCACCTTCGGCGCCATCCAGTCGGGCGCCCTGGAGGCATCGAACGTGGACATCGCCGAGCAGCTCGTCAACCTGATCACGGCCCAGCGCAACTTCCAGGCCAACGCCCAGGTGATCACCACGGCCGACACCGTCACCCAGACCATCATCAACATTCGCTGAGGTGCGGGTGAGAGGCGTGGTCTGAAGGGGAAGGGCCGATGGACCGGATGCTGTACGTGGCGATGTCGGGGGCGAACGGCCTCCTCAGGGGACAGGAGGCGCTGGCCCACAGCCTGGCCAACCTCTCCACCGTGGGCTTCAAGGGCGTGCTGCAGGCGGCCCGGAGCGTGCCGGTCACGGGCGACGTCTATCCGAGCCGGGTGTATGCCCGGGTCGGGCTGGCCGGACCGGACTTCTCCCAGGGGCCCATCGTGCGGACGGGACGCGATCTCGACGTGGCCGTGGACGGCGAGGGCTGGATCGCCGTGCAGGCCCCGGACGGGAGCGAGGCCTACACGCGCGCCGGCGACCTGCGCATCGGCCCCGGCGGCGTGCTGACGAACGGCGCGGGCTTCCCCGTGCTGGGCGGCGGCGGCCCCATCGCCATCCCCCCCTACGAGAGCCTGCAGATCGGCGCCGACGGCACCGTCACCATCCGGCCGCTGGGGCAGGGTGCGAACGCGCTCACCGTGCTCGACCGCATCCGGCTGGTGCGGCCCCCGCGCTCGGAGCTGGTGCGCGGCCCCGACGGGCTCTTCCGGCTGCGCAGCGGCGAGGCCGCGCCGCCGGACGCCTCGGTGCGCCTGCTGACCGGGAGCCTGGAGCGGAGCAACGTCAGCGCCGTGGAGGCGCTGACGGAGATGATCGATGCCGCGCGCCGCTACGAGCTGCATGTGCGTCTGATGCAGACGGCGCGCGACAACGACCAGGCCGCCTCCCAGCTCCTGCGGCTTGGCTGAGGCTGACCGGGGAAAGCCAAGAGGGTACCGAGCAATGAGCAGAGCACTGTGGATCGCCAAGACCGGGCTCGAGGCCCAGCAGACCCGCATGGCCGTCATCTCCAACAACCTGGCCAACGTCAACACCATGGGCTACAAGCGGGCGCGGGCCGTCTTCGCCGAGCTCCTCTATCAGGTCAGGGAGCAGTCGGGCGCCCAGTCCACGCAGAGCACCCTGCTGCCCACGGGCCTCGCCCTGGGCACGGGCGTGCGCACGGTGGCCACCGAGAAGCTCTTCACCCAGGGCAACCTGGTGCAGACGGGAAACAGCCTGGACGTGGCCATCGAGGGGCGCGGCTTCTTCCAGGTGCTGATGCCCGACGGCACCATCGCCTACACCCGCGACGGCTCCTTCAAGCTGGACGCCCAGGGACAGCTCGTCACGGCCCAGGGCTATCCCATCCAGCCCGCGATCACCATCCCGACGGGCGCCCAGTCGATCACCATCGGATCCGACGGGACGGTGAGCGTGGTGGTGGCCGGCTCCACCACGCCCACCCAGGTCGGCACGCTGCAGCTCGCCGACTTCGTCAATCCGGCCGGGCTCCAGCCCATCGGCAACAACCTCTACTTGGAGACCGCCTCCAGCGGCACGGCCCAGACCGGCACCCCCGGCGTCTCCGGGCTGGGCCGCGTCATCCAGGGCTCGCTCGAGACCTCGAACGTGAACGTGGTCGAGGAGCTCGTGAACATGATCGAGACCCAGCGCGCCTACGAGATGAACTCGCGCCTGATCGCCGCCATGGACGAGATGCTGCGCTACGCGAGCAGCAAGCTCTGAGGCTGCCATGAAGCACGGGATCGCCATCCGGGTCGCTCTCCTCGCCGCGGCGCTGGCCGCGGGCGGCTGCGCCGCGACGGCGGTGCGGCACGACCTGCCGCCGCCGCCGGCGCGGCCGCCCGCCCCCGCGCCGGCGCCCGCCACCGGCGCCATCTACCAGCCGGGCCATGCCCTGGCCCTCTTCGAGGACCTCAAGGCCCGCCGGGTGGGCGACATCCTCACCGTGGTGCTCACCGAGCAGACCGATGCCACCAAGAAGGCCAGCACCGCGACCGAGCGCGAGACCGCGATCGATCTGGCGGGCCCCACCGTCCTCGGGAGAAAGGTCACCCGCGGGGGCAGCGAGCTGCTCGCCACGAAGGTGGACGGCACGCACGCCTTCAGCGGCGAGGGCGAGACCAGCCAGAGCAACAGCCTCAGCGGCTCGATCGCGGTCACGGTGGTGGCGGTCCTGCCCAGCGGCAACCTCCTGGTGCGCGGCGAGAAGCGGCTGCGCATCAACCACGAGGACGAGCATATCCGCCTCGAGGGCATCGTGCGGCCGGCCGACATCGGGCCCGACAACACCGTGCCGTCCACCAAGGTGGCCGAGGCCCGCATCAGCTACGTGGGCAAGGGCCAGGTGGCGGACGCCAACCGTATGGGCTGGCTGGCACGCTTCTTCCTGAGCGTGGTGTGGCCGTTCTGAGAGAGGCAGGAGAGGTGAGACGGGAGATGGTGGCTCGTGGCAAGCGACGGCGTCTGCTGCTGGCGGCGGGGCTGGCGGGGCTGGTCGCCTGCGGGGCGGCCATGGCCGAGCGGGTGAAGGACCTCGCCGCCGTGGCGGGCGTGCGCGCGAACCAGCTCGTCGGATACGGCCTCGTGGTGGGCCTCGACGGCACCGGCGACCAGACCACCCAGGCGCCCTTCACCGTGCAGAGCCTGATCGGTATGCTCAACCGCTTCGGCGTGACGGTGCCGAAGAATCTCCTCTCGCAGCTCCAGCTCAAGAACGTGGCCGCCGTCGCGGTGCATGCCGAGCTCCCCCCCTTCGCCAAGCCGGGCCAGCGCATCGACGTGACGGTCTCGGCCATCGGCAACGCCAAGAGCCTGCGCGGCGGCACCCTGCTCATGACGCCGCTCAAGGGCGCCGACGGGCAGGTCTACGCCATCGCCCAGGGCAACCTCGTCGTCGGCGGGCTCTCGGCCGGCGGCGAGGACGGCTCGCGCATCACCGTGAACATCCCGAGCGTGGGGCGCATCCCCGGGGGCGCGACGGTGGAGCGGACCGTGCCCACCCCCTTCGCCGCCGGCGACCACCTCATGCTCAACCTGCACACGCCCGACTTCACCACCGCGGCCCGCCTCGCGCAGGCCATCAACCGGGCCATCGGCCCCGGCACGGCCGAGCCCGTGGACGCCGCCTCCGTGCGGGTGGCCGCGCCGCGCGCCCCCGCGCAGCGGGTGGCCTTCGTGTCCGTGCTGGAGAACCTGGAGGTGGAGCCGGGCGAGGCGCCGGCACGCGTGATCGTCAACTCGCGCACGGGCACCGTGGTGATCGGCCGCCACGTGCGGGTGCTGCCCGCGGCCGTCTCCCACGGCAGCCTCACCGTCACCATCACCGAGCGGCCGCAGGTGAGCCAGCCGCCGCCGCTGTCGGGCGGCTCCACCGCCGTGGTGGCGCGCACCGAGGTGGAGGTGGCCGAGGAAGGCAGGCGCATGTTCCTCTTCCGCGCGGGCGTGACGCTCGACCAGATCGTGCGTGCGGTGAACGAGGTGGGCGCCGCGCCCAGCGACCTCGTCGCCATCCTCGAGGCCCTCAAGGAGGCGGGCGCCCTGCGGGCGCAGCTCATCGTGATCTGAGCATGGTCGGGGCGGAGGTCGGCTTCTACGCGGACTTTGCGGCGCTGGCCGGGCTGCGCGCACGCGCGGGCCGCGAGGGGCGGGCCGCGCTGCGGGAGGTGGCGCGCGAGTTCGAGGCGCTGTTTCTGCAGACGCTGCTCGAGCGCATGCGCGCCGCGGGCGGCGGCGATCCCCTCTTCGACGGAGCCGGGACACGGCTCTACCGTGAGATCCACGACCGCCAGCTCGCCCGCGAGCTCGCGCGCGGCGGCAGCCTCGGGTTCGCCGACCTGATCGTCCGACAGCTCGGCGGCGGGTACGCCGGCGCGGCCGGGACGGAAGCGCCGGGGCGCGAGAGGGCGGCACGGGTGCCGGCCGAGGGCCCGGCGCCGGCTGCTGTGGATCGGGGAGCCGACTTCGCCGGCCGGCGCGACTTCGTCGCCCGGCTGTGGCCGCACGCGCGCGCGGCCGCGCGCGCGCTCGGCACCCGGCCCGAGGTCCTGCTCGCCCAGGCGGCGCTCGAGACCGGCTGGGGCCAGGCCATGCCCCGGCAGGCCGACGGCACGAGCAGCCGCAACCTCTTCGGCATCAAGGCGGGAGAGGGGTGGCAGGGGCCGGTGGCCGTGGTGCGCACCCTGGAGCACCGTGGCGGGACGCTGCGGGTGGAGACCGCCCGCTTCCGGGCCTACGGCAGCCACCGCGAGAGCTTCGAGGACTACGTGCGCCTGCTGCGAGGGAGCCCGCGCTACCGGACCGCGCTGGCGCGGGCAGCCGATCCGGAGGGCTTCCTCACGGCGCTCGCGCAGGCGGGCTATGCCACCGATCCCGCCTACGCCCGCAAGGTGCTGGCCGTTCTGCGCAGCCCCGCCCTGCGGGAGGCGCTCGCGGTCCTCAAGGCCGGACCCGATGGGCCGATAGCCTGAGGCGGCCGGGAAGGAGGCGCTGAGCCGTGGCCGGGATCCTCTCCACCACCATCTCGGGGCTGCTGGCCTACCAGAAGGGGCTGGCCACGGCGAGCCACAACGTGGCCAACGCCAACACCCCGGGCTACAGCCGCCAGCGCGTCGAGCTCGCCACGCGCACCCCCCAGCTCTACGGCAGCGGCTTCATCGGCAGCGGCGTGCAGGTCACCACCGTGCGCCGCCAGTACGACGAGTTCCTGGCCGTGTCGCTGCGCGAGAGCACCTCGGGCTACGAGCGCCTGAGCGCCTACACGGAGCTCGCTCGCCAGGTGGACGACCTGCTGGCCGACCCCGAAGCCGGAGTGAGCCCGGCGCTCGCGCGCTTCTTCGGCGCGCTGGAGGACGTGGCCGGGGACCCCTCCTCGGTCCCCGCGCGCCAGGTGCTGCTGGGCGAGGCGGAGAACCTGACGGCGCGGATGCGCGATCTCGACACGCGCGTCGCGGAGCTGGAGGCGCAGGTCAACCGGCGCCTGGAGACCGTGGTCACCGAGGTGAACACGCTCGCCGAGTCCATCGCGCGCCTCAACACCGAGATCATCCGCCTCGAGGGGGCGGCCGGCGGCCAGCCGCCCAACGACCTCCTCGACCGGCGCGACGAGCTCGTGCGCCAGCTCGCCGAGCGGGTGGCGGTCACGGTGGCCAGGCAGGACGACGGGGCCTACAACGTCTTCATCGGCAAGGGGCAGGCGCTGGTGGTGGGCGGCCAGGCCGCCACCCTGAAGGCCACCCCCAACGCCTACGACGCATCGCGCCTCGAGATCTCCATCGCCGCGGGCGCCTCCACGGTGGAGGTCTCCCCGCTCATCTCCGGCGGCGAGCTGGGAGGCCTCCTCGACGTGCGCCGCGACATCCTCGACCCCGCCCGCGCGGCCCTCGGGCGTGTGGCGGTGGCGCTCGCCGAGCGCTTCAACGCCCAGCACAGGGAAGGCATGGATCTCGACGGCGGACTGGGCGGCGATTTCTTCAAGGACTACGGCACACGCACCGCCGCCGCGCACGGGGACAACACCGGCAGCGGGGTCGTGCGCTACGAGGTGAAGGACGTAGCCGCGCTCACCACCTCGGACTACCTGCTGAGCTATGACGGCAGCACCTACACCCTCAAGCGGCTGAGCGACGGCCAGACCACCACCCTGACCGGCTTCCCGGCCTCCTCGGTCACGGTCGACGGCGTCGAGATCAGCCTCGCGAGCGGGAGCATCGCCTCGGGCGACCGCTTCCTGATCCGCCCCACGCGGGGCGAGGCCGCCGCCTTCGAGGTCGCGCTCTCGGACCCGCGCAAGGTGGCGGCGGCGGCCCCCGTGCGCACCGAGGCCGCGCTGGCCAACCTGGGCGACGTGCGCGCCGGCCTGGTCGAGGTGCAGGACCCGACCGACACGGCCCTGCTCGACACCGTACGCATCCAGTTCGATGCCACGGGGGCCGCCTTCGACGTGATCGACGACACCACCAGCACGGTGCTGGCGAGCGGCGTGAGCTACAGCGATGGCATGACGCTCACGTACAACGGCTGGACCGTGAAGCTGACCGGAACGCCGCAGGGCGGCGACAGGCTTTATGTCCGCAGCAACACGGGCGGTGTGGGCGACAACTTCAACGCCCTGGCGCTCAACGACCTGCGGACCGCGGGCGTGCTGGACTCGGGCGCTTCCACCTTCGAGGCCGCCTACGGGGCCATGGTGGCCGACGCCGGGACGCGCACCCGCCAGGCCGAGCTCGACCGCGACGCGCGCGAGACCATGCTGCGCCAGGCCGAGGCGGCGGTGTCGGCCGTCTCCGGCGTGAACCTGGACGAGGAGGCCGGCCGCATCCTGCAGCTACAGCAGGCCTACCAGGCCGCGGCCAAGGTGGTCACGGTGGCGGACGCCATGTTCCAGACCCTGCTCGATGCGGTGAGGCGCTGAGCGATGGCGGTGCGCGTCTCCACCTCGCAGCTCTTCGCCCAGGGGGTGGACCTCCTGCGCGACCGCTTCGCCGAGCTCGCCCGCACCCAGCGCCAGCTCGCCACCGGCCGGCGCATCGCCACGCCCTCCGAGGATCCGGCCGGCATGGCGAGCGTGCTGCGCGCGGCGGAGGCGATCGCCCGCACCGAGCAGCACCAGCGCAACATCACCGTGCTGCGCGCGCGCCTGGGCGCCGAGGAGGCCGCGCTCGCGGGCGCTGCCTCCATCCTGCAGCGTGCGCGGGAGCTCGCCGTGCGCGGCGCCAACGACACCCTCTCGGCCTCCGACCGTGAGGCGGTGGCCCGCGAGGTGGACGGGCTGGTCGATGACCTGCTCGCCGCGGCCAACGCCACCGACGGAGCCGGCAACTATCTCTTCGCGGGCAACCGCGTGCGCACCGAGCCTTTCGCCCGCGCCGCCTCCGGCGGCGGATTCTCCTACCGCGGCGACCAGGGGCAGGCGCGGCTCGAGGCGGGGCCGGGCCAGCGCCTCGCCCTCGGCGATCCCGGCAGCCGCGTGTTCATGGACGTGCCCGCAGGCAACGGCACCTTCGTGACCGGCTACGGGGCGGGCAACGCCGGCACCGGCATCATCGACCTCGGCACGGTGGTGGACCCCGCCGCCTGGGTGGCCGACACCTACACCATCCGCTTCACCAGCGCCACGGCCTGGGAGGTGCGCGACAGCGGCGGCGCGCTGGTCGCCAGCGGCACCTACGCGAGCGGCGCCGCCATCGCCTTCCGCGGTGTCGAGGTCGCCATCACCGGTGCGCCCGCCGCGGGCGACACCTTCACCGTCGCGCCCGACACCGGCGCCGACACCTTCTCCGCCCTCGAGGCGCTGGCCCGGGCCCTGCGCGCGCCGGGCGGCACGCCGGCCGAGCGCGCCCGGCGCCGCATGGACCTCGACCGGGCGCTCGCCCGCATCGACCAGGGCCTCGCCCGGCTGCTCGAGGTGCGCGCCGAGGTCGGCGCGCGCCTCAACGCCGCCGACCTCCAGGAGCAGGTCAACGAGGAGCTCCTGCTCGCCATGCGCCGCGCCCGCTCGCGCACCGAGGACCTCGACTACGCCGAGGCCGCAAGCCGCATGCAGCGCCAGCTCCTCGCCCTCGAGGCGGCGCAGCGGTCCTTCGCCCGTGTGGCCGGGCTCTCCCTCTTCCAGTACCTCTGAGCGCGCCGCCGGCGCCCGCATCTCATTGATTGTGCGGCGATCTGGCGCGCCGCATGGCTGGGCCTAAAGTCCCGCCGCCCCCTGCCGATACGCTGCCCGGAGGCGGTGAACGCCCGCGACGGGCGTATCCGCCATGGGTGCAACGCCCGCGCCGGGCGCGCAGCGCGCCGGCGGGGCAGGCAGACATCGGGGGTAGACCATGCCTCAGATCATCAACACCAACATCATGTCGCTGAACGCGCAGCGGAACCTCAACCGCACGCAGTCCAGCCTGCAGGTGACGCTGCAGCGGCTCTCGTCCGGCCTGCGCATCAACAGCGCCAAGGACGACGCCGCGGGGCTGGCCATCACCGAGCGTATGACCGCCCAGATCCGCGGCCTCAACCAGGCCATCCGCAACGCCAACGACGGCATCTCGCTGGCGCAGACGGCCGAGGGCGCGATGGCGGAGGCCACCAACATCCTGCAGCGCGTGCGCGAGCTGGCCATCCAGTCGGCCAACGCGACCAACAGCGCCTCCGACCGCAAGGCGCTGCAGGAGGAGGTGAGCCAGCTCCTCGCCGAGCTCGACCGCATCGCGACCACGACCGAGTTCAACGGCCTGAAGCTGCTCGACGGCACCTTCACCACGCAGCAGTTCCAGGTCGGCGCCAACGCCAACCAGACCATCGGCGTGGACGTCAGCGGCATCCGCCTGAACGCGATCGGCGGCTACGTCGACGAGACCGGCACCGCGACCCAGACGGACGACAGCCCGAACGATTTCGTCCAGGTTACTGGGACAGGGAACAGCGCCGTCAAGAATACCTCCGTCGGCATCCGCGGCGGGTCGACGGGCAGCAACATCGAGATCAACGGCATCAAGGTCGTCGACTCCTCCAGCTATGCCGTGAGCGGCGACACTTACCGTGGCAAGGACTCGGCCTACGCCCTGGCCCAGGCCATCAACGCCTCGCGCATCGACGGGCTGACCGCTACGGCGAAGAACGAGCAGACCGTCGATGCCCGCAGCACCGGCAACTTCATCGACGTCGGTGGCACCATCGATAGTGGTGACTCGATCGCCTACGCCCTCAAGGTCAACGGCAAGCAGGTCTACGCGACGACCTTCACCACTGGTGGCGCGACGGTGTCTGTCGACGACATCGTCAATGCGATCAACGCCTACAAGGACGATACCGGTGTGAGTGCCGTCAAGGATGGCAGCGGCAATCTCAAGCTGACCGCCGTCGATGGCCGCGACATCGTCCTGCAAGAGGAGGTCGATTTCACCAACGCCAACACCACGACCAACGAGTCGATCCAGACCGCACTGGCGAACTACGGGTCTGCGAACGACGGCACCTACAAGGGCACGCTGCGGGGGCAGGTGCAGCTCCAGGCCACCGTCAACGTGAGCATCACCCAGGGCGGCCTGCAGCTCGGCTTCAGCGGCGATGCCGTGAACTTCGCCGTCGACGGCTCGCTCGAGGACGTGGATATCTCCACGGTCTCCGGGGCCAACGCGGCGATCTTCCGCGTCGACGCTGCGCTGAACGTGATCAACTCCTCGCGGGCGAAGCTGGGCGCGATCCAGAGCCGCTTCGAGTCCACGGTCTCGAACCTGAGCGCGACCTCGGAGAACCTCTCCGCCGCGCGCTCGCGGATCCGGGACGCGGACTTCGCGG
>Ga0256839_1001768_pt1 | contig 25508 bp, 27 predicted proteins | sample 354166metaG_FD_185968 | JGI IMG/M metagenome (GOLD analysis project Ga0256839, IMG submission 185968) | Hydrothermal vent microbial communities from Mid Atlantic Ridge, Atlantic Ocean - 354-166 | ecosystem: Environmental > Aquatic > Marine > Hydrothermal vents | place: Atlantic Ocean: Mid... | reverse complement strand
TACTTTATTTAACCCATCCTGTCACGGGTGACAAAATGGAGTTTACAGCCCCACTTTTTGATGATATGAAGGCATATATTTCTAAATACTTTGACCAAGGCAACATCGATGAAAAAATCAACCCTCTTACTATGGACACTCTCTTTCCTCATACTGAATAGCTGTGGGGGTATCAAGGGTTTGATGATTTATGATACAGACCCTACGCTTAAGACCATCAAAGAAGTACGATTTCTTTCAACACAAAGTTCAGTAGGGTTTGAGTGGAAGAAAATAGAAGACAGACGGATACATGGGGTGAATATTTATAGAGGCATTCCTTCAAAAGGGAAACAAAGTTTTAAACAGATAGGATCAGTAGGTAATCGTTATGGTACACATTTCGTTGATACGCATGTAAAACCAAATACATCTTATATCTATACGTTTACAACATTCTCTTTAGGTAAAGAATCTAAACATGGTACGATACTTAAAGTAAAAACAAAAGAAGCACTTAAGGGAGTATCTTTTGTAGAGGCATATAATGTTGCTCCAGGTATTGTAAAAATACTCTGGAGTCCACACAGCAATCAAAGCATTAATCGTTATATTATAGAGCGTTCGGTAAACGGTGGGAAGTGGAAATTTGTTTCGCAGGTAGAGGGGCGATTGATGGTTGAATATATCGATACATTTGTACGTAGAGGGAATACATACAGATACCGTATAGTTGCGAAAAGTTATGATGATATATTGACAAAACCAAGTCAAGTTACATCATTGTCATTATAAGAAGTACCTATGCCACATTTAAAAGTAAAACCTTTTGACAGTACAGTGATAGGGAAATGTCTATCTCAAAGTAAGATCATGACACTTCAAGCAAAATCACTTACAAGTGATGATGAAATCATAGGTGTAGAACATGGAGGAGAAGAGTTCTTGCTCCAGTTAAAACAAGATGATACAGCTATGTTGCTAAAATATGATAAGGTTACCAGACCACTCAAAGTTAATCTCCTCAAAGAAGCATTGGCCACAGTTTCTTCAGAGTTAGAGTTGGAAATTTTAAGTTCTAATATTGCTATATCAACGATGAAACCAGCGCTTTCTTCTAAGTACTTTAAAAAGATAGAAGATTTTGAAAACATTAGCTATCCCAAAGAAAAAATATCTGTGGAAGTAGGTTTTGGTTCAGGTAGACATTTACTCTATCAGGCACAAAAAAATCCAGATACACTGTTTATAGGTTTGGAGATACATACCCCTTCTGCACAGCAAGTACTTAAGCAGATAGAGTTACAAGAGCTGGATAATATTTGGGTGGTGAATTATGATGCAAGACTTTTTTTGGAAATGATGCCTTCAAATAGTTGTGAACAGATATTTGTTCATTTTCCTGTTCCTTGGGACAAAAAACCACATAGAAGGGTCATCAGTCCTTCTTTTTTAAACGAATCCATAAGAGCGTTAAGACAAGGTGGGCGCTTAGAACTTCGTACAGACAGCAATAAATACTTTTGGTATGCATTGGAAACGTTTTTTGCAGTACCAAAAGTGGAAGTGGAAGTACGTAAAAATGAAGCACTAGAGGTTACTAGTAAATATGAAGCCAGATGGAAGCGACAAGAGAAAGATATTTATGATGTGTATGTAAAATGTAAAGAGCATTCAGAAGATAAAAAAACAGTGCTTGACTTTAATTTTAATATTGTAAAATATAGAAAAGGATTGGAAGATGATTTGCCTAAAAAAGCAATCATCTTTGATGGCTATTTTGTCCACTTCGAACGTTTGTATAAAACCGAAGATGAAAGACTTTTAATTAAGTGTGCTTTTGGTAGTTTTGACAGACCAGAACATAAATATATTATTTTAGATAATAAAGCTTGTAGATACTTTGTCTCTTCACCAGTAAAGACAATGGTTAATTTTCAAGCACATCAGAAAATCATGGAGTTACTCAATGTCTAATGTTATTAGCGCTTCTCATCTCACTCTTGCATATGATGATGGTGCTAAAGAGGTCATTAAAGATGCTACTTTTAGTATCAAAAAGGGTGAATTTGTATTTATTACAGGTCCGAGTGGTTCAGGTAAATCTACACTGCTAAAATCACTCTATGGACAGATAAAAGCCAGCTCTGGAAATCTTGTTGTGGGTGGACTTGATTTGGCTGTAGCACGTCAAAGTAAATTGCAGGACTTGCGTACACATATGGGAATTATTTTTCAAGATTACAAACTTGTGAATGAATGGACTGTCGCCAAAAATGTAGTGTTGCCTTTGATGATAGCCGGATATTCGGTTGAGGTACAAAATACACAGGCACAAAGACTTCTTAAGCATGTAAAACTTTCAGAACATGCAGACAAGTATCCTTTGGAACTCTCAGGTGGTGAACAGCAGCGTGTGGGAGTAGCAAGAGCATTGGCTAAAAATCCAGTGGTGATACTTGCTGATGAGCCTACGGGTAACTTGGATGACTACTCTTCCAACGTCATTTGGGATCTTATGGAAAATGCTTGCCAGCAGCTTGAGACTACCGTGTTGGTTGTGACACATAAAATACCATCTATTTTTTCATTACCGTATCGACATTTTATTATAGAAAACAAGGGTGTCTATGAAGTTCATTAAAAATCACCTCATGTTTATACTCCCCTTGATGGCTATTTTGCTTGGGGTAGAGTTTTATTTGGTATTTGATCGTACAACTGACAGCTATGAAAGAGGTTTGAAAGAGGGTTATTCGATGCTTGTGATTACGAAAAAACCTTTCTCATTGTATCAGTTACAAAAGTTAAATAGCCATATCAGTAATAGTGAGAAGATAAAACGTGAAAACATCGTCTCCGAAATTGCAAAAGGGGTAAGTAAAAGTAATGAGAAAAAAATACTTAATGCCTTACCTCATTTTTATTCTGTACATTTAAGTGAATATTTGGGTACTTCAAAGCTGAAGCAAATTAAAAGAGATCTTGAGAAAGATAAAAACATCAAAAATGTAGAAACATTTGGTAGTTCATATAGCTCTAGTTATAGACTCTTCTCTTTTATCAAATTTTCTTTAAAAATCTTTATTGTATTTATGGCAGTAGTAAGTCTTTTTCTTATTATCAAGCAAATGGAAATTTGGAAGTATGCGCATAAGCAGCGTATGCAAGTGATGGAAATCTTTGGTGCTCCACTGATGTTACGTTCTGGTGTACTTTTTAAAGTGGCAATTGTTGATGCAATTTTGGCTACGATATTCACGAGTTTATTTTTTTTATATCTTAAGTTTAAGTGGGCTGACAATTCAGGTATAGACATGATGATGCAAAACAAAGAAGAATTGTTTAAAATGACTGACATTGGTATACTGTTGGGTACAGCGCTTCTTATTGTTATCATTGCTGTGTATTCGGTAGTCTTTACAACCAAGGGAGTTGAGGAGTGAAATCCTTTGTCTTGTGGTGTTTTGTAGCACTTTCTTTAGTTGTAGGGGCATCTACATCCTCACAAATACAACATTCTAAGAAAACCCTCTCCCAAACAGCAGCTGCTAAAAAGAGTGCAAGTCGGAAACTTGGAAAAATTGCTGCTGATATAGCTAAAGCAGAAAAAGATATCAATTATCTTGACCATATCTTAGAAAAGTTGAGTCTTAATAAAGAAAAAACCCAAAAAGAGTATGAAGTACTCAAGTTAGAACTGGCCACTTCAGAAAAAACGTTGGCACAAACCAGTAAATTGATAGAAGAAAAACAAAAGGCATTTATAGAATTACTTTCAGAACAGTTTTCTGTGATTTTTGCAATGCAACAATTTGACAGACCGACCCAAAAATCAATCATATCTTATGAAGTATATAAAGAATATAAAAAACATAATGCAAAAGAACTTGAAGCATTGAAACAAGAGATAGGCGCATTAAAGAAAAATCAAAAAAATAAACTTTACAAGCGGGATCAAACAAAAAAAGCAATTACAAGAATCATAAAAAAACGAAAAACATACAGTGAACAAAAAGCACAAAAAGAAAAACTTATCACAAAACTTAGTGAAGATGAAGAAAAGTATCAAAGTAAATTACAAAGCCTTGTGGACAGACAAAGTTCTTTACGAAGTACTTTGGCTAAGTTAAATATATTACAAAAACAAGAAGTAGAAGAAGCACGTAGAAGAGCAGCTGCAAAAAGAGAGGCAATACGTTTGGAAAAAGAACGTCTCCGAAAGATTCGCAAGGCCAAAGCATTGGCTAAAGAAAAAGCTAGAAAAGCAAAAGCAGCAATTAAGTTGGCGAAAACTAAAGAGGCAAAAAAAGCAGCAAGACTTGCAGCAAAAAAAGCAGTAAAAGCAGCAAAAATAGCACAATCAAAAGTGTATAAACCAAGTGAAAAGGTAAGAAAAGTACACTCCTCCTATAAAAAATCAAATACCTATGCATATAGGGGTGGGAAAACCATTTCACCACTTCCTGGAGCCAAACTTATTAAGAAGTTTGGTACCTATATTGATCCTATTTATAAAATAAAAATTTTTAATGAATCTATAACACTTAAAGCACCAAGATCTAATGCAAAAGTACAAAATATTTTGAATGGAAAAGTGGTGTTTGCTGGCAAAAGCAGTATGTTAGGTAAAGTTGTTGTGATCGCACATAGTGGTAAAATGCACACAGTGTATGCAGGACTTTCTAAAATAGCACCAACCATACGTGTAGGAAGCAAGATTAAAAAAGGGTATGTTGTAGGAAAAGTGGCAAGAAAACTAATGTTTCAGGCAACCAAAAACTCTAAACATATTAATCCTCTAAGATTGATACGGATTTAGATAAACTTGTAGATTAATCGCTGCATAACAAACATTTAGATATAATCGCGAAACTATATAAAGGCTGTTTGTGATTAAAAGAGTATTGGTAAAATTTTCTGGTGAAGCATTGGCGGGTGAAGAAGGGTATGGTATAGATACTCAGATTCTTAATTTTATTGCAGGTGAGATAAAAGAGCTTGTGAATGCTGGTGTAGAAGTAGCGATAGTTGTAGGTGGGGGTAATATCATTCGTGGTGTAACTGCTGCAGCTGATGGTATCATTACGCGTACAGCAGGTGATTATATGGGTATGTTAGCAACAGTTATCAATGGTGTAGCTATCCAAGAAGCCTTGGAACATGCAGGCCTTGCGGCAAGACTTCAATCTGCCATAGATATGCAAGAGATAGGCGAAGCTTTTATCGTTCGTCGTGCTAGACGTCACTTGGAAAAAGGACGTGTAGTTGTCTTTGCAGGAGGTACGGGTAATCCATATTTTACAACAGATACAGCTGCGACCCTGAGAGCTTCTGAGATAGAAGCTGAACTACTTATAAAAGCAACGAAAGTAGATGGTGTATATGATAAAGATCCAAATAAATTTGATGATGCAGTAAAACTTGAGACGCTTTCATATGATCAGGCACTTACAGACCACATTAAAGTAATGGATGATACTTCTATTGCCTTGGCAAAAGAAAATGATTTACCAATTGCAGTGTGCAATATGTTTGAAAAAGGTAACTTATTGGCAATCATCAAAGGTGATATGTCATTATGTTCTATTGTAAAATAGAAAGTATAGAGATTTACAACAGAAATACACAGTAGTTTATAAACTACATATATGATAATAATATGTAATAAAGGAAAAATATGAGAACAGAAGAACTTACGGCAAAAGCCTTAGAGAATTTAAATTTTGATAAATATTTACTTGCAAATGCAGTGGGTAAGAGAGCAGAAGCTATCGCAAATGGTGCAGCATCAGTGTTGGATATAGATACTGGTTCTATGAAATATGCCGATATTGCACTTCGTGAGATTGCTGAAGGTAAAATTATAGTAAGTCTAGAAGGGTAAATCCTTTTGGATGCTTTTTTAGATAAAGCTCAGAACATACATACAACAGAAGAAGCCAAAGCGCTTCTTTGGGAACAAATCCCAAACCCTCTTCCTGAAACCATACAGGCGCTGGAACTTTCACTCCAGGCACATCAAGGGCAACAACGAAAAAGTGGTGAGCCGTATATTGTGCATCCTATTTTAGTTGCTGCAATTACAGCGGCTTTTTCTAATGATGAAACGATGGTACAAGCTGCACTCTTACATGATGTGGTTGAAGACACTACTTATGGGATAAAAGAGTTAGAAAAAAAATTCGGTGATGATGTTGCACATATGGTTGAGGGGCTTACTAAAATTGTAGAGATAAGGGATGAAGAGTTAATCTCTTCTGATTCGAATGAAAGACTCATTAACTCCGCACTTACTTTTCGTAAAATGCTGATAGCTTCTATTAAGGATATACGTGTTTTAGTCATTAAACTTTGTGACAGACTACATAATATGTTGACACTAGATGCATTAAGTGTTGAAAAACAAAAACGAATAGCAGAAGAGACCTTGGTAGTGTATGCACCTATTGCACATAGATTAGGAATATCACAATTAAAGAACCGTTTGGAAGATTTAAGTTTTTACTATATTTACCCTAAAGATTATAAACAAATAGATGATTTTATACAGTCTAATGCCCAAAATTTACAATTTAAACTCAATGCCTTTATTCGCAATGTGAAAGATATGATGCATAAAGACGGTTTTGAAGAGAACAGTTTTGAGGTTTTTGGAAGAGTAAAACATTATTATTCTATTTATATGAAAATGCACAGAAAAGGTGTGAGTATAGAAGAGGTTTTAGATCTGTTAGCCGTACGTATCATAGTAGAAAAACCTATTGAATGCTATAAAGTACTAGGTTTGATGCATTTGAATTTTACGCCGTTGATTTCGCGTTTTAAAGACTATATTGCAGTACCCAAAGAAAATGGATACAAAACGATTCATACCACATTATTTAACAAAGAAGGGATACTTGAAGCACAGATACGTACACATGAAATGCATAGATTGGCAGAGTATGGGGTTGCCGCCCATTGGAAATATAAAGATGGTAATGACTCTGTAAATTTGGAATGGGTGGAAAGTTTACATTACCAAAATGAATCCATAGAAGAGTTTTATGAGCTTGCAAAAAGTGATTTGTTTTCTGAAGATATTACTGTGTTTTCTCCAAAAGGGGATTATTTTACTTTGCCTAAGGGTTCTGTTGCCTTAGATTTTGCATATGCTATTCACTCAGAGGTTGGAAAAAATGCTACACAAGCATTGATTAACAAACATAAAGCACCTCTTTTAACTGTGCTAAAAAATGGGGATATTGTAAAAATTTTAAAAGATGATGAACCTCATTTACATTGCTCTTGGTTAGATGCAGTAAAAACATCTAAAGCCAAAGATGGTATTCGTTCTGCATGTAGGGCAAGACTTAAAGAGTCAGATATGCTAAGTGCCTATAACATTCTGGGAACACTTTTTGAGCAGAAAAGTGAGTCCATGAAAGAGCTTGTAGATAAGGTAGAATTGAAAGAGAGTATTCATAGGCTACCTATACAACTTGACTACCATAAAGAAGCTATTCATAAAGTTGCTGATTATTTAGGTACAAAAGAGTTACGTTTTTGGGAAGTATTGAAAAAAGGTTATAAAAAGCCAAAACGTAAAGAGATTGAACATTTTTATTTTTTTACCAATAAAAATATAGACGGTATAGAGTTTGACTACTGTTGTCATCCTAAAGTTGGTGATCAAATCGTTGCATTTTATAAAGACAGTAAGGCGATTGTGCATCATAAATTATGTAAAAAGGCTTATGGTAATATTGTCGCAGGTGAACCTATGTTGTTTGTAGATTGGAGCGATGAAAAACTTTCGCGTTACAGGCTTATCATCAGTTTGCAAAATCAAAAAGGAATACTTGCTGATTTACTCTCTTCCTTAACCGAACTTAATCTCAATGTGATAAGCATTGAACTTGGTATCCAAAGTTCAGACAGAGCAGAATATTGTCAAATAGAAGTAGAAAGTAATGAAAGTAAAAAGAGTACACTTGCTGCAAAAATTTCACAAAGATTTAAACTTATAGAAATTATTAGTTTAGATGACGCATATAACAAATAAATTTAGGATAAAAAGACATGATAAAAGAAGCATTAGAAGAGATTGGTAGAGGGACAGCAGAAATCATAGATATGGAACGTATCGAAAAACTAGTTTCAAAGTATTATGATGATGGTACAACTTATACTGTGAAGGCAGGTTTTGATCCTACTGCACCTGATCTACACCTGGGACATACTGTTTTGCTTCAAAAATTAGCTACATTTCAGAAGTTTGGTGGACGTGTTCAGTTTCTTATTGGTGATTTTACTGCGATGATTGGTGACCCTACAGGTAAAAGTGCGACAAGAAAAGTTTTGACCAAAGAAGAAATAGTACATAATATTGCTAGTTATACAGAACAAGCATTTAAAATTTTAGATGAAAAGAAAACAGAGATTGTCTATAATAATGATTGGTTAGAAAAACTTGGAGCTGCTGGAATGTTACAGCTTGCATCTAATTTAACTGTGGCAAGAATGCTAGAACGTGATGATTTTTCTAAACGTTATGCTTCTAATACCCCTATTGCAGTGAGTGAATTTATGTATCCGTTGTTACAAGGGTATGATTCTGTATATCTCAAAAGTGACATAGAGATAGGGGGAACGGATCAAAAGTTTAATTTACTTATGGGAAGGCAGCTTCAAAAAGCATATGATATCAAAAAACAACAGGCTGTATTGATGATGCCTATATTAGAAGGATTGGATGGGATTCAAAAGATGTCTAAGTCTTTGGGTAATTACATTGGGGTGACAGAAGAGCCTAAAAATATTTATGGAAAAGTATTGTCAATTTCTGATGATTTGATGTGGCGCTATTATGAGCTATTGAGTGAGAAGTCTTTATCAGATATTGAACAATTGAAATCTGATGTGTCAACTCGCACCGTTCACCCTAAAACTGCTAAAGAAAATCTAGCCTTGGAGATAACTACAAGGTTTTATAATGAAGAGTTAGCTACACTTGCTAAAGAAGAGTTTAACTCAGTATTTAAAGCAAATAATATGCCGACAGATATACAAGAGTTTGAGATGATAGAGGGTATTTGGATATGTCAAGCCCTCGTTGATGCAGGTTTGGAGCCTTCTACTTCGCAAAGCAGAAGAGATATCAAACAAAATGCAGTGAGTATTGACCAGAAGAAAATAAGTGATGATAAGCTTAATCTTGATATTGGTGAGTATATCTTGCAAGTCGGTAAAAGACGATTTGCAAAAGTGAAGGTAATATAATGGAATTTAAATCTTTTAAAATTGGAAAATATACGATTGAAAAACCTATTATTCAAGGTGGGATGGGTGTAGGTATTTCTTGGGATCAATTGGCAGGTACTGTTTCAAAAGAAGGTGGGCTTGGTGTTATCTCTGCTGTTGGGACTGGTGTATATAAAAAACGTGCTTATGTAGAAAAAACTGTAGGTAAAGATCAAAGACCTCTTGATGCACTTAACTTCTATTCTTATCCAGCTTTACAAAAAATATTTGATAATGCAAGAGAGATTTGTGGAGATGCTCCGCTTGCGGCCAATGTCCTTTATGCACAAAGTGAATATAATCGTGTGGTCGAGGATGCTTGTAAAGCAGGTGCCAATATTATTATCACTGGAGCGGGGCTACCTCTTACTATGCCAGAAGCTGCTAAAAACTACCCAGATGTGGCATTGGTACCTATTGTATCGACGGCTAAGGCATTACGTATATTATGTCGTCGTTGGAAAAAAACGCATGGTAGGCTTCCTGATGCAGTGATTGTAGAAGGTCCTTTGAGTGGGGGTCACCAAGGGTTTAAATATGATGAATGTTTTATGGAAGAAAACCAGCTTGAAAATATATTAGGTCCTGTAGTAGAAGAAGCAAAAAATTGGGGTTCAATGCCTATCATTGCGGCGGGTGGTGTATGGGATCATGATGATATTATTAAAATGATGGAAATTGGAGCAGATGCGGTGCAAATGGGTACACGTTTCATAGGTACCGTAGAATGTGATGCTTCCCAAGTGATGAAGGATATTATTATTGGTGCAGAGGCGGATGATATAAAACTTTTTAAATCACCTGTAGGGTATCCTGCACGTGGTGTAAAAACACAATTGCATGAAGACATAGAAAAAGGTACAGCACCAAAAGTTGCTTGTATTTCTAACTGTGTTGCCCCATGTAACCGTGGAGAAGAAGCAAGAATTGTGGGGTACTGTATTGCAGATAGACTTTCTGATGCGTATGATGGTATTGCTGAGACAGGACTCTTTTTTACTGGAGCAAATGGATATAAACTTCAAGAGATCATTACGGTAAAAGAACTCATGCATAAATTAATGAATGGTGAAGATAGCTAGAGTGAAACCTCTTAAGTTTTTTCTCTTTTTTCTCCTTACCAGCACACTATTATTCTCTTCTGTTAATAGACTAGAGAAAGTAGATATAATCAAAGGTGAATTACGGCTACATTTCTCAGATACATGTGACAAAAATAAGATAAAAAAATTTGCATTAACCAAGCCTTATAGATTAGTATTTGATCTTGAAAATACACGTTTGTCTCGTCGGAATATTGCTAAACATCTTGATAAGTCTATACGGATTGCGCAATACAAACCAAATACAGTGCGTCTCGTCATTCAAAGTGATAGACCTTATAGTTGTACATCATATCAGCCATTTTTTTCAAGAACGTATTACCATATACCTTTACCTAAAAGTTCGAGTGTTTTACCAGCAAAGCGATATAAAAAACCTAAAGAATATAAGAAACAGACTAAAGTAAAAGTAAAGAAAAAGAAAGTTAAAAAAATTCCTACAATGAGCAATGTAAGAAAACATGAATTAATCGTCATAGATGCAGGACATGGAGGACATGATACTGGTGCAATTGGTGGAGGGAAAAGGGAAAAAGATCTTGTTCTCCAGATAGCCAAAAGAATTGAAAAAGAACTCAAACAAAGAGGTCACCCGGTGTATATGACACGGAAAAAAGATCGTTTTTTGAAGTTACGGCAACGGACTAAATTTGCAGATAGAAAAAAAGCTGTGCTATTTTTATCAATTCATGCAAATGCAGTGGCTAAAAAAAATAGACATAAAATTCATGGGGTAGAAACATTTTTTCTCCAAAATACTAGAGATGCAAAATCTCAGCGTATTGCAGCAAGGGAAAACAAATCAGTATTGAAAGGGACAACAAAGCTTAGTCGTAATGTGATTATCGACTCTGTATTGTCTGGACCCAAAATCGTACAGTCAAATAAATTAGCCATAGATGTTCAAAGAAGAATTATTACAAATTTACGCAGTAAATATAAGGGTGTAAGAGATGGTGGCGTAAGACATGCACCTTTTTGGGTACTTGTAGGTGCAAGCAGACCCTCTATACTTGTTGAAGTTGGATATATATCACATCCCAAAGAGCGTAAAAGACTTTTTTCACCGGCTTACCAAAAGTTGATTGCAAAGGGTATTGCTGAAGGTGTTGATATCTATTTAGATAATAGAAAAAAAGAAATTGATTTTTAATGAAAAATAAAATACTAAAAATAATTATTGGATTAAGTTTAGTCTTGATGTTCTCATCATGTGTTGGCCCTGGTATGGATAGGTCTGAGAGTCTGATTGTTATTGATGCTGGTCATGGTGGTCATGATGGAGGAGCTACAGCAAAAGGTAAATTAGAAAAAGATTTAGTTTTACAAATTAGTAAAAAGCTTTATAGCGAACTGAAGAGTGAGGGGTACAGAGTTTATTTAACAAGAAACAGTGACAGGTTTTTAAAACTTGGTCAACGAACAAGAGTTGCAGATAGAAAAGATGCAAAAGTATTCATTTCTATACATGCAAATGCTATAAGCAATAAAAAGCAATTTAATCATGTAGAAGGAGTAGAGACCTACTTTTTACAAAAAACAAGAGATGCTAAATCGCAAGCCATCGCTGCAAGAGAAAATGCATCTGTACTTCAAGGTACTGATAAGTTGAGTCGAGATGTTATCATTGATTCAGTACTGAATGGACCTAAAATTATACAGTCACATAAATTGGCCATTGATGTACAAAAAAATATTGTGAAAAATCTACAGAGTGCGTATAAGAATGTAAAAGACGGAGGTGTCAGACCTGCACCGTTTTGGATACTTGTAGGTGCTAGCCGACCATCTATACTCATTGAAGTAGGTTATATTACTAATGATAAAGAACGTCAGAGACTTTTTACATCAAACTATCAGGATGAGATAGCTGAAGGGGTTGTTGAAGGTGTTAACAATTATTTGGATAATAGAAAGAGAGAGTTAGGGTTTTAAAATAATCATACATAGGGGTATAGTTACAAATGACAAAATATTGTCATTTGCTGGTACTTTTTATGTATAGTTTTTAATGGCTTTTTCTAAGATTTCTGTCGCCGCTTTTTTATCTTTAAATCCAGCTACTTTGACCCATTTGTTGGGTTCGAGCATTTTGTAGGTCTCAAAAAAGTTTTTGATACGGTTGAGTGTATGTTCTGGTACATCACCCAGGTCGTTAATATTTGCATACGTGGGGTCTATTTTTACAGTAGGTACTGCAATCAGTTTTTCATCTCCACCTGATTCATCTTCTGTCATAAGTACACCTACAAGTCTACATTTTATAAATGAACCTGCTTGAAGAGGGTAATCACAAAGGACAAGAATATCCGCAGGATCACCATCATCTGACAGTGTATTGGCAACAAAACCATAGTTTGCAGGGTAATGCATAGAAGAGTAGAGCACTCTGTCGACTTCAACAGCACCTGATTCTTTGTCTATTTCATATTTAATTGCTGAATTAAGTGGTACTTCAATGATTGCTTTGACTGAATCTGGGTTTTCGCCATGACCGATTTTAGTGATATCCATAGGGTGTCTCCATTGGTTAAATTTTTGGTAATAGTAGCATAAAATTCATAAATAGTTCATCAAATTAGGGTACTATCTACAAGATGCGTTTTTAATTAAGGAGGAACAATGAAAAAAGTAATTTTAGGTTTTTTAGTCTTTGTTGTACAGGTCATGGCTATAGAAATAGGAAAAGTACCAAATGCAGTCATTATAAGTGATGATAAGGGTGGAAAAACGGATGGCACGGCATGGCATTCTTCAGACCTAAAAGGTAAAGTGCATGTTGTATTTTATGTTGATCCCGATAAGAAAGATGATAATAATGGATTAAGTGCAGCATTAAAAAAACGTCATTTTGATAGAAAAAAATATGCTTCAGTAGCTATTGTCAATCTTGCTGCTACATGGTTACCTAATGCGCTGATAGAGAGCAAATTAAAAGAAAAACAAAAAGAATTCCCTGATACTACATATGTAAAAGATAAAAAGAAAATCCTGGTAAAAGAGTGGGGTTTAGCAGATGACAATTCAGATATCTTGGTTTTTGATAAAAAAGGAAAGTTGATTTATAAGAAATTTGGTAAAGTACCAGAGCATGAAATAAAAGACATTATTACTTTAATTGAGGAAAATATATAGACAAGGTGTAACCTTTATGATGTATAAGAGACTTGATATTCAACCATTTTATGAAACGGTGTTAAAAACTGTTTTAACGTTTCCTTCTCAATATATTCCATATAATGCATATTGAGGAGTTCTAACACACAAAGTGTAGATTCCATGGTACTTAAGCAATACTCTTTAGGTTGTTCTTTAAAAATAAATTTTGAATTTTTAGTATGTGTAAAACTTACTTTGGGAAGTGAGTCTATAATAGGGCTTGCTTTGAGAATTGCTCGTGAACAGGGCCAAGTAGCATCTATAAGAAACAGTACAGTGTTTTTGTTTTTTTTTGCTATATTTATCTTATTTAAATCTATACTGTTATTCGATGGGTACACTACATAACAATTATTGTCAGGATTCTTTATAAGTGCAGAGATACTTTTATTGTGTGTAAAATCAATACCCACATGTAAGACACAGTTTTTTAACGACAAGTTTGTAAAGTGACCCGTACCATTTTTAGTTTTTCTGAATTCTTTTGGATGCATGAGAATTACAAAATGTGTTTTGGTTTCTATAGGTGTAATATAGTTGCACATACAAGATGTTTGTGGTCTGTAGCAACTATAACAGATATTTCGTGCCTTATGTGACATGGATATAGTGCCTTTTAAACCAAACATAATACCCCGCAACCACAAAAAATCCAAAACCAAGAGTAAAGGTGATGTTCTCTAGTGAGAGACCCCATTTTGAAGCATAACCTATGAAGAGTGCAGTGGCAACATTGGAAAGCATGAAAAACATATCGTTATAAGATATGACTCTTCCCATATATTTAGGGTCTGTCTCTTCTTGAATGAGTAAATAGGTGTATGACCATAATGTAGTGATGAAGAAGCCAGTGATAAACAGTCCTACTAGAGCAAAGTAAAAGTTATATTCTAAGGTTGCCCATAACATAATGGCCAAACCCTGTAAGATAAAAAAGTAGTGTAGATTGTGTTTAGAAATAATTTTACTGATGACAAAAGGCCCTATCATAAGACCTATGGCTCTAGTAGCATTCATCCATCCTATGGCGAGTGGCACTGCAATGATCTCTTTATATGTGAAATCAGCCAATAGTGTAATCAGTGCATCAAATGATGTAAGTCCTATAGCTGCATGAAGGAGTATGAGATGAAGTATTTTTTTTTGTGATTTAAGATAGTTAAATCCATCTTTTATCATCTGAAAATTTGATTCCGTATGTGTCACTTTTTGTATGGAAATATGAAGTCCGATGAGTAGTATTACTGCGATAGTATAGAGTAAAGCATCGATAGCAAAGGCTAAGTCAAAGCCTATATAGTAGGTGACTATGCCTCCCACTGCCATACCTAATGCATAGCAGATTGACCAGATAACGGAGTGTATTTCATTGGTGTTTTTAAGCATGTCACCTGAGACAAGTTTTGGGAAGAGGGACATTTCCGCAGAAAAGAGCATAGAAGCAGCAGAGGAACGAATGAAAATAAGTATCATTAGTATCCATGCATACTCCAAGGAGTTGATAAAGATAAATCCAAGAGTCATAGATATCTCAATCAGTAAAAGAATACCCATAAGTTTTTTAAAGTCTATACGATCAACAATGAGCCCAATAAGTGGAGCAAGTATCACGGCAGGTAGCATGGCCATTGCTGCAGTAAATGCAATGGTGATTTCATCTGCTTTAAAAGAGACTAGCATAGAAAATATAGCTACCTGTGAAAACCATGTCCCAAAATAAGATATGAATTGTATGAGCGAAAGTCTTCGGATGACAGGGTGTTTAAGGGTATCTAGGTATGTCACGGTTATACTTGATTATGAAGAGAATAAAGGATGTTTTTATGTTGAAGAACAAGAAGATACATATTAAATGATTGTTGTGCGAGAAGTGCATCATGAGAGGCAACGGAGATACTAACTCTCCATCCATCATGATGGCGTTTTGGTAAAGAAGAAAATTCCACATTCTTTGGCATTTTTTCCATGACTTCAATGAGTTCATTTTCTTTACAGTGTGCAGTGAGTGTATGGCGGAAATAAGTTCTTTTATGAGGAATAAGTTTTTCAAGTATTTTTATTACCATAGGATGACTCATCTCTGGAAATCCTGGCATAAAAAAATAGCGTTCATTTAATGAGAAAGCTGGCATGTTGTTTATAGGGTTGTGTAACAGTTTTGCATTTTTTGGAAGTTCAGCCATTTTGATGGGATGAGGGTAGGCATTATCACCTAGTTTTTTTTCTATGATGATTTTGGCTTCTTGGTGAGTTATGAGTTCTCCATCACTAAGAGCATATGCTACACATTGTCTTGTATAGTCATCAGGTGTAGAACCTATACCACCAAAAGAGAATAAAATGGAGTTTTCCAAAGAAGCTATATAGTTTAAGGTTTCGATAATTAGTCCAGGATCATCTTCAATAATGAAAGATCCAGAAAGCTTATGACCCTTTTGAATAAGTGCCTGAGTGACAAAGTCAAAATGTTTGTCTACTCTTCGGCGGTTGAGTATCTCTGTACCTATGATAAGAGCAAAAAATTTAGGTTCAGACATACCTTTGTCTTATTCTTCAATATAGTTTTTAAGTTTTCGTCCGACTTTTGGGTGTTTTAGCTTTTTAATGGCAGATGATTCTATCTGTCTTACTCTTTCACGTGTAACACTAAGCTCTTTACCTATCTCCTCAAGTGTTCTGTCACTTTCATCTTCAAGTAAACCAAAGCGCATACGGATGACGGCTTTTTCTCTTTCATTAAGTTGATCGAGTACTTCATCTATCTGATTGTTAAGGTCATCATTAAGTACAACATCCGTTGGAGAAAGTGTTGTTTTATCTTCGATGAAGTCACCAAATCTACCATCATCTTCATCTCCTACAGGTGTTTCAAGTGAGACAGGCTCTTTTGTAATCTTGATAACATTTTTGACTTTGTCTACAGAAAGTCCTACTTCTTTTGCAATTGTTTCTAAATCAGGATCTTTTCCTTCTTCTTGCAGGTGTTTTCTTATGATTTTATTGATACGGTTAATGGTTTCTATCATATGGATTGGGATACGGATGGTTCTTGCCTGATCTGCAATGGCACGAGAAATCGCCTGACGTATCCACCATGTTGCATAGGTAGAAAACTTGTAACCTTTTTCATATTCGAATTTATCCACAGCTTTCATAAGCCCTATGTTACCTTCTTGAATAAGATCGAGGAAGGGAAGCCCACGGTTCGTGTAACGCTTGGCAATACTTACTACCAGTCTGAGGTTAGATTTTGCCATACGTGTTTTAGCTACCTCACTTTTAGCTTTACCTTGGCGAATTTGTCCTAAGATAGCTTGAAGCTTTTCTTCGGAAAGGTCAAAACTACCTTTACTCGCTTCTCTGGTTTCAAAAAGTTTTTTGATTTCGACATAGGTACTTACCATTGTGGTTTCAGGAACTGCATCAATGATATCATCTTTATCCATATGGATGATATTGTCTAAAATTTTTATATGGTTTTCTTTTAGTGTATCATTGAAGAGTGGAAGTTTGTACTCGAGTCGTTTAAGTTCTTTATCAAAACTATCATCAGACTTTAGAGCGGTTTCCATCGCCTTAACCAGTTCATTGATAAGCTTTGATGTTGGTCCTAAATTGAGCAGTGCTGCCTTGAGCAATTCTTTTTTGTATGCAATTTTAAGGCGTTCATGCAAGATAGCGATATCATCCGTTGCTGTTTCTAAGAATGTATCTAACTCTTCACGTGCTTTCATCCACTCTTTTTTAGCTTTTTCTAATTGTTTAAAACTTTCAACTACTTGTTTGACTCTTTTATCGTCTTTTGGAACACTTGAATCACTTGTTTCGTCTACATTTTCATCGGTATTATCATCAGTAGATGCTTTTTCATCTTCAAAGCTTTTGAAAAGTTCTTTAACCCGTCGTTCTCGGTTAAGTAAAGGGTCTTTATAATTGATAATATATCCAATAAGATAAGGCACAGAACAGATAGCATCGATGATAATATCTTCACCTTCTTCTATACGCATAGAAAGATCAACTTCCTCTTCTTTAGTTAGAAGTGGAATTTTACCCATTTCACGTAAATACATTCGTACAGGAGAATCAGAACGGCTCCATTCAAGCAGTTCTTTTTCTTTGTGAAGGTCAAATTCATCCTCACTGTTTCCTTCAGCAAATTTTTGTCTAGCCTTTTCTCGTTTATCTGCATCTTTTCTTGCTATAAATTGTGCATACTCTGAAGCAGAAATAATCTCTGTTTTAGCATCCGTTGCGAATTTATGTATTTTCTTGGCTTGGGCTGCAGTTGGCTGTTTGTTAAACTCTTTTGCGATATTTTCAAGGGTAACGACATCACCTTTCTTCCTAGCCTTAAATAATGCCTCTATATTTTTCATACTGTCTTTAACTGCCATATATTATCCTTATATATTCAGCAAGATTCTAGAATCTTACCTTGTCTTAAAATGTGTTGTGCATTGATTCACGATTATTTTAGTTTGTTTTTTGATTAAAAAAGGTGAAAATTCCTCAGATATAATTAAGGTGGATTATACCGAAATTCTATTTATAAAATGGTATGTGATTTGATAAATTTCGTTTTTTAAGCTATAATCGCAAAAATTTTGAAGGGCCAAAACCCTTCTATATAAGGAAATAAATTTGCAAGGTAAAGTTTGGAAATTTGGTGATAATATCGATACAGATCTGATTATCGCAGCAAGATATCTTAATACGTCTGAGCCATCTGAGTTGGCTAAACATGTGATGGAAGATGCAGATCCTGAATTTGTCTCCAAAATGAATAAAGGAGACATCATCGTAGCAGGTGAAAACTTCGGGTGTGGCTCAAGTCGTGAACATGCACCTATTGCGCTTAAATCAGCGGGTATAAGTGCGATTATCGCACCTACATTTGCACGTATTTTTTACAGAAATGCCTTTAATATGGGACTGCCAATTTTTGAACTGGCAGAAGCAATAGAAATAGATGAAGGTGATACCGTCAGAATAGATATGGTTGCAGGTGAAGTGATTAATGTCAGTCAGGCTAAAACTTATAAATTTTCCCCTATTCCTGAGTTTATGCAAGAATTGGTAGATGCAGGTGGTTTAATAGAGTTTGCCAAAAAAGAAATAGCACAAAAGGGTTCGTCAAATGAGTAAAAGTTATAGAATTGCTGTCATTAAAGGTGATGGCATTGGCCCTGAGATAATAGATGAAGCTATTAAAGTGTTAGATGCTGTTTCCATTACACAAGGATTTAATCTTAAATATGAAGAGATGTTACTTGGTGGTGCTGCTATCGATGCGACCGGTGTTCCTTTACCAGATGAGACGATTAAAGGTGTTAAAAAGTCTGATGCTGTTTTATTTGGAGCCATTGGTGGTCCTAAGTGGGATAACCTAGAAAGACACTTGCGTCCAGAGTCTGGTTTGTTAGGCCTACGTAAAGAGATGGGAACCTTTGCAAACTTGCGTCCAGCAATGGTTTATGATGAGCTTGTGAATGCTTCCAGTCTTAAAGCAGAGGTCATTCAAGGCGTAGATATCATGGTGGTTCGTGAACTGACAGGTGGTATCTATTTTGGTCAACCAAGAGAACTGCTTGAAGATAAAGCATACAATACCATGATATACACACGTGAAGAAGTACAACGCATTGCAGTAGTGGCTTTTGATATCGCTATGAAGCGTAACAAACGTATTTGTTCAGTTGATAAAGCTAATGTACTTGAAGTGAGCCAATTTTGGAGAGAAATCGTTGAGGAAGTTGCAAAAGATTATCCTGAAGTTGAACTTTCACATATGTATGTGGATAATGCTGCTATGCAACTCATACGTGATCCTAAACAGTTTGATGTGATACTTACAGGAAATATATTTGGAGATATTTTATCTGATGCTGCATCCATGCTCTCTGGGTCTATTGGTCTGCTTCCAAGTGCCAGTACAGGAAAAGGTGTAGGTTTGTTTGAGCCTATTCATGGTTCAGCCCCAGATATAGCAGGACAAGGTATTGCCAATCCATTGGCAACTATTTCTTCTGCATCTATGATGCTACGTTATGCATTTGGTGAGAATGAAGCAGCAGACAAAATAGATGCTGCTATTAAAAAAGCGCTTTCTGAAGGTTACCGTACAGGTGACCTTGGTGATTTTGATGCCAAAGAGATTATGACTTGTACGGAAATGGGTGATATTGTTGCGGACTATGCTAGCAGGTAGGATGAATTTAGAGCAAATTTCACGCGACTAGTCGCTTTGTAAAAATTAAATTGAAATAGGGTTTCTGGTTAATGGAAAAAAGAGCAAGAGTACTTATCGACTGTGAAGATGCAAAAGGTTTAGTGTATAAAATTTCTAAAATTTTTTATGACAGAGGTTTAAATATAGATAATAACCGTGAATTTGTTGATAAAGAACATAGTCGATTTTTTATGCGTACGGTTGTCTCAGGTCTGTTTGAAGTAGTAGAATTACTTGAATCACTTCAATCCATTACACCAGCAGATGCTCACATACGTGTGATAGAACCTCAAGACAAAAAAATCATTTTGATGGTTACAAAAGAGTCTCATGCTTTAGGTGATATTCTCATACGCCATGCTGATGGTGAACTAGGTGCACAGATAGAATGTGTGATAGGTAACCATGATACACTTGAAGGACTTGTACGTCGTTTTGACATTCCTTTTTTTCATATACCTGCTGAGGGCATGCAACGTGAAGAGCATGAAAGACATGTGATGAAAATCATTGATGCATTTGAGTTTGACTATATTGTACTTGCAAAGTATATGCGTATACTCACACCGGTATTTGTACAAGCATACCCTCAACAAATTATCAATATACACCACTCATTTTTACCAGCATTTATAGGTGCCAATCCTTATAAACAAGCTTTTGAAAGAGGTGTAAAAATCATCGGTGCAACTGCACATTTTGTGACAGATGATTTAGATGAGGGACCTATTATCGCGCAAGATGTTATCCCTGTAAACCATCGTCTTTCGTGGAAAGATATGCAAAGAGCAGGGCGTGATGGAGAGAAGATAGTGTTATCACGTGCATTGGCTCTTGTTTTAAATGATAGAGTGTTTGTAAATGGCAATAAAACGGTGATATTTTAATGTTTAATATTGTATTAGTAGAACCGCAGATACCACAAAATACAGGTACCATAGGGCGTCTTTGCGTTAATCTTGGTGCTACATTACATCTGATTAAACCGCTTGGGTTTGATATAGATGACAAAGCTGTGAAGCGTGCAGGACTTGACTACTGGAAAAACTTAGACTTAGTGGTGTGGGAAAGTTTTGAAGCGTATCTGAACAAGCATCCTATCTCTAAAAATTCTTATATGGGAACAACCAAAACCGATAATCTTTATTTTAATGCACCTTTTAAAAAGGGGGATCATATTCTTTTTGGATCTGAGACTAGAGGTTTAGATGAAAAAGTTTTATTAGCGCATCCTGAACAGTGTGTGACTATTCCCATGGGCGGAAAAGGAAGAAGCCTTAACTTGGGTGTGAGTGTAGGTGTGATTTTGTATGATGCTTTACGCCAAAATTATGATGGGTTTGAAAAAATCACTATCACCAATACACTTGAGGAGTCTTAATGTCTTTTTGGGATATACTTTATATTGTTGCTATCTTTTTATTTGCGTATTTAACCTTTGGTATTGTTAGATCATATTTTAAAAGTAAATTTGATGATGAGGGTAGACGCATAGATATGTTAGAAGATGAAGAAAAAGATAAGTAACTTTTCTGCCATACATTGATGCACACTCTGATTATTTTACGAGGAGCAGCTTAGACAAATATTTTTAGACTTTATTGGTGTTGGTTTAAATAAATGTTCTAATGTGTGGTGTTCATCAAAGGGAGTCAAAGCAACTGTGAGAAGTTCATTTATCATATTGAAGTCATGTTTTTCAGCTTTATCGATGGCTTCTTGAAGCATATGGTTTTTAAGTACATACTTAGGATTTACTGCCAGCATTTTTTCATGACGGGCTGCTTCATCAAGCGTTTCTTTTTCTAAACGCGTATCATATAGATCTAACCATTGATCTAGTGGATCTTGGTGGATACAACTATTTAAAATACTTGATTTGTCTCCATTATAACGAGAGAGTTTTCTAAAGAATACTGTGTAGTCTATGGTGGAAGAGGCTAATGCTCTTAGCATTGTCTCGGCTAATTCTTTGTCATCAGCTTGTTGTGTTTGCAAACCCATTTTCTCATAAAGTATAGTGAAATAAACCTTGTTATAGGTACTCCAAAACACATCTCTAAGTACCTCTTCTGCATCGTCATAATCTATAATAGGAGAGAGTACGCGAGCAAGCATGTCTAAATTCCATCTGGCAGCGCCTGGTTGGCTTCTAAAACTGTAAAGACCTTGTTTATCGGTTTGATTACATACAAAATTTGGATCATAATCATCTAAAAATGCAAAAGGACCATAGTCTATGGTTCTGCCATCTATGCACATGTTATCTGTATTCATGACCCCGTGGTTGAAACCTACACTTTGCCATTTAGCGATGGTAATAGCTGTATTTTTTACTATTTCTGTATACATATTTAAGTACAGATCCTCACTCTTTTTAAGATAAGGAAAACTTTCATCTATCACATAATCAGCAAGCACTTGAAGCTGATCATGTTCTCCTGAAGCATAAAAGTACTCAAATGTTCCGAAGCGAACCCATGTAGATGATAAACGTAAGATGATAGCACCTTTTTCCATACGCTCTCGTTTTACATCTGTATCGCTTCCAATAAGTGCTAGTGCACGAGAAGTCTCAATGCCTAGACCATGCATGGCCTCAGAGATAAGGTACTCACGTATACTTGAACGCAGTACAGCTTTACCATCGCCAAGACGAGAATACATTGTGAGTCCTGCACCTTTGAGTTGAAGGTTTTGACCATTGACTTTACCTAGATTTATAACTCTTCCGTCACCTAATCTTCCTGTAAATTCACCAAATTGATGTCCCGCATAACACATCGCAAACGTTTTAGAACCTTTTAGTTTTTTTTCTCCATTTATGATGTGAAGGAGTTCTGTATCCAAGTTTAAATCTTCATCAACTCCTAAGAGTGCTGCAGCACTTTGTGAAGTGGAGATAAGAAAAGGGTTATCCAGTGGAGTAGGATCTACTTTTTCATAAAACGTAGGTTTAAGGGTTAGGTAGGGAGTGGTTAGTTTTAGATTTGAAAATTTCATAGTTATCTTTTTAGCTGTTAAAATTTGCTTTTAGTTGCAAAGGTGGTATGGTTATTTACAGAATCTAAACTTCTTATACACTCATGAGGCTACTCATCGTCTTCATCCTCAAAATCACTCAGATCAAACTCTAACTCGACAGGTTCTTCTACCACTGCTTTCATGTCACTAATGTCTTCAGGAGAGATATGCAAAGCCATAGCAACAAATGCGGCCAAAGCGTTGTCATCTATGATTTCTTGACACGTTTCAGAGGTGTTATATACAGTAAGTATACCGTCTTTTATGAGTACATCACTGGTACTAACACCTAATTCTGCTGCTATCTCATGCATGTCAGGACGATTGAGGATGACCCCACTCACCTTCATAGAGAAACCTTTTCTTAGTGGCATTCCAAACATTACGCTTCCTATTGTTAAAATATTTCTTTGAGTCGATTATAGCCAAATAGTTCAAAAAATGTCTATTTCTTTTTCTATAAAAATAGAGATAAAAGCTATAAAACTCTCTTGTCTAAAATATAATCTACTATTACATGTATAAAAACAGGTATCTTTTGGTTTGCATCCACACTAAAGGTTGCAAGTTCCTTATATGTATCTATACGTGCATCAAACAAAGCTTTTGCTTTTTTTTCATCATTAAATAAAGGGCGTTTTGCGCGTTCTCTAACATTTAAACGATCTACTATGACATCAAAGTCTGCCTCGATATAAACTATCAGAGATTTGTCTGGTATAGTACTGTGTATAGGCACACCCCCACCAGTGGCGATGACTTGACCCTTCTTTTGTGTAAGTGCATTGATACATTTTTGTTCAAGAGAGCGAAAATACGCTTCGCCTTTATTTTCAAAAATCTCCGTGACACTACAGCCTTGCTCTGCTTCAATAACAGTATCAACATCCACAAAACCTTTATAGAGTTTTCTTGCAAGTATCTTACCCACAGAGGTTTTACCAGATCCCATAAAGCCTATGAGTACTATGTTGTCGTATACCAATTTATATCCTTTAGGGGATTATATCTGATTAGAGTATATCTTTGAGTTAATGAAGCGTATTGAGCAGTCTTTTTTCTTCTTCTAGTGTGAGGTAACGCCACTTTCCACTTTCTATTTTGGGTTTAAAACTGCCAATGCTCACTCTCTTTAGCTCTAATACCTTTAAAGGGGTACCAAATTTAGGGTCATTCATCGTTCCAAAAAGACGGCGAATATGCCTATTTTTTCCCTCATTTATGATTATTTTGAGCTTTGTTTTCGCTCCACCGATGCCTATCTTCTCTACCACAAGTGCTTTAAGTAGACCGTGCTTACTTTCCACTCCTTTTTTAGCCATAGTGATATGTTCATCTGTTACATGACCTCTAACCCATATTTCATATACTTTTCTACAGTTTCCAGGCTTAGTCAATGCATCCCCAACTTTACCGTTGGGTGTAAAAAGTAAAAGCCCTTTAGACTCTAAATCAAGCCGTCCTATGGGCATCCAGCCCTCATCAAAAACCCAATCTGGTAAAAGACTATACACAGTTTTTCGCCCAAGTTCGTCAGACCGTGTAACTACATAACCCTTAGGCTTGTTAAGGGCTAAGAGTTTTTTTGAATTCTTTGTGCTTTCATCCATGTGGTATGTTTTCTTTAAATTAATTTTAAAATCTTTTGAAGATTATAGCTGATTCTAAGTCCAAGTCTAAAACTTGGACTCTATAGCTAGAGGGTAGTCTTTATATATGGAACACAGCATGACGTATTAGTGAATGTCAAGATATCAGTTTCTTAACATTCAGTACAGTCGCCAGTTAATCTCTATCATAAAGCTATTTTACGGCTAGCATAAGGCTTCAAGGTACTCAACCTTTCATCAACCAATCCACGACCAATTGTAAAATGATACAGTGTTTGATACTCATTTGTTTGAACTCCTATGACATCATGTAAGATATCATCTAAAAAACATCCTATCCCGGTAGCCGATAGATTTAGAGATGTTGTCTCTAAGTATAACTGTTGCCCTATGGCTCCACATTCCCAGTAGAGTTCTTTGTATCTTGCTGCACCAAATGTTTCTATCTGTTCTGAAAACTGGGCTAACATGCCTAAGGTAAATGCGCCATGGCTAGCTATGTCTTGGTTGCAAGATATGGTTTTTGAGATAGCTCTCATGTTGGCATCTTGAAGTTTATAGAGTGCTCCTGCATTGGTATCGACCTTCTCCCAAAGAAAGGACTCTTTTAGTAAACTTTTGAGTTCAATTTTGTGTGCATTGTTTCTCACTAAGATGTAGAGTCCTTGGTCTATGTTTTCTACGCTATGCACAAATATAACTAGGTGAATAGGAGAGTTGTTTGATTTAATAGAACCTAAGATGGTTTCAAACTCATTTTTTGTAATCGTACAATCATCTTTATTCATCGCTTGTGCAGATCTTCTATTTAAGATGATGTTTTTGGCTAAGCTTGAGCTTTTTCGGTAAGGATTCTCTTCATAGCTATCATTTTTAAAAACTTTCAACTCATCCGATAGTGTAGCATCTTCAATTCTTGCTAAGATGTCCCACTTGTGCCAGTCCCGACTTAGTTGATTTGCTTTCCCCTTATAGGACTCTTGCAAAGCATTTCGCAAAGTACGGATGTTTATGTCTGTAGTTTGCACCGTATCATCTAAAGTGACGAGCAGTAACATATCGGCAAGTTCTCTCTCTTCAGGCACATATCTATGTGCTTGGTCAAAACCTATGAGA
>Ga0256839_1001767_pt1 | contig 25523 bp, 26 predicted proteins | sample 354166metaG_FD_185968 | JGI IMG/M metagenome (GOLD analysis project Ga0256839, IMG submission 185968) | Hydrothermal vent microbial communities from Mid Atlantic Ridge, Atlantic Ocean - 354-166 | ecosystem: Environmental > Aquatic > Marine > Hydrothermal vents | place: Atlantic Ocean: Mid... | reverse complement strand
CAGCAACACCCCGACAGTGAGTTATGTCTACGGCGATGACCTGATCAAACAGAGCAGGGCAGCGAATGACAGTTATTACCTCTATGATGGATTGGGGTCAACCAGGGCACTTACCGACGAAACAGGAACCATTACCGACACCTACGACTACAGTGCTTATGGCACCGAAATTGATAGCACGGGGATAACAGAAAACAGCTACCGCTATACCGGCGAGCAGTTTGACGCTAACTTGAATCAGATTTATTTGAGGGCTAGATATTACGATCCATCTATTGGACGGTTTACCCAGCAAGATACCTTCCAGGGCTGGGAAAATGATCCGGTTACCTTGCATAAGTATATTTATGCGAATGCTGATCCGGCAAACAACATTGATCCAAGTGGAAATATCAGTCTTGGTGGATTGATGTCAGGGATTAGTGGTTTTGCACGCTTAACTACTACTGCGGTGACTACTGCGGTGTTCAATGTTAGTCGATTAGTTGCTTCAAGAGTGAATGGTACTGTTGTCAGAGGAGTTACTAGTTTAAGGACTAGAATTTGGCTGACGCGATATGTCGGTAGAGTTCAATCCCGTATTCCTAAATCTTTAGGGAAGGGCCAACCAGCGAAACAACCAGGATGGAGATGGTCTAACGGTAAAGACACGCATGTGCGTGTTATGAAAGGAAATAGAAAATCTTCGAATCCTGCACAACAGCAAGACTACGTAAAAATAGTTAGCAAGGATAAAGTTATAGGTAGAAATGGACGAGAACTTGCCGATGCTAAGAATGCTGATGCACATATCCCACTAAAAGATTGGTTGACGTGGGTGAAGTGGAATAGCCCTTTATAGTATTCGAGTTGAAGTTATTAATGGATCCAAAAAAAGTAAATGTGATCAACGTACTCCAACTTATTGCCAATGTTGAAGAGCAGGATAAGTATTGCCGAGATGTCCCGATTGCCAATGTTGCTGCTGAACTTATCTGTCAATGGTTCGATGATTTTTTTCATCCGGAATCGAATTCTTTTAAAGAATCATTTTCTGATGACGAGTGGAAAATATTGATGGAGTTCCATCATTATTATGATGGCCTTGTAGAAAAGTTACCTGACAACTATGAAGCTTTACGCGAAGATTTTAATTGGAAGCAAATTGTAGGAAAGGCAGCGTGGGCGTTAGAGATGTTAGGGTGGAGAGATCTTGAAGCTAAATATGATGATTAGCCCGGTTGGATTGAGGCATGAAACCCAACATAAAGCCACAAAGCCACCATCCTGTTTAAAATAAAAAAGAACAACATCCCCAAGCCCAACCTTCCGGTTGGGCTTTTTTTTAGCTGCTCATTACGCATTCAAAAACTGAGTGGCTGTAATATCTGCTTGCTTGAGAATTGCTTTTAATGTCCCCTCTGGCATGTCGCCGGGATGATTGGGAATGGTGGTGTATTTGTTTGTTGTTGGGTGAAACCAGATTTCATGTGACCCGGCCGCCTGGCGGTCAAACTTGAGCCCCAGCTTTTTGAGTTTCTTGACGATTTGCCGGTATTTGAATCCGGCCAGCCTGCCCATCAGGTACCCAGAATCAGCGGGTAATCAAATGAATCCCTGGTGGACTCCAGCGTGGTCTTTTGATGGCGTTCGGCTTGCGCCTCCAGCAGCTTCTTGGCGACATCGCGGGCAATCTCCAGCGTCTCTGTGATGGTGCGCCCCTGCGCGACCAGGCCTGGGATATCATCACTGGTGGCCAGGTAAACACCTTCCGGTAACTTCTCGATGTGTAAATTGGCAATCTGTTCCATAGTGTCCTCTCGTGCTATCAGGTGGCATTGGCCTTTTGTTTTAGCTGCTCGGCTTCAACAAAGGTATCAATCAACTGCGTGATCTGCTGTCGGGGTTTGGGCCCCAGCTTCTCAATCTGTCTGATTCGGCGTTCCAGCCGACTGTTGATGGGGGGCGTCTCGACAGGCTTGATCCCCAACAGTGTATCAGTGCTGACATTGAGCGCTCTGGCCAGATCAACCAGCATATTAGCCGGTGGATGCTGACTTTCAGATTCGTAGTAGGCAATCATCCGGCGCGTTGCGCTGATTTCATTCGCCAGCTGCTGCTGGGTGTATCCGGTGGCCTTACGTAATTTGGCCAGCCGTTTGCCGAAGCGACTGAGTTCCTCATTGATCTTCTTGGACATACACATCTCTCTTTGCAGGGGATGTCCCATAGTGTAAGCCCGGTTTCCATTCATAAGGGTTGCTGGGCCTTTGTTCTTTCTTTAAAATGTCCGGTAATCGTACATATCGTTGACGCAAAAATCAACTGATAAAAAATCAGACTAGAGGGATGGTGAGCTAAAGGGGTCAGAGCCCTTTAAATAACCACCCGCTGCTGTTAGGCTGTCTCTTTTTTCGCGGAAGAGTCGCAATCATGCTGACCCGCCAGACTCGCACCACCTATGCTGACACCTCCTTCACCCTTGAAACTTACGACGCACTGGGCCGGGTCATCCGCAAAACCAATCAGTCAGGCATCACCACAAATTACGCATACGAGGCCAACGGCAACCGCACTCAGGCAACCAACGCCCATGGCACCACCACCTGGACCTACGACAGCCAACTGCCTGGCGTAAGAAAACAACCTCGACGGCACCACGCTAGACTACAGCTACGACAACGCAGGCAACCGGACAACTGTTTGAGTTTATCCATATTACCTACAGCTCGGAAAAACCGTTGTTCGTAGTGGGTGATGGTATCCAGCCAACCTTGCTGTTCAATTCCCAGTCTGGCCAAAACAGGCGGAAGACTATCGGAAATAGCCCCGGCTTTGTCATCGCGTACACCCCCCCCGACCCGTCCAGTCCACCAATTCTCGGTAATCCGGGAAGGAAAAGGTGATGCCTTCAGGTTGGTTTTTGTGTTCATCGCCACTGAAATCGAACAGTCGGACGGGGGGGGTATTTGAGGCGTTTGATTGATGGGTGTCCTATTTTACGACATTTGATTGATGGGTGTCCTATTTTACGGTGGTCTTGTTGCACCATTTATCCAGAAACCATCCAGCCCAAGTAAGGTGAGGCGTATTGCCAGAATAACTGAAACTCCTCTTTCAAAAGATAACTCCGGATCGATTTCAAATTATACTGTAATAGCTCCGCCAGCTTGATGCCCTGGATATTAGATGCTGATGTTACCGTCAAGCCGCTTTATGGCCATAAGGTCTGCACTGCTGATTTGGTGATACGTAAAGTCTCAGCAAAATCACATATGACTTGCGAATTATCCGGGTCAGACAACAGGAAACAATGGACCGTCGGCTTTCACGCCGTCCAGATTAGCGCCCATCAGCTCGGCGGCGGTGAGATCAGCACCGCGTAAATCAGCACCACTGAGGTTGGCCAGGCGCAAATCAGCACCAATCAGATTGGCGCCGCGCAAATCGGCACCTTGCAGGTCGTATTGCACCAGATTGGCATTTTCCAGATTGGCATTGCGCAAGTCAGCACCGTGCAAACTGCTGAGTTCTAATGTTAACAAGGTGCAAAGCCCTTTGCGGTCGTGAATCACTATCATGCAGCAATAATACAGTGTTTGGCGGATGTTTGCGCATCGCTCAGTGCCTGTTCGGCACGTGTGAGCACGTTGGCGGCACTGTTGTCGCGCAGGGGATGGATCAGCGTATAGCCGCAAAAAAGGTCGCAAATCAGTGTGTTCGGTATTTCCGGGTGCCGTAGTTGCTGTTCAAAGAAGAATTTATGCAGTCGCTCCAGGCAGGGGGTGGCACCGTCAGTTGTCATGCCAAACATCAATAATGCAAACTGGTCTTTATCGAGATGGGCAATGTGATCCACTTTGCGGACATGTGCTTTGAGCGTTTTGCTCAGTAATTTGAGCACCCGGGTGGTTTGTTGACTGTTGAAGTTGTTCAGTCCCCGTATGTGCAAGCGTACTATGCAGACCGATGTACCACGACGGGCAAAATCGTAGGCACGGGCAAATTCGTGGTCAAACTGGCGTTGATTCGGCAGGCCAGTGATCTCGTTGTTGAGTTGTTGGGTTTTCAATAGTTGCCGTTTTTTATCGAGACCGTGTTGAATATGACTGATGGCAGGCAGGATTTCTGCGGTTTCGCGTAATTGTGGGGCATCGAATTTTCTGTTCAGGGATTCACCGTTCGCCAGATTGTTGAGCAGGGTTTTAATTTGTGAAAAATCAGTGCTCAGGGTGCATAGTGCATAACGCACCATGAAAGTAATGATGCCGACCGTGAGCAACAAGGCAAAGATGTTAAATATCGCCAGATTGAAAAAACGGGGCGTCAGGTGTTCGGTGCTTTCAGTGAGGCTGAGTTGCCAGTCGCTGTCGGTAAGGGATATTTCCTGCTGACGTATTTCATCAGAGTGGCCAAGCCGGTCGTATTGCGCGATGGCCTTGTTGTTGCCATCACGCAGCACCAGCTTTTGTCCGTTGCTGGTGTTGTTTTGCAGCAGGGGTTGCAGGGTTGTCAGGCCGAAACTGACGAAGACCATCCCCAGAGGGGTGCCGGTTTCATCCAGCACCGGGGCAATCAGATCAAAATGACTGGTGCTGACAGTCAGCCTGTGTACTGGCGGTGTTTTCGTGGGCTCTCCCTGGCTGAGCCTGGTGAGGTCAGTGAGGCTTTGCGGGCCGAGTTGTGCGTCGGCGGGCGCCCCCATTACCTGTCCGGAATGACTGAGCAGGGCCACGCCCATGGCCTGAGGCAGAAATCGACGCATTTGCAGAGCCCAGGTCTGGGCGCTGGTGTCATCCTGGTCTTCGAGAATATCCTGAGTGGTGGGCTGGGTGGCCACATGATCAACAATCTGCTGAAAAAAAGCCAGCTGGGATTCCAGTGTGCGGGCTTTGTCGGCCAGCCGCTGGGAGAATTCATTTTTTTCCGAGTCTTGATAATAGGTTTTGGTCAGTAACAGGTTGGTGATGATGACGGACAAAAACAGGACAATAACCACTATGGCGCTGCTATAGGCAATAAACTTTATCGAAAAATCGCCAAACAGTGGTTTGCGTTTGTTGCCCGCCCAGGCTTTTGTATCGGGGGCAGTATCCTGTGTGGTGTGGTGCGGTTGTTTGGTCATGTAAACAACCGGGGTGCTGTGTTCATCGGATTGAAACATCGGACAGGGTGATTTCCTTTCTGTTCTGCTTTTGAAATTCCGGATATGGCGAAACATGTTAAAAATAGCGCATACGTGCCGATATAGCGGCTTGAAGCTATAGCGTTTTCAGTCCGGTCATTTGGGGAAATTATCATCGCCAGTAAAGTTGAACGTCTGTTTAGCCTTGAAGGTTGCCTTTGTTTTGATATGGGTTGGAGACGTTGTCGGCATATCTGTGAAGATGTTGAATCCTGCCCGCAAGCGAATATTTTTATGATGAGTTGCGTGAGAGAAAAACCCGGACTTGAATAAGGGTTACCCATTTTTGCTGAGCGCTGCTTAAGCACGCTGGCGCAGTTATTCCCGGTAATTTGTGGCTGGCCTTGGGCTGATGAGGTATGCTCGTGCAGACCATATGTTGAGTGGAGTCGTATGAAAAAAATAAATGTGGTGCGGCGGGGGCTCGCGTTTTTTTGTGTGAGTCTTGTGGGTTTGGGATTGTTGGCGTCTGGTATGGCGTACACGGCTTCGGCCGCTGAAGACTCGGTGGCTGAGACAACACGTTTTGTTCAGCTGGATGCCGCAGCAGAACGGGTGCTCAATGAAGTAGCAGCATTGGGTGCGCAAATGGTCATATTGGAAGAGGCGCAGAAGTCATTATCTCAAACCCGGTTGCTGGTGCTGGTGACGGTAGATCCTGGTCCATTTTTCCAGTTAGACGCCATTCAATTGCACATTGATGAGCGCATGGTTTCCTTTCACCAGTACACCGAAACCGAGTTGGCTGCGCTGCAAAAGGGCGGTAGTCATCGACTGTTTCGGGACGATGTATCTGTCGGCCAACATAAACTCACAGTATCGATGATGGGGCGGACACCGAAAGAATCCGATTTTCGGCGCACATCGACATTGGTGATAACTTCGGACGAGGAACGTGGTGTGGTGGAGTTGCGGATTGCCCCGGGTGAAAATGAAGACCAGCCTTCTCCTGAAATGCGACTTAAGGAGTGGAAATAAGTGTTGCTACTGTGCTGCACACATGAACGAGGCAATGTTTGGACTCCTGTGCTGACGAGAATGCTGGGCGGTATGATTTGTCTGTTATTGAGTGCGCAAGCTTTGGTTGCGGCACCGGTGGTATGGGATCACATTGAAGATCCGTTGGTGCGTGCTGCGCAGTTTGATTTGCTGGTGGGTCAACCTTTTGAGGCTATTACCCGGTTGGAGGCTGACCTGGACCAGGGGCGCATCAAGCATCGGCCAGCTCAGGCTCAACTGGTGCTGGGTAGTCTGTACCTTGCCAACGGTGCCCATCACAAGGCAGCTTCAATTTTTGAGACCCTGGGTAATGGAAAGCGCAATAGTGATCAACCGCAACGAGTACAAAATCTGGCCTGGCTGAGTCTGGCACAAGTGCAGTACCAGCATGGACAAACGGATGAGGCGCTGGTGTCGCTGCAACGCATTAATGGCGAATTACCCGGTCAGGCACAGCAGGAGCGCTTACTGCTGAGCGCTATGCTGCTGATGCAACAACAAAATTTTGATCAGGCTGTGGTTAATCTGCGCCAGCTGGGGAAAAAATCCCTGGTACGGCAGCTCCGTGAAAAGTCTGTGTGGGAGACATATGGTCGCTTCAATCTGGGGGTGGCGTTATTCCGGCAGGGGAAAGAAGAGGAAGGCCGCACACTGTTGGAAAAATTAGGCTCCGGGACAGCCGATACAGAAGAGCAGCGTGCTTTGCGTGATAAGGCGAATTTGATGCTGGCATATCATCATCTCAACAAAAATGAACCGGAAAAAGCACAACAGTATTTTGTGAAAACGCGCTTGCAGGGGCCAATGTCCAGCCGGGCACTATTGGGTCTGGGGCGTGTTTATTCCTCCAGGGAGTTACACAAAAAATCGTTGGTGCCCTGGTTGAAACTGAGCAAAATGGATGCCAGTGACCCCGCAGTGCAGGATGGTTTGTTGGCTGTGCCTTTTGCCTTTGGCAAACTGGAAGCATTCAAGCAGGCGCTGGAATACTACCAGTCGGCCTTGGAAAGGTTCAAAGCCGAAGTGGCGCAGGTACGCCAGGCGGAAGCAGCCGTCAACAGTGATGCATTGGCCGATACGCTGGCACGCGCCGTAAGCAATCAGCCTGCGGGGCAACGCTGGCTGGTGCAGGACCTGCCCAATACCCCCGGCGGGCGTTACCTGTGGCAGCTGTTCACGACACATGAATTTCAGGAAACCCTGAAAAACTATGTGCAGTTACGACGGTCTCTGGAGCGCCTGGAGCAATGGTCGTCACAGATTGATAGCGCTAACGGCTTGGAGCCAGCACACCGGCGTGAACTGGAAAAAAGGGTGTTGGGCGTGCAGAGTGAGCTGTTGTCAGTTCTGGAGCGTACACAAACACACCTCAAAGTATTGGCGCAGAAAACATTGAAACGCCATGAGCAGCGCCTGCTGGGTTATGCCAGCGAAGCCCGTTTTTCCATGGCACAGATGTATGACTATGCATCCAAACGTTGGGGTAGTGAGCCATGAATATGCGGTTGTTGTGCTGGCTGCCCATTATCGCTTTAGCGGGTTGCGCTGGCGGCCAAAAGCAGGAAACCCTTGAAGACCTGGGTGAGCTGGATATCAAGATTGATACTGAATCTCCCATTGCCGGCAGTCGCAACAAGGCGATGGATAATTATTGGGAGTTCATGTCTGAAAGCAAACAGGACCCACAAAAAATCGAAGCCATGCGGCGGCTGGCAGATTTGGAAATGGAACGCAGCGAAGAACGTTTTCAGAAAAAACTGGAGGTATTGGCACAGGGTGATGCCTCCGATGATGATGCCGATATACAGCTCTTGCGCGAAACGAGCTTTCGTAGCGCAATCAAGCTTTATGAAGATGCCCTGAAGTTATCAGCCGGTGGTCCGCATTCTGCGGGTTTACTGTATCAGCTTTCCAAGGCCTATGAGCAAGCGGCTCAGCAGGAAAAAGCACTGGATGCATTGGATCGTCTGCTCGTGCTGAATCCGCGTGCCGGAAATCGTGATGAATTGCAATTTCGGCGTGGTGAGTTGTTGTTTGACTGGCGAAAATTCAAATTGGCCGAGCAGGCTTATTCCCAGATTATCTCTATGGGTACTTCTTCGCGTTACTACGAAAAAGCAGCCACAAAGCTGGGTTGGGCCTTGTTTAAACAAGAGCGTTATCAGCAAGCGTTGAAAGCCTTTTTTGCCCTTGTTGACCGGAAATTAAAACCGACTGTTGGTTTGGCGGAGCCGCGCAAGCTGAGTCGTGGCGATAAAGAGCTCGTCGATGATGTTTTTCGCATTGTGACGCTCACGTTTAATGAGTTGGGTGGTGGAAAAGCGATCAAACCCTATTTTGACAAAAATGGACATCGCGAATACGAAATCCGGGTTTATCGTGATCTGGCAGAGTTTTATGTGAAAAAAAATCGTGTACGGGACGCGGCAGAGACCTATCACGCCTTTGCTGAAGCTTACCCCATGCATGAAAAAGCCTTTGAGTTTGACTTGAAAGCGATAGAGACCTATACCCAGGCCGGGTTTGCCAGTGTGCTGATTGAAGAGAAGCGTACCTTTATCAAGCGCTACCGTGTTAATGGTGCCTATTGGAAGCGTTATGAAGAGCAGGAAGACACTATTCTTGCACAGCTAAAGACGGCGGTGAGGGAAAATTCAGAAGATGTTGTGCGTCATCTTCATGCAGAAGCCCAAAAAAACAAAACAGCCGTAGCCTACCAGACAGCTTTTATCGGGTACCGGCAGCATCTGAAATGGTTTGGTCAGAGCAAAAACGCACAAAAATTGAATTTTCTTTATGCAGAGCTTTTATTCGAGTCCGGCAATTTTGAAAAAGCGGCTGAGGAATATGAAAAAACGGCTTACCGTTATGTGCGTTTTGGCAAAGACGCAGAGGCAGGTTATGCAGCGCTGCTGGCCTATGGTGAGGCAGAAAAAAAGGCAGAAGGGAAACAAAAAGCGACCTGGAGCCGTCTAGCTGTGGGTAGTGCCATGCGTTTTGGTAAAACTTTTCCTGATGATAGACGTTCTGCGCAGGTGTTGACCAGGGCTGCGGAGGACATGTTTGCACTGAAAAAATATAATCAGGCAGCAGTGGCAGCGCGGCAGATTCTGGAATTGTCACATGCACCTAACTCCGAAACGCGGCGTACAGCGTGGAAAATTATTGCGCGTGCAGAGTTTGAAAAGGGGGATTACACACGGGCTGAAGTGGCTTATAAGGTTGCGTTGAGTTTGACGGGCATGAATGATGCGAGCCGCAAGGTGCTAAAAGACGGGCTGGCTGCATCGGTCTATAAACAGGGTGAGTACATGAAGTCCAAGGGCAATCTGCAAGGCGCGATTGCCCAGTTCTCCCGGGTTGAGCAGGTATCGCCGAATTCTGCAGTTATTCAGTCGGCAGAATTTGATATTGCCGCAAGCCTGATGGAATCTGGAAATTGGCAGGGCGCTATTACCAAGTTTTTGGCATTTCGCGATAAAAACCCGGCGCATCCGTTGGCGGCGAAGGTATCTGAAAACCTGATCAAGGCCTATTTGAAAAACAAACAGCCGCTTAAAGCTGCCGCTGAATTGGAAAATATGGCAGGAAACAATGCAGACCCGGAAATCGGACGTGCCGCCTTGTGGCAGGCTGCGGAATTGTATGAAGAAGCGGGCAGTGAGCAACAGATTATTACAACTTATAAACGTTATGTGAGCATGTTTCCGCAACCTGTGGAACAAGCGACTGAAGCACGCCATAAACTGGCCGCTATTTATGGCAAGAGGGGACAATTGGGTGAGCGACGCCACTGGTTAAATGAAATCATTCAAAGCGACAAGAGTGCAGGCAGCGGTAGCACGCCGCGCACACAGTATCTGGCTGCGAAGGCAGCTTTTGAATTGGCAGAGCCAGTGCTCCAGTCTTTCCAGCAGGTTAAGCTGGTGCGGCCACTGAAGAAAAACCTGGAACGCAAAAAACAGAAGATGAAAGAAGCTGTTGATGCCTTTACTTTGGCAGCAGATTACGGGATTGCTGAGGTGACCACTGCTTCTGTTTACTGGTTGGCAGAAATTTATAATGAATTTGGACGGGAATTGATGCAGTCAGAACGGCCGGAAGGTTTATCCAAAGACGAAATTGAGCAATACGACATTTTATTGGAAGAGCAAGCCTATCCCTTTGAAGAGAAGTCGATTAACATTCACGAGTCAAATGTTGAACGTGTGAGTGAAGGCACGTTTGATAAATGGGTAAAAAAGAGTTTTGAAGAATTGCGTAAGTTGAGCCCTGTGCGTTACGCCAAGTCTGAAAAGAGTGAATCAACAGCCCTGTATCTTGATTAAAAAGATATTGATTAAAAAGATATTTATAATGCGATATTCATTTATTTCCTGTTTTTGGAAAAAACGTGTGAAGTGTGCTGGCCGCTTGTTTTTTATAACAGCTGTTTTGCTATTGGCAGCCTGTGCAGCAACGACCGAGCCAGCTCGTGATGTGGCCGCACCTGCGAAAGAAGAGCTGCCAAAAATTGACCCGAAAGTGGCAGCATCTTATGAAGCGGCCCTGTCCGCAATGCGGGCAGGAAAAACGGCGCAAGCTGAAAAGGCATTGCAACAGTTAACCGCCCAATATCCGAATTATTCCGGCCCACAGGCAAACCTGGGTATTTTGTATTTCCACCAAAATGAGTTGGAAAAAGCAAAAGCGGCTTTTCAGGCATCATTAAAAATCAATCCAAAAAATGTGGTGAGTCTGAATCATCTGGGAATTATCAGTCGTGGTGCCGGCGAGTTTGCGCAAGCCCGGACTTACTATGAAAAGGCCTTGCAGATTGATCCTGATTACGCTTATGCTCATCTCAACTTCGGTATTTTGCTGGAATTGTATATGGGTAAACTACCGGAAGCACTGGAACACTATCAGCGGTATCAACAATTGACACCGGAAGAGGATGTTGAAGTTAAAAAGTGGATAGTTGATCTGGGGCGCAGAGTTAAAAAATGATTCGGTCTTTTTTTCTTGTTTGCTGTTTGTTTTTCGCGTTGTTACCGCTTAATGCATTTTCCGCTGATAGAATTGAGCTGGATGAAACCGCGATTCAGGGTAGTCGTGAGCTACCTAAAATTTTGTATGTTATTCCCTGGAAAAGCACGCGGCTGGGTTTGTTGCAAGGTGGTGCTGGCAGCAATTCTTTTGATACAGCTTTTGAAGCATTGGACCGGGATGTGTTTCGGCGTCAGGTTGAATACTATGACATGTTGTACGGTGCTGGAGCACAATCAATGTCAGTGAAAACACCAAGGTAAACAACTAAAAATAGTGGTTTAAATAATATGAATATAGATGCGGTACACTTTTTAAGTGACTTAACTTTCCCTGTTTTGCTATCAGAAACTCAAGAATGTCGTTAAAATGCCGCAATGTGCAGTGTGTTTTCGTGTGCAGAGCTTGGTGAATTGAGTCGCTCAGCACGGGCGTATTTTATGGCATGCCGGAGCGCTGTTTTGTGCCATTGGCTTGTGCGATAAATGTACAGTGTTGGTGTGTGGCGCCAATGAGTAGCATAAAAAAATCGAATTATGTGATGTGAGGAGAAAAGTATGGATTTCTTTAACGCGATTGTGAAATTTTTCCAGGAGGGTGGGCCGTTTATGTATCCCATTCTGTTGGTGTTTGCGTTGGGCGCAGCAATTGCGATTGAACGGTACTTGTATCTGACGATTGCAAAACAAACCAATCGTAGTATGTGGGATAAACTAACCCCGCTAATGAAGGCAAATAATTATCAGCAAGCCATGGCATTAAGTAGCCGCTCAAAGTCTGAAATAGGAAAAATTATGGCTTATGGCTTGAGCCGCCTACAGATAAGCAGGAATCGTGATGATATTGAAATCGCCATGGAAGAAGGGCTGATGGAGGTTATTCCACGCCTTGAAAAACGTACCCATTATCTGGCCACCTATGCCAATATTGCGACGTTGCTGGGGTTGCTGGGTACTATTATAGGTCTAATCCAGGCGTTTACTGCGGTGGCTAATGCGAATCCGGCCGACAAGGCTGATTTGCTCTCTGCCAGTATTTCCGTGGCCATGAATACCACAGCTTTTGGTTTGATGGCGGCGATTCCCCTGTTGTTGATGTTTACTGTGTTGCAGACGAAGACAACTGAAATAGTCGATAGTATGGAAATGGCAACAGTGAAATTTCTGAACTCGATTACCGAGCAACGTCGAGAAACTGCGCGTAGCGCAAAGTAAGCGGAACAATTTCATATGTCCGTAAGAGCCCGTGTCAGGCGCGCGCGTCGCGAGGTGCCAGAACTCAACATTACCACCTTTATGAATTTAATGGTGGTGCTGATTCCGTTTCTGCTGCTTTCAGCGGTATTTTCCCAACTCAGTATTCTGGAGCTCAATCTTCCGCCTGATGCACAATCGCAGGCAAATAAGGATCAAAAAAAGGAGCGCAATTTCGAAGTGATTGTGCGCAAGGATAAACTGGTCGTGGCAGATACTATCGGCGGTGTACTGAAGGTAATTAAAAATACGGATGGTAAACACGATTTTGCAGCGCTTTCTGAGTATTTGGTGAAAATAAAAACCCGGTTTCCTGAAAAACAAAATATCAGTATTTTATTGGAGGCGGATACTGAATATGAACTTTTGGTAAGGGCTATGGATACAGTGCGTGAGGTTGAAGTGGTAGAAGCAGCCTCCGTGGTGAAAAAAGAACTGTTTCCTCAGATTGCTATTGGTGATGCACCATGAGTGTGTCGCGCCGCGCCAAACGCATGGAACGTCACCATGCACGTACCAAGCGTACCGCCTCGCTGAACATGGTGTCCTTGATGGACATTTTTACGATTCTGGTGTTTTTCCTGTTGGTAAGTTCTTCATCGGTACAGGATTTACCCAACGCCAAGCAAATCAAACTCCCCGAATCAGTCTCTAATCAATTGCCAAAAGAAACGATAGTCATCGTTGTGGGTGCTGATGATATTGTGGTGCAAGGGCGAAAAATTGCGTCAGTGGCAGATGTAATGCGCTCCAGCAGTACCGAAATAAAGTCGTTGAAAGATGAGCTGTTACGTTTAACCGCACGTAAAGTGCGTACTAAAACAGCAGATGGGAAGCCCGTTTTACGTGAAGTCACCATAATGGGTGACAAAAAAATTCCTTTCGCCTTATTGAAGAAAATCATGCTGACTTGCACAAAGGCAAGTTATAGCAATATTTCGCTGGCTGTTTTACGCAAACGGGATAAAGGTTAACTCGTGTCTGTATTGATGTATCGCTCATTTATATTGCCCTGGACTCGTCTGGAAGAGGATGATGGGCGACTCAAAAAAATCGTCATCATTATTTTGGCATTGGCGGTTGTTTTTAGTGTTGTCATTCCGTGGATTCCTGTACCCGAAGTTGACAAGGATAACGTTGAGGATTTGCCACCACGTTTGGCGCAATTGCTGCTGGAAAAACAGAAACCCAAGCCTAAACCTGTTCCTAAAAAGGTAGAAAAACCGAAAGAGAAGAAAAAAGAGAAGCCGAAAGAAGAAAAGAAAAAAGAACCGAAAAAGAAAAAAGAAGAGCCAAAAAAGAAAATAGAGAAGCCAAAGGTTGACCGGGTTGCTGAGGCACGAAAAAAGGCAGCGTCATCGGGTTTGCTGGCATTTGCGGATGACCTGGCTGATTTACGTGATAAGCCGGTTACCCAGGCTTTAAATAAAAGTAAACCTTTGGCAAAAGGAGCAACCTCAGCCAAGGTGATGAAACGCAATATCCTGACCTCGGGCACGGCAGGTAGTGGCGGTATTGATACGTCACGTTTGAGTACAGGCGTGGGCCGTAGCGCACTTGCCGGACGGGAAACCACACAGGTGGAAAGTCCGGTTGCCATTGTCGCCAAAACAGGACCGCAAGTTACAGGTGGCGAGGGTTCTGGTAAGCCTTCCCGGAGTTACGAAGAAATTTCGCTGGTATTTGATAAAAACAAAGGCGCGATTTATTCGTTATATAGTCGCGCTTTGCGTAAAGATCCTACTCTGCAAGGTAAGGTAGTGTTAGAAATCACCATTGCGGCTTCGGGTCGTGTAATAGCCTGCAAGATAATTTCCAGCGAATTGAATGACAAGAATCTGGAGCGCAAACTGGTTTCACGGGTGAAATTGTTGAACTTTGGCGCTCGGGATGTCGAAGAAATGATAGTGACGTATCCTATAGACTTCCTGCCGACGTAATCAATAATTGCCTGGTTTGCAGCGCTTGAGGTGCGTGCTGCTATTGTCGATTGCTGGGTTTTTCGCTTTCAGGCTGTGACATCCAACAGGCTGCCAATCATCTTATGCACGGTTTCGACGACTTTAGTGGATGCTTGTATTTGTAACGCATCCTGTTTCAGGTTGAGTAACGCAGAAGTCACTTCCGCAGGCGGTTTGACAGCCCCTTCACTGATACCGTTATTAACTGCCTGCGCGATGGTGGATGCGTTGCGGCGCATATTATTCAGGCCTTGGTTTATGCCATTAATACCGGTGTTCAGGGCAGAAATATTCATTGTTCATACCTCATGTTACGGCATTCCCCATTTGATTCTGGTTAATTACCGCAGTCTGGAAAAGCCAGGAGTCGCTGATCTTTGTATCGTACGTCGGCTTTTTGGCTTTAACCCAAAATCCGTCGTTGAATGGCTGGCGAGGCGCGATGAGCAGTAATAGCGTGCTATACCGGTCATGGCGGCTCATTCAACAGGTACACTCGACAGAAGCTTAAAATATAATGTTTATCAATGTGTTATTACAGTAATGATATTTTACGGGGTGGTGGGCGGAATTGGTCCCGGATACTGAGGTTTGAGGATAAGTGGCAGGCCAGCGGCAACGAAAGTGACCTGGTCGCAGAGGGTGGCCAGTTGCTGATGCAGACGACCAGTTTCATCGACAAAGCGACGTGAGATTTTCCCCAGCGGAGTAATGCCCAGACCAACTTCATTACTGACCATAATAAGATGTCCTGGCAGTTGGGGCAGAACCTGGAGCAAAGCGTCGCGCTGGCTGACGAATTGTTGATGGTCAGCGTCCTCGCTGCCCATCAGGTTGCTCAGCCACAGGGTAAGGCAATCCACCAGCAGGCAGCATTGTGGTGCGGCATGCTGCTGTAGCACTTTTGCCAGGGCGATGGGTTCTTCCACTAGCGTCCAGTGTGGCGGACGTTCAGTGCGGTGGTGTTCGATACGCGCAGCCATTTCTGCATCGTCTGCACGGGCTGTAGCAATAAACGTTACTGCCTTGCCGCTTGTCTGGGCGCGTTGCAGAGCCAGTGCGCTTTTGCCTGAGCGTGCGCCACCGAGGATGAGTTCTGTATTCATTGCGGTATACTGCCGGTTGTTTTTTGTATGAGTGTAAAGGAGTGTGTGTGCCTCGAAGACGTTCGGTTTTTTTTCATTTGAGTCTGTTGATTCTGGTTATTTTTTTTATTGCTAATCGCAGTTATGCCGATGTCAGCGTGGTGGATGACGCTGGCCGTGTGGTTACGCTGGCCGCACCTGCGCAGCGTATCATTAGTCTCGCACCTCATGTGACCGAACTGTTGTATGCCGCAGGTGCCGGAAAATACATCGTTGGTGCAGTATCTTATAGTGACTATCCTGCGGCGGCAAAAGAACTGCCGAGGGTTGGCAGTTACAATGCTTTTGACCTGGAAGCCATTGTCGCTTTGCAACCGGATTTGATTGTTGCCTGGCAGAGTGCCAACCCGGCGGCTGCGCTGGAAAAATTGCAAGCTCTGTCTATTCCGGTGTTTTTTAGTGAACCACGGCAACTGGAAGATGTGGCTGGCAATCTCGAACGTCTTGGTAAACTGACGGGGAACGAAGCCATTGCTGATGCGGCCAGTGTGGCATTTCGGGGTACGTTGCGCAAATTGCGTAATCAGTACCATACGGCCCGTGAAGTATCGGTGTTTTATCAGGTCTGGCACCAGCCTTTGATGACGATTAATGGTGAGCATATCATCAGTGAAGTGATCGCGCTGTGTGGCGGGCGTAATGTGTTTGCAAGCCTGCCAGCACTGGCGCCTAAAATCAGTTTGGAAGCGGTGTTGCGTAAAGATCCTGAGGTGGTTGTGGCGGGTAATTCGGCGCTTAATCATTCTGGCTGGAAAGATGACTGGCGGCGTTGGCCTGCCTTGCGGGCAGTGAAAAATGACCATTTATTCTACGTTAACCCGGATATTATTCAACGACACACGCCGCGCATTTTGCAAGGCGCGGCGGTGTTGTGCCAACAGATTGAGAGGGTGCGCTGAAGTCGTGTGAGGCTATTTGAGAAATAGATGTTATTCGTTATTGGCATTATGTATGTGCCTGAAAATCAGTGTTTTTTATCGCGTTGAATAAGATATGGTTGCAAAAATACTGCGTCCTGCGGTGTTATAACTTTTGTTTAATTCGTAATCTTTGTTGAACGCATTGTCGAGCTTCAGGCGGAGCATTACGTGTTTTGAAACCGAATAACCGGCACGCAGATTTACCAGGTAATAACTGTTCAGGTGGTCTGAGTTCAGCGTATCGGTATAGCGATAGCCTTGACCAATAACGGTAACGCCAGCAGAAAACTTTCTGGTATTTCGGTCAATGTCTATACGTGCTGTACGGAACGCGCGGCGCTGAAGTTTATTGCCGGTATTGACATCTTCCGGGTTTGTCAGGTTTAACGATGTTGCTATTCTCCAGTCCTGAATGTGGGTTGTTGTACTGGCTTCCAGTCCGCGAATGCGCACTTTTCCGATATTAAAGGGTCGCCAGATGTCATTGAAAAAATCAGCGTCATTGCAGTTGACTGCACATGCCCAGTTGATCAGGTCAGTAATGTCGGTGCGATACAGACTGATATTCCAGTTTCCCCAGTATTGATTGCCCGTGATGCCTACTTCGGAGGAGGTGGATTCTTCCGGTGATAAATCAGGGTTGCCGGATACGGGGTAATAGAGGTCGTTGAAGGTGGGCGCCCTGAATGCTGTGCCATAGGAGGCCAGGAGTTTTATTGTGTGGTTAAGCGGGTAACCCAGGGCAATGTTACCTGTTGCTTTGTTACCAAAGGCTTCGTTGTTGTCGTTTCTGAGTGCAAAAAGGATATCTGCTTTTTGCATAAACCACTGATGTTGCACAAAGACGCCTGTGTTATCGCGGGATGTTTCAGCGTAGTCGATATTGCTGTTTATGGTATCCGTTTGTCGGTCGAAGCCGAGTACGAGCACGGTATTGTCATTCAGTGTTATGTCATTTTGCAGGTATATCCGGTTTCGAGTGGTGTCAAAGCGGTTTGTTTTCAGATCATTTTCAATTTCCTGGCTTTCATCGCGGCCCTGATCCAGGCCAACAGTCATTTTCCATTCCTGAGTTGGGACATATTTCAGTTTGATGGCTGCGGCTTGCTGGACTCCCTGGCTTTCATAGTCTGTTGCTGGAACCCAGCTGTCATATTCTGTTTTTGTTTCTGCCCGGACAAAGCTTGTATTCAGTGATATTCGGTTATTGAATTTATGCTCAAAGGTGGTGCTGAATGATGTGTTTTGATAGCCATCATCATCCGGATTATTGCCTTTTTGTGCGCTGAATCCACCCGTTTCATCATAGCCAAGTTGTACGCTTAGTGCGGTATTCATGTTGTTTATGGATGCGCCCGTGGTTATTTGTGTTGAACGATAGCGACCTATGGTGATGCTTTCATTGGCGTTAAAACCCTTTTTGCCTTTTCGGGTGAATATTTGAATAACACCACCGATGGCTTCGGAGCCGTAGAGGCTGGAGCGTGGCCCGCGCACGATCTCAATGCGGTCTATTTGTGAGAGTGGAAGATGTTGAAAAGACACGGAGCCCAGTGTTGCCGAGCCGATTTTTGCGCCATCAATGAGTACCAGCACATGTCCACTGTTGGTGCCCCGCATAAAGAGGCTGCTGTTTTTTCCTCTGCCACCATTGTTGGTCATGTCGATCCCTGGTCTTCCTGATAACAGTTCTTGCAGGTCTTTGGCCTGGGTACGTTCAATGTCTTCGCGTGTAATGACGGTCACTGCGGCCAGGGAGTCGTCCACAGTTTGTGCATTGCGTGTGGCGGTGACCACAATGGGAGACAGGGTGTAGACCTGTGTTTGTGAAAAGGCGTTGTGTGTAAAACCGCCCGTTGTCAGAAGGCTTATTAGAAGGTTTGGCAGAACAGGTTTGACGTATTTCATGAAACTCCCCAAAGTCAGGCGCACACCCGCGCGCGTAGTGTTTTTGTGGTGGGGAGGTTTTTGTGAGGGAGACCGGCAATATAAAAGGTGTTGGTGCGCCAATACCCGCCACCGTCGCCCACCGCAACTGTTACGATTGCATCAGGCCGGTCTCCGGGCTTATGAGTGATCGTGCGATCCGGCAGATGCCTTCCCGTATCGTGTTCGACACAGTGGCGTGTTATCTGCCGCGTACTCAATTACCGTTGCGGGGGCAGCGCTGGAATAACCTTGCTGTTTGTCAATAAACAGCAGAAGGCGCACCAGCTTCCCGTTTCATCCCGTCAACTAAAAGCTTTAGGGACACCTGAAACAGGCGCGTACTGTAGGGATTGAGCCAGCGGGCGTCAAGTTTCTTTAGTCGGTTTTGGTCGAGTGTAATGCGAGAGTGGTCTCAGGTTCCGGGGTTCAATGGCCGTAAAATGAGGATATGCACCGTATTTTAATTCTCAATGCCAAGGGAGGCTGTGGCAAAACCACGCTGGCTATCAATCTGGCCAGTTATTACGCGCAGCGGGGGTGTGTGACGGCGTTGCTGGATTATGATCCGCAGGGTTCCAGTATGCGCTGGCTGAGTCTGCGTGATGCTGAGCGTCCCGCGATTCACGGTATTGCGGCTTTTCAGCGCCGTCGGGATGTGACCCGTGCCTTTCAAATGCGTTTACCCGTGGAGGCAGAGCGGGTGATTATGGATGTGCCTGCCGGGGTGACGGGGCTGAGATTGGTGGAGTATGTACAGCGTGTGGATACCATTTTGTTGCCGGTACTGGCGTCCCCTATTGATATTCATGCGGCGGCACATTTCATTCAGGATTTGTTGCTGGTGGGCAAGATTCGCACTGCCGGTATCCGGCTTGCCGTGGTGGCCAACCGGGTGCGGGAAAATACGCTGATTTTCAGGGATTTGGAGCGTTTTCTTTCCAGCCTGAAATTGCCGCTGGTGGCGACGTTGCGTGACAGTCAGAATTACATTCGTGCTGCGGAGCAGGGGCTGGGCATTCACGAGCTGGAGGGCAGTCGTACGGTTCCGGACCGGGAACGCTGGCAGCCGTTGGTGGAATGGCTGGATGAGGTGGCTGATGCGTTGCCGGATCGGCAATCTTTACATCAATTGGGCGGGGTGGTGCCCATTGGTGGTTCAGCCCGGTAAATAGACTGGCCCGTTCGGCCCTTCCACAGCAATGACCGGGTGCCCGTAAAGACGGGTGAGTGTGTCGATGCTCAGGATGTCTTTTGCGGGCCCGTACAGCACTTCCCCTTTGCCGAATAACAATATCAGGTGGTCACAAAAGCGTGTGGCCAGGTTGATGTCGTGCAGAATCATGACGGATGCCCGTTTGTGTGTCGTGTCCGTCACCCGCTGGCTCAGCAGGTTTAACAGGCTGATTTGATGGTGGGGGTCGAGGTGGTTGGTGGGTTCGTCCAGCAGAAACAGTTGTGGTTTTTGGGTGAACAGGGTGGCCAGCGCAAGACGGCGGCGTTCGCCGCCGGAGAGGGTGTTGACTTGACGTTGCTCGAAACCATCCAGCCCCACGTCACCGAGTGCGGCCAGCGCCAGCATTCGATCATTTTTGCCTTCCCATTGCCATTGCGCCAGCCAGGGGTGGCGGCCGCTGAGTACGGTTTCCATCACGGTGCCGGGAAAGGCATCGTCATCGGCCTGTAATAACACGCCGATTTGTTGCGCGATGGTACGGCGTGGCAGCGTGCTGAGCAATTCATCGTCCAGTCTGATTTTTCCCTGTGTGGGTGCGCGCAATCCCGCCAGCGTGTGTAATAAGGTGGTTTTTCCCACGCCGTTGATGCCCAGTAAACCCCAGCGTTGACCCGCATTGATAGCCACATCCAGTTGCCGGCACACAGTTTTACCACTGATTTCCACGCCGAGGTTTTTTGTACATAGCAGGGCTGTGTTCATAAATGACTTCCACGGCGGTGCAGCAAATAGAGAAATACCGGCACGCCCAGCAGGGCGGTGATGACGCCCACCGGTAATTGTTGTGGAGCCAGTGCGCTACGCGCCACGGTGTCGGCCAGCACGAGCAGGCAGCCACCGGTCAGCACGGCGGCGGGCAGCAAACGGCGGTGGTCGCTGAGTCCCAGCAGGCGCAATAAATGAGGAATCACTAATCCCACAAACCCTATGCTGCCAGCGATGGTGACTGCCGTGGCAGTGAGCAGACTGGCCACCACATACAGCATCAGGCGCAGGCGTTGCACGGAAACACCTAGCGCAGCAGCGGTCAGTTCGCCGCGCGCCAGTATGTTGAGGTCGCGGGCAAAGGGCAGGCAGAACAGCAGGCCCATGCCGGTGATGAACAAGCCCCACAATGGTGGCGGGGCATGGCTGAGGTCTCCCATGAGCCAGAACAACATGCCGTGCAGATTGCGTTCCGGGGAAATGGCGAGAATAAAACTGATGATGGCTCCCCAGCCTGCGGCCACCACTACCCCGGTGAGTAGCAGGCGCATGGGACTCCAGTTGCCACGGCTGTGGGACAGACTGAATACCAGCAACATGGATAACAGCGCGCCTGCAAAAGCGTTACCTGTGGTCCAGCCGACACCGAGCCCCAGTAGCATGGAGAGCAGAGCACCCACTGCTGCGCCGCCGGAAATACCAAGGATGTACGGATCGGCCAGCGGATTGCGTAACAATACCTGCATCAGTGTGCCCGCCAGTGCCAGCAGAGCACCCACGGCAAAGGCAGAGAGGGCACGGGGCAGGCGCAGCTCCAGAATCAGACTGCGACCGAGTGCATCGCTATCGTTGAAGAGTGCCCCCAGCTTCACAGGTACGCTGCCGATGGAGAGGGCCAGTAGCAGGCTCAGGGGAGTGAGCAGGATCAGCAGAGGGAGAATGAGCCTGGGGTTCATTTCACTGCGCAGGCTGAGGTGAGGCACGACCCCCAACAACCCGGCGTCAAATTCACCCCGGCTGTTGTTGGGCGTCGTGTCTCACCCCGGCCTGCGAAACTCATGTTGCCATGGGCGCAGGAATCTCGCCCCGCAGAGTGATCACCGGCCAGCCTTTGGCGGTGGCATGGTCTGCCAGTGTTTCATCCGGGTCCACGGCGACGGGGTGTGTGACCCATTCCAGAAGCGGCAGGTCGTTATGTGAATCACTGTAAAACCAGCTGTCGGCCAGATTTTGCCGGTTGTCGTGCAACCAGGTTTTTAGCCGCTCCACCTTGCCTGCCTGAAAACAGGGGGTACCGCTGACTTGTCCGGTATAGCGGCCATGGATAATCTCGGGTTCTGTGGCGAGCAGGTTTTCCACACCCAGTGCGGCGGCGATGGGGGCGGTGATGAAGCTGTTGGTGGCAGTGATGATCAGCAGAATATCGCCCTGGGTGCGGTGTTTTTCCAGCAGCAGATGGGCTGCGGGCAGCATCACCGGGGTGATCACCTCCTGCATAAACTGCCGGTGCAAGGCATCGAGCTTTTCACGGGAATGCTCGCTGAGCGGTTTCAGACTGAAGGCCAGGAATTCGAGGATATCGAGTTGGCCGGTTTGGTAATCTTTGTAGAATCGCTGGTTTTCGCGGGTGTAAAACTCGCCGTCTACCAGTCCCTGTTGTACCAGAAACTGGCCCCACAGGTAGTCGCTGTCATCTCCCAGCAGGGTGTTGTCCAGATCAAAAATGGCCAGGCTCATGGTGTAAATCTCCCGGGTAAATAGGTGCGCATGGTGTAACGGGACGCCATAATAACCAATGCACGTCATGGCGGGAAATTTACACCCCTTGCACGGTAAGTGGGGGATGTGGAACAATCAAGACCACTTTTGAACTTAAGTTATTGATTGACCGATGATTGATTCTGAAGGATACCGGGCAAATGTGGGTATTATCTTGTGCAATGCGCAGGGTCGTTTGCTATGGGCACGCCGCATCGGACAGGATGCCTGGCAGTTTCCGCAGGGAGGGATCAAAGCCAACGAAACGCGCAAGGAGGCGCTGTTTCGTGAACTGCGCGAAGAAGTCGGGCTGACCTCCGACCATGTCGAGCTGGTGGGTTCGACCCGGAGTTGGTTGCGATACGATTTGCCAAAACGATTTTTACGCCATGGCAGCAAGCCGCTGTGCATTGGTCAAAAACAAATATGGTATTTGCTGCGACTCATCGGCAAAGATGATGATGTGCGTCTGGATGTCAGCGAACAACCGGAGTTTGATGGTTGGCGCTGGGTGGATTATTGGTTTCCACTGGAAGAAGTCGTGTCATTTAAACGGGATGTTTACCGTAGGGCATTGAAAGAACTTGAGCCCTTTCTGTTGTCTTTAAAACAAAATACAGCACAACAAACATTAAAAAAAATACCCGGGGCGGCGAAGCATTAATACACTTGTGGGAGATTCCACTGGCATCGCCCCTTTGTGCAGGCCGACCCATTCAATTTGTTTCATCTAATTGTTTAATCTGCAATAGCGCCCTTTAGGAGCCATGCATGCTGAATACGTTACGGCGTATTATCCAGGAAGTTACCACCGCCAGAGATCTGAATCAGGCATTGGAAGTGATTGTGCTGCGCGTCAAAAAAGCCATGGCGGTTGATGTGTGTTCAGTGTACATGACCGATAAAGTGCAGAACGAAAATGTTTTGATGGCCAGTGATGGCTTGAATGATGAAGCCGTCGGCATGGTGCGCCTGAAAAGAAATCAGGGACTCATTGGCCTGGTGGGTGAGCGGGAAGAGCCTGTGAATCTTGATGATGCCCCCATGCATCCACGTTATCAATATTTTCCCGAATCCGGTGAAGAGCGTTATCACGCTTTTTTGGGCGTGCCGATTATTCATCATCGTCAGTTACAGGGTGTGCTCGTGGTGCAACGTCATGGCAAAAAACATTTCAGTGAAGACAAAGTGACTTTTCTGGTGACCATCGCAGCACAATTGGCGGGAGCCATTGCTCATGCTGAAGCCAGTGGCGGTATTGATGGTTTACGTCCCCGGTCGCAAAGTGCTGCTCCTTTGCAGGGGCAACCGGGAGCACCCGGTGTTGCCATTGGCACCGCTGTTGTCAATTTTACCGCGACAAACCTGGAGGTCATCCCTGACCGTGTTGCCGGTGATGTGAAAGCCGAAGTCAGCCTGTTTAAAAAAGCCGTCAAAGACGTGCGCAAGGACATCCAGTCCATGTTAAAGCGCATGACCGAAGTATTGCCTGCTGAAGAGCGTGTATTGTTTGATGCTTATTTATTGATGCTGGACGGCCCCGGTATTTCCGACGAAGTGATTCAACGTATTAAACAAGGTAACTGGGCTGCTGGTGCCCTGCGTGAAACCATCGCCGAGCATATGCGTGCCTTTGATGCCATGGAAGATGATTACCTGCGTGAACGTGCAGAAGATGTGCGCGACCTGGGTCGTCGTATTCTTGAAAAGCTGCGTTCCCAGGAACCGCCAAAACCGAAAAAATTTCCGATGCGCACCGTATTGGTGGGGGATGAAATTACGGCATCCATGCTGGCCGAAGTGCCGGTTAAACGTTTGGCAGGCGTCGTATCCCGACGCGGCTCACAAACGTCGCATGTCGCCATATTAGCGCGAGCCATGGGTGTATCGGCTGTCATGGGTGTGAACGAATTGCCGGTGAATCATATCGATGGGCGCAGCATTATTGTGGACGGTTACACCGGACGTATTTTTATCAATCCATCATCTACGGTGCGGGGTGAATTCAAACACCTGCTGCGCGAAGAAGCAGAACTGTCAAAAGAACTGCACGAATTGCGTGAAAAACCTGCAATCACTCCTGACAATGTGGGGATTCCGCTGTACATCAACAGCGGCCTGCTGGCAGACGTGAAACCCTCATTAAAAAGCGGTGCGGAAGGCATAGGGCTGTACCGTACTGAATTTCCTTTTATGATACGTGACCGTTTTCCCGGTGAAGATGAACAATGCAAAATTTACCGGCAGGTGTTGAAAGCATTTTCACCCGCGCCAGTGACGTTGCGTACTCTGGATATTGGCGGCGACAAAATGCTGTCCTATTTCCCCATCGAAGAAGACAACCCGTTTCTGGGCTGGCGTGGTATTCGTATCAGTCTTGATCACCCGGAAATCTTTCTGGTGCAATTGCGCGCCATGCTGCGCGCCAGTGTCGGCTTGAGCAACATGAATCTGTTATTGCCAATGATCAACAGCGTTGCCGAAGTGGATGACGCCCTGTGCCTGCTGCGTCGTGCTTATCAAGAACTGATTGATGTGGGGGTCAGTATCAACATGCCGCATGTTGGTGTAATGATCGAAGTGCCATCGGCAGTGTATCAAGTGCGAGAACTGGCGAGGCGGGTTAATTTTCTTTCCGTAGGCACCAATGATCTCACCCAATATCTGTTAGCTGTGGATCGTAATAATGCCCGTGTGGCTGATTTATACGACTCGCTGCACCCTGCCGTGTTACGCGCCTTACAACAAATTGTCGAAGGTGCAAAAGATGAAAAAACGCCAGTGAGTGTTTGTGGTGAAATGGCCGGTGATCCCGCAGCCGCTATTTTACTGTTAGGTATGGGGGTGAATAACCTCAGTATGAGTGCCGCCAATTTACCGCGTGTTAAATGGGTGATTCGTACATTTACCCGGCGTAAAGCACGCATGCTATTAAAAGAAGCGCTGACCTTTGAATATGCACATCTGGTGCGTCATTTTCTCAATGCTGCGCTGGAGGATGCAGGGCTGGGCGGGCTGGTGCGGGCAGGCCGGTAGAGTGCTTTGTGCTCTACCGGCCATTCAACTGCGGATTTTAGGTTAAAGCAGGGGTACATGTGCTTCAATATAAACCTGTTCTTCACCACCAATGTCAAAACCTTTGGCGTAACCAGCGCGCAGATTCATGGGCAGCCAGTAACCGAGTACCAGTTTGGTGGTAATTTCAATACCGGCACCGCGTCGCAGGGCAGGTACATTGCTGTCCTGATCCCAGCTTTCTCCCCAGTTGTAAATCAGCTTGCCGTGGATTTGATGCAGGCCAATGGGAGGGGCCATAAAGCCACGTTCAATCAGTGCAATGGGGAAGCGCCATTCAGCTTCTATTAGCGCCATGCGTCGGCCACGCAAATCGGTGCGGCCTTGTTGATAACCGTGCAAGGGATAACGA